>JGI24159J19872_10002677_pt1 | contig 21470 bp, 17 predicted proteins | sample Ectturendosymbi4_FD_19872 | JGI IMG/M metagenome (IMG submission 19872) | reverse complement strand
ATTGTGAAATTTTGGATTTAAACTTTTTTGTGGGTGACGTCACAATTAGGGCAGGTTTAGGTTGTTTGGATGATCTCATCGGGCCCTGGGCGTCAAAATCAAGAGGCAAATTTTTGTTTATTTAAAAAAACTAGCCGAAAATCCGCATCTTTAGAGTCATTCATTGGCCTTCTAGCCTTTGTAGTTAGCAAGTTATGACCTAAAAACAACAAAATAATCAAGTCCCTAGGGAATTATCTATTTTTAAATCAATTAATTATCGATTAATGAATTAATTATCGAATCGAAAACTTCCCAATTTCTTTATAATCGGAACTACAAGACTTTCCGCATCTTTAAAGGGTTGGAACGGCTCTCTAGCTCACTTGGCTGCCGAGTTATGCCTGAACATGTTGGCGCTAAAATTGTGGCGCACGCCGAACGTAATAGTCCGGTTGCCAAACTCCAGATTTTTGGAGAACCGTGCAATAGTTTTTTTGCTGTTTCCATACCTCCTAGGTGTGCTCTTTAAGAATCTGAATGATGCCACTCTGTCATCCTTGGGCAATTCCCCCAATGTGCAAATTAGGGCCGCCATCACGGAAAATCCTTCTTTCGTCAATATCTCAGTCACTATACATCGTAGCAAAATAATTTTGGTGTCTATCCCCATGTTTTGTGGGGTAAAGAATAAGATTAAGCCATTTCAGTAAACATGCCATCTTTAATTTTCGCTGAATACGCATATTGAGACCGTCAATGCAAAAAACCTCGTTTTCATCCATATCTCGGTACCTAGCACTTTTCGCGTTTAATTTGAAACCCTGGTAATGATGCTTACACCACTACAACTTCCTTCTGTTAAACGTAATTCCTTCTGTAACGGATGTGCACGTGATGCTGAAGAGAATAGAATGCGAAAGATGAGTTGGTCGAAAAAATGTACCCAAGAAAAGATGAGGGTCATCTGTGCCTTTCGATAAAATAAAGAAATAAGAAATATAAGCAGCCCTTCATTGTAAGCCACCCTCGATTATATGCCGCACGAAATGATAAAAACAACTTTATAACCTGCTGCGTACAATCGAATAAATACGGTAACTACAAATTGTATCATAATACTGTACTCTTGGCATTTTTGCATGTTTTAAGAGTAAAGAATCAGATTAAACCATTTCAGCAAAAATCAACGAAAATGTATGTTCCATTAACAAAGCATCTTTTGTTATGCTGATGCATGTTGACATCACTGATTTGACTTAGTCTGCAAAAAAGTTACTTTTAACGACATTGTCCCTGCCATCAACTTGTCGGATCAGCCAATTCTGGCAGTGTGCTTCAACAAGAGATTCATAAAAGACAAGTGAGATGTATAGCGTCCACATATTGTTGTTGAACAGGGTGTATCCGTGGAACAGCCACACCTTACAATTTCCAGCACCTTCCAATGGAAAAACACTAACATTTGCTGGTAGTGTAAGTTGTGTAACTGAGATCAAACATCTGCATCGTTCGTCTCGTTCTTAACCGAACTCGACGGGATCCAGTGCTGGAGGTTCTGAGTTGAGAGTTTATTTGTAAATAGCAGTCTGAATGCGCGCCCGCTCTGCGTTCTTTTCGAATGCCGCTTTTGAAATTGACAGTGACTTAACCTCTGGAGTCTTGTCACTTTTTTCTATCCATCCTTCTTGACCGAACTTCAACATGAACTTCGGACATGTTCACTGTCACCATGCTTTTGACAAGCTAATGATTCCCAACTTTGCACTAGCTGGGTCAGCCCTGGGAAGGAATCACGGCCTTACCACGTTTGTTCACGAGCGGTTAGAATGAACACTGGCCGATCAGTCTTCAGAGAAATCAGAGACTGAGTGGTTGTGCGTAGTCGTCGCAGGATATAAGATCATTAACATCTACAAACCTCCACCTTCGCGACTCACACCAACGGCCATCCCGGCATGACTAGTCTGTAAGCTGGCGACTTCAACTGCCAACATGTCAACTGGGGCTACAACAAAACATCTTATGACGGTGAATAACCGGCATCCTGGGCAACAGCCAACAACCTTGGTCTGCTGCAAGACCCACAGGGAGCAGCCCGTTTCTTCTCTCATCGATGGAACGTCGAGTGTCGGGCAAGGACAACCGACTGCCTGACAGACTTTCGNGTTCCAGGAAAGTTTCCGCGGTCACNACACCGACCCTNCCTCATAATGATACCGAACTCAAAGTACCTGCCTGCAGCGATCCGGTAAAATGTTGGAACTTTCGCAAGGATGATTGGAAGCGTTTTTGCTTTCTTACAAGAAAATCCGTTAAGAGATTGCCACCTGCGGAAACAACAAACATCGAGAAGGCATACCAGGAGTTATGAAAGAGCCTGTTATTTGCGGCTGAACAATGCATCTCCCTTATCCGTTGCAAGAATTATGTGCCATGTTGGGACAAAGAGTGCGAGACTCTTTATCGCTCCTTCCTCCGAGCCCCAGTGGGGACTGACTCTGACAGAGCCGCCTTTTCACCGCTCAAAGATAAGAAGCACGAGCGATGGGAAGAAGCAGTCAATTCCATAGACTTCTCCCACTCCAGCCGTAAGGAGTGGAGCACCATCAACAAACTTTGAAAAGCGACCTCTACCCGCATTGTAATATTCAAATGAGGCGCAATCGTCTGACAAGTGTCTTGGCTTACCACCGTTTTCATCTTGTTCCTAGTGAATCCGTTGTCAAAATCTTCCTCAATTCCTTGATTCAGCCAAAGGATAACACCTTCATCCAGTATCTATACCTCTGATTTTTTAACCAACCGCTGGTACGCAGTCGCCTGAAGCTTCGTCTTCAACGTGGATTTCGTAGTAACGATTCTCATTTTGACTTCATTGTTAAACATGAAGGTGAGCACAGGGGGATGTTCATGATTAAGTACAGTTTTCATAATGATGTCTCTGGATTGATGCAACCCTATAGCACCTTAAATCCGCCAGGCCAGCCTTTTTCAAATGACACAAGTTGTCCATTCCCAATATCCACTGCGTCATGTGCGTTCACCACTTCAGGTGAAATCAGACCAGTAACAACATTGACCAAATCAGCGGGATGACTATATAGATCCAGGGGAGCGATGCAAGTCAGACGTTTTCGTATCTTATCCCTATCTTTTGCGTCGGAAGTCATGCGTGATGGCTTCTCTTTTCCATGACTCGTCACCTACCTCTCGGCACGGTGATGGGACACGTTCGCGATATCTTGAACGATCCAGCTGCAGGTGTCCGTACTATATGTCCATAGTTTCATGGTTTCGGGCTTCGGGTTATGCTTATGATGTCGTTTGGAACATTTCCGTAACGCAAGAAGGTTGTCTCTATCCAGATGTCAGACTCCAAGAAAAACCAAGCAATGAATATGACAACGGTGATCCACCACCGCCAACCTTTCGGCTGTTATACACTTGAGGACGGGATTTTTTTCAATGTGTTTTTATATTACTGTATATAATAGGCCTGTAAATTTTTCTCTGAAAATGTTTTGCAGTAGTATAAATGTCTTAATAGCCTACAAGCTGTAATGGGATGTGGATCTGAAAGGGAATAAAATTGATCCCTTCCTTGATAAATGTTTAGTATGCTCTAAAAATAAGTATTACCTCTATTTTCGGCTAAAAATCTATTCAATCAGGCTTTTCTGTGTACAGAAGCTTCTGCGTCTTGCTAACAATTACTTCTAAATCACATTCGATCAACTCATTCTCACTTTCAATGATAAGAATGCTTTTATTTACTGAGGACAGGTATATTGCATCAGTATTTTTTCAAAACCTCATCTACGGCTTTGGGGATACCCCTATGCCAAGTCATTTGAAGAGTCGTTTTTGCCAGGCCGCCTTTGCCGATCCTATAGAAAACGGCGGTCTTTACAGTACTTAGATATTTTTGCAAACAATATTGCTGTTATCAATACTTCAGTGGTTTAATCTGATTATTTACTCATTAAACACGTATAGACTCAACGATTATTATGATACAATGTGTAGTAATTGGGATACAGGGATACCAGATGAAAATTTCAATAAAATACCAAATAGCACTGAAAAGAGGCCATAAAAAGGCCAAACCGATTTTTTAAAGATCAGAAAAAAAGCCAAATTTTATTTGTGCTATTGTCCTTCCTTTGTCACAAAGAAACATCTAAATTTCAAGAATATAGTAAGAAATTTTCTTCGAAGTTTAAGTTTTGCTTAGCATTGTACTGGAGCTCAGTACTGACGCTTCTCTGACTTTTCATGGTTTGTGTGATTACACACTTTGCGTACAATGGTGCCACAGTCTGCATGCTAATCTATCGGCAGCTTTCTGCACCCATACGAAAGTCGTCTCCTATTCACTCCTGTACTTACGACCGGAATCATAAGAGCCCTTCCACTTCCTCAACATCATTGTCTCATTTCTATCGTAAAAAGGCCAAAAAAGAGTCAAAAGGCCAAACGAATTTTTAAGGCCAACCAACTTCATGAGGCCAAAAAAGGCCAAACAAATTTTTTTAGGCCAACCAACTTGAAACGAGGGCGAATTTCTGAAATTTGGCCTAAAAAAGGCCAACCTGGCAACCCTGCTGGGATACGGACGAAAACGTGATTTTCAATAATGACTGTCTCAATATGCGTATTCAGCAAAAAATAAAGATGTAATCTTTACTGAAGTGGCTTAATCTTATTCTTTACCACTCAAAACATGGGGATAGACACCAAAATTATTTTGATATCGTGTATAGTGACTGAGATATTGACGAAAGAAGGATTTTCCGTAATGGCGGCCTTAATTTGTATATTGGGGGAATTGCCCAAGGATGACAGAGTGGCATCATTCAGATTCTTAAAGAGCACACCTAGGAGGTATGGAAACAGCAAAAAAACTTTGTGCGGACGGTATTGCACGCTTATCGGTCCCTGCCACCAAACTATAAAGGTTGAGACACTCGCTAAGGAAGTCAAACCTTAACATAAGCTCTGGCTATTTCAGTGATCTCTAAATAAACTACAAATCACCAAAACTACTGATAAAAGACTTTATTGAAAAGCACGAAAAGATACCCGAAAAGCGGTACAGTGGGTTGGGCAAGCACCACTGAAGCTGTTAAGATTGCTTCAACACCCAATCGGATCGTACCGGAGACTTGAAAAACGGTATTTGCGGCCTGTCCAGCCTCGTCATTGGCTTCAATGGGTGCGGTGCAGGAGAAAAATTCTCGTCAAGCGGCGCTGCCCACCGCTGACTTCCCACCGATGCAGCACTGACTACGACAGTCGGCGCATGCAAGCGGATATAGGCGTCGCAGACCGCTGGTGGGGGAACAGAAGCGAGTATAATGAAACTGAACTATGCGCAAAAGAATGTTAGAAACTGCAACGTATTGCGCTGCGCACAACTGATAATATTTACTGAAAAAATACACATAATTCACGAAACAAAGAAACGTGAAAGATGAAATCTGCAATCCTTCGTGTTATTACCTTGACAAATCTGCCAAAAGAATAAAATAAAATAAAAACGAAAACCGAGCGTCATGATTTCGATATAGCAATAGAAGGAGCGCCGAAAAGCGTTTTGTGGCCGTGATGATTGTTGTGGCTGCCGGTTTCAGCGGCCAAGGATCGAATCCGCTTGAAACCGTTGCGCAGAAAATTGCTGGGAGATCGCGAACGGACCCGGGTTCGGTGCGCCCTGCCGTCCCTGCACAGCTGCAGGAAGGGTTCCCAGCCCACCGATTCCTTGTCTTGGAGCTGGGCAGGGCAAGTCGCAGGGCTGCAAAACGACAGACGGCCGCCGTTCACTGTCCTGTCTTTTTCCTCGCGACGGGGGAGGTGATTGTTGTTGTTGGCGTTTGCCGCTGTGCGCCAAATCATTGCTTCCCGGCCGTCGCTCTCGGGACTGCACGACGTCAGGCTTTCGGTGCTGCCGGTCGTGCTCGTGCTCGTACTGCAGCAAGACGCTGACTCGCGACGGCAAAAGTCGGAATTTACGGATTCTGGCGTGATGGCTGAAGCTGTGAACAGCGAGCTCGACAGGCCGCTCAGCACGGAATTGCCCTTTTTGCGAAAGTCTTTCGCGGACGCCATTTTCGACGCAGTGTCTTTCTTGGCGTTGCGCGAATCGTCCATTTTGCTGAACTTGCGGCAAAGGCGCGGAGACAGTTTTCCGATTAAGCTGTTTGAGCGCAGGCACAGTCGAGATTTCGGCAGGCCGAAGTAGTTAAACGACCTTTTGCTTTCGTCGCTGTCATCTTCGCTCAGGGAAGCCCCAGAGTCTGGTCTCAAGGCGGTGCGACTGCTGGTCGGTGACGTGGGCACACTGCCGTCCGTTTCGGCGCTCGTTCCGACCGAGAGCGAGCGCACATGATATCTCTTTAATTGAACGCTCTTGCTCCGCTGGAGGTCGCTCGTATCCTGCGAATTGGGGCACAGAGTCCGCGGGGGTGCGGTTCCGAGCATGCCCACGCCTATGGCAGTAGCGGCCACGGCAGCTGTGTTCAGTGTGTCTTGGGCTGCTCTCTTGCAGTTCGGCCTTGTTATTTGCTTCGACCACCCTTCTCGAGCCGAACACTCGTAGAACTCGCAGTGGAGCCTCCGCGAAAGTTCGAAACCTTCTTCCCGGTTTACCCGTCTCGCAAAATGGAGGTCGCTCTTGTTACCGACTAAGACCACCGGTGGTGGTCGGCTGTTGAAAAAAACAATTAATTGTGCATTAGTTTCTCTGTCATTCAAAAACATTATTTTGGGGACAAAGAAGTCATCCACTGCGACAAGGAGCATTTTTAAAAATGCAGCAAAGGTGGCACCAGCGGACAGAACGGTCAGATCAGGCTTGCAACAAATTAGTTTGGGTATGCGACAAAAACTCAAACATTTACGGTAAACCACATAAAAAATATAAAGGCCTTGTCCCAAAATAAATTTTACTGAATTTAAGGTCGGATCATCTGTAGTTTCCTTCTGCAACTCTAAAAAAACGCATTTCTTCAACATTGCACGTTTGGTTAAGGTAAAAATCCACAAAACCACTTCCAACGTCATCTTTAAAGTTTCTGGGGCAGATGAACGACATTCACCTTGCTTCTTTATCATCAGCGTCGTGCACTCTGTCCAGAAATCGCGTCACCATCTCCTGGAGCTGACGGAATCCACCCGGGTCCGTTATCGAGTACACGAGCATGACCGCGTCCGCCCAGCGGAAGTAGTGCTCAATCGAAGCCAGCCTCATGGCCTGCGAAAACCACGCCGTCACTACATCACGTCACAGTCACTCATGCATACGTTTCTTCTATAAATAGAAGTTTTCTTGCGTCTTGTCTCGCGACGAAGCAGCTTGTCGCTTGTCATTGAAACCACGAAACGATCTCACTTCGTGCTAGTTCGCGTTTATGTTTTGTCACTAACGAAAGTTCCGCAACGTAGCGATCAAGCGGGCCCAAAGTACATTTACGACAAATCATTCATTGGCGCATGTACTGACTGAAGTTAAGTTTCTGCTCGGAGTTTGTACCATGAAAGGACTCCGACACTGCAACCGTCACATAAGTTTTACCTTTTCGGACGTATCTTGAACGTTCACGTGCAGCGGTTCGCCGTCCACATCAGCGACGCCGTTGCATGTCATATCTGCCAAAGCAAGAAATACGAAAAGGTCAGCGTCATTCTGCTGTAGGCTCCGCAAGCAGGCGGTAACAACGGGTTCCGCCGCGCACGTCAGGCGCGCCAGAGTTAACTACTGTTATTATCGCAGTCGCAGAAATAATTGAAGGTGACTAACAGTTCTTTCGGTACTCTCGTCAAGCACAGTGCTAGCTTTCCCTCACCTCACCAGGCTCCGCACGTCCGTGCGTACCAGCTCGGGTCGGCTACAACAACAACCACAGTTTTTCAGGATTCAGAATTTCAACACCGTGCAGAGGTTTATCTGGAACCATCGCACCGGGCAGCGCCCTCAGGCAAGTAGTTACACCCTAAGGTGCGTGATTCACAACATTCGTTTTCATTGGAAAAGGTTTTGCTAATACGGCAGTTTCTCTATTTTTACTCAAGTACCAAATAAGAACAGGCGGGCGAATCGAGACCAAGTGTTTGTGCAATTGTAAGATGAGGGCAGTTGGTTTTATTCATTTGCGTTTCACGCGATTTGTCAGAATTATCTCTCGGTATTTTGAAGCGCCCGGTGCAATTGCCAGCCGTTTCAAAGAAATGTCTTCACGCGGCGTGACAACACGAGCAACTGTCATCATAGGTCAAGCCAATGTTCCATAAAGAAACTAATATTTATTCGACGTGCTACAAACGTTGGAATAACACGAACGCCCCAAATGGCTCGAACTTTGCAGGCGACTCAAAATCAATAAAGGGTCGGCAAAAGTATTACAAATCGCTTCAGTGGCGTTCTAGACACAGGAAGCAAGCAAGAAAACGTTTTATTTCTAAACAGTCGAAAATCATGCCACGCCGAGTTTGATTTTCCGAACAAAAACCATGACCTGCACTTGCTCAAAAGAGACACATGCTGTAAGCAACAGCGATAAACACCAGGCATACGGTCTGCTCGCGGTGGACCCGCAACTCAGCAGTTAACGTCAACCGTGAGAGAGAGCCGCATCTACTGCGCAAGGTTGATGCACAGATCGTTTGATATTTGTGCTTCCCAAGTCATTTCATACTTCGCGTACATGAAAGTGTGATCTCGCAACCATTGGTTGCGTGGTTTCAAAGCTCAAAATGTCAACTTTTACTCTCCACAATGAAGTTGACTGTATTCCACGCATATCAACTTAATGTCATCCGTTACATGGTTGAACACGCACGATCCACCTGTTGTTATCGATCAAAAAATTCAATTTTAAAACTGTTCCAAGTAATTTAAGGGGTATGTGCTCTTGAAAAGTTTCACCACCAGCAGAAGTTAGTGGAGAACAATTCTTTTTAAATGAACGGAAGAGAAATGAAATTGAACAAAAAAAAAAACAATATGCCCAGATTTAGAAAGAACGCCAAATTTAGTCGTTGAAATTAGCCCACGTTACCATAACAACTGCCGCATCTAATGCTGGTCAGACAACAAAATTTGCACTCTATGAACTTGACTTCTTCGAACTCCTTTGGATATTCTCATGCCACAAAGCTATTTTTGACAGAAACAAGTGCGCATCTTTTATTCACTTTTAGAGTTTCTCTCATAATTTGATTTTTTGTTTTGAACATGCACTGTAAATTGTCAAAAGTCAAAGAACAACCCACTTAGCTTTACAAAATAAACTGCCCATTTGCTCGATCTCCAATTAATGCACGCTCCAGCTTAAACTTAAGTCATTTGATTGTAAGAATCTACTTTTTAACTGGACCAAGAGAAACGTGAAGCTAAATGCGAAGACTGAGCAACCAACTCTCATGTTTGATTTTGTTTTGTCCCAAGTTCAAGCTGCTACCATTTTGACTTCCTTCTGTTAGAAATGATTTAGCATTCGTTTCGGAAACATTTACAGTTGGAGGAATTTTTTTGCGCAATCAATACCCGAATCACGCAGGCCTAAGCTGCTTCAAAATAAAGTTTACGTCCACACCGCTTATCGAATTCAAATTCACGTAATGTGACGAAGCTTCTTCAAACATGGAGGGGTCATGAATACATCGCATGACATCGACCTGAAATGATGCTCTACAAGTCACAGCAAACAATGTTCGTTCTTTCGGTTGACGGAAAGTAAAACCGGATGTTTCTGCGGCAAAAGCATTCGAACTGACGTCGGCGCAGCTCGCACATGATTCAGTCGATTCAACTAATCAACTCTCAACTTATGCTGCTTTGCATCAACCTAGAGCAGGGTTTCTTAACCTGGGGTGCTAGCACCCCCAGGGGGTGCAGAAATCAATTTCAGGGGATGCTGGGGAAGGTACCATATGTGGCGGTCAAAGGTAAAAGGAATACGTTTGGACAAAGGTGTTAGCCTATGGTAGGGGTGCTGGACTGCTTAGGCGTGACCNAAAGGGGTGCTGGGGTAGAAAAAGGTTAAGAAACGCTAACCTAGAGAGACAGGTGGCCTCTCAAAATCAACAAAGGGCCGGCGAAAGTATCTGGACAGACCAGCACGTCGTCCCAAGCTGCACTTTGTTTTTCATCCGCAAACATCAATCGCAACATCACTGTATGACATTCAAGCCTACTTATCAATACATGTTTTCGATTCCAAGGCAAAACCACCCCTGGCACTTTCACGAATTTTACCTGCTGGAATGGAATGGCTGACCCACAAAAACACGGCACAAGAGAAAACCTGCTTCAGCTAAATGCGCAAACAATCGGAGTAGAATTTACATGCTACAATTACATTCTTAAATCAGGTTACAGAATAGGCAATGTAGAGAAATGACGAAAATAGGACATAAACAAATTTTGCAAAACGACTGTCCTGCGAGTATTTCTGCTGGCGACATTTTCTGTTTGTGAAGGAAACAAACTGTGTTTGCTTCACAATAAAGCAACTGAAACAAAAACAGTCACAGCCATCAGTTTCAAACAACGATGCAAATTGCTGACCTCTAGAGGGTAGGGTCGAATTTCAGCGATAAGAAATGATCTGTTCACAGTAATAACACAATTTCCAAACGATATTTTGCCAGATATTGTGAATGGTACACTCTCACGCACAGCAACGGTATTCATGTGTTTGATTCAGAAATAACTTTAAAACAGAATGTGCGCCAGGACGTGACGATTCACCATGCGTTTATTTGTTCTGCCAATATTCCCGCATTGTACAATTAAGGGTTCCCATTGTCTGTTTGCTCGATTCAACGCGTGATTTCCTCGCATCGCCGCAAGTTGTACCTGCTTAGATAATAACAGACTCAAGGCTGCAGCTCCTGTATTTGCAAAACACCTTGACCGCAGAACGGTAGCAAAAAGTGTCAGCACTTAAACTGTGCAGTCAGCACTAACGCAGCTTGCATTATTTACTGGCTCTGCTAAAGTAGACTTATAGTTAAGTATTTTGAAAAGAGTTGGAAAGATCCCAGAAAAATAATTTTGAAAAACAAGCAAAAACCGCGGCTAGTTTACAAAAAAACGCTTAAATCAAGAATACTTTAACTGCAACTGTTTTCCAGAAGATCGTTAACATTTTGCACAAAGTACCGCGAATCTCACGAAAAATAAATGTCGAAGTCGCTGCGCCGTTTGAGGTAGACAAAAACTGACAAGGATCCGTATTTACGATTTTATCACAAGCATCGCGTGTAAAACCTTAAGAACTGAGAAACATACCCAGTGCTACTAAGCATTCAAAATAAAAAATGGCCTTCAGTTTTGTTTCAATCAATAGGTTACCAAACTTCAGCTGTGAGAACTACAAAGAAAACGGCATTCTCGAAGTTGGGTGACTACGGGGTATAAATATTTATGTGGAGGAAGAAACGCAGTCATTACCAAAGAAACCAATATCGGATTATGTCGATGCATTATTTAATTTTTAATGACGCGACACACTTAATTTGACCTGTTGCGACCCAATCGCTGGATGCACGTGCGCAACACGAACCAAGAACACGGGCTGGTTGACCGCAGTTAACTGCTTTTGTGATGAAACGCAAATGTTCTCATCGTGCACGTAACGCAAACAACAACACTAGGCTGCAGCGCTTCGCCTCCGGTTTTGTCAAAAACCAATAATTTTACCAACAGTTGCCGCGTTAGCCACGACCCTCTTGGCCATTGTCTTACTTGGCTACGTGAAGAGAGGTGGGCAACGCGGAAAACTACATTGCGTGCAAGTGAGCTATCGCCACGCAATTTCTCGTCCTCGGATGTGAGCGCAGTACGAAACGTCGGCACTTTCGCTGCTCAGTCTTCTCTGCATCTGCAAGTCAAGCGCAGAGGGCTGCACCTTGCATGAGGCAGAACATTGCTCCACGATGACGTCTGCACTTAGAGTAGCGCGATGCACACCGCAAGTGTAGACATGTAAATGATTTTCGGGTGTTTCAATCACTTCTTTTTTCTTGACGCCAACTTCCAACCAACTGCAAATTTGCATCATATTTCGTTCGATTTAAACCCCAGCTTCGGTAGCTGTGCGTCCGGTCGTCCACGCAAGTACATCGCCTCTCTCGTCAAACGATCACTCTCCAGGCATATTTTTCCCACAGCGCTCAGGCGGCAGTTGACAAAAGGCTTTTGTAATGTTTATTCATAGTGCCTTTTGTCTCATAACTGGCAGTTGTGGAACTGCGCGCCGATGCTAAATGGGTGCTGACAAAACAAGCGAGAGATGTCAAGGGTGGAGGAAAGCAAGAGGCCAAACCCAACTGTTGCAGACGCACAGGAAAAAACTGTCGCCACAACGTGATCACGATTGTTGCACCGTGTTCCGTGTGCATAGGCTTTGCTCGACCGCTGCTCAGAGCTGCGGTGCTGGTTCGCACCTCCATTTGCGTCGCGCAACGAAGCGCTACGCTACTTAAACGCAGCACGTTCCAGAAGTGATAGGTTTTTGAACGCAGGCTGCTGATTACACTCTGCAAGCACTTTTGACACCGACGACAAAGTACGCGACTTGGCTCCAATGAAAAAGTCGCGCTTGAGGATTCGAGGAATATTCTTCGCAAGCACTGTGCAGGTAGATTTACGACTGCTCTACTAGCAAATAACGAACCGTCGATTGGGTTTCGCATCGTGGCGGAAGTACAAAATGCCTACGAAATCAGTCCCGTCAATACTGTAAAATCTTTCACCCATTCCTTGCGCAAATATACAATACACTGAACCCCGCTTTCTAGGGTCAGACAGACGTATTCGGGTCGGCACGGTTTATTTATGCTTGGCAGGATCTCATCTCACGAAAGAAACAGAGCATGCTCGTCCCCAATTTGAAGAAAATAATCGAATCAAAACTGGTTTTGTGGTCTCGCGTGCCCAACGCGATCCTTCGAAGAAACTTGCCAGCTCTGAAGGGCGTGGAACAGGTGACCACTATTCCATATTTCTGGTAGTCACACAAACGTTCACTTTCAAGGAAAACCTGAGCAATTAACTTTTAAACGACCAGCGCTAGCTTTCCAAAGTCGTAAGTGTCGACAACAGAAATCAGGCTTTCCATTCGGTTAATTTCTCGAAAGCTCCCAGAAAAAAACCTAGAGCTTTTCATTTCTAGCTCGCATCACATAACATTGCGCAACCAAAACCGCGGACAAAACAAGTTTGATCCGGTAAAAGACGTTTTAAGACCGTGTTCGTCAGGGCTCGGCAAGCGCGCTGAGGAAACTACGAGCTAGCAATCAACACATTTCACAACCATGAAAGGTGTTCAGTCGGACAGCGGTGAGCTGGGATGACAGTCTTTTGGGGTTGTCACTTGTGAAGATTTAAGAATTCGCGCTTAAAATGTGAACAGTTCGCCTTCACCAGTGAGACGTTGCCCCCACGTGTCGCTCTAGAAGTGGGACAAACACGACAAATGTCACCAGAGAAAGTGCCGCTGTCGCCTTTCGCTGACACAGTAGCAAGAGTACGTCATGCTTGCACGAATGCCAGTTGGAATGACTGGGATTACAGGGCTTCCGGCGCGTCAGTTCGCTCACGCTGCTTTCTCCTAATTACTGTCAATTCGTGATATCGACCGTGAGCCTGGGCCCGTTTTCCGAAGAAAACAAAGATGGTGCAGCGTGCGTCATTCGATGAAGGAAGTGTGTCAATGATGTGGGTAAGCTGTGGAATTATTCAACCAGATTAAGAGTTTCCATATTAATTACGGTGCTCTTATTTCAGGAAAAGTTTTCTCAGCGCCTCATTTACGAAGAAGCGTCAAAAATCAAGGCTTGTTGTTGACCTAGCAATGCCGCGCAAAGCTATGACAGCATGAAAAGTCTGACACCAACTTACGGATTTTTTACGTCATAGTGGAGCAGCAACACGTGTTCATCGGAAAACTTCATGACACGGTCAGGGCAAGTTTTACGTCTGCTAAGCAGAAGTAAATGATTCATTAATTGCGCCTTTTCCTTTTTTCTGCCTCAGAAGTAAACAACACAAAGAATCTAAACCGGACTGCAGTCCGTCGGTCATCTTTTCCTGACTCAAATGTGCGGAAGAGAAAAAATTGCAAAAAAAGAGAATGATCTCCTTTCCTTTCGGGTAAGACTACGTAATGCTCTTTTCCCTTTTTCCAAGACACGTTTGTCCCATCTACAACTATTTTGGCGACATCGATGAAGTTAAACAACGCTCTGCGAAACCGAAAATTCTACCGTCCACGATATATACTCAGCATTTTTCAAACGACTAAACGCGTGTGTTCAAATTTTTGTTTCTTCAAGTGTTTTTGTCTCCTCGCTTCATGATTTTCTACGTGCGTCAGTAAAGCGCAACCGAATAATCTGGAAACACTTGGATGCCTCTGGTATGTGAAGTGCGATCCCGAAAGCGATTAAAACATATGACAGCTCACATCAGCGAAAGACAAACGTCGCTGAATTTGGCGCCAACACTTTCGCTGCCTCTTCAGTGTGTTGTTTTGGTGGGTTAGCAAAATATCAAGCAACTGACAGCAGGTATCATTCTTGCTCTGCACAGCTTAGTTGGAGCTAACATTTTATGGCAAATGGGTCTGCAGCTGAAATAATGATCCGTTATTATGCAGTAAATTCTTGAGCTTGGTAATGTGCAGTATAACGGCAATAGCAACTCATTATAAACTGCAAATTGGCTCTGTTTTCACTGCCAGAGCTTACAAAATCATTGTCGATGAAAATTGTGTGTTTTACTCAAACACTCTGCATAATCACAGTGTTTTAAGGGAGGCTGGCAATCCTGTCTCATTTTCATGAAGACGTCATCCGAGTATAAAAATGGAACGTCAACCAATTCACAAGTGTTGGAAATTATCAAATGCTGGGAAGCTTTACGGTTTCATCGGAGTTTACCACTGACTACTGCGCACGAGCAGTTAGAAATTTCAGAACTTCCTCGCCACTTTTCAGCGATCCATGAAAACAGCACGTTAAGGCAAAGAAAATTCTTACACCCCGTTTAGTGATGATTTTCATGATTGGGCTTGTTGCCAAAACAAGTAGAAGCTTTCACACATTACTTGCTTCCGCACATTCAATACAGCTAGCCTCCCCAGTGATAGGGTTGGTGTAATTTTTGTGTTTGCGCAAAGACGAACAGTGGATTTGAACACATGATTTGCTCTCTTTTGCGGGCCGCGGCCTTGGCGTCAAGAACATATCAGGCGCTAGATCAGAGATTCCCAACCTTTCTCTGACCATGTACTCCTTCAGAATTTCGACAAATGAGCATGTACCCCTAAATTGCTTATGACAAGAAGGCTGAGTAAAATAATAGAAATACACAAAAATNTTAATAGAACTTTTACAGTAGATGTCTTGAACTGCAAAGGTAGACTCCGTTATTACGTCTCAAGTTTAATTTGTTGTATCAAAGTTATATGTACGAATATTTGGAAATACTGTAATATGAAAATATATTTTTACCTTCTATTTCTAACCTTAAATGTACCTCTTCAGATAGACAAATGTACCCCAAGTTGGGAACCCTTGCTCTAGATCAGGGCTTCTCAACTCATTTTCGTCCGTGGACCACCACGCCTTTTCAGATAACTCTGTGGACCCCAGTAGATAACCAAAAAATTAATCAGACACAAACATCAACTTACACATTGCATTTAATACACAGTTCTATCTACATTAGTTTACGCTACTGTAGATCACGGGAAGTCGTGACTCTACTCCTTGTCAGCGGGAAGCTTGACAAATTCGTGGAAAAACGAAAGGACGAGTAAAAGGCATATTTTCAGAGCTACATCTAAACTGCGAAAAGCAAAACTGTCCCTAATTGCTACTTGCTCCATTGACCAGCAACGAAGCAGAACCGTCGCCAGAAAGTCGTCAATAGGGGGGCTTTACGTTTGTGACGGGGGGCTTGACGTTTGTGCAGGGAGGCTTGACATTCAAATTTAACAAAAATTCCACTGATTTATAATGTTTCATGTTTTAATTTGGGGGGGCTTGCAGCTTTGTTTAGGGGAGCTAAGCCCACCAAAGCCCCCCTTGGTGACGTGACTGCAACGAAGTGGATAGTCATTGTTCATATGGGCTCTTAAGACATCATGGACTTTATCGCTGGTCAGCAACGAAAGTATTACTTCATAAGAAAATCATGTGGACCCATTCAATAGGTCACCATCGACTCTTAGGGGGTCCATGAGAAGTCCTTCTCTGGATGGTCGTCATGCTTAATATAAAAAATCAGGAAGACCGAAAGAAATGGCAAAGCTCTCCTTGAAAACACGAATCAGCGATGTCAGCCTGTGAAAGCCCTTTTCTTCTTTGCGATCGGGTATGCGAAAGGTGTGGGTGACGTGCATAAAGTTATTTATTGTTTTTGATGACGAAACAATGAGTACGTGACTGCTTTGCTACAAAAAGCGCTTGTAATGGACCAAACTCCTGCCGACGAGTTACGAGGAGGCGATGGAAGCAAGACTGCGATAAGTGCGAAGCTCACCTATTTCGGGAAAGGCATTAAAAGTTTACAAGCGTTTAACACAAAAGTGACAAGGTTGCTAAATGTGCACGATGAGGAATTTTCGACAACAGTTTGCTGTTGTCATAACTACATTACCCAAAAACTTCTAAGAATGTTGTTTGTAAACTTCTCAGCAGCAAAAGCCCCAACGCGACGCAGAATTTCTCAATGTTCATGCGCTACCTTTGCAGAGTATTGAAAAAAGCTGAAATAAATGCAACAAAAATCTTCTACAAACATGAAAGTTCCAGGTATGGCGCCGCCGCCCTAACAACATTGCACGCAACGTTTCGAGCGAGCAGAAACGCAATGATATGCACCGTTTAATAATCTTGAAATACATTCCTGCGAAAACGATATCTTTCCACTATCTCCCCCAGTTATAAACAACTTGAAAGGGTATAACTGATTCGCAAGCGATATACCGCAATTGGGTCGCTGGCCAAGCGTGTGGCCTGAGGCTCAGCGAGAAACTCACCAAAATGTTGAGTAGCGCAGTGACATCGTTCAGGTGTTTCTAGCATGATGGTGTTGTGGTGCATTTTTATCAGACCAAACCATTTGGCAACAAGTGCTCTGTCTCTGCGAATTACCATCAAGAGGACTCTTTCCAGTGCACACAATTTTTTTAGATGAATTTAGAAAGGCGTTTTTGCAAAGTGTTCTGCTCATACAATCGGAAATCATATGTCGAAAAGCGCAACGAAAATGTGTTCGCCGTCGCTCTTATCGCGCGTTTTCCAACCACGCCTCCAGCATGCAAATGGGATGTATACAGAACACTTGCTCGTATTCAGGCCACAATGACGGAACTACAGTTGCACGTTTCAACGTACGATTTTTGCAAAACGGGGCGAATTCCTTGGTTTTGGTGGTTTGATCTGGCATTAGCAACATTTACGAACGCAAGTTTGGAAGTGTTGCGTTGAAGCCGCTGCGTCGCTGAATCGATCAGGCAAGTAACTGCAGCTAACATTATGTCGAGGCACTACGTTGGAACGAGTGCTCAAAAGCTCAGTAAAACCCCTGTTGCAAGCAATCTTCTATAATTGTGTTTGTCGCATGATTTCTTTCAAACACTGCGAAGTGAAAGTGCCAGTTGCTCGACTCAGAAAATACCAGTGCAACCTTCGTCGAAAAACGTCTTTTTTCAGGTAAAGTTATGAGTTCTCACATGCGTTCAATAATGCTGCGCATGCGTTTCAAAGAATAAGATACGTTTGGAGCGTTCGCGTACAGGACTGTGCGCAAAATCTCACGGTGGCGACTTGAAATCTGATGAACCCATCCAAACACGCGCCACGTTAACCTTTAAACGGTTTGCGCAAACCTCCAAACACATCCGCCAACTCGCAAATATGCAATATTTCGAAAATAGCGATTTTTGTTCACGTTCAAAACTGTAAAGTTCTTCACCGGTATCAAAATCATTTATTCACGACGTCACTCACTTTTTGGTTCGGGGGGACCTGTTGACCGTTACACAACACGCCGCAAGCGGCAACTGCTTTTAGGTCTTGTTTTTCAGATAGTTTTGCACAAAAATGCAAACGACTATTAGTTGTCAAACAACCCCGTCGCAAAACAAGAAAGGCTGAAGCGTCCGGAGTCATGCGCTGACGCAGTGCCTGTCGGTGAAACGGAACGCCACGAACTGTGTGCACCTGACCAATTCAAACCAACGGCATCTGAACAAGTCTACAAGCTGCCCAGAAGACACGCGCATGTGCACCGTGATATCAATTTTCCAGCCCATTGCCTCGGAAATCAGTTAAGTCCCATGTTGAAATACATTACAGATGTCATTAGATCAAACATTCGGTGACACGGGTCATCAATATCAGCAAAGCAAATGCTTTAAGAAATGACCGAAGACAAAAGCCAATTGCATTTTTTCTAATATTACTGTTTGTTGATGGCCGAAAAACGCTGCGATAAGGGAAATTAAGAAAAGCAGGCTACGTCCTGCACATGTCTTAAAAGAATTGGCCCAAACCTTTGCACACTCCTGTTACACATATGCAAGAAGTCGAACCCTTCACTGACCAATGGAAGTTACCAAAATATTGCGCAGCATAATGCCGGTTCCTAAAAATCCACACGCTCGGCATAAAATCGCCGCTGTCACACGCGATCACCCCAGTTTTTACCTGTATTTTCCAAGTAGTCGTTTATGAAGCGCTTTGTCAGGAATCGCACGACGAGAGCTGGAACACATCAAAAGTTTTGTTTAAAAAGCGCCCTGTCTTGACTTGAAAGTCGAGTTGCATAGCTAGTTGGAATTTATTCAAAGCAACATCAAATACAATAAATGGAGCAAGCCAAAACTTGTCAAAGAAGTTTTTCTAATTTCTTACACATCTGTGAAAATCGGCATTTTCAAAAATTTATTGTATTGGGAACACTTCAAGTAATAACTTTCACTTCACCTCTTTACAAAGAACCAAATTACCCACCAACAAACTTTGCATTACAATCGCTATCAACAATTTTTATTACAGGGAGTACTTTTTACCCTTTAAAGAACCATGATGCTACAGGATCAAGCATATCAAATCAAAACAAAGTTACGGAAAAAATAACTCATCACCAAATGTCAAAAGACCGTCTTCTACAATAAATTGCATACGCACGCAGCCCCAACCAAAACCTTGCAGAAAACGGAGCAAATAAACAATTTGATATCTTGAAAGTTTCGGATAAATTCAAAGCCACACTTTAACGGATAACGCCTAGAGGTCACAGAGCTGTTACGCTTGCATTATCTGTTCCATGCGCTGATGTTCAATCAACTTACCAGATTTCCCAACTTTTCTTGGTCCAATAACGACAATTTTAAACTCCCGCACGTTCGTAGGGGCCAAGATTGACCTGGGGCCATGGAGATCCATTACCATGGTAAATAACGTCACAGCCAATTCGACTTTAGCCGACACAGGAATAAATTTTTATATACGTTTTACGACTTGGAAGTCTCTAGACAAATAAAAAAATGAATAAATCAATTTATCTCTGTCCAGTGCAAGCGCAAAATCAATTTCTCTCTGTCGACTGATATTCTTTCATCTCCGAGGCAGAGATTTCCACAAACCTACGCTCCGCCGCGTAAAACACTTGTGTGTCAACATAACTGAGCAAATACAAGTTTTAAGACTCGCTCCATGTACGGCGGATGCGCGAAAAGGATATCTGACCTTGAGACCAGAAGATCACGTAGCACACTTGGCCGCGAGCTTCCGCTAAGAGACTTCGCGCAGTGTGGCATCGAAATCATAAAATGCCCTTGGCTCCATCGCTGTCTGTCCTGCCAGAGAAAAAGGATTTTACCTGTTCCTCATGCGTCAAGGTTACGTAAATTGATCTCGATTTCCACGAGTTCGTGGCAAGAACCTGGTAACAGGATCGATCAGTAACCTACCGCTGATCGATCTTATTTGAAATGCCGTGCCTCGTTTATTACGCGAAGTGACAGCGAAAAGCTTTGGGCCAGTGTGACAGTCTACATGTGCGATGCAAAATGAAACAGAGGTTCTCCATCTACGCGTGCAGTATGCATTCGTTTCAGTCTATCCATTTAAGCACCAATCTTCTGACGTAAGCTGATCAACGTGGCACTTTGCTGGGGGAGATCGAGTTTGTTTTCCTGGGAATGTCGTTCCGGCTGCTTCGCTAGCAAATCTAATTCCATGCAGTCGCTTTGCCCCAACCGACGTGGCGGAGTCGCGTTCCTCATTTGTTCAATGTCAACGCAAACATCTGGGTTCCTCGCATTAGCAAATGATTTCGTCGATATGGGAAGATTCGTCTGCATTTAACACGCTTCACAGGAAGCGGCAGCTTGCAACGTGGATTTTCTGCCATTTACCAACATCAAACAACTCTTTATTGGCGTAATTATGGAACATCGCTGAGGACTTTCAGCAGTCCTGGTCCCAACTCCTGAATAAAAAGTTTCTGTGACATATAGTTGCCAATGGCTGAGCTCACATCTACATCAGTGTGTGCATCAGGTTAATTTAATTTTAAACATTCCGCTATACTAACCAGACACTGAATGGTCAACATCAGTAGCTGTAACACCTTTGCAAGGTCTTGTTTTAAAGTCCATAGGCAGGTTTTCGTTGCCGGGGGTAGACGAAAGAAGCCTTGTCACCGCAAGAAAATCGTGGGTACGAGAACGTGTTACAGTAAAAACTTTTGATTAAAGCTAAATTTTTAATTATGCCTAAAGTATCTAGTCTCCACAACGGCGACTCAGTCGTATCCATCAGCCCATCAGCAAATTTTTGTAATAAGAAATCGATTTTACTTAACACTAAGTCATGAGCTCTGCAATCAGTGCTTTTCATTCATTCATTTTCAATCCCGCTTTTCCTCTGGAGAGGGTCGCGGGGGCAGCAGCCCCATGACTCGAAGTACATCACGGTCAACAGCAATCTCCAGGCTTTTCCATGGGAGTGGGATTCCTATGGGAATCCCATAGGAAACGTTCCATGGGATGGGACAGGCATAAATTGCTATGAGATGGGGATGGGGATGGGACAGATAAATATGTCCCATGGACAACCCTAGGCTTGTCCATGGGAATGTCATTCCTATGGGAATCCCATATGAAACGTCCCATGGGATGGGACGGGACAGGCATAAATTGCTATGGGATGGGAATGGGACAGATAAATATGTCCAATGGACAACCCTGGCAATCTCAGATAAGCCATGCTTACTGGTTAAATCTTGAAGGGCTGCTGAATCAAGAGCAGAGAAAGCGAGCAAACTCAAGAACAAAATAAATATATCAAACACAAGCTCCTGACCGAATTGCAACAAACCTTTAGAGCTTTCAATTGTTGCCTAAAGTAACGTAGAACTGAGACACTTACCGAGCTAATTAACTGCATCGAAACACTCGAAAATG
>JGI24159J19872_10002676_pt1 | contig 21473 bp, 21 predicted proteins | sample Ectturendosymbi4_FD_19872 | JGI IMG/M metagenome (IMG submission 19872) | reverse complement strand
ATCACGTCCTGCAACAGAAAAGACATTCGTTAAAAAATGGGTTTTTTATCGAACAAAATATGGGTACGCATCTTTTTGGGTCACCCTGTATGTATGTATGCATGCGCCTTTTAAGAAACTTTTTGCATCGTTTTCGCGTGAAACAGGCATCTTTGATGTTGGCAGAACTGCCAATTTGTTAATCTTACTGCCAAATGACAAACTATTACAGCTTTGGTTGTACTACTGCAGCACCAATGCACTGTGACAAGGTGTTTGCTCCCGATCAGTGTTCTGCTTTATTGTGACCGGGAACAACTTCACCAACAGACAGACCTTGACAGGTCGTTCGCACGAAGATGCCAACAATCAGTGGAAGTGCCTGTTTTCGTTGATTGGTCTGCGCGGTTCTGCTGCTAGCCGCTGCGCAGCGCCGTGGAGTAGGCGCGCAAAATACAATCGTGCGTTCAGAAAATTAAGCCCACTGTGTGATGTAGTTCCACTGTTCGCTGTTGATCCGATGCTTGTTGATAGGTTGCAGAAACTGGCTTCTCCTTCCAGATCTCGTTCTCCGCGGCGCAAACGGTGAGTGCCGGAGCATGGCCACTTCTCTTTTTCAAACTGTGTTTGATTCGGTGTTTTGGGAATCCTTTAAGTTTGGTTATTGCAACGCTGTTGATTTCCATTATGGTTAATTCATTTGTTTGACTTGCACTTTGTGTTGATGATAAAGCGTCGCATCCATCCACCCGCTTGGGTCGTCAAACGTGTGTCACCAACAGTCGGGTCCTGGGTTTTCCTTTTAGCTTAGACTTTTCGGTCATTTATCCGGAATAGCTTGAAAACCTCTGTTATTTTTTCGTTTTCAGATATTTTTTTTGTCGGAAAATAAAAATCTGCTCGAATTGACTGAATTTTTTTCGGTCATTTAAAAAAAAAGATCATTGACCGAGAAAAAACATCTCGAGTCTCTTTAAACTGTGTGGCGTTTCATTACAACGTCGCCGTCCTTGACGCCGTCCTCGCTTGCAAGGCAAGACGTATCGCTGAGGTACTTCGTCTCCTTGGCAAAGCGCCGCATCCATTTACTTCGTAGTTCGTGGACGCGTGTCGCCAATTCTCGGGTTCCTTCAAACCAAGTGGTTCCCCCAAACTTTTTCTGATCGCGGACGATATGTGGGTCCCGTACTGTCAACACGCACCACCTTGTTCCAGGAAAACTCAATATGCCAAATATCATTCGATCGAAAGTTTGGAAAACCAGAATTGACAAAATTTCGACCTGAAAAAAATGTGTGTGAGAATTTGTGGCAATTTTTAAAGTCAGCAAGTACACAAAAATTCCGAAATTTATTAACAAAACCCGATTAGTAAAAATTATAGCTGTGAATATATTTTTTTTGTCTAGAAATACAGAAAGCAGGCCTATTCGTGTACCACCTTGAAAGCCTTCGCGTACCACAGCTTGAGAACCACTGCGTTAAGGTGTTTGACGTTTCGATAAATTGACGCCGTCGTCGTTTACGTGCTTTTCAGAACGCGTTCGCGAAGCAGGTCTCGGTCCAGGTCGTCCAGCCAGGACAAGACGGGCCCTGGATCGGAACGGTCGTCGTCCGTCGAGTCCGGCGACCAGCAAACCAAAGCCGACTCTTCTGTTGCGAAGAAGAAAGAACGCTGCTGGGATTATGATCGTGAGTTCTTGCTGCGTGATTTTGATTGGTTGCTGTTTGAATATGATCGTGAGTTCTTGCTGCGTGATTTTGATTGGTTGCTGTTAGAATATGATCGTGAGTTCTTGCTGCGTGATTTTGATTAGTTGCTGTTTGAATATGATCGTGAGTTCTTGCTGCGTGATTTTGATTGGTTGCTGTTTGAATATGATCGTGAGTTCTTGCTGCGTGATTTTGATTGGTTGCTGTTTGAATACGCTAAATGTCTGTAAATAGATCGAACCCCCCTGGGGTGCAATCGAACTCCCCGAAACCCTCTGGGCGTTTCCTCGCGCGGCTGGTTCGAGCATCGAGCGGTGTTACGGGGATTGTTGCAGCGAGCGGGTCGATGTGAAAAAAGTTTGCTTGGACCTCCTTAGAGACCGCGGTGGCCTCCGAAAATACGCCTTTTTCGGTAGCGTCACTAACTTCCGTGTGTTAATTTAGTTCTCTACATTTGTCCACTCACCGACGTAGCGCTTAGCAGGAGAATCAGTTTGAAAACAGTCATTTTCTGACTTGGACCTTTGCTTTAGCATTCGGCCAACCTTCGAATTTCATTTTTCGGTAGATGCGAAGGGCCTGAAAAAATTCCAATTTCGTGAAAAGTGCTTTCCTTACTTGTTACGTAGTGATGCGTTGTTTATCGCTACTGTGGGCTGAAGAACTCCTTCAGGTCATGATGAAGCTGTCCACTGTGTACGCCAGTGATTGTTAACCTGTAATTATCCCCAAATGGGTAATTTAACATTTTCTGGGGGTAATCTTAGATTGCTTTTTTTTGTTAACGTTGCAGTAAAATATTTTCAACTTTGCAGAATGTCGTGTTTCATGTTAAGAAAAAACGCAGCATCAGCCTTACCATTGATTATATTTTTATGGACATTTGAACGCAAAATTGAGACATCATTTTTGTGTTTTGTTTTTAATTGATTGCAAATTGTAGTTATTTTTTTAAACGGGGGTAATTGAAATCCATCAGGTTCTTCTCAGGGGTAACGATATTTAAAAGGTTAAGAACCGCTGGTGTAGGCGTTGGATGAGATGCCTAATAGAAATAGAACCAGGCTATAGTCCAGTTCGCTTTCATATAAGTATCTAGGTACGACAACTTTGTTGCAAAAACCTCCAGTGTTTGCAGTTAAGCAGACATGCTGCTAGTGCACCATTTGTAAGACAATGAACTTTCCAGCAGAAAGCTTCACATCTTGTGGTACGCAATGTGAAGTAGAAATGTTGAGATTAGACCGTCGCAATAATGAGGTTTTCAAAAGACTAATAGCGCTAGTGTGGTATTCTCCGTGGTGAAATGGCACTTGTGTGCTAAGGGTCCTGGGTTGTTTGTCAATCCCAAGTGAAGTAACAATCGATTGTCAGAGCAGCAATTGATTGTCAGAGCAAAAACGAAGTAACAATCGATTGTCAGAGCCACTTCTGTTTCTCTGCACTCAAGTGAATCATCAAATCATCTGTGGACGTTACTTCAGGCCAGTGTTTCTCAATAACTTTTTCACTTACGTGGCCCAGATAACTTTTGCTAAAAATTGCATGGCCCACTACCTTGTTAGCATGGGCTATGCTTTTTATGCGCACAAATCAACAAATAAATGCGATGCACATTATTAAAGTAGCGAATATTTGCTCGGGCTTGCGTGTGTATCATTGCCAGGCTTGCTAAAGAGGCAATCGACGACGTCCGCATGCAGTGATCGGTCCAGCTTACCCCTTTATGCAAAGAGTGGCTTTTTTACATTTGACGTCGTGCAGTAGGAGAGCTAGAAATACGGCTTAGATTTAATTTAGTTCGATTCCACATCGCAGCGTATTTGACCTCAATAGCTCTGTTCAAATGTACTGACTGCACAGTTTTCAAACCGAAACGCTTGAGCTCATGGCATGTCGTCAGCAAGTTGCTGCTTGCGTGGGAGAGGGCTTCGATCTTGCGTCACTGATCCTAAAATCGTGTTGTCGTTCGTCTCAGTATATTTAGTGCTGCTCCAGTATTCAGAGGAGACAGTGTATGGTGAAAGTTGTAACACTGGTTGTCCGATAAAAACCCTTCAAGCCTGCGACGTGATCAAACCCTGAATCCCTTGGTTATGTTTCTGGCTGCGTCCAAAGTTGACATCCTATTAAAATCTAACGATTGATGGCCCCAGGGCAAAAAGTATGCTTATTTTAAAAAACGCTCCTTGTTTAGGGCTCAGCACTTCGCAACCAGCTTTGTATTAATGTCTTGTCAGCACCGCGGTGTTACTTTTCTTGAAATTGTCTTCCGCGCTGTTGATTCTGGTGTTTCGCGAGTGTTTTTCACTACTGTAGGTTATTTCATGTCTGTTGTGTGTTTGCCCTGATACTGCTGGTGCACGGAAATCGATTCTCGCCGCCATTCATTTGCGAAACATTGCTGTTCTTATAGAATTTAAGCACTAATCCAATTTTTATCATGTGTGTGTTGTCAGTGACTGACGTGGCTGGAAAACATAACGGCTGCTAACTGGGATGTATCAGGAGCCCTCGACTTTTTTCAAACAACTTCTACCTAGTTTTACAGTGTTGCATTCTGGTAAAAAATAAGAACTGTAAAATTTTTTCGCAATTGGTTGATGTTTCGGGGTGCATCGGGACTCCCAAAGTTTGACCCGGGGGGCAAAACTTGCAAATAATGAAATTTGGCCATAACTTCGTAACTACTTGGAGTAGGAACATGATTTTGGTCTCTANCCCTACTAAAATACATACCAGCTATTCATTAAAGCTGTCAGAAAGACCTGAAAGGTTAAGAAATTTCCATTTGCACTGATTTTTGTTAGAATAGATCAAAATTATGTGTTTTTCACAAGAATGTTCAAAATTTTATCATATTATTCTTGAAGAAGTCTTAAGCCCTGGTGATGCTGCCAGTGATGTGTTCGAATCATATTTCTCTAGTCACAAGCCCTTCGAGTCGGTAATGTCCAATATTGTTTCAGCACTTTTGTTACCAGGTTACAGAGATCTAAGTATATATTTGGTGAAAGCAGTTTTTTAACTTTGATTTTAGTTCTCTTCTTCACTCCCAGACAATTCCACAACTCTAGAGCCTAACCTTGCTGCAACAAATATAGCTTATCTCCTTCTATGTCACATGCCCCAACAAAAGACTCAAAGTAAAAGTTTGAGGCTGACTGCCATGATCGTGATATGTAAATACTTTATTAAACCACGATGTATTGCAGCCTACAATGCGTTGTGTGCTGCTGGCTCCTCAGTGAAAAGCTGAGGCTCATCTCTAACTCAGTCTTCGGTGGAACACTTAAGAAAATGGCANAAAATTGACATCTTTTTGCTGTTTCAAGTCTTGTGACGCAGAAGAAATACAANAGNGACAATTGTATCGTGNTGATGATTATTAATATTTTTATTGTCANCATGGTCATTGGAGGTCCTGCCAGTGGTGTAGCCAACCCAAAAGTTTGGGGGAGAACAATGTTTGACTTCAGGCAAACAACACCACTTTTGTTTGGTACGTTGCTTCTCAAAGCACAAAATGACTAGATATGCTAAAATTTAGAGCGCATGCCTTCCTGGGCTACGCCTATGGTTCCTGCACTAGTTGTTTTTCGTGAGAAGTTTCACACTCAGCTATTTTTTACGTAATTTAACGAATATATGTTTATTTCACCAAAAGTGGTATTAGCAATACCACAAGGGCTTAAAAACTTAACCAAGAAGAACAGTACATAATACAAGTTTAAACATTTTTGTAAAAAACACATAATTTTGATTTATTTTAGCAGAAATCAGTGCAAATGCAAATTGCTTAACCTTTTAGGTCTTTCTGATAGCGTTAATGAATAGCTGATATGTATTTTAGTAGGGTTAGACACCAAAATCATGTTCCTACTCTAAGTAGTTACGAAGTTATGGCCAAATTTCATTGTTTGCAAGTTTTGTCCCCCGGGTCAAACTTTGGGAGTCCCGATGCACCCTTAAACATCAACCAATTGCGAAAAAATTTTAGAGGTCTCATTTTTTACCAAAATGCAACACTTTAACACTAGGTAGAAGTTGTTTGAAAAAATTCGAGGGCTCCTGATGCACCCTACTGCTAACCCAAAATCGGTGCAAGATCCCTTAGTGCTGCTTTTTTCGCTTCGTTGTCCAAAAACTCCGACACCAAAAACAATAAGTGACTAGCAGTATAACTTACGGGGATAGAATGTTGAAATCAGCCCCACGATATGAACCATAATTCACTGTCTCGTACTTCCGCCGAATAAGGTCTCACTTGTGCACCAACCAAATAACGCACATGCTGTACACCCAAGTAAGCAGTCCTGTGTATTTGGCAGTGAGTCGCAACGAAACGGCTCTCAGCGCTGAAGTTTCGCCACTCTCCCTGCACGGAGACTGCGTCAGCGTTTCTGTTCTGCAACAAGTGTCAGTGTCCAGATCAGACCGTTTCAGAATTTACGTCTTTGTGCAGAGAAAGGGTTCTGCATGAAAGGTGACCAGTGCCCGTACGACCACGGCGACGACGCTCTGGTCGTAGACGATCTAACGATCACTTCCACCGGGTCGGTCGAAGCGAAACCGGCTGCTCCTGTGGAATCGAAGCTTCCCCCCACTGCCGCCGTCATCGGCCCTCCCCCTTCGCAGCCCGTGTTGCCAATGGGCATACCGATTCCTCCCCCACCGCTGGTAAGTTGCTTGGTAACCAGAAACGGGTTCTGCTTTGGTGTACGTTTGGCGTGCTGGCAATCTGATAACGACAGTGTCACTTGGCTTTCCCTCTAACTCAGTGGTTCTTAACATTTATTCTCCAAAATTTTGTCGAACCCCATTTTTGCCCAATATAACAGGAAGTAAAAATGGGTTACAAGTTTCAGATGACCTTCGTCGAACCCCTGAAACGGCTCCGTCGAACCCTGGGGGTTCGATCAAACCCAGGTTAAGAACCACTGTTCTAACTTATGCAACAGCGAGCAGTAGCTGACAAGCTGTGGAGCCTTGTCCGTATTGTGTGCCTCAAGTGAAACCGAATCAACTTTATTTTTGCGGGAGTCCGTGTTGGCTGCAGCAAAATATTGAAACTCCGCTCGATTCACTGGGGGTCTTTTTTGTTTCGACAGCTTCCCCCCATCGGGGTACCTCCCCCTCACATCTATACAAGGTTTCCACCTCCTCCACACCCGCAGCCCGTCAACGTGTCTGTGCCTCCCCCCAACTTTGTTCGTCCCCCAAGTAAGTTGCTTCTTCGCTACGCTTTTCAAATACTGCTGTTTGACGTCGCAAATACTCTTGTTTGACGTCGCAAATGCTCTTGTTTGACGTCACAAATACTCTTGTTTGACGTCAGAAATATTGTTGTTTGACGTCACAAATAGTGTTGTTTGACGCCACAAATACTGCTGTTTGACGCCACAAATACTGCTGTTTGACATCACGATTCAACAGTCAATGTTTGCGGTGAATCTTTACCTAAATTCACTGTTAAAAACTTCAGTAATTCTCCGAATTAAGTTAAGGTCCATTGATTTAACTTATAAAAAAGAATAATCTTGGACGCTTGACGTTTAACGCTAAGCTCTGGCGGCTAGAGCATGAAGGAAAACGGTTTTCGCCATTTAGAGTTGCTTGCGTGTTGTACGTGTGTATGATTGCGTATTGTGTATGTGTATGGTTGTGTGTGTTTGATGTCACTACGAATGTGCCATTCGTGAATACCGTTGCTCTTGCCCAGTTTCTGCCCCGCAAGCCTACAATCCCGAGGCACCAGGGATGGACAACACGGAAAGGAAAATGAACGAAAACAACGTAGTGACCGTCACCAACATTTCAGGTGGGTTTTCAGACCTTATGCGGAGCTAGGCCGGGTGTGATGAACGCCAATTTTGATAGAGTTTGATAAAAAACTGCAACACGTTGGACTTGTGAAGAACCCTAACCGCCCGCAGTACGTTGCAATACGCGAGTGCTTGTGGTCAAGAGCAAAGGCATATAATTGGCTTTGGCGGAAATTGGGATCAAGCGGGTAACGTCTCCCTGCCACAGTGATTGGCAGGCTACTAAGGCTGATCTGCGTAAATACACAACAATTAAAAGCTCTAGCTTTTCTGTAGGTTTTCGAGGAATCAGCTGATTGGGTTCTGCTTTCATCTTTTTGCGATGATTCAAACTTGTACCTGTCTGTGTTCAAGTAGCTACACTCCACATGTGAGGCAAGCAAGGAATCTATCACAAATATCGATTTCCTATTAAAAATTTGCGATAGACTCCTTGCTTGCCTCACTGCTTAAATCCATAAATTTTTGCAGCGCTGCGTTGTGGTGGTTTCGGGTAAAGGCGTGTGTTGGTCGTTTTTTCCATACACTGTATAATATATAAGCCAGTTTTGAACCTTGTCTGCTGTATTCGCTGGTGACCGCCTGAACCAGGAAAGTTCATTTGCTTGACCAGACATTGCCGTTGCAGTAAATAACTGAGTGATGAAAGGATGTACCTGTGCGGTTATAAGGCTTCGGTACTGACAGTGTGGTATAAGGCTTCGGTACTGACAGTGCGGTATAAGGCTTCGGTACTGACAAACGCGCTCACGTTAATGCGTGTTGAGGGAGGGGGCAACAATGAAAAGGCATAAAATAACGTTTTTGGCAGTCAGTGGTGTGCAAAAAATGGCGAAAGGTGGAGGCAGAGATTTTTAGTTGCGAAGATTCTTCCAAAAATTTGCGATAGATTCCCTGCCTGTCTGACATGTGGAGCGCAGTTACTTGAATACAGATATGTGGATGTTGGAATCATTGCAGAAAGATTAAAGCAGAGCCCAGTCGGCTTATTCTTCGAAAGCCTACAGAAAACCTCGAGCTTTTAATTGCTGAAGATTCTTCCTTACTGTTATTATAACCTGGTCATGTTCTGGACCAATGTTCTTCTCGGACTATCTTGAACAACGCAAGACCCTAACAGCCCATTGCACAAGTGGCCTGAAGCGAGAGTGTGCAATTCGTAACACGATGTCTTGAAATGAATTTTATTCGAAATCGTAAACAAAACGCTGCAAGTGTCGCGTTTTTTCATGCAGCAAATTTTCGCAAGCGAACAGCGGGCAACATGGCGGGCGGCGAACCAGCGATAAAGCGACCGTTCACGAGCAACGCGGGTAAGTTTTTGCCGAGTGGTATTTTGTTTCCAGACTTTCGGCTGAACGTTGTTCAGTGATATCGTTTTTATACCAGTGCCGTTCGCCTTGGTTATGAAATGAAACGCTCTATTTTTGCATTTCTAACTAAGAAACGTGAAATATGAAAGACAAACCAGTCGTATTTGAGTATTGTTTTATCTGAGTGGCGTCAGTACACGCTGCTCTTTGAATAACCCTCGTTCTCATGCAGTTCTGTCTAGATTCGCGGACAGACGTTTCAAGGTGTTCGACGATTGTTAATTGATGTATGTTCATTGTATGCTTCTCTCGCAGGCCCAAACAACAGGACGTTAGTGGTGAAGAAAATCCCACCGATGTTGAACAACATCACGAAGCTGAACGAACATTTCGCGAAGTTCGGTGCTATTAATAATATACAGGTGCGCGCGTTTGCAGCAGACAGTTGAAAGCAACTGCTGTGAAAATACTTCTCGATTGTAAACTACTGAATGATGCAGAGCAGTTGCATTCCCATTGTAAAGAAATTGCTCGTAAGATGAAGTTCGTTTACTTTCAACCTGTATTGTTTTTACAAAGCGTTTCTGTAAACATCTGTAAAAAAATATTTGACCAAAAATTTGCATTTTCGAAAAAAAATCATTTAAATGACAAATTCCTTGGAAATAAAGTTCTTTTCCGAATCCATTCAATATTATGGCTGTTGTTATGGTAAGCAGAAATTATGAAATGCATACCATTCGTGAGGTGTGTTTACATTTCCAACATTACAGTTAAGATCGGTCCGAGCACAGTGGATAGGCGTGTATGATAAGTGTCACGTGGAAGACTAGACCATAGGTTTAAGGTTTTCCAGCTTGTTTGTTTTAACGCTTGTAGCAGAACTTGTACATTTCTCTGATGTTCCTAACTTGCATCAGAATGATGGTCCTCCCTGAGTTATATACAGGCTATAATTTTTGTCAGTAGTAGCACTGGATAACTCTGACTGATTTGCAGTACGTCATGGGTTTGTTAAAGAACCCAGACAAATTCAGAGCGGCGTCCAGCTGACCCCCAGCAGTTTTTGCATTCCCTGCCTAAAAGGCCTCTGAAATTAATTTTTCGTTGCTCAACTTGTTTCACCCATGCTGATACGAACTTCGTGAAATATATTGTTGGTAAGTTCCACATTCATAGCCCTGCAGCAGTGTTACATGCAATCTATCTACCAGCGATTTGCATGTGGTCGGATTCTGGCAAACAACAGCATATAACCAAACTTTATTGGAAAACACTTTTACGTTGNCGCAGTTGGATGCAGTGAAAAAATTTCATGAATTTTCATTTTGTTTAAAGTTTTTGGTGGGTAATATATTGGTTGTTGATATTTTTTTCAGTTTCAAGATATTTTTCATTGAAATGCTCTCTTGGTTTGAAACACAGTTTAATGAATAAAGTCATTACAAAATTACTTAATAGAAATGCTTTATAGAGTGCTTTTTTTAAATTGTAGCAAATTTTTTGTGGCGCAAACTGGCCACCCTGTAGCTGTCGTCACGCTAAACCACCTTTAGAAGCGTTTCCGTAAACATTCATTCATCGTACCAAACCCACACTTCCGTCGGATTTGCCAGGAAATTGGTACGCGTAATTGCATCTCTCTGCGTTCAAATAAAATGACCTCAGAATTCATGGCATTCGCTCTTTGCCCTGCTGCTGTTGCTTTGCGCTGACCACGACCGTGTGATGCTGCAGGTGAAATACGAGCATCATCCCAATCAAGCTCTGATCGAGTTCGCTCATCCGAGCAGTGCGCGCGCAGCCATCCGTGACACGGAGGCGGTGCTCAACAACCGTTTCATCAGAGTCTACTGGCACAACGCGAAGGAGGAGCAACAAGCTGGCGCCGCGGACGGAAACGTGAGATTTGTTTTTGTTTATTTTCAAACCTTGTAACAAGTGGTTTGGCTGGTAAAATGTTATGCATCTACGCAGCTTGTGCGTCTACTGCAATTTGTGTTAAACCGTAGGATCAGATCCGTGTTGTCATGGGCACGCAGCGTGTTTTGCCATTTGCTTCGAAGTTCTTTTTTAGAAGAACTTTTATCTTGTTCAACTTCAGACCTTTTTTATTTCCATGAGCCCAAAAAAGTAGCACCTGTGCTTTGAGTATGGCTGGAAGACGGAGACAAGCTCAGTGGTCACGTTAGCGCTGCCTTCAAACAAATGTGTGGTGTCGGAAGATACGGTTTCTCTTGACGTAAACTCAGCTGTTTTGCGAGTCGGGCCTTTTGAAAACGAGTCGAACCGGGTGTTTTATTAGTTTTTACATTTGCCACCACCGTTTCCTTTTCCTGCATAACCACGGTTTCAGGAATCGGTGGTGACAAATGGCAGTAGTGTACAGGAGCCGGAGTGTAGAAGTGGACTCCGGCTGGAGTCCGAATGAATTTCGAAAGTAGAAGTGGAGCCGGAGTTGTTTTTTTCACGAAAACCCGGAGTCGTTTTTTGAACATTTTTGTGTAAAGAACATAGAATTCAATTCGGAGTTTAGGCAGGAGTCGGAGTGCAAAACTTACAAATGTTCCGGAGTCGGATTCAGCGAAAGCAGGAGTGGAGGCGGAGTGGAAAATTTTAGGCTCCGTACACCACTGGTAAATCGAAAGTCAGGAAACGGTGGTGGCAAATGGCAATGGATTTGCCACCATTGTTTCGGCGCTGGTGATGTTCAGCGATTGATAGATGCACCTCAATCAGTCCGACTTCTTAACCACTGTGAAAATAATGTTGAAGCCACTTCTTCAGTCATCCCACGGACGTTGTCGGTGATCAAAGCTACTGTTTGCAGATGAATGTTAATTCTCTGTGATTGCATCTGTTCGCATGGCAGGCGTTTTAAAACTGTTGCTCGAAAATTAACCATTGAAGAATATCGTGAAATGTTGTCGATTGCCACCACGTTCCACTACTTGCTTAATATTATCCTGTGTAGCGCGAGCATCTCACTTCTGTCGCAAGTTCTGCATTGTATCAGTCGAATCCCTTTAGTGCTGATCTTGGTATAGCGACAAAAAGCCCGTAACTAGCTAATGAATGCGAGCTTGCAAACCGCGCGTCAGGAGTCGGTACTGCGAAAAATGCACTTAGGTACAAAATCCGTTTTTTTCCGGACGGTTGTTGATGTTGGCTTGTTTTCGATGAAGTTAAATTTTTGGATTGGTTTTCCGGTTTCTTGAACTGACTGGTTGAAATGAAATGAGTTTTTTTTAGTTCGAGTAAGTTTCAGTAGAATATGCTTTTTCGTTCCTTTGCGTTTATCGCAAGTAAATTTTGCTTTAGTTAACGAAAAGATGTGGCGACTGTCGCACTTTTTCACGACCGCACGAGTGCGACCTTGCGCTTTGATTTGCAGAGCACTTTATCCGTGAAAGACAGGCTTGGAACGCTGCCGACTCCAAACCAGCTCAAATACACGGCGCCCGGCGTCGAACAAAACAAAGTGGTCAGTGCCTTGAGTTTCTTCTCTGCTGTGCAGTGCCCAGTCGTTCGTGTATTAGCATCACATGTTTTGCATACTTCCGAGGGCGAGAGAAAAACGTGGCTTACCTTAATGCAGACTCTTTTTTGCGAAGTGCTAGGTCGTCAACGTGACTTGCAAAGTTTTCAAATGCAACTCGTAAATAATGGTTGTATTTGAAGTGAGCCTCTTTCGAAATAACCGAAAGCATTCAATTGCATACACTCGACAAGGGGAATAAGTAAGAACTTAGTCGGCGGATATTTTTGCCAGGAAATCGATTTTAAGCGACACTACGCATTCGCAGACCTCAACGCTTGTGCAAATAGAGCACTATCACAGCTCGTGGCCAACGTAAGTTTTGATCAGATAAGTGGCAAGCGGCTTGAACAAACAAATCGATCACGTGAATGCAAGGACCACTGTGCTGGCTTTGTTCTTGGGTCATTGCATGCGTCGTCGATCAAAAACAACAGTGCTGCGTGCTCAGAGACAGTAAAACGTTGCCAACGGTTTGAAGCAGTAACAGCGTCGTCTGGTCGGTCTCAAACGTCCTTTTCAGACCTCGTCGTCCAGAACCACTACAAAGCACTTTGTAATCTAGCACAGTCTCTTGTGATTATTTTTTAACGCATTAGGGGCGTGTTGATTCCCGGAGACAATTCATCACTTCGATCAAACGCTTTGCTGCAGAGTTTGCATTGCAATGACCCAAGAACAAAGCCAGCACCTTACGTTTAGTGTTTTGTTACCGCGGGTAGACAGAACTGCTGTATTGTATTTGCTGTATGGAGCTCACCGAGTTTACTATTTTAAGCGAAGTTGCGTCAAAATATCTATCTTAGGTTGCATCCACCATCGTAACCGAGGCCTGTGGTAACAACGGCCTCCTAATGCTTTGCAGACTTTCTCTGGCTCCAGCATCTCTCGGACGATCACGAACACCGACGCCCAAGAACCCGCCAACACTGCCTCCGACCCCCCTGCTGCTACCGCCGCAGACGACGACGAGAAGAAAGCTAGCGCCGAAGCAGCCTTGGAAGCGAAAAAGAAGGTTGGTTCATAATGTGGTTATGTTTGCAAATATCCAATGGCGACATCGCCGAGCACGTGATTGCTCGTGATTGGTGGGAGCTGTTGTTTAGCGGATGACGTGATTTCGTTGAAATTATGTCGTTCGGTTGTGGACCTGCCCGCAGGTGCTGGCAGTTTTGTCTGAGCTGCGGTTTTTCCTCCTTATTCATGCGTTGTGGGTTGAAATAGCTGCTGGATCGTTTCGCGAAACAGCATTCTATTTGTCATTGCGGGGTGACAATTAACGAGGCTTATCGCGAATGTCACGGGAATATCCCTGGTTTTAAGATGCTCGCTGATGCACCTCTAGAATCTCGTAGCTTTTCGCTGAAGTTGCATTGTGAGGTGTGTCGTTTTTTTGTCGTGCCAGCTATCTTCGCTCGACACTTGGATAGCAACGGTTAATACACGTGTTTTGTTCAGTTGTTTTCGTATGAACGCTGGTGCGTTGCTATCGCGTACTGTTAAATCAAGCTGTTCCTTTTTGTCGACGGCAGTTGATGGCAGCGCGTCAAGCCGCGCGACTGAAGACGTTGCAAGAACAACAGCAGATCGCGCAGAAGAAGATCGAACTGCAGAAGCAGCGCCAGGGCCTCGTGCAAAAGCAAATCGAACAGCAAAAAGTCAGTGCACACTTCCCACCTGCTCCAAGTGTCGTGAATGCGTATTTTGTGCATTATTTATTGTTGCTGCGGTAAAGTTGAACCAGTGGTTCTTAAACTTTACAAACGCATGGAACCCTTACGTAGTTTTCCAAGCTTTTATCGAACCCCATTTTTGCCCAATACAACAGAAAGTAAAAATGGGAAAATGGGTTACAAGTTTCGAACCCAGTTTAAGGACCACTGAGTTAAACGTTGCGTCTCGTGAATAAATGTACGATAAGTGAATAGATACGTCAACATCAGACCAGACCATGTCTCGCTTTAAGGACTATATAAACGGCACAGTCAGCGCTTAAAAGGTTTTATATATTGTCTTGATCTGGAACTGTTGTCCAGCAACAGGGTTACTGTCAATGGGTTGATCCAATAGAAATCAGCGTTGCGCGCTGGTATGTTGTGTAACGCTTTCCAAACACACAGAAGCTAAACTTTGCTCAGGTTTTCTAGTTCTGCGTCTCACGCGAACCCTGCCGGCCATTTCGAACATTCTCGAATTTCTCGAAGGCTTGCTCAAGGTTACTTGACTTTTTATTTTGTTCAAGATTCTTCTTGCAAAGCTAGAGGCAAGTAAGACGATGCCTGCCAGCGAGCGCATGGAAGTAATCAAGGTAGGAAGCTCTTCTGCTAGGACTGACCTTGATTGTGGTCTTTTACTTGTTACTGAATGCAAGTGACTAAGCGTTGAATTTAAATCCAGTGTTCAGTAAGCTGCTGTTTCAAAGGCTTTAAAATGCAGCGCTGTTTATTGCATTATCGTACGACACCACCTGGCAGATGATGGACCCGTCAAGCATAAAAACTGCTGGCATTTTGAGCGTTTTCGTGATAAACCAAACAAATTTATGTCACCCCTAAGTTTCGAATTGTGTTCATTTAGGTCGTGTTCATAATCCAGCGGTCAAAGTTTTCTTAACAGTATAGTTTTGTGTTGTGATAGAACCAAATCTCCCTTCTGGGTGCAGAAAAAATTGTTAAAAAATTATTGACAGGTGTTGAAAAAAGTATAGCTATGAGTACGCCTGCGGAGTAGGCGAAATATACAGTTTGTTGTTATATCAACGTAACTGATTCTTTGCGAGGAAAAGTCTGTTTTCTAGACATACTGTATCGTTTGTAATATGAAACGCTGCCCTTACCTTCGGCGCTGCCCAATACCAGAAGTCGGCACATTTTATCTGTGACGTATTAAATTTTTATTGACGCAGACGTTGAAGGCGTTGACGAGTTCGATCGACAGCTTACGTAACACGAACAAGACGAAAACAGCGCAAGTCGCTGCGCAGGAAAAGCAAAAGCAGGTAACGTCTAATCTCAATCCGTGCCTTGAGTTCAACGGGGGGGTGCTTGTTGCCTGGCTGCTTGTTGTTCTCCGTGATTTGAGCAAAATTGTTCCCTGTCAACAGGTGAAGGTCACGCTTTGGGAACTAGGTTTTTGTAATTCTTTTTAAATGACCAATAAAAATAAGTAAATTTGGTGATAATTTCCGAAAATGTGGACCGTTACGGCGAGTTTCAATTATGTCATTTCGGTCAGAATTTTTGAAAACAGAGGCTAAAATTACTGTTATGGTGAGTTTTAATGCAACTGTTAGACAAATGACCGAAATGTTTCAGCGAAAAAATGATCGAAATGTTTCAGCGAAAAAAAACATACTTGGAATAGAACGAGCAGCTTCTTTTAGCTTTTTAAAAACTTTCCTCCCAGCTAGAAGCAACAACAACCCTTGTGTGACGTTTGCTGTGACGTCACGTTCCTACCGCGGCAATGGAAAGCGACCTTTTAATTTGTTCTCGTGCTTACGTAATCGTCGCGACGACGCGTTTTGATCCTGTCGCCGCTTTTCATTGTCTTCGCGCGATCATCTGGTTCGACCTCGCAGGCGCAGAAAGATCTGCTGGACACGGAGCTCGACCTGTACAATGCGTCGACCAATGGAGAGAACACGCTGCTGTTGAAAAAGAAGTTGAATCAGTTGAAACTGGAGGTGAGCTGAGTCGCATTTGCTCGACCGATGCGAACAAGCGTTCTGCAAAACTTTGCACCAAGCGCGTGTTGCAGTTCGAGTGTTGTTCGTCGCCATGTGCATGCTTCGGAAATCTTCGCCTGGAGCCCTGTACCCGTTGACGAAAAGTCTTCGTTTTTCTTGTGCCACAGCCAGCAGCCGGGCGCGTGCTTGTCGTAGTTTCTCCGCATACTGAGTGTAGTCGTTTATGTCGTTTATCAAAATGGTTCGGTGTCTCTCGGTAAGAGACCAAGAATCATTTGCGTCGGCACCAACGCGCAAGAGTTGAGCTTACTGCCGCAAACACCAGACAATTGGGTGCAAATTAAAGTTAAGGCGCTGGAGCACTGAAAAAAACTGTTCAACAGGTTGTCTCGTCGGGCGCCCCTCGACAGTTTCGTAAATGTTTATTGGAGTTTGAAGTTGATGGCCAAATTATGAGGAATTTTACAAGGTTACATTTTTGAAAGAGTTTGCGGTCTGCTGGATGATCAACACAGTTGCGCGAGAATTCTGGGTCGCAACCGGTATCTATCGTGGTTTGCCCAGTTACGCAAGAAGCTGAGTGTGGCAGAGAAAGTATAAATCCAGCTAAAATGAAACTCTGCGCGGGTTTCATGACCCCTTCGCATCCAAGCAGGCAATTTTTTTGCTCTGTAGCAGTTCGCATTTTGGTGCCAAGAAAAAGTCAATTTTCCAACTTCGTAAAGGACAGCCAGTTGAGAAGTCTTGTGCTGTGCTGTGGAGAAAGCTTCACATGTTGTGCAAAAGTATTTATCAGAAGAGTGAACCTTACTTTTAGATTAGGATGGGAACATTAATGCTTGCTGGAAGAAGGGCGTATTTTTATTTACATGTGAGCACTCGTATTATTTAGAAGAGTAAAATACTTATCAAGAAACACTCTTTTGTCGCTTAATATTCGACAAAGAATGTTGAATTACGTGATAAATTTGGAGAAACGCTGCGTAAGCAACAACAGTTTTTCTCATGTGCTTTGTTTCATCAGCCGGGCGCGCAGTCCGCCTCCCGCGTGTTCTTGTTTTGTTTATTCTAAAAACCGAACTTGCTCCAACTTTCCTGACGATCACGCCAGTAAAAGTAGGCCGCCGGAAATTCCGCTTCTTAGCGAACCTGCGGCGGGGAGGGAATGAATGAAACCGCAAATAATTTTTGTTATTGTCGAATTTGCCGCTCAGCTGTGGCGGGACTGAACATGTATTCATCGATGTATGAATATGAATACATCGAGAGACACGAGCTGCTGGCCATTTTCCCCAGCAGTATTTGATCGGTTTCGCGATCTCAAAAGTTTCTGTAAGTCGCTGGAAAAAATAACGAGTTCAGGGGAGACGAAAAATATGACGGTGAAATGGTTGGTCAGAGCTTTGAAGAACTTGGTGTTCGCTGCTGAAAAGATAAATAAGAGATCAGACGAGTGTGCGACTTGGGCAAACTCGTGGGCTAATAACTTCCGGTTTGACCGCACAAACCGATTTCTATCTTCTGTTGCAGGCCCGATCGCTGGGATTGGTCAATCCGCGTGGCGGCAAGAGTCGGGGGCGTGGTCGAGGCGCGTGGGGGCGTGGCAAGATGCGCGGCGGCAACGTTCACCGGTTCATTCGCGCTGGGGCGAACCTCGATCGGCGTCCGTGCGAATTGCGAATATCTGGTTTCCATAACGACGAAAGAGACGAAATGATCACTCACTTCTCGGTAACTGCCTCTTTGCGTTTTCCGAACTGTTTTTGAACATTAAAAAAAACAATAAATCCCAATCACGTTCTGAGAATCCTTTTTTCTGTTCGTCCTTCATTTTTTTGTGTGCTTTTGTATTTTATTTGTTTATTTTCGGCGAACGCGTCGAACACTTTGCTACGAAGCGTTGGGTTCACTTTAAGTCTGCACGTCATGTTCGAGGTTTTCCATTTTAAGAATTTGAATTCAAACAGATATTACAGGAGCTCGGTTTGTGACGCAACAGTCCATCTTATGCTCGAGGACATATATGAGGTCAATGCCTATGACGAGAATAAACGGGGTTTCCAAAAANATCCGTTTGGCATTGGTCAGACAAAACAAATATGTTTCTTTTCTACTCAGGATTTTGGTGAGATCGAGAATTACTCTTTCGACGACGAAGAAATTACCTGCACTGTGAAATACAAAACCCGTTACGACGCGGAACAGGTGAAGTTGCATGTTGTTATCGCCCGCGGTTGGTCGCTTGAATGATTTTTGAACAAATCACAATTTTCAACACTGTGTGGGTTGCGAAGTTTGGCAGCTCAAATAGATGCATCCAGTTTCTCAACCAGTAGGTTTGGGGATCAATCCTCGCCCACGGTAGTTTTGTTGCGACTTCCAGTCGGAGAGTGCCGGGCGCTTTGTTGCGTCACAGTAGCAAGGAGACAATGAAGGCTGCACAGTGTTAATGTGTCTGAAAAATTCACAACGCATTTGAGCCTGACAAGCTCGAGCCATTAGTTCTTTGAGCATGTCGATGCTGCCACCAAGCGGCTCTCTTTACCGCCCCTGTTTTTGTTGCAGGCCGCGTCTCAGGGGAGTTTCTTCAAAGGCCGACACCTGATAATTGTCTGGACGTCACAGCCCAACAAGCTCCCTGTGTCGGTGAGGATTGAAAACTTCGTTTTTTATGCTGTGTGCGAAAAAAACTTAACTGAAGGGTTTAATAACTTGTCGATACTTGCATTTTCCCTTTCTACTTTGTTTTACGCCTTACTGTGTTTATATCACTCACCAACAGTAATGGTCGCTTGCTACTTTGGCAAAGGTTGGACAGTTCCGTTTGACGAATGATGGTGGTGATTACATTGTCAATGGAAACAGTACCTAATTTTTTCCCGCGTTGTACGAATGGCGTGTGGATGACGCGTAGCATGGACGAAGTTGTCTGGATGACGTAGTGTAGATGACGTTGTCCGAATGACGCGGTGTAGATGACGTTATCTGGATGACCGCGCGGTTCAACTTGAAAGAGCGACCGTTACAAAAAATAATCGTCATCATTACGGGGAGTCAAACCGCACGTACAAACCGCGCCGCACGTAAAAATCAAACCGCACGTTTTGGCACTAACTTCCTTTTCGTTCGCTACGGAAATTGAAACATGTCGAGATTTCGAATCATCTCTGCACATTATTCTTCCGCAGTGCGTTTACACATAACCGCGTTTGACGTGTAGTGTTGAAAAACTGCGGAAATGAGGAACTGCCCGCAATTATGTGTGGAATGACCTGTGGCTTGCTGTGCGCATGGCCATCTGTGTCGATATCGCTGCTTTGAAAATAAACACTTTGTACAAATTACGTCAACGCATTCTAGCGTGCAGTTTGCTCGCCTTTGATAAGACATAAATTCTATTCATTCTGATGATGCTTAGCTCGTGCTTTTGAAATTCTCGTTTCTTGCGCACCCGCCTGCTCCCGTTCTATCACTGACGAAATATCGCCTTTGTGTCTCTTTCTGCGTGTCGCCATTTTGTCCGAACCATACTAACCAGATGCGTTGCGAAGGAGTGTTTTGTGGTGCGCGTCGATGCGTGACGGAAATCATGAATCTCCTCCCATGTCACCGAACGGCGCTTCCGCATTTACGCGCATGCGTCGAACGTTTCCCACAGCCCCTCCCCCATCCCAGCTGAAGTTGCGCAGTTTGTCGCCTCGTTTTTAATCGTATCCACCCCCACCCGGTCCGGGAAGTTCCGGTTGATAACGAGTTCTTCGAGTTAATAGATTCATGGCGAGCAGTTATCTAATTTACAAGACTCAAACGCCTGTTCAGCCTTATTCGACACCTTGCCCTGAGCCTTTGTCGCGGGTCTTATAATTATTAAACTGACCCGCTAGACCAGGCCCTTAGCCACGGTGGGGCGCATTCGGGGCAATGCCTCCCAAATTTTGTTGTGCCCAGAAAAATTTGTTTGGAAAACAACAAAAACACAAATCTTACTCCCCTAAAATGCATTTTCTCCTCAAAAAAGACTTAAAACCTGGCCGTGGGCCTGCGCTAGAGTCGAAAAAGTACTATTTTCAAAACACGACAAAACGGCTTTTGTTGATGTTATCGACGATCAACATAGAATTAAGAGCAGAAGACACTAGAAGTAAGATCTCAAGAAACAAAAAACCTTTTCCAAAATGTTACGCGTCATCATCGCGCTCTTCTATCACGTGCTTCGTAGATCACGACGCCCGCCTCCACCAGTCCCTCCCAGAGCTCCATCCTGAGCCCCGCTCACATCCTGCAAAGCAAGGAGAAGGAGGAGCACGACGACGACGATGAGGACGACCACATCTCCGTCACGGTCGACCCGGTCGTGGCGTACAATCCTCCGGAGGACGAGTTCGGCTTCGGCCTGCTGGAGGAGGAGTTGGATGAGGAGGCGCTCCTAACCGGGGCGGATCTGGAGGACGAGGACGACGAAACGGCGCTCGACGAGGAGAGATCCTGGAGGCATTGATCTTCATCATCTTGCGCCGTGCGACCGCTGCGTCCTGACGACTCAAAAAAAGAGTTCTTCCTCAAAAGCAACGTCATCGACGCTTGCGTCACGACGTGACGTCGGCCCGAAGGAGTTTTTTTTCTTTTTTGCGTTGGCGAGTTCCCGTGCAAGGCATGACTTCTACCACTAGGTCCATTACGCTTTCGCCGAGTTGCGTCTATAAACTTTTATTTCTGCCTTGTAGCGAAATTGCCCGTTACTTTTTGAAGCCGTTCGCTCGAAAGCGCCGGCATCCAATCAACTTGGGCGATAACGCTTCACCCCGTCTGGCGATTTTTCGGCGCGTTTTTTTTCGCGCACGCGTCAACTCATTGTTGAAAGTCATGTCACTCGTGTGCAACTCCCGCCTCGCTGCTTCGGATTGGGCGGTTCCGGGTCTCATCGACTGCTGCGTCCTTCTTTTCCTGTTTTGCTTGTAAATAAAAGTTTTTTTCGGCTTGTCGCATCGTTCCCAGAAACTTGATTGCTTTTTTTGTCTTGGATTGGATCCGAAAAAAAGAAGTGTGCTGTGTTGTTGGTGCGAGATGGTCGACTTCCTCAAGCACTGTGCACACTTGTTGCGGTGCTGTGTTTCATACTCCAGGTTCTTGTTGCTCAAACACGTCGATCGTGAGGATGCGACAAACACCACAAACCGCAGTTGAAGCATACGGTATCCTCTATTTCAGGGGTTCCCAATCTTTCTTTTACCATGCACCCCTTCAGCATTCCGACAGATGAGGATGTACCCCTTAAGCATTTCAACAGGCAAGTATGTACCCCTTCAGAATTTCGACAGATGCACAGGTACCCCTAAGAATTCCTATGACAATACATTTTATCATGATTATTCATAGATATATTTAACAATAAGCATATAATGATTTTTGAAAAGAATA
>JGI24159J19872_10002675_pt1 | contig 21475 bp, 12 predicted proteins | sample Ectturendosymbi4_FD_19872 | JGI IMG/M metagenome (IMG submission 19872) | reverse complement strand
TGAAGATATGGGTAGACAAGAATCGCCGCAGTTAATAGAAAGGAAGACACAGGTTGATACTGATGCTCAAGAAACAAGTAGAGCTTCCAAGTATAGTTCTTACCAAAGCATCTCGTTGATTTCTTTGAGGTCTATCGCATTAACCTTTCTTATTACAATAAACAGTTTATTTTGTAAAATGTAGAAGTATTGCAGTATTGGAAAATATGCAACTCTTTTGTTTTCTCCCAAAATTGAAAATATTTTTCGAAAAGTCAATTTGCAAAAATTACTGGTGACAGAATTTAAGGAGAGTTTATCTTGGTATAGTTTGCCTGAAAGTTTGAAGTTTTCCATCATTTATGAAAAAGAAAAGGCCGTTAACCTGCGATTGCGCCTAATTTTGAGAGACAATCACTTGTTTTCGTTTTGTGAATCAAAATTATTTCGAAAATCCGTTTTCATCTTTGCTGATATATAGCTGTTACACAGAATTCGGTCTAACGTTCAACACGCTCCTGGGTGCTGAATTTCGTCAACTGCCTGATGCTTGAGTTGCGGTAAGAAAAAGAGAAAAACACTTATTGCGTTTAATTTTTTGCACGTACTTAACTTATTTCAGAATACAGAGCATCTTGCACTGTGGGCGAAGATGGTTTTGCTGAAATGAGAAAAAGTCACTTACCTATCACAAAGGTTGTCAGTGCGAACCCGAAGATGTCAACGTATATCGTGTAAGCGAACCTGCGAAGTTGAAAGCATGTTAATGATGTTTTGCAGAAGTATAAACAGCGAAACCGTTTGTTTTACGATCAAAAGTGGTAATAAGATAGGAAGCGACGGCCGCAGCTGTCATTAAGTTACTGTCGCCACAAATTCATGTAAAACAACAAAATACAAGTGAGACACTGTTGTGAAAAGCGAAAAAAGTTGCAATTAAAGATATAAACGTTGCAGTCAATTTTTGAACTTCACTATCAACTCGTTTTGAATTTCACTTACTGCCAATCGGATTCCGGCAAAGCCCTTCGGGTATTCCAGAACAATGAGCTGAGGGACCAGTAAAACGAATAACTGTATTGTCTGGAAAAATGCGCGTAATCAGGAAAAAGGCTTGGGTCCGGATAAGCCCAACTTGTAGATGTTGTGCCTGTAAAAAAAGAGGTCACAAGTTGTCATATGCTGTATTTTATCGAATATATATACTCACGACCACAGATGCTTCGGCCATTTTCTGTGATTTGCTTATCACAGAGCAAAGCGCAAATGAACTTCAATTCATTTTTGCGATTTATTTGTTCTAAAAAATAATGAATGACATTTAAAAAAATTCAAAATATTGCTTGGTTTTCGACTCAAGTGGTTGCCCGACATAAAAATTGCACCATTTAAGGAACACACCCACTTGAAAGTGAATGGCATGTAAAGTGAATGACANGTACGCATGTCCGTCCCTATGCGCGTCAATGCAAACTTAATGCGTTGGTAATTTTTCAACTTTTGGAAATACTTCCTTGCAGTGCATATTTTCTGCACTGAAGCCAAAATTTGACACAAGATGTGCAGCACAATACACGTTACTCATGAAAAGTCGCCCTATGTAGTTGAGCATTCACCCGCAACCACTTCACAAAAATTTTTTTTTTTTATTAGGTGTCGTGTTTACGAACTTGGTCTGAAACGGTTTGACACCAACGAGCGGACACGGTTTTAGGATAAAAACGAACTGCGGAGTTCTGCAGAGCGTTGTAAGGTCTTTCACGTTAAGGTTCACGAATATTGTTCCAGTCTTGTCACACGTGGGTGGCGAGGGCGAGATCAAAACCTCAATTTTCTTTAAGATCTTAACACAGTTTGATGTTGTGAGTGCAAAGGTTTTAAGGGAATTTTTGATTGAACGCTAAGTCGATTAAAAATCTTGGAAGATATCACAGGTCTGTGAAATATGCATGCAAGGTGTCCTTAAAATTACAATAAAATTTTCATGCATAAAATTGCCATTTTACTGAAATGTAACTTACAACGTCTCCATATCATGCAGCAACTTTCATGCAACCAATATGTTGTCTGCTGCTGGTTTGGCGAAAAACTCTATCCTAAAACGCATCACTGAAATGTGTGCGCAAGCAAAAATCGCCTTGGTTACCATAGCCGTTGACGATGGAGAGCGTGTAGAAAAAGCATGCGTTGTAGTGGACCACCAGCATTGACCAATGAAGAAGGTTGAGCAATCTCCATATGAACGGAAGATTCGTACGGAGTTCAACTAGCTGATACAGCTTGTACTGTGGAGGCAGGTAAGCACATTTGACATTTTAGCAAGAGTGACCTACCAGGATAAGGACATGGAAAGCACAAACACAAGAATGAGCAACACGTCGATTTTTGTGCCTTTTTGGCTTATCTAGTTAAGACAGAGTTTGGTTATGATGCAAGAAGAACAACTACTGCGTTGCGCGAATCGCACATAGCTTCAGTAACGGCTTTTTCAAGATGTGTTGTGTTTTCTGAGCACGAATGCTTACGGCTCTGTAAACGCGAGCAGCTCGATTCATTCGCAGGAATGGATTGACGGTAATGACGAAGAAAAGATCGGTAGGAAAAACTGATATGACATCGAGAACAAGAGTCCATTCTTTTCGGTGATAATGGAAAAGTTCGGCTCTGTCTGGGAAAAGAAAAGTAATACAAAGAGTTATTCCGGCTTACAATGACGCTTTCAGTTTTTAAGATGTCAAGATTTTTCATTATTGCTCCACAATCATTACTGCTCCACACTACCAGTGTGATCGCACAAAAAGAAGTCTATCGTAAGTTTCGATGGCGATGCCTTCATTATATCATCACCGCTCGTGCTTTCTTCAGTCGAACTCTCACATAACTCACACTGATGGTTCTACCGTAAAAAATGCAATTTTCTCTAAAGTTAAGAAAACACAGAAACACTTGCGCAAAAGTCGCATTGGTAAGCTCAGCTATACCTTTTTCGTACAAACCACTTTGCAAACGCCTCGTTCGAAACTTGATAAATATATCAATGAGGTATATGACGTCACAAACAGTATCGAGAGAAAGCCAAAGTCCTTTGAAGTTGGTTTGAATATCTGCATTAAAAAGAAAAGCTGTCAGCACTGCAGAATGGACGTCGTATTGATAAATGCCTGATGTACACGTACTGCATCTAATATAATTACATATCCTTATCCGGAGCTGCTAGCTGAAGACCATTTTATCCAGCATTATTTTGAATAAAGCATCGACCAATGTTTTCTTCATTGGATCGAAAAATAGAAAAAGTGTGTGTAAAATGCATTTGCCAACTCAATTGCAATAAATTACTGGGCGCTCACCTGTAGCTGGCATCAAAAACGCAAGATCTAGCGCGATGTGTGATCGGCAGACAAATGGGATATGATGCTGTGTATTGGCAAGTACGCAAAGCATATCTAACAGAGGACAAGGCATCTGTTCACATTCTTTGTCTAAAGCACAAGCAGGGCTGCTACGACTTCGACGACGGTAGGTGTTAGGCATAAATTTGGTGCGATAGGTGAACGTTGCTGCTTGCGCTCTCTAAGGGCTGAATTAGTGTTTTAAAATTTTCTTCGCTGAACTCAGCTAATCTCCACATGCACTGATGATGCACCCGTTGCCAGGGATCCGATCCGATTGTTCGAGAACCGATTCAGACTTGTGCCAAAACATGAGAAACGTCAATAAACTTCGAGTTTTCTGTTCCAGGCGATATCTCACTGAGTGGCGCTTGGTTTTCCAACCATTTGTTTCAACAGAGAGGAACAGACGATTGATCAAACACACAAGCCGTTTAAGCACGTCTGCCTCATTTCTCAGCTTAATATAAAACAGAAAACACGGCTTGAACACAACAACGCCTAATCTGATGCTACATTCAAACATTTCAAATAAATGTCTGCGTCCTGTTCAACCACCCGCGTATCTGCATTAAAAATGAACTTTTGTTGCTTTTTTGAAACGTCCAGTGTAATTTCATTTCACATTGGTTGCTGCGTTGCTGTTTCCATGACGAATTTGCAAAGCTCCCAAGTTTCACTCGGTCCCACAATTTAAATTAAGTCACGAAAATTCGGATATCCAGCAAAACCATTACGAGGCCGAAGTGCTTGGTGGCAAAATTCGAAGACGATTGCGACATTTATTTATAGGCAGCTTGCTTCGGAAAGCTCTTCCACTCAGGGAGCGCCAAACGGGTCGCGTACTTTCAGACTTAAAAGTGAGTTAAGCATTTGAGCACATCAAGGAAGCTGACCTTTCACTTCAAGCCGAAGGGCTTGTTTTGCTGATGCATTAACCAAGTGTTCTTTTTCGGTCCGTTCAGCATATTGCTTGTAAAAACCGTGTGCCCTATTGAATGACTGCCTTGTTGGTCTGTACGTGTTTCGAGGTGTTGTCTTGCTAACAAAAAAATTACAACACTTGGTTTTGCTCTCAAATATTTGGGAGGAAATAATAACGTTCTAATTCGCTTGTCACTTCCTGTTTGCTTGGTTCATAGTTAAAGCAGCAGAGCGCAAAGCGGGAAGTTGTGCGTTTACATTTTAAACGAAGACTGATCAGGGCTATTAAGACGCAGACACAGAACAAATGCGTTATTTCAAGTTGTTGATTGATCATCAAGACAACATTTGTATTGATGGTGAAACTCGCCTGAGTTCGTGGGACAAGTACCATTGTTTTGTTTTTTTTAATGATGACAAACCAGTCAAGCGCACTGTTTTTCTGGTACATAGCTCGGTTTGTTTACCGCTAATAACGTTTAAGAGAGAGTTTAGTGGAATCGAAACAAATCAATCATTATCTGTTGCGGGCGTTTTCGATAAAACATTTTCGTCATAATTGATAAAGAAAAGCTTTGCCTGTGGCTGCAATTAGGGTACCACATAGGTTTCACAGAGGCGGGTATAGCTATAAGTCCATTGATTCCTACAAGTAAATGGATCTGCAGAACGGTGTGAAGGTGTACTTGGTGAAACTTACTTCAACAGTCTATGCCAGTGGTTCTTAACCTTTTCTCTTCCACGCCTCACTTAAGAAATTGTCCCCTGACTTTAAATAAGTTGTAAAAGCAAATGTATTTATCGGTACATTTTCTGATCAAACATTCCATGTTGTAGAGTGCGCAAAGGCTAGCGCTCCCTTGGAAATTCATTGACGCCCCCCTGGGGATGCGTGCCCTCCAGGTGAAGAACCACTGGCCTATGCAGTAGGGGTGTACGAGGTGGGGAAAGGGGGCACAATTCCCCGGGCACCGAATCACTTGGGTGCGCCGAATCACTGCGGGGGGTGCCGAAAAGTCCCAACAATGTCACCAGTACTTTCTTCAGTCAGAACATTTGCTTCCGAAAGAACTCAGGTTCGAACATGGGGACACCAAACTTGCTTCTTGCCCCAAGCGCCAGCTTGCCTCGTTACGTCCCTGCTATGCAGCGCCAGTGGGCAAGTCAACTTCTCGAAATTTTGTTACTAAGTTTATAGCAAGTGTAGATTTCATTGTAAAATTTGCAGTAGTTTGCGTTGCGTTCCAACTTATACCTTCATTTTATTGAAGCAATTCAAAACTGAATGCTAACGCCTAACTCATATAAAGTCTTTGACACGACTGATGGTGGACTTGAAAATAAACCCGACTTTGTTTCGTATCATTTGCTTACTGATGCAGTTGGATTCCTTGCGATTTTTGTGGTTGTTTTGCCTGACATGTTGCAGCAGTCCAATGACTTTGATTTAGCAAATAACTCCAACAACATCAAAATAAGCATGAACTGTGTGTCGAGACATAAGCTGTGTAAGAGATGTAGGTGCACGAAAGTATGCATCAAAATTTGAAAAAGCGAGCTAATTCTTTATACCAACATTCGCAATGTAGTTAGGTCAGTTGAGCTGTGGCTCGCAAAGGCCAACTGCTGATTTGATTTTGAATTACTCTAATTTGGATAGGGTGCGCCTGCAGTTGCAGTTCTTGTTTGCCAGGAAACAATTGTTGTCTATTGGTCGGCACTCTGCCTCCGAATGAGCTCTGGCAAATTCGAACGCTGTAAACCCGCACAATTAGGTGGCATCAACGCAGTGACGTAACGTATTAAATTTTGCTTTGGTGGCCGCTTTCAGAACACATTTCGATCGGTTCTGAATCTCGTGCAAACAACAGCGCAGCGAGAAAAATTGTCATACTTTTTCTTTCGAAACACGGACAGACAGTTACTTCGTAAGACAGGAGTTCCCAACCTGGGGGCACATGTACCCCTGGGAGTATATTTGTCTATCTGAAGGGGTACATTCAAGGGAAAAATATATTTATTTCCAAACATTCTAACATGTAAAAGTTCTATTAAAACTTCAGTGGATTTTGATATTTCTCTCGGCTTTTTTGTCATAAGATATTTTAGGGGTACGTGCTCATCTGTCGAAATGGTGAAGGGGGTACATGTTCAGAGAAAGGTTGGGAACCTCTGCCGTAAGAGGACAGAAAACGAAAGAACCAGAGAGAAAAATATGATTTAGAACTGTCGTTCAAAGTACCTGAAATGCGTTTTTGTTACAAATAAGTCCGATCATTTTTGGATATGAACGAAAGAGTCTTTTGGGGAAAAATTAGTGAAACTTCTTCATTTGACACAAACGGTTCAGTTCGTGTTGTTCATCTACAAGCATCATGCCACAATTTTATTTCTTACCACCATCGCATTACCGACTGCCACAGTTTGACCTTTGCGATTGTTCCACAAGGGAAGACTTTCCTCAGAAACATCAGCGCTGCTAACATAAGCGCTGCAACTGCAAACAAGCGCTCAGACGCATTTGGCGCAGAAACAAGTAAAACCCCAGTTATGACCTCACTGAAGTTGGCACTCGGTAACAATCAGTGCTGTGAGTCAGAGCCAGCATGCACGTTTTCTGCCAAATGCTTTTTCTGTTACTGGGCAGCTGCATAATTATTTAAATACAAACTTTGATTGCCAGAAATGCTGGACTGCTTTCACGTGACTTTTTTATAGTCGACACTGGGCGAACAGGAGTTATCTAATTGGGGATGTTGTATGCATGTTGCTAAACATTCACGTTTACCAAAAAATTTTACGGAATTACAAATTGAAGTTCCTCCCCAACTAGCGACGAACATTCAAGGATTTAAAGTGGGGATATTGTACAGATCTATTTCTTTTCAAAATATTTCTGGGGTTTGGAGGTTCCAAACAAGTGAGTGAGATGCGTGAGGTCAAGACAAGACGGTGAAGTGGGAGTGCCCTCTAGCGTGTAGTGAAAAGTACCGTTCCGGCTCAAGGTACATCGCACAGTGCTTTGCAAACATTTCGTCCAGCACATCGCTGCGCATGAAATGGTTTTAAGCAGAATCTCAAGGTAACGTTAGCTGGTATTTTTGCTAAAAATTTCATTTAGTTTCTTTTACGTATAAGAGTAAAAATACCAAAGAAAGCAACTACAAACAAAGGATTGACAAAGCATCAACTGTTGAACTGTTGCATGTTCATGAAAAGGTATGGCTTGATATTTTAAACTCTTTATGACATACAAAAGCCTTTAAACAGTAACTTTCGAATCCAATCAAACGTTAAAACCCTGCTACAATTTTTTCGTTAAACAAATATGTTTAGCAACATTTACAAAATCTCCATATGTCTGAATTAAACAACTCCTTTTCGCCCAACATCGACTTGTAAAAAAGTCACGCACCAACAGCCCGCATTTCGGACAATCAAAATTTGTGTTTATGTGTCGCCGCCTAATAACAGCAAAAGTATTTGGCAGAAAAAGTACACGGTGGCTCTGACTCCCAGCACTGATTGCCATCGAGCGTCAACTCCAGTGTCCCTTGCGTATCAGAGCAACACCACGACAGACATCGGTTGCGAATTGCGACCCAGCACTTACTGCGCAACTGTGTTGATCACCCAGAAGACTTGAACCCGACTGAACTTTGCCTTCATTTAACTTTGTCGCAATTACATGTCGAATTACGATTCGACCGTCAATTTCATACCTTTAAAAAAATGAACCAACTGTCGAGGAGGGGCTCGGTTGGACAAAGAGGCCAACAGGTTGTTTCAGTTTCGAGTGTTATTTTCGTTTTAAATTTAGTCAGGAACATTCATTCTTTGCGCCAATATTCTCAGCTCATTCGTCTGACAAGAAAAGAATTGCAGGAATAATTTGTAATATTATGTTTGTGTACAACTGTTCTTAAAAATGTCTGAGACGATTTTTGAATGCGCAACTCCATGCAGTAAAAATGCCTTTTTTAGATTCATAGCAGCAAAATCATCACACACTGAAGCACAAAATAGTGGATGTTAATTGACTCAGTCAGATAGTCGATTTTCAGTGCAGTTCCGTTTATACTCGTTTTCTGTACTCTTTTCAGAATACTGCGGTGCCCACCTCTGTTTGCTTGCATGCTTGCGTCGGGGGCCACGCAGCTACTTTTGCAGTGAATGCGGCACTGGTGGCAGCATCGCGCGTGAACCATCCCCTTACATCCACCCATTAACGTCAAGCACGAGGCTGGACAGGCCGCAAGTACCGTTTTTCAAGTCTTCAGTATGACCCTGCCGGTAATCGAACCCCAGCCTACCAGCATTGGTGGCGCTTGGTCAAGCAACTGCACCATTGTGATAATTGATTATAACTTTTAAAATATCGCGAATTCGGATGAACTACGGTAGTCTTAAAAACAGCGAGATTAAATTTCGTAAGCAAATATCAATTCTTGTTCTGGCTCAGTGAAGAACCAGGTATTTGCACTTTACACGAATGTTTCACTTGTGCTATACAGACATGAATTGCATTGTTTGCTGTTCTTTGCTGCGTGTAATGAATCCGATTGTTACATGAACTCAAAACATTTTGATCTGTTGTCCACAGACACGCACATTTATCGCATTTTCCAAGGAAAATACTCAACTACCAATCACCGACTAGTCCGCACCTGTGTAAAATGTTGCCCGCAGAGGAATGATCCAAAAATTGTAAAGAACAGCCAGAGTCACAAGCATCAACCAGTAATAAATGAAATTTGAATCAGGCCGATACGTTTTCCGCCAGATAGCAGTAGCAAGCAACTTCGGTCGAAACGTCCGGTTGTTAAAACGCGTCGGATGCAGCTTTGATTTGGAAGTCGGCCGATCGCCATCTTCATCATCTGAAACGCATGATCGAGTTAAAGCGAAAGCAACAACTGAAATAAGATCAAGTACAATGCCGGATTTAGGTGTGTGCGTTGTGTCACACGTGCCTCCACAAACAGGAGCCTCCACATAAGTGTGTATAGTTTAGACTTTAGTTTGTTTAATATCTAATTTGTGTTAGATATTTGCACACTTCTAAGTCTGTAATGCGAATACCCAAACTCATTGCAATCTTTCGTTTTGGAAAGCTTGGTAGAGTGCCTTTGCGCACGTTATTCCATCTCAGTGTGTGTGCGTGTGTGTAAGTTTCATTCATCTTGTCAATTGAAAGTTTAAAAAGGCGTACACATTGGAACAAAGACAAGGAGCCACCACATCGCTTATCGTACGCGGACCTCCACACATCAAAATCCGGCGCTGAATAACGTGTCAACAGAATCATGCAATGAACTTGTACGTTCGCTAGAAAAGATGTTTCCAAGCTACTGCGATATAATGTGTGACGGAAACTTCTTTTGGAACCCGTACTTTGTTCCGTTTTACCAAAGCATCTCACATTTTTGGTGCGCCCTTCCTTTGCTAATGACGAGGCGCTTTAGCACTGTTAGCGACCTTTTGAAGAACTTGTTTTATAAAAAATACGGTAAGTCGTTCTACGTGGATGTTTCTTTACTAGGAATAAACACCACTGGACACTGCAAGATATGGTTACATGCTTGGACTTTGAATGGCCTCAGAACCAGCTGAAATTGCTGAAGGTATAGCAATCGTTACGAAGAAACAAGAACTCTTTAAATTAGGTTTCAGTGAAGCTTTGCTTCAATGTGACATTTCGAATTTACAAAGTGCCCTATCAGCAGTAGAGAATGACAAAGTTACAGCTTGTCTGTCACATTATAGCTTGAATCGTTGCACGGCAGCTAAACCCCCGTCCGCTCAAAGTTCAGTAAATCATACCCCGGCGATTAACTTGCGCGTTATGTTCAAATACATATATTTTTCTTTTTGCAATTAAATCTAACTTTGTTAAGCATTGGAAACATTGGATGTACTAAAGGAGATTCATTTGACGCTTCGATCCAGACTGATCTCAAGGAAACTATTACGCGTTCTGGTGACTTGAGCTTATCATCAAAAATATTCAACTTTCATGGCGAGAATATATGTTTTTGCTTCTGCACCGACAGGTTTTGTTCAGTCATTTCGGTCATAGACAGAAATTTTGTTGAAATTACTGAAACAAATCATGTCATTTCGGGCATGATGTTCGAAAACATTGACTAGTGAATACTGCTGTGGTGAGTTTTGATACAATCATGGGGCAAACGACCGAAGTGTCTCAGCGAAAAAAGCAGGTACCGACTTTCACTGTATGCAGCTTGAGACCACCACTGAGTTAGAAGAACTTCTCCGCGATGTGCAACAATTATCCATGGGATGTTCCATTTCACTTGTTTGTACGACTTTCGCCAGTAAAGATTTTTTGATAGATGACATTGCGGGTGTGCTTAGGTGCGCCTTATGCATAACCAATATTGTTGAAACTTTGGCTTCATGCATACAAAAGCGGAGGTGTGGTAGTTTCGAATACGTTGTTTTCAAAGCTAGTTAGATTGTGGCTCAATAACTCTTGAGAAAAATGCAACACACAAACTATTCAACAGTCAAGTTCGTTGAAATCTAAAAGTGCTTTTTAAGTTTGTCAGCTTTAATTTACATTGACAAAAAAGAATAAAACCATTCAAAAATGTTCATATTTTATACTTTAAAAACAAGAAAAACATTTAAAACAAGCACCTGCAAAAGAGGTTTTTCTATCGGCAACAACAGCTGAGATAACTCAGTTAAATTGAAGTTAGCTTGTTTTAAACGACTAAAATAGAAGAGATGCTTATTAGAAGTGGAAGCTGGGATCGCACGACGTTGATCGGATAAACTTCACACGAAATATGCAAATTTTGAAAACCCTTGTGTTGCATCCGCGTAATATTTCGAACTCACCTGAAGGTACGTCATCCGGTACAGTTTCTTCTATTGTGATAGGGACTGGTGTTCCACCAGCGTTAACCGAATATATACCAGACTCGTAAGCCCGGTACCCAGCAGGCACTTCAGGCACGTCTTCGATGTCAGGATCCTCGCTATCGGAATACCGCGGCACATACGCAGGGTTGATATATCTTGAAGTCTTGTACTCCGAATGAACTCCATTACCTTTCACTTGGTCCTGAGTTGACTTTAAAGCTATGGAATCGTCTTTGGTGCCGGGAGTCTTTTTCGAGGCGTCCAGAAAACGGGAATCGCTCGCTTGCGAATTGCCTGGGGTAACTGAGTCCAAGCGTCGCCAGCGCAGTGCGGCTTGAACCAGCCCTGTCAAAGTCCTGAACAAGCCGTCAGGCCGTTCGCTATCTTCAGACGATTTTACTCGGTCATCGGCCCTGGCAGACCCGGGCGAACGCCTAAAACCTTGGCGTCGTTTTGCCGACTCTTTGGACCAGGATATACGTGGTTGCGATGGAGGGCGTCTGGAAAGATCGGGAGACTCTTGTTCGTGTTCCCGACTGTCACTGCTTGTTGCCCCGTCAGCAGCTATCTCGTCGTCGGTAGTTCTTACGGTTTCGTCCATTTTGTTTTGTTTCAAGGGATTGAGTCAGAAAAGCCGGAGACTCTGCTTGAAAGCGTTTATAACTACAATGCACACGTGCGGTATCATTTGCCCTAATTCGGTTCGCTTCCTAAACTATACACAAGCTGAGATCCTCACTGAAAAAGAACATTGGAACTTCTATATGACGAAGGGTGTGGAGATCCTAATTGACATCGAACTCAAAGCAAGCAACGAGATACGCTAAGCTTGCTCACGTTGCCTACTAATTCCACATGAGCTGATAAATGCTTTACTGCAGTGGTTCCCAACTGGGGAGGAATTCCTCCCAGGGAGGAATTTCATGAGTTCAGGGGGGGAATTTCCACTTTATAATTAAGTTATCTATTCATTGCACAGTAAGTGTTGTACTTCTTTTTTAAGTTGACACTGGCATTTTCAATTATTTATATCACTTCATATTTGTAAGTTATTTAGTGGACTATCACACATTTTTGTTGACTAACTTTAGCGCAATTATTTGACAACAAATAGTTCTTGTCCCACTTTTCAATCAAGTTATTGTCGTCAATAGAGACCAATGTTTCAATTGTAATTAATACTAGCTACGAACTTGAACACTAAGCTACACTGTGACAGGTAAAGGACAGGCAAGAGAAAAAATATATTGGTAGATAAAATATTCTTGCAGACTCGTGTGATAGGGGAGGAATGAAAAAACAATTGTGTATCAGGGGAGGAATGAAAAGTTCCAAAATGAACAAAGGGAGGAATGCATCAAAAAAGGTTGGGAGCCACTGCTTTACGGGAAAAACAATTTACTTTTTCATTCAAAAGCTGCGGCAAAATTAAAATTGATAAAATTCGGGAAATTTTAAAAGATTGGCGAAAGACACCTCTTTTGATTATTCGAACACTTTCACGCGGCAAGTTTTTATCAAGATAATATAAATTTTTATCGGGCTGCTTGTGCACCTTTCAGCACAACACAACTCACTGCTCTGAGTTAGCGTTGCACATTAAATCTTTCATTAGCTGTTTATGTGCATTGCACATTGCATGAACTAAATGTATTCGAAAACACACCATAACGTTCCGGGAAGCGGACACAGAAAAATTATTGAACCTCAAAACATCGCTCCCTTTTTCTTAAATTCCAGAAGTACGGCACTGTTTTTGTAAATCTGGTACTACAAGACTTTTCAACAAAACTAGAAGTTGGAATTATCTTACTTGAACCCTTGGTAACACGGCGCCGACCTGTCGTGTTGCTGCGGCCGTGAGCTTACCTGTCCGACTTTCAAGCCTGTTAATAATGGCAAGCAGCTCGGCTAGGCACCGATCAGAAACGATGAGCTTACAACTACGATGTAGGTCAATTGCTAATTGCTGCGCTCAAAACGGAAGCCAATCAGGTGAAAGCTTTGAACAAATTTCTCTTGTGACGTTTGCAAGACTTCCTTTGTTGCAAAACATGAACTGTGCCGCAGAAGCAATTACATTTTATCTCGAGCCTCATTTGGTGCTGATGAAACATTCAAATCGCTTTTTTTCGTTTCTTTAGGTTTCCGCTCTTTTTCACATATACGTGTTTGTAGTTGGATTTTTGCAATTGTTTAACTTTTTTAATTTTATTGGTGTTCACAACGACTACCGTTTGCATCAAGCAAACAAACAGCAAAACAAGTTTTAATTGAAGTCAATAAAGCGTTGGTTCTCGCTTTACTGTCTTTTATCCAGTGTTTGGGACAAAAATCTTACTGTTTCTTTGGTCAAAATCAGACGCTGAACAATTTGAAAACATTTAAGCGTAAACCGCAATAGGTCCACAAGTTACCAACAAATCAATAAAAGTAACTCGCTCAAAGAAAATTTTTTGAGTGCACTTGTTGAAAACGTCATACCGCCTTTTTAGCCGAAAACCGTTTCGGTCTTAAACCAACCTGTACGGCCATCTTTTTTGATAAGTCTTTCCTACAACTGCCAAAGCCCATCTGTATCAGTAACTCCTTGAAATTGATTCCGTAAAAACGCAGCTTTTCACTTTTTTGCTGATGGCTTGTTTATAAGATGACCACAAGGGCATTACACTAACTTTGAATACAGGTTTATGTAATAATACCAGTCAAGGTTCAAGGTTCTAACTAAACGCTTGGTTCCGGTTCTTTGTGAGAATTCACCGAACAGCTGTACCTTCCCTTCGAGCAACTTTTGTCAACTGACTGACTTTACTCGTAAACATGCTTTGAAGAAAAAAGCAGAGGTTTCGTGGCGACACAGTCGCTGTGACGACACAGTTGTAGACTCACTCCTGTCCAATAGGAGACAATTGGAGAACATGAGCGTGTTGGCACATGATATATACAAGCCGTTGTCGAAATGAACTATTAATCACACGCTTTTGTGATATTACAGTGTGTTCGCACTCAAACACGAAGTGAAGTGTAATAATTCCATAGCAGCAGTGGCGTAGCCAGTCGAAAATGTTGCGAGGGGCCAAATATTTTGACTTTCAGCGAGCAACTGTATTTGGTTTGTAACACCACCTCTCGTAGCACAAAACGACAAGATATGCAAGAAATTTTGGGGGACATGGCCCTTTATCTCCCCTGGTTACGTCTATGCATAGCAGGCAGGGACAAAGAATCAAGAGACTACGGTATTTGCTGTGAACACCACTTACCAAATTTTAATTTTGCTAGATTCTGCCTGCAATCTACTTTTAAGATGTTCAATGCCGGTTAGGTGAATTGTACTTGCTGATTCGTATCGAAGAAGTAGTCACTCATATGCTAACTAAATGCATAAATGCGAGATTCGTTCAAAAAACATAACCAATGAATGCATAAAACTTGAGCTGCAAGCACATTACTCCAAACGTTTGTGGTGCAGTATCCTCGCCTAGCTTGCATCCTCAAGTTCTTAAAAGCATACCCAAAGGCAAGTGTGGCATTGGAATAAGTTCACGAACTGCTAATCTTTTCAATGTGAGGTGCAACGGGCAAACTTGTCAACACAGCGTTGTAGATGGTGTGAAGCCGAAGTTTGTTAGGTCCAACTTTTTGTAGAACACCATTTAACCAAACAAAAATGCTCATTAGCAGGCTACTACACCTTCGTTTGTACACTTCACCCCCGCACTTTTAGAAATTATTTTGGAGGGAATCAGGTCTTTGCTTATCGAAAGGTTATAAAGGTTAGCCGGAAAAATAGCCAAAACGCTATTTTCATAAAAATTTTCTCCCTCCTTTTTCATCGCAGTGCGTCATAGTTTATTGATTTCCATATCAGCATTACGTTACACATCGTTAGCCCACCCCAACCTCACGAACAATTGGAAATGCTTTCTGGCTATACATATTGATTATTTGTTTGAGATGCTAACTTACGGAATCACTGCGTGCATTAGCTGGATGTAGAGTTCTGAGCATTAATTTGAAGATCAGTTATCTGCACCATTTTCAGTATGCAGATTCAGCAAACACACAATTTTGGCTCTTTATCTCCAATAGCATAGGCAGTGCATTGTAATTCAGAAGCTCAAAACAGCCATTCTGCCGTGTGCGCATAACCATTGTTAGACCGGTACATTTTTTAAACAAGTCCTGAAAAAATAGATGTGTTTTGCTTAAATTCGGGTAATAAATAATAACGCCTTTTTGTTAAAAACAACAAATAATACTTTGCACCACTCACTGAAGTTCCCAGTACAACGTTTTGGAAACCTTGAAAACATTTTCATACTGCCAAATTGAAGGTTTCAATCTAGACAATGCGACAACTGTGGCAGAACATTTTACCTGAGTTTCCCAACAGCATGGTTCTGTCAGGCTTCGGAGTAAGCAGCGGATTAAATAAAATATTTTTTACGGTGGAAATACTTTCAAGAGTTCTTAATAGCCCAAAATTTGCTGGCTGTAAGCTACCACTGTAAGCTGCTATGGGCTAGTAAAGCACACCAAATATTTTAACATGTCAGCCACATGCACTATTGTACGCAGCTCTGGCTACGGATCATAAAACAATCGTTTAGGTCTCTTAGGGCGATTTTGTGTCCCAAGAATCATATCAGAGTTTCACTGTTTTTGTGGCTTATAACAGTGATCAATCTAGACGGTTGTGTAAGTTGGCTGAATTGACCTCTCCACGGCCACCGGAGTGAAGGCTTTGCCTGCAGCTGAAATGTGAATAGGGCAAGACAAAATTTGTGAGGGGTATAAGCTTGCAGCGCTTATCTTTATACTGAATGTTTGGCTTCAGTTTGAGAGCTTCACAAGTGTTTCGAAATCAAGTTATTTCTCTTTGCACTGTACAAAAATGCAAAAACATTACTAAGCTTCTGGTATTTAGATCAGTTGTTGCAATTTACTATAACAATATTTGCTATCCATGTGTTGGCCTCTCTTCTATTAGCATCTTTTTCTCCAGGTTTTTATCATGTCTTCTGTTTTTCCTACTGGTCTATTATGGACGTGCATTGAAGCAAAAAGCAGAGCATGTTTCTTCCTACAGTTAAACACATGTTTCAAATCCCAAAAAGTAGAACCCAAGGCAGGCCTTAGTAACATTAACCCTTTTTCATGAGGTGCTTCATTAAAAAGGTTGCTTTTATGCAGACAACCTTCTGCTTGAGAATAGTGGCCTTTTGTCAGGATCTTCTGATAGGCTTTCCGACATCTTCTCCAACAATTCATTTGCGGTCGGTAACTTTCTTCCTGAACAAACTTTCTGCAGCACCATTGCGAAATATCATGAATTCAGTTTAAGTTGCATGTTGAAATAAAGTCGCTGGATACTGCACACACTGCGGTATTCGTGATCTTTGTGATTGTATAGAAGAGCTGTCAGATTTAGTTTCCTTCCTTTGCGTGAGAAGATGAAAGTTATTTTCAACATGACCGACAAGGACACCGGAGAAGCGGTACGGCTGGGGGGGAGGGCAGCAAAAGAGTTGGGGGCAATGGAAAGTTATAAAAACAACAAAAATCGTCACCGGTTATGTTTGTTTCTGTTCATCAACAATGTCGATCTCAAAAGTAACAACAGAAATCACTGAAAATTATTCTGAATTTTCTGGGTGCGCGAATTGCTGCAATAAATTTGTTTTTACTCGATCTTAATAAGCCATGAAATTGCCAATGATACTGTTATGAAAAGGCACCTCCGCCCCCGTTGCCTCCATTTTCCCCGCCATGCCCCTGTTCTCCGGCGACCCTGATGACTGATTCTATTCATGGAACGTGTGGCTACTCTGTTTTCCAGAAACGTGCAAGAAAAAAGTACCTTGACTTGATCCTCGGCGAGCCCGTCATGCCAAGCCAACGTGACAGATCACAGAGTACAAGAACCTGCCAATTCTATTCAAGGCAGAACTATACGCAAATGGATTGGAAACTGTGTACAGATGTAACGTGCAGTCGATACCTTGAAAGCAATCTTTATTGCCTCGGTTGACCCCATCGGATACTGTTCCTATTACTGCGCCATACTGTAGCCAATCACAGTCATCTTTTCCATTTGCGATTCGTTATTGGTGATGCGTTTCAGCAATATATTTTTCCGCTTCTTGACCGTCACCGGAAATGTGCCACGCGTCAAGTCAATCTTTTGCTCCTCTGCGCTTTACAGAACGATTTCAAGTTTGCTTTCCGGTACATTTTGTCAGGAATGTATTTTACCAAAGCGCAGCGTGGCAGTCTGCAGCAAACTGACATCAACTACCATGTTTGGAACCACTGATTGAGAGTGCGAGTTTTCGAAAAATTCCTGTAAATAAATTCAAGAGACAACTTCGCAAACTCACAGAACTAAAACTCTGATCAAATAACGAAATGTTTCGGAAAGGTTGCCCTGAACGAGATAGTGCGTAAAACGAAACTATCTAGAAAACTGATGGAAGAAAAATTAAAAAACACAAACGTTTCAATGGACACTTCGCAAATGTTTAGATTGAACAGATGCAGAAGTTTAGAAACTTAGGTGGGAATAGACAGTTGCAAAAACACAACATTTAAAATTGTTTACACCTGCTTTACTTTTCTGAGCTAAAAATGTGTTTTGTTTCCGTGGTAGCCTTACACGTTGTTCCTCATTTCCGCAAGCATCTTCCTAACAAACGCAAACAACCGCGAACTGGATTTCGCAAATGAAAAATAGTTTGACCCACAAACAAGCAGCTGCTCAGCTGTAGGACCTCAGATGTCAATCTTGCTGCGTAACTTCACGGTACAATGAATAATACCACAATCAGTGACGTCATAATGCGAGAGGTTCCACCGGAAGTAATCTTCTGTCTCGTGAGCACCTTCCAGGAAGTCGATAGACTTGTTTGGAATGTCCTGAAACGATTGCAAACGTTGCGTCAGTAGCCAACTGCATTTGATTTTGGCGAATTCGAGCACCTTATAACAGCTAAAACGCTTTCAAGAAGCTACTCTAGTATGTTCACAGCTAGAAAAATCTTTCCTGCATATCCTAAAAATACTGCTGCTTCAGCATTGTTTTTGCTTGGACATGTTAGGTCAGCACTGTTTTTCCACTGGACCTTGGTCAGTAATCGACGAGCGACGAGCGAGCCCTCGTTTTCAATGGCCTTATACACTGCTGCAAAACCATTCTTGACTCTACCTTTCATGGCTGGATTTGCACGCACCTTACCACAAGTGCAAGTTCGAAATTAACTAACCTTCTTTCGAAACAAATACAGACTCTAGAATGGTTCTAAATATGAACGTCAAGAATCAAGACAATAAAATGTTACAAAATGCAAAAACATTTTGTTGTATTATGGGGTCTCAAAGCACTTACCGCTAGAACAGTTACCGCTCTGGTTCTAAAGCGCATTTTGGACGTTTCTTTTGTGTGTTTTCTCATTCAAAAAAATGAAAAGTTACTAAGCTTCGCAAGGAGTGTACGTCTGCGTTCAAGAAGACGAAATGCAGTTTTGTTTTAAGTCTGCTTTCAACGAAACTGGTTTTGTTGAATCTGATCCGTACGTACACACAAAGATACCAGCACCATTGCAGCGAACCATTCTCAATGGGGCCAATCTCATGGCCACGCTAATGGGCCAGTCAACTAATCTCATGCGAGACTTATACATAGTAATGACTTGCATTGCATTTCTCCTAAGCACGTACTCGTCCAATCTTTTCCAGGTGTTTTTGGCGAATGATGTGGCTTCTAAGCTCAGGTCCACTGCACGACTTATGAAGAGAAAGGTAGTTTCGTATGAGTCGATCTTTTAACACGCCGCTCAGTCAAAGTAGTTAGACTTCATTGGGTGAGTTGAACACCCAGTTTTTGGTTGCATTATCTGAAACTACAAGACCATACGCCTCTCATCAGGACGTCGATGTTTGGAACACCCCAGGACAATATGACCGGTGGTGTGTTCCTCATGGCCACATTCGCGAAGAGGAAGCGTCCGACATCAGCCGGAAGGCAGTTAAGCTTGACCCGTTTGGGTCTTATAGGAGGGACATTCCAGCAAGCTTAGTACTAGCTTCGGATGTGAAACCACCGTGTCTTGTGTTGTTTTCCCTTCCTCCTTGTTCCACATTTGGTCCGACCAGCGCGCAGCGCTGCTCTCAATGTAATCGAGCAGTTCCTGCGAAACAGCTTGTTCTGTGAGAAACGATGTCTTCCTCTTCAATAAAAGCCATAGAATGTTGGAAGATTGTTATTAAATATTACATTCTACTGCACATTTTGACACTATTATTTGATTTTTTGAAGTATGCAAAGAGCGTCTTGAAGGTTTGCTCCACCAAAGCCTTTCAAGGTCGTTTAAATTGCGCAGTTTATCCGCAGTTCATTCAGTGCATTGTTTATTCAACAACACCAGCTATTACGACTGGCCCGTAAGTCAACTTTTTTGACTGGAATGACCCACACAAGCAGAAATACCGAAAACACCGTTCGGGCGTTGGCAAGCCAGGTGGCGAACACCGCTGAATACCTGACAACCACACAATAAGGATCAGTTACATTGGCGCGCGAGGCTAAAGCAACTTACAAGAACCTTTCAATGTTTCTCAGCGAAAGTTTTTTTAACGCCGCACAAACAGATTAATTAACCATTGTTTTCTTACGTAAACTTACAACACGAAACTTCTAATGGACTGAGGATGAAACAAAGAGCCGCGCGCGTCCGAAAAGGACGGCTGCCCGATTGTTTTGTTATTCATCCGCCCCTACCCCTTATGCTTTCTACAAAGGGATAAGCAAGCCCGGATTCTTCGTTAGATATTCTGTTACCGAAGCTGGAGTTCGTTGAAGAGACTGTCACAACACTGACCTCAGATTTCCGGTCTGTCGGCGACGCACTCGCATGTCTGTATTCGTCCCATCGCTGGTGTGTCGAAGAATGTTACGAAACTTCGCAACAGCACAGTGACTCACAACGCACGAGGCTAACACGATTAAATTTCATACGTCAGCCAAAATGATAAACGCAACATTCACACGTCAGTGGGTTTTCTATCAAAATGTTGTCACGGTAAGGAAAATGACTGTAGTTCAATGTACAGTGCCCGTGCCTCAAAATGGTGCAGCTAGAAAAGAAAACGTAAAGTTAAAAATTGAGCGTATAATTCAACACAACAAGGATCCTTGCGCAATTCTAACGATGGCAAACAAATATTGAATCGTACGACCAGATTGGGTGAAGCTGGAATGAAATTAAGTTGAAAGTATTCAAACATTCCTAGCACGCATTTCAATGTAACTAACTCGACAGCCGTGGTACAGAAGAGTAAAATGTAATAGCGACAAGTTGTTCATTGAAAAATGTTGCCAAGTTTGTCATAAAACTACTTGTAATTAAGTCACTCAGAAAATACAAATTTTGAACTTGTTGATTTTAAATAAAACGACCAATGCTACCTACCGTCGAGTGGAATATTGGATAAACTTATGAATATGAAAATATTCCTTCCGCGGATAATTAATATCGAGGGCTTTTATTGAGAAGTTACTACTTTACAACTTCTGACTTCACTTCAGTGTCATAGTAATAAAAACGTAATGTCTGAAACCACTTTAAGAGTCTACTTTTAACCAAGGAAACATGCAGACGTGCTACCGAGCAGGCACTTACAGCCTTTTAAAAACAAGAAAGGGAGGCAAGCATAAGCCTCTAGCAAGGAAGAATTGCACTGCAAGGCTATATTGAATCGTTGAGGCGAGCTAAATTTATAAAGTTGGATCGCCCCTGCAGCTCGGTGGTGCGGAACATGTGGCAAACTCATCCAATAGTCGTGAATGAGTTGATGCAGAGCTATTTTTGGAAAAAATGTCATCGAAAACGATAAAAACAATAACGGTCCAGATTTTGTTAAGCAGCTGGTGATGACGTGCGTTCGGAAGCATCACGTGCTCTTGGAACAATACCGAACGCTTCGCCTGGCGGTTTTAAAACGAATTAGATGCTTTGTTAGATAAACGTCATCCACAAAAGATGTGAAATTAACTCAAACCATTAATTTGAGGGTGCTCGTTTTTGTTTTAAGGAGGTAGGACCGCAAAGCTTCTCATAATAATGCTAGTGCAGTTTTTTTAGAAATGAACGAGAATTTGAGAGAAAGTACCTTTTAGATCTGCACGTACAAGCAGTGGCGATTCTAGAATGAAAAAAGTGGGGGGGCCACTGCGGGGCCAAGGAAAAAAGTAGGGGGGCCAACATAAACGTAAAATATTGCTGGCCGAA
>JGI24159J19872_10002672_pt1 | contig 21487 bp, 13 predicted proteins | sample Ectturendosymbi4_FD_19872 | JGI IMG/M metagenome (IMG submission 19872) | reverse complement strand
AAGCCTGAAAAAAAAAAAAAAAAAGTGAAGTCAGCAAGGTGAGAGTCTAACTGAAATTGGAATGATGTTTGCTTCTAATAAATTACTGTAACCTGTCGATACCCTTGTCTCTTCAACTTCGTTTGGTGACACTATCATGCATCTGGCTGGAAACAACTCATACATGCAACCCACCGCACTATGGTCTGTGGGTATTTTTATATTTCGTCACGATTTGTATGTATAAACTTTGTTTTCTGCCCTTGCTACTTGTTTCTACAATGAAATGTGTTAAAATTCATTGCTTTCTGCCTCCCCTATTGCTGCTTGCTTCCTTCACCTGTGTGCTTGGTTCACCTGCCCACCTGTACATGTATCAACTCTTCACCCATTGCTTGCCCACCATCATCTGTTTTATGTTGATGTCTGTTGTGTTTTTATTTTAGTTTTGCTGTATTTCTCTGTTTTTTTTTGTTTTTTTTTCTCTGCACATGTGCTTCTATCTTGCTTTGTTACTTTTGATGTTTGTGTTGATGTAGTCGAACGGAAAACCATTGGCATAGCGACCGCAACGTATAACCATTACACCATGAGACCCAAGCCGTTTGAGTAACAAACCGGCCCTTTTATTTGATTGCGTCAGGCCAGGCATATCTGTTGTCACTTCCTATGCGTTTGCATGTTTGTCTCTTACACAAAGATCTACAGTATGTTGCATTAGTTATTAAAAAAAAGTGCCCACAAATGCTAGCTTATTGCTTGTCCACAACAATGTTTTACAGGGTGGACTAGGGGAGTTAGTTGGTACAGTTCATCTAAACCATACTGAAACTGAAAGGGAACGAACATTGGAACAAGACACCAGTAACTACTCTACTGGTCTATTATATGTTCAGTCATCGTCTCATAGAAACTTTATAACTTACATAGTTAAGTGTAGTAATCATCAACCACGATAATGGGAGTAAAAAACTGGAGATCAGCAAGGTGCAACATATCACAGTACTGCATCTTCATGATAGGTAGGCTATATGCAGTCGTCAAGATAGTAACAATCAAATGAAATACAGTACCTTGCCTTTTCAACATGATTTGGGGATGCTGTGCCCGATGGGACATACAGATACATGCAACTATTTACACTCCCATTATGGGCCATGGGTAATTGGTTACCTTCTAAAAGATGGATATCCATCAGTAGCAGATGCAGATCTCAGTTGCAGATATGAAATGACGTAACCGGCGTCAAGAAAACCAGTATTTTATGTGGAGTATGACACCACAACAGTAGTAAAAATATGATTTGTTGCTAGCCTAGGTTTAATTTTGGCCATCATTTGTTTCACACTAAGATTATTCCATTCTTGATAACCAGCTCCAGTGTGACTGAAATTAGGTTTCAACAATTATGAACATACAAAAATTTAAAACATCGCAACTTTTTACCATTACGTGTTCAGGGTAAAGTTATATTAAATTGCAATTACAAATATTTTTTGTTGTGTCTTTTTACCTTTATTCATTGTGTAATGAGTTATTTTTCCACTCCGGTTGCATCATCACACATCCGTTAACAATATCTGTGCTGATGAACATCCGTTTTTTACATTGTACCAGTAATTGCATTGCTTCTTAACGATGTGTTTGCTGCTCTTAACGATGTGTTTGAATAAACATTGTTTTTTCCCCCTGATACATGTCTTTGTTCTGTAAGCTTATGGTTGCTGCACTCGTCTCTGTCTCAAACTCATACTGTTGCCTTCTCATCTTTATGCGCATGCTTAAATGACATACAGTACTGTCCGAATTAATTGACTTAGGGAGATTTTTTTAACCTGCCCAATGTTTGCAGACATAATTTCAATCTTAAACTTAACAACTAAATCACGTAAAAGCTGCAGCATTGCTGAATAGCATTGTAGATCAGATTCGATGAGGAAAAATTAAAATCAAGATGTCACAATTCTTGTTATGACGTCATATTTTCCTTACGTTTGTCTGAAGGCAACTTGCTAAAATTCATTTTTTTGACTATTAGAAGGTGTATCATTGAAATCATGGCTGACACAACCCCTAAAAAGCGTGAAGGTATTCTTACTCTATATATTAGGCATTGTCACAAGACATCAAGCGAGATTGCAGGTATGGTTGGGGTGAGTCAGCCCACAGTTTGTAGAATTATTCGATGCTTTAGCGAAACTGGGACAACCTCTCCAAGACACAAAGGGAAATGTGGCCGAAAGTGTAAAACATCTGCTAGGGATGATAAAATGCCATATAACTCAGTGTTGCTAATCCCAAGAAGACCAGTAGTGATTTACAAAGAGACATGATGGCTTATGGAATTCATTTAAGCAACACTTTAACAAAAAGACGTCTCATTAAAGCTGGAAGAGTTGCTCGAAGACCTCTGATGAAGCATCTGCTAACTAAAAAAATGAAGAGTAAAAGACTTGCTTGGACTAAAGAATGCAAAAACTGGTCTTTGGCTGATTGGGAAAAGGTAATGTTTTCAGATAAATGATTTTTTCGTCGGAGGCAAGCATCCTCGCTTTGTGAGGAGGAGTGTAGGAGAAAGGATAAAACCTTGCCACCTCAACCAACAGGCAAAACATCCCCCAAAAATGTTTTGGAGTTTTAGCTACAAAAGCATTGGATCGCTCTTTCCTGTCTAGGGAATGATGAAGTGACCAGTATATCGAAGTTCTCCAACGAAGATTGATTCCAGACATGCACAATGCTTTTTCTAGTGGTGAGGGTATTTTTCAACAAGATTTAAACCCTGTCATTGTTAAAAAAAGTGAAGAATTTTTTATCTGACAATAACATTGCAGTGTTAACATTCCTTGGTAACTCACCTGACCTACATCCGATTGAGAACCTGTGAGCTATAATAAAAAAGAACTACAGAAATATGACTGCACCACTACAACCGAGCTCATTGGGGGCTATAATTTTTATATGGTACAGTTAAGAAATCACCAAAACGTGTGAAAAATTGGTGGAATCTATACCTACGCGAATTAGACAAGTCATCAAGAACAAAGGAAGCAATATCAACTACTAAGGCTATTCTCAAAGATGTGCTACTGAAATAAAAACTGAAAAATTGCTTGTTTTTTTTGTTTGAGTCAGTTAATTCGGATGGTACTGTAGGTTAGAAAGTAAGTGAAAATAATGGTTGTGAGGCAGAAAGCGATGCAGCAACCATGGCATTGCAGAACAAAAGCATGTAGCAGAGGCAAAAAAACAATGTTTATCAACGCAGTAACAAATTGTGAAAAAACAATGCCATCTCTCTCATGGACATTTTAAGTGATGGGATACAAAAGTCCAATGAAAATGAAAATACACATGAAACAAAGGCATACATTGTTTCTAATGAAGTTACCAATCTGAGAAAATACATAAGGTGTTGGTGCACACTTACTTGATTGATGGCAGTGTGTAATGTTGTAAGCAATGTGGTAGATGTTAAATACTACATTAGTCTGTGTGTACTGTTGCGATCTGAAAGCCCGAGCAATAAGTGCGCAAAGCTTCACACTATGCCAGCAAGCAACAAACGTGATCAACTGACAAGATCACTCTATTATTGCTTGTTCGTGCCACATATATGGGTTTTATTCTTCACACACATCCTGTTCGTGGTGAATCACATATTCAGTACAATGCCAACTGAGAGTTTGCAACAGTACCTTCACCACAGTTGGCACCTTAGCATGCAGTCTGCCGAAAAAAGAGTGTTCTCAAATGCAGTAGAGCAGTGAGTGGAGCCCAAAGTGTTTGTGAGTGCCACTTCAACTCATGCTAGTTGTTTGATAACTCTGTTGCTGTGTAACTTTTTTCTAATTCACTTGTTGATTCTCGTGTTTTAGAATGTGGAATTTTAAAGCAGGGTCAAGTTTTAGCTAAACACCAAATCAGAAAACAATGATAGAAAAGGTGTTGGTGAACTCATTACGATGCACTGACAACAAATACATGCACGAAACCTGTCGGAAGTGCATATTTATAAAGTTATATGCAATGAAAATGTCACATGTTATTTAACCTCCACTAACCATCCAGAGTCAAAAATTTGTGAAAAACCGGACCCAGATCTGGAGTCACTTGTCATTTCGGCAGTAGTATGAGTCTGTGGGATCTTTATACGTATATCATTTCTTCAGCAAAAACATTGCGGAATTTTGGTTGCACTGATGGTAGCTCGAGTTTGAACAGGAGTTGGGATTCTCAAAATCAAAAAAATTTCAGGCTTGGACTTGGATGGAAAAATTTTGGAACAGGAGTGGAGTTGGGGTCTGAAAATGTAACTCTAGTCACCTCCAGTTAAATCCCAACCATAACCTATCTCTAAACCCTAATTCTAAACACTATGACCCCAACACCCTAACCATAAAGCTGACCCTAAATCTAAAGTCCTAACCCTAAAACTGTAACCCAACACCTTAGGGTTGTAGGTTTAGGCTTAGTTAAGGTTTGGATTTAACCCTAAACAATGCAATAACTCAGCAGTTCTCATCATGCAGTGTTGCTACCACCATGTTGTGAATGGTAAGTCAATGTCCCACTATCAGAATCACTGCCAAAGACTAGGCAGTAAAGATATGCCATATATTTCAAACAGTACATAATAGGGTAATTTACATCATATCCAATAACAAATTTTGAAAAAATATCTTTTCACGTATTTGTCTGGGGTATTGCCCAGAACTTGCCACATGATTTGTGTTTGCAAAACATTCTTCATGGAGTAGAGCTTGGTCATTTTAACACGTTCCATTCTGGTAGTTGAATTGGTTTGCCAAACGTTCCCTACCAATATGTTTTTCGGCAATTGTCCTCAAAATTTTAAACGTTCGCAGGACACCTTTGAAAAGTCACCAAAGCACCAAAATTCGCACTACCATCGTTGAGATGCATGCAAACGCAAGAGTCTGTGTAGCGCTTGTCGCAGATCAAACATCGGCTTGCCGATTTGCCTATACCCTTCCCTCATGCAATCCATAGTGCTTCAAATATTTATGAAAGTTTTCAATATAAAGTTCTTTCCAATTACACTATATTCATTGCGATTCACGATACATGCAAAAACAAACCTAACAACAGTCTCAGTGGAGCTGCGTTTTCGTGAGCTTTTTTCTTTCGATTTGTGGCCTACCAACTGCATCAAGTTTGCCAGATTTCATGTGTAAATAATCAACAAGTTGAAAACCTAAAGCAATTGGTGCATTGCTATTGCTTGGAGAGTTTCCAACCCATCAACGCCTTGATTTATGCTGTATTTACTGTGTTTTTGTTCCTTGCAGAATTCAAACCTTCAAACCTACCAATGTTCTCGATAGAGGTGCCTTTTTGCGAGATATTTTTTCCTTCAAATATGTAGCCTATCAACTGCTTCAACGTTGCCAATTTTGTGCGCAAACAAGTGACAATTTGAATAATTACAACCATTGGTACAATCTTTATTGCTTGGAAAGATATAAACCCATCAATGCCTTGGCTGATGCTGTAATTACTGCAAATGTTTGTTCCTTGCGAAAACCAAACCTACCAATGTTGTAAGTGAAGCTGCTTTTTTGTGAGATGCTTTTTCTTTACAATGCGTGTCTTACCAACAGCTTCAACATTGCTAAATTTCCTGCACAAATAAGCGCAAAGTTGAAAAACAAACACATTGGTTCAATGTTCATAGCATAAAGTTTTAAAACCATTTAGGGACTGCAAAAGCCAATTTATCGTCTTGCTCGGTGGTTTTTCAGCGTTAACTCTTGAACCACTGAAGGTACCTCGACAGGTAAAACATTTCAAGAAAGGTTTTCATGAGATCTTTCAGATGGATCTAACAGGAAAGTATGTTTGCGTTTGAAATTTCTGAGAAAATCTGCTTTTTTGCTTAGTTTCTTGCCTTTTTGGGAAAGTTCTTGATGATTTTCAAAAAAGTTTTCACGCCAATGTTTTAGTTTTTTTGCAAGGACTATACCTGGCCTCTAGTGCTTTTAAGGACTATACCAAGTCACTTACCATTTGTTTAGGGTTGGGGAAAAGCAATGTTGCGGCAAAAAAGCAAATTGGGTCAAAAAAGGCAATTTGAAAACAGCGATTTTTTAGGCTTTATGCCAAAATCACTGCCGATGCTGGATTTTAGAGTGCAGCATTGAAAAAACGCAAAAATACAACCAATAACAGTCAAAACTTTTCAAAATGCTTTATTGAACTTTTTGTCAACTTTTCTTCAATTTTCGGCAACTTGTCAGAAATTTTTTGGATTATTGGTATAACTTTTTTTATTCTCATTACTTCTGCTTCAAATTTGGTAGGATGTTATAGGAGGCAGATGTGAAAATGTATTGCAACTTTCAGATTTTTTGTGTTTGGAAATGGAGATATGATATTTTACATGTGAAAAATGACCAAAACCTTAAATAATCAACAAATTAATTTTTGTACTTCCACAAAAAAAATTGCACAATTCTTTTATAAATTTTTTTGCAAACTTTGGGTCCTGGCTGATATTTTCTGTGCCAAATTAATTTTTCTAGTGTGTTTGTAGATTTTTCTACAAGTTTTTTAACATACCCACTGTTTTTGTTTAATCTGCTTTTTCAGTTTTTCCCCTGTTTGAGTTTGCCAGTGATGCCACAAAGCTTATCGCCAATACCTCAAAATATGCGCGGTGAAAAAACTTTTCTTACAATACTTTACTGGTAAATCCAACTTCAGAGGTTTGCGAGTTCTCCCAAAAATCATGCAGCAATGTCAATATATCGGCTTCTGTGGTCCCTAAAAGGTCTCTTGCGAGAGTAAAAGTACCAATGGCCTCAGTGGAGGTGACTTTTCGCAAGATGTTTTTTCGTTTTTCTGTTGCCGAATTTCTTGCGCACACAAGCAACAAGTTGAAACATTTAAAAACATTTGTGCAATATTCATTGTTTGAAAAGTCAACTTGGAATACTGTTGGTATGTCACACGAACACTGACCCCGTGAAGTTTTCACCCGTTTTTGAAAAAATAACCTTGTCTATTTTTGGCCAAGGTTATCAAAGGTAAAAGTTCTTGTTTTTCTTGGCCGTATTTGACCAAGGTTACCAACAGTGAAATTTTTTGCTTTTTAGCCTTTTCAGACAAGGATACCAATGATGAATGTTTTTGTTTTTTATTGGTCATATTTGTCCAAGGATACCAACGGTGAAAGTTTTGGTTGGTCTTGGTCATTTGGCCAAGGATACCAACAATGATAGTTTTTGTTTTTCATGGACATTTTTGGCCAAGATTACTTTTATTGGCCACTTCGGCTACTACTACCAATGATAAAAGTTATGTTTGTGACTTGAGCTTTGCTTTTGAGCAACCTCTGGCATCCCGCTTTGCCAAACGCGAGTTTGCATTTGCTGGAGGGTGTGGGTTTTTTGTGAGTGACGTCATAAGTGGAGGACATTGGTGGCCAACTTCACCTGGCCCTGGGCACCAACCATTAAATGGTAGTATTTCGCTGAAGTTTTTATTGGAAACTAGGCTACAATCTGAGTCTTGATACTTTAGATGACCTGCTGGGGTCTCGGGTTCAAAAGTTATGATCTAAGTTAATAAAAATATTTGACTAATTAGTTTATTAGGTAATTAATTTGTTTATTGAAGATCATAACTTTTGAACCAGTAACACTAGAAAGTCGATCAAAGGCTCAAAAGACTCGGACTCGAGCCTAGTTTCCAATGAAAACCAGCGAAATACTTTGGCCTAGCAGTTGGGCCCTAGGCCAGGCAACTTGAGCCAAAATGTCCCAAAAACTATTTCACCTATGACGTCACTCACAAAAAATCCACAACCCCAACCAAAAATTTTTTTCGAGTGCAATCTAGAAGACTGTCTGATCCGTTTGAGCCCTTGAACAGCTCTCTAGCGCAATTGGCAGAGGAGCTAGGGTGTTGGTAAAGCAGGTGACAACTGCTGGTTTTAGGCCGATTTCAAAGTACAAATATATCGTATCGCGGCACTCAAAGTGTTAATGCAATGCTGAGATCAACATTTGTGTTTTTTATGATTTTCTTGGTCAGATATTGTGGTTGAAGAAATGTATCCTTTATTGATATATGCATGACTCAATTCTCATTAGCAAGTTTATATTTGAACTTGTTATTACAGTAGTGAAAAATTGGCATAATGTGTGTTGTGGTGGTTGCTGGACTAGATTGCTAGAAGACATCAAGGTTTATCGAAATGAGCCAGGAAATGACACAACACCAATATGTTGAAGTGCGACCTCAGGTAATGACATTTGAATATTGTTTGTAATTATGTTTTCCTTGAATGTTTTCAAAAAAAGCATCATACAGGAAATTGACAAGCAAGGAATGATTACATTTTGAAAGTTTGCCTAAGTTATTTTAGTGCATGTGGTTTGATAATATCATGCTATGTTTCTTGGCATCTCGCTCTTCTGGTTTTTGCAATAATGTTGTTTGTTTTTATTAAATTTACCTGTTACACACATGTGAGCTGATGAAGGCAAAGATAGCCAGCGTGCTAAAACAAATGAATATTTTGGGCATTGGGCCAAATGCCACTTGGTTCTTTTGTAGAGTGTGTGCAAGACTGCAAGTACCAAGCATAGAAAGTATTAGGTCCTGATAAGTTTACTGGGAGAGATCGCACACAGCACTAGTGATCCCCTATTTGCAATCAATTCCTATTAAACTTGATCTAAGGGCAGTCGGACTATTTTTGCAAGACTGAGGCTGTTTTTTTAACACCTGTGCTGTGTTCCAAACTAATTTTGTTACTTGTCTGTATGAAAAGTAGCCCAGCACTGTTTTTGATACAGTGCAGGGTTGCATCCAAGGGGTCTGTTTGGTTGTCATGACAGGCTTTTTACAAGTGTATAGCATTTGGATAAACAAGAGTGTGTTGCGGTGTGGCTGACATTTGCTGATTGTTCGACAAGCTACTACTACTATGAATCTTTTCAGCACCACTTTTGCAGAAAAAAGTGATTATGATGTAATCAATGTGCTGTGACCAATAACACGTGATAACCTTGAAATCTTTTCTTACATGTTTCGACAGTGCAACCAGTACTTAGAGCTCGACCGATGCATCGGCATGCCAATATGGTGATGTTGCCCATGTATGTATCTAGAACCGTTGCCAGAAAGTCGTCAATAGGAAGGCTTTACATTCGTCCCGGAGGGGCTTAACATTCAAATTTGACAAAAAGTCAGCTAATTCTAGTGTTTCATATTTCAATTTGGGGGGGCTTGAACCTTTGTTTGAGGGGGCTAAGCCCACGAAAGCCCTCCGTGGTGACGGGACTGTATATATCGTATTGGAAAATTCTGCCCATATATGTGAGGCATTTTTGCTCATAAAAAGCTGCTATACTATTGTTCCGGATGGAGTGTTTGAAAACTGAAATTGCTATTTCCTCTCGATTAATGCAAATTCTCTGTCCTGTTCGTTATGGTGTGCAGCTCTCTGACTACATCAAGTAATGCGTAGTACAGACTGTTGCACTTGCCCCAATAAACCACTCTATAATGTAATATTCACTCACAGGTTTTTGGGCGGTAAGCAGATGACTGTCTGCAAACTAATCAGGGTACGTGCTGTGGTGGTTGACTGTTTTAGTGACTAAAGCAGTGGTTCCCAACTTTTTTAGGCTTGCGGCACCTATGGCGGAGAACCCAAAGCAATTTAGTTAGAGGTTTGGTGACATTTTGAAAGTAAATTTTCAATGATATATTGAAAAACGTATTAGCTCACAGCACCCCTGGGCATTGTAAATGGCACCTTAGGATGCTGCAGCATCCCGGTTCGGAACCACTGGACTCAGGTTTGCGCAGAATTCGATGTTGCACGGCACTTCATCGCAGTGAAGTAATGGTTTCATCACTCTTTGTAATGAGTTGTGCATTATGTAATGTAATCTTCATAATTATTCTTTGCTCTCAAGTTTTTGTATATTTTATTGCTTATTTGAAATATGTTCCTAACTTATCACCATCTGCTCTTTCATTTGAAATTTGTGTAATTATTCTATTCGTTTGTAAGGCCAACATACTGAAGAAAAACATGCACTGGTATATCTTTCAACTGTAGTTAGAGTAATGCGGAAATATCAGTAATATTGGCATCGGTTATCAGCAATGAAAAATGAAAAACATCAGAATCGGCACAAAAAGCCGTATCAGTTGTCCTCTACCAGCACCATTATCTAAATAACTAGTTGCACTGGGCTACTAGCCAAGTTTGATTGTGTCTTAAGACTCCTATAGAAAACTAGTTCTTATTCTGAAAAGTATTGGAAAAGCTGCATGTCCATGTCAGACCCCCTTTTGCCAAGCTAGCTATAGTGCAAGGTGTGGAATGGCTAACATGAATTGATTTTACTTGCAATAGTGTCTGGAAAACTAGCAGAAATTTTTCATATTTTAATGTATCCAAATGTTGAAATGTCATGTAGAGTTTTAATGATATATATAGTTTGTTTGCCAAGCATGTATACAATTAACAATAACTTTTGAAGGAAAGGCAAAAGTGACATTTTATGACAACATCACAGTTGTTGCTTTGTTTTGTTTTGCAATAATGGCTGCAGTGGTATTCCAAGCTGTTGTGCTCAGTGCAGCAATCCATATAGGGGCCTGCATTTACTTCTTGACCTACATGTTTATGTTCTTTCACAATGCAATTTGCAGATTACCTTGCGCAGAACTAGGGTGCACAACCCAACATACCTGTCAGGGGTGCATCCCAGGGGTCTGTTTGGCTGTCATGACAACCCCCTTATACCGCAGGCACTCAGCATTAAAGTCGGTAAAATATAAAACGCTGTCACTGCAGGTCTCTAATGCAGGTGGCTTGGAAAAGGCAACAGCTAGCATTTCCCTTCTAACTTTGCATAGTATTTCCTCCTGGCCGTGCAAGCTCCAATGCAAACAAAGCTTGTACACTGTCATGCACACACAAAGCTGTTTTGTAATATTTTGCTTCATGGCAAGAGGACACAGTGTCCAATCGCAATTGTTTTGCTTGCAGTTTCAGCCTAAATTTTATCTGCTGTTTACACCTACCAGGTTATCACTACATCAAATAAGTTTACGCCTTCCTCAGCGTCATACCAAGTAATGCAGGTTCGCTTCAACTGAAGCTATATTTATATGAGTAATTTCTCATAATGAAAGATGCGACAGCTAGCCTTAGAAATTGTGGTTGCATTATCTCAGTGGTTCTCAAACTTTTTCTAATCGCATACCATTTGTGTGTCCCGTACTGTCATCACATATCACCTTGTTCCAGGAAAAGTCAATGTGCCAAATATCATTCAACCAAAAGTCTGGAAAACCAGAATTGACACAAATGCAACGTGAACAAATTGGCTGTGAGAAATTTTAATGACCATTTTTAGAAAACAGCAAGGGAAATGGGCAACACAAAAATTTAGGAATTTATTAACAGAACCCGACAAGTAAAAACTACAGCTGTGAATATATTTTTTGTGAAGAAAAACAGAAAGTAGGCCTCTTCGCGTACCACAGTTCGAGAACCACTGCATTATCTGAACTAAATATCAGTCAAGCGCTGTATTTCAAAAATAGGCTTTTTAGAATTATGCAGTTCACAGTGTTGTTTGCCACACAAAAAGTCCTTATATTGATTGCAAATAATTCACTTTTACATTATGATGTAAAATCATCAGAGCAATCACAACTCAATCGTTCTTCTCTGCACTGATTTTGCAAGTATATTTATAACACCACCAACTTTGATAAATAGCGTTCCACAGATGCAGTTGTGCAGGTAATTGTTGCCTTCGATGTTATAAGTGTATGTATGTATGGATGGATAAACAGCTCTCATTGCTGTATGGCTGACATTTGCTGAATGTTCGACAAGCTAAGTATCTTTTCAGCAACAGGTTCGTAGGAACAAACAGCAACTGTGATGTAATAAATGCGCTGTGACCAAAAGCATGATAACTTGGAAATCTTTCCTTGTGTGTTTTGACAATGAGATCAATACCACTATCTATTCTAAATAGTTAGTTGTGCTAGGCTACTAGCCCTAATAACCAGGTTTGATTGGATTTTAGGTGGAGCTTGAACGATAACGTTTTTTTGGGCCGATACCAATGTTTTTCTTTGTCATTTCTGATAACCGATGCCGATATTTTGCAACACTCAAAACCACAGTTGAAAGACAATACTTCAATGCTATGAAGAAGTGTATAGCATGGAATTCTGCGCAAACCTGGGTCACTAAGATAGTCAAACACCACGACCTTGTTTGCAGGCAGCCATCTGCTTACTGTGCAAAACCTGAGAGCAAATGTTACATCATAGACCGGTTTATTGGGACAATTGCGAAGTGGTCTCTGTCTGTATATTGCGCACTACTCGATGCAGTCGGAGGGTTGCGTGTCATAAGAAACAGTACAGAGAATTTGCATTAATTAAATCATGGAGGAAGTAACAACTTGGGTTTCCAAACACTCCGTGCAGAAAACTTGCATAGTGGCTTTTATGAGCAAATGATGCCGATTACTGTATATCAGCACAATTTTCCTGATATAATACATTGGCAACATCCCGAAATGCATTGGTCAGTTTCTAGTGTTAACACTTTGAGAGCTGGCGTACGATATATTCNTACTTCAATTTCGGCCTAAAAAACAGCAGTTTTCGGTTGCCTTACCAACACCCTAGCTCCTCCACCGATTGCGCTAGAGAGCTGTTCAAGGGCTCAAATGGATTGACTAGTCTAGTAGATTGCACTCAAAAAAATTTTTTGGTTGGGGGAGGGTGCGGATTTTTTGTGAGTGGCGTCACAAGTGAGTAGTTTTGGGGTCATTTTGGCTCATGTTGCCTGGCCTAAAGCTGAACTGCTAGGCCAAAGTGTTTCGCTGAAGTTTTCATTGGAAACTAGGCTTGAGTCCAAGTCTTTTGAGCCTTTGATCGACTTTCTAGCGTTGCTGGATCAAAAGTTATGATTTAAAATAAACATTAATTAATTATTTAATTAGTCAAATATTTTTACTAGGTTAGATCATAACTTTTGAACCTGAAACCCCAGCAGGTCATTCAAAGTATCAAAGGACTTGGATTGTAGCCTAGTTTCCAATAAAGACGTACAGCAAAATACTACCACCTAACGGTTGGCGCCCAGGGCCAGGCAAAGTGGGCCAAGGTGGCCTAAAAGTCTTCCATTTATGACGTCACTCACAAAAAAACCCGCACCCCAAAGCAAAAAATTTTTTTTGGAGTGCAGACTAAATGACTTGCTTTTGGCATCTTTTGGCGCTTTAACCAGGTCTGTAACCCGTACAGGAGCGGAGATATTCCCGCGCAAAGCAACGTGTGTTTAGGCGTTTTTTTTTCGAAAATCCCCGAAAGCAGCCGGATGCCAAAGTGTTAAAAAAAGTGTGGTCTTATGCTGAAAAGTGATATCAAAAGACCCTTTTTTTCCAGACTGGATGCGCTACTGATACCTGTATTTTCAAATCATATGACTCTACCTTGCTTATCTGCCCCCATCTTTCTTTATCACACCCCAACAGTTAACATACCACCGTATATTAAATCTATCCACAACTCATCCTGAAGAAGTCAACCTTACAGAACTCATCCACTCACTGATCGTTTCCATTCTCATTACCTTGCAGCTAACTCATGCATTGCATTAAACCTTCCAGCAAGCTGTGTTGAGAAGATGTTTCCACTAATGTCTGCTGTGTGATGGTGCTGCACTGGCATTTTCGTATTTCCAGTCACTTGGTGAACAGTGAAGATCTTTAAAAAGTTTACTGCAAGTGATTAATAACCCTGGAGTGAATGATATTCCTTGCTCTGTCAGATTATGTTATGTGAGAAAGTGGTGAGATAAGTAAGAGCTGTGGCAGGTTAATCTACATTATGTTGCAAAATTTTCGTCGTTTTTATGATTTATGGCAAAGCAACTTTATTTATTGACACTGTTGTAGCTTACCCTAAAAAATTGAAAGCACTTCAGTTTAACAATGAAAAAATGTTTTGGCTTTCATGTTTTCTGAGTTATTCCATATGTTGTGGAATATGTTTATGGCTTTCTATCTATTTTATAGGAAGTGCCTGTTGCAGCAGATGTTTTACCAAAAGGCTCTATAGAGGAAGGTGTTCAATTTGAAGAAGAGAAACATCTTATAAGAACGTAAGCAACAGTGTGATTTCAATTACATTTAGTATCAATTTGTGACATGTTTATGCCAAGTCTGTAAGTTTAAGAATGTCATAAGGTGTCTAATGCACGTTCTATATTTTGCATGATGTTCGTACATGTTATTCAACACACAAATACTAGGCCAAGATTATGCTGATTAGTATGCAGATTAATTTGGTGATGCTTAGCGAAAGTGATTTGTTTGTTGGTGACTTATCTTATTTCTTACTAGACATCCCCTCTTTTCTTTGCTTGAATTGTTGTTTGAAAAATGTGAACGAGCTACAAGGGGTGAGGAAACACCATCATCTTCCACATATGATGAAGAAATTCAGGACTTTGTTCATCACCATAAAACAATGCTTAATCCAATCTATATTGATAATCCAGAAATTGATAATTTGGTATGTTTTATTCCTTGCTTTAATTATAGCAATAGTTAGCAGCCATTAGGAACAGTGCTGGTTTGTGCTGCATTTGGAAGTAGATTCCAGAGATACGGTTGTAGATATTGTGTCTGACTCAATACTCCTTGAGATGCTGCTTAATCAAATCTTGTTATTTCAAGATTTTTGTGCATAATGATAAGTTTGTCAAGTAGTTTCTGCATGAGAGCAGTTTGTAGTGCAAAAAGTTTTTTAACTGCAAGCAGATTTCTCCCTACATGACTACTGTCAATTTGAAAATTCAGGTCTAGTTACTGAAGCTGTGTAAATATTGACATTAACACTTTAACAGCCGTAGGAGATGGGATTGCTAAGATGCCTTTTATTTCTGCGAAGGGTGGCGTACCCAATACAACATACAAAAGCATAATGCTCGAACTGTGTCGGCATAGAGTATTGCCTGCAAGTTAAATGGTGCAATCCCTGCCAGGCAGGCTGCTCTGTGCTTGGTGCAAAACAGGCACAAATAAAATAGCATAATAACTTTGGCGGCTTAAGATGGATGAACGCATAAAGCTGTCGTGTTTAATCAGCAACATTGCACCTCCTATACACAGGCTTGTCCATGGGAATGGGATTCCTATGGGAATCCCATGGGAAACGTCCCGTGGGATGGGACAGGCATCAATTGCTATGGGATGGGAATGGGACAGATAAATATGTCCCATGGACAACCCTGCCTATACAATAAAACATATTGGATCATGGCACTGATGAGTAAAATAAAAGCACAATCGTCATTTCATTGATTTGCAGTTTCTTGTTTGCCCCCACAGGTGTTGGTTGTTCATTGTTTGTATTGTGCATTATACAAATGATAACATCGCAATTCATTCAATGTTTTCAATTTCAGATGATCAAAGCTATCCAAGTTCTGCGAATACATTTACTTGAATTGGAGAAAGTTAATGATCTGTGTAAAGACTTCTGTCATAGGTATATAAAAATTTGCCTCTGCAGCCGTTGGATATATGAAAAAATTGGAAGAAACTTATTTTTGTGATTTTTTTCTTGTTAGTGCGGTTCATTTTAAAATGGGTGCTTTATGTAAGCTGGAGAATACACTGGTAGAATTTCATTTAACAAATTTCATGAGGGTAATAAAGGTGATAAGAAGCCAACTGTTTTTTTCGGTCATAGACCGAAATGATTTTGAAATGACTGAATAATATTAGGTCATTTTGGTCAGAATATCTGTAAATATAGGCTAAAAAGCACTGTTACGGCGAGTTTTAATACAACTTTGAGGCAAATGACCAACACGTTTCCGTGACCAAAATGTCTCAGCAAAAAATGACTGAAATGTCTCAGCGAAAAAAAACAGATTGCCAAGCATGTGCAAACGTTCACATCCAGAAGCTCAGCTGTTAACATGACTCGTGTACACTACACATTTAAGTTTCTAAAGCAGATATTAGAGCGACTTCAAATTCTGATATAATTTTTGTAAAAGTTGCTGACATTGTGTTGCTACTTAGTTTTTGATAAGTCTTCTTGATAAAAGAAGCATTGTGGGCAAGTATTATTTTCTTGGCCCAAACCATGTGAAAGTTACAGTTACCGCAACGTCACGGTTCATTTCATCATCACTTCGTGTCATGTGTCTCATCTGAATAACAATCTATAAAAAATGTATACATGCTTTCTTGTATTTCATACTTCCGTCTTTTCAACAAATCTAATTCTCTTTGGGAAAGCAACATTACTTATCGAGAAGTATTTTCCTAATCTATTTCATAGTGTGGTAATTACGCTCAATGCCTTGGCTACCTATCGAATAATGGAATTCAGCTTACTTCCTTAATGTAGAATCACCATTGTCGTGAATATAGATGTTCTAGTTCATTATGGGGCGCAAGGGACTGCAATGTCATTAAATCAAGCCCTTCAAAACAAATAACGTAAACATGTAAACAAAAAATCGGAAAGCACCAATAACATCAGCAATAACAACCGATTATATTGAGGTTTGATAACAGACAGTAACGCAATTTAGCACAATTCAATAATATAAAATAGATCAAGGCCTCGTGTTATCGCATAAAACTTATCAAAATCAAGGGATTTGTTACATCACAATAGCTTGTTGTTACGTCACAAAAACGTTTGTTGCCCGAAATAAATTTCCTCATACGAAAGTGGCCCGCAACACTAAAAAGATTGGGCAGGCCTGAAATAGATGTAAGGAAAAGTTATTGGTCAATATTAGAAAATAGAATGTAAATATAGGATTCAAATGAGGACGTTTATATTGGTAAGTTTTAGATCAGTTAAAACCAACTGCGTCAATTAGCGAAACCAAACAAGTTTATAAACAGAAACTTGCAAATAAGCAATGTAATTAAACAGTAACCACTGCGTTGATGCAACGTCACAGTTCACGTCACACCGTAAAAGCAGTATAACAGAGCACAATCACAATTTACATAACCTCTATCACATGGGTTCCCAACCTTTTTCTGATCATGTACCTCTTCAGCATTTCGACAGACAAGCATGTTCCCCTGGAATTTTTGATAACAAAAATGTTTGAAATGAGCTTGGACCTCAAATGTACCCCTAGGGGTGCATGTACCCCAGGCTGGGAACTCCTGCTCTATCAGAACACCTGAATCCGCTCATATAAGTAACACGATCGCATCAGTGACGGACTGCATCAACACCAAACTCACGCAGATGAAATGGTGGAACAGGAACATTATCACCCCAGAACCAAGTTTTAAAAGGTGCAATAACAAGTACATAATAACGACAATAGAGTCCGAAGTCCACGTAGGTCGTGCTAAGTCAATTATTTTAGTGTTAGTAGCTACTCCAGTAAGATCATGGCTATCGGTAGTATATGAAAAAAAATAGCAGGTGTAGCCTGGAAGACAGTTGTGAACTATTTTGTACGTAAATTTCCCTAGTTCGTTTCATTAATTTTAAGTATTTTACATGCAGCTGCAAGGCAATTGTTATACATTAGCATTACTTGTTACTAGGTATATCACTTGCCTGAAAGGAAAAATGCATAGTGAAAATCTGCTGCGATCCGACATGGGGCCATTTGGAGATATATCTGTTCAGCACGGAGCGATGCATACCTCTGTAAGACTAAGTTTGCATGTTCAAGTTTTTAAGAGATGCACAATCAACGCATGTAAAATCATGATGTTGCATTTCGTTTCTGCGGCTGTTGGATACCTGGAAAGCTTGGAAGAAACTTATTTTTGCGATTTTTGTCTGTTAGTGCAGTTCATTTTGAAATGGGTGCTTTATGTAAGCTGGATAATGCACTGGAAGAATAGCATTTAACAAATGTATTGAGGGCAGTAAAAGGTGATGATAAGAAGCCAACTGTTGCCAACCATGTGCAAACGTTCACATCCAGAAACTCAGCTATGTACTTGATTCGTTGCGATTTGTCGTCTAGGCTACTGTAACGTTTTTTCTCCAGAACACCCAGTGCATGGCGACCACACCTAATGCCAATGTTACCGTCAATCAGCAAGGAGAGATTGTTGCGCAAGGTGCGTTATCTAAAAATTTTAAGTGATTCCACTTTTTTGGAGGAGTCTGTTCATGTCGTGCGTTTGCCAATCGTGTCGATTCGCCCTTTGTTGTAGGCCCAGGCCACAGCAAATTATGATGGGAAGTTGACCGAAGTTGGAAGATAACGGTGTTTGCGTTTTTCAGGTGCTTATCAGCAGTCGCTGACGGACGGACAGATGCTGCATCAATCTGAAAATGGCATCGATGGATCAACCCCGCTGTCACAAGTTGGTGTGTCGTCACCACCGGCTCAGGTCAGTCTGATCCTACTGTCCTCATGGCGTGCGAAGTCACTTCGTCGAGCTACATCCTATCAAATGTTATCTCAGCTCATTTCATGTAGACTTTAACGTTCGAGGATCAAGCATGAATTGATTTGTTTTACATCGGCTTTATTCAGCTTGTGAAAACTTTGTTGGCTTTGCTTTGTGTGTAGAGCAGTGGTTTTCAACCTTTTTCATGCAGCGACCCATTTTGCAAACCAATTTAAGCTAACGATCCCCCTCCGAAAATTTCCTGTCAGGCATATGAAATGCAGTTGCGTTCGCACTCTCCACAATAGAAAATCACAATAACGTACGATATCACTATGTTCAACAAAGACTCGATTATTAAATTCATGCACGTGACAGCATCAGTGAGAGAGACCCGTACCATATACAAGTCACTCCACAGCACAACTAATTGTAAACTAGAATAACTCCCAAGTTAGCTGCATCAAATTTACAAACACAGCACATTTTTACGTCACAAAGTTGTTCGTGCGTTGCCAAACGCAACAGTACTGTAATGGTCATAATCACACTTGAAACAACTTTGAATGAAAAAGTAGGATATCACTTTTGCCAAGTGATCCTATTATATTGGCTACGACAAAAAGTGGTTCCACATGCGAAATGTAAAGTATACCTCCTAGAAGCAATTATGAATATTTTCATCAGAAGCTCTCGTGACCCCTGGAAAAAAGGCAAACGGCCCCCACAGGGGTTGTGACCCCCAGGTGGAAAAACATTGGTCTATAGGGAAATAACGTGTAAGAATCCAGAGCTCTTATGTTGTGGATTGTGATTAAAAGACGTGACGAAATTGCGTCTGACCGTTTTCGCAGCATATGCATGGACACAGCCTGTCGTCCCAGCAACTCCACTACCTCCATCACCAGCAGTTGTCTTGCAGTGCGCAGGATGACGTGAATGGAAGAAAAACAAAACGTGGCGTTCTTCCGAAGCATGCTACTGAAATCCTCAGATCATGGCTTTTCTCGCACATAGTGGTAGGTTGTTTGCAAACTCATTTCAGAAAAAATGTTGTTTTACTTAAACATGTCCTTGTGCCAGGTCGTTCATACATGTCAACATCGCTATCAAAGTTCCTGTACCACAGTTATCGTTGTTTCATTACTCACTGATTTTATATGTCAGCAAATCAGATTTTAGCAGTTTATTTCACGTGTATTGGTTACTCTTACCTGGTAACTGTAACCGTGTTAATAGAATGTTTCATCGTCTTTTCTTGCTTTTGAAATTTTGCAAGCAGACCTTTCACACATTGTATGTGCGACCTTAGTTGGGCGCATAAAGTATTAACCGATTATCCTGGCTTTTTGCTGGTGCAATACATCAATTCCTGAGTACCGATCTGTCGACTTACATCAAGCATTGATCAAAGTTAGTAATGCTGTTGCAGTAGCATTTATAACTCTATTCACCATGCGCTGTGGGGTCTTGTTATTTGGGAAATTAGAGTGTGACATGATTTTGGAGGATCTGTATCTTTACAGTAATCTTATGACATTGTCCAAAATTTCTGTAGTATTAGACAACAAATACACATCTCTGTTGGGCCGTTCAACTGTGTAGTTGTAACGCTGGACTGTAACTCGTATTTAACTAACAAAAAGTTTAGTTTTTTATAAAACAATCAAAAGATTAATCATTAGAGCGTTTTTAAAAGTAAGAAACATTCAACGGCTGTTTCGGCAAAAATTACAACGTTCATACTAAAAAAATCAGTTTTGGTCAAGAAACAATGCGATTAGGAGTTATGTTGCTTCCAATCATGCTGAGGGTTTTGTTGCGTTTTTGTGGCACACATATATTTTTGAACGATTCCCTGAGAGTTGGAAGAACGTTTTCGTTGCCAGTGTATGATTGATGGTACGTTTCTGCGTGAAAATTATCCTGCGTTTGCCCATCTTTGCTGATGTGCAAATGCCGCACGTACTACATATTTAAGAGATGGCGAAATATTCTCCCAAACGACGAGTGTACGTGATGTGTGCATTCCAACATTGGTTCCTTAAGATAATACTTTGTGCCTTTACTGGGTTGCCTCATAAACACTGTATTTTCAGCATCCTTATCCCACTGAAGATGAGAAGCGAACTCTTGCCACGCAGACCAACCTCACTTTACTTCAAGTAAATAATTGGTAAGTAGGGAAAACAGTCTGTGGCATGATAGAGATTTGTTTGCATAACGCCACAGCCAGCTTTTCTTGTTGACAAACTCATAAGCAACACAAATAATGCTCTGCAAATATATTGTGATATACAAGCATTTTTATCCCAACTTCACGCGTGACAGATCTGTGTTTTTGCTTGCTTGGCTTAACATGACACCAACCCCCAAACGGAAAATTAATTATCGGATCATGGTTGTATTATACTTTCCCAACCTTGCATCAAGCAACGACTGCCGATGTTAAGCCACTACTTAACCTTGGAGTAAACTTGGAAAAATTGAAAATTTGCACCACCGGATCATGCATGATTTTTTGTTATGGCCCATCATTGGCAATCGAGGAATATTGCTGATTTCCAATAGTGAAACCTGTTTCTATCATGACTGCAACTTGGCTATCGAGGAAACTGCAACGATATGCCTAGTTGCATCTAGTCCCTGTATTCGCTTCAATGTAATATACACAGCTTGTAGTTTCATCATTGGATGGTGTTTATTAGTGACGCAGAAAAGAACACTGCCAAGGATCGGAACATTGCAAAAAAGCAGGAAAACACAGTATATTGCCATGCACAAATGACCTAAATCGCTTTGTGCATGAAACACCGTATACTGCAAAAATACACAGCAGCAAGACATCTTCCACAAAGTTCACATTACTTTAGTAAAGGCAGTGGCTATAGATCTGTCAGTGGATTTACATTTTTTGATACCTATTCATCCACTGTTTTTAAAGTGATAGTAACACATGACGATTGTGCAGTAGACTGCACTACACTTGTCGGTAGAAATGTACTGAACCTAAACCCTAAACATTAGCGTTAACCTAAATTCCTAAATTGGACCTGAACACAAGTTCAAGTTCAAAAACT
>JGI24159J19872_10002669_pt1 | contig 21500 bp, 18 predicted proteins | sample Ectturendosymbi4_FD_19872 | JGI IMG/M metagenome (IMG submission 19872) | reverse complement strand
AAAAAAGCCAAATATTTCAAAAAAATATTGAAAAGAAAAGCCAAAAAGCCGAACAATTTTTTGACGCCAACTGCCTCTAAAAAAAGCCAAATTTGTGAAATTTGGCGTCAAAAAAGCCAATCTGGCAACCCTGGTCACTGCGCTAGGCCGCACTAGATCTCGAGGCAGGTGTTGAGCAGCCATTCAATGGTCTCATCGTCCAGAACCGCCAGGCCGTGCAATCCATGAGGAGGTCGATGGATTGGACAGTGGAGGACAACAGGGTCGACGGTTTGTTCTTCTGCACCACACTCACAGGCCGCAGAGGAGGCCATACCTCATTTGTACAAGCAGGAGTGGAAACGTCCGACACGTGTGGGGAGGGCGTTGTGCTTGCTAAGAGCAGTTGATTGCTGGGAAAGCAACGAAACACTGCTTTAAACACATTAAGGTTGATGAGCGTATTTTAAACACCACAAACCATTTTTACTAACGGGCACCACTTGAATATTAGCGAGGTCTAGCCTACAATTAACTATGGTATACATTGAATTTTTATCCGTGTTTTTATCCATTTTCATTACACACGCTTGTCAGTCTCTAAACTGGCGCCAAAACGGTTGTTGCCAAAACAGTCCGGCGGCAAATGTCCGGCGCCAAAAAGTACCCGACCCAGCTGCTTTTGTCGGAATAGGTCGAGGGTTTTAGCGTGCAGAGGCTGCAGAATGCAGGATGGGCTTCATCATATATAATTAAAGACGCTGTGAAATTCCGGCGAAAGCATGACGTCCGATTAGCAAATCTGTAACGAACCCTTGCTACCGTTACAACGGATAGCGGCACCGACTTTATAATTATCCAATCATTAAAGCCTTTTGCTAAAACAGTACCAGATCGTGACTGGCCCCGAAACCTACTCACTCACGGGAAAAATAACAGTGAAAAGTTGCCTGGAACGGTGTCAACACGCTTTTAAGTGAAGATATGTGAAACACGATCATCAGCCGGTGTTCTGATTGCAGGAACATGCCGGTGAAAGTCTCGACGGCGATGCAATGGGCGTCGGCCAATCTACCGCGGGATTACTTCTACGCTTCGGCCGACGACGACTTCGTCGTGAAAATGTCCAGCATCGTCAACTTCATCGAGCACGAGATGAAGACGCAGGCCTATTACGAACGCAAGTTGAGCCGGGCGCCCGACATGCGTTTGCTGCGCGAGTCGCTGCCCATTTACTGCGTTTATTACGTGGACAAAGCGGTGGAGCCCAACCGGGACAACAGCAGCAAATGGTACATATCGCGGGACGAGTATCCTACCGATGCTTATCCCAACTACTGTGGCGGAGGCTTCTACCTCATGCCGGTCAAGATGGCCGGAGATTTGTACGTCATGTCGCGCGTCACCAAAATGCTTCCGATGGACGACGTCTGGGTGACCGGCATCCTGCGAGAAAAGCTGGGTCGCGGCAACGCGAACGTGGTCAAGGCCAGGTGGCCGAAAGAGAAGGCCCAAGCCCTTTGGATGCATCTTTGGGGCGATTACGGCAAGAAAAAGAAGGACATCGCGAAGATACTACCTCAAATTCTGAAAGAATGGGAGTGGGACAGCGAGATCCCCGAAGACCCACACTGTGCGCGACCTCACGATGCGTCTTCGTTATCAGCATCGCACGTGGACGAAACGTTTTTTTAGTCGGTCGCGTCGACGCTGACTCGACGTTCCGCCGCAGTGGCGTTGTTCACTAATGTATTTCTGCATGCAGTGTTAGTTTAAACTGTTGAAGTGACTTTTTGGGGTAGACGATGCACTTGTTCAGTTCCTGCGCCGACAATCCGAACTTTTCGCCCCAAAAATGTTAGCGCTGCACGTTAAAATTACAGGGTGATAAACTGGTCTTGGGGATTATGTTGCGTCGTCGCAAAGAAGTTCAACGGGTGTCGCTCATTACATGTGCATGTCGCTCATTACGGGGATGTCCCGATTGCGAGAACAGCTGTGTGAATGATGACTGCAGCGAGTGTTTCAGGAAATCGTTCGCATTGTCGGTGCTGGTCCGTCCGACAACATAAACATCAAAACAACGACATGTGCATTGTGCAGTGCTGTCCGCGTTGTAATCGTCGTCTCACAATAGTGGAAAAAAATGGCTGTTATTTATTGCCAGAATAGGCGATTTGCTGGCGTGTTTGTACAGTGTACACAACGTCGCTGTTTTTTGTACAAGTGTTATGCGTAATCTTTTCTGCATCCCAGAGGAGCTGCATTATATGCAAATCATTTTTAATGCGTTATATGCAAAGCGTTTACTGCGGCATTTGCGCAATTGCTTAAAACTTCATGATGAATCTTCATTTCGATTTGGAGGAAGTAGATCGTTACGCCTGACGCGCTCTGCGTACCTTGTGCTTCAAACCATGAAACCGAAAAGGACATCTGGCACGAAGCAAAACAAAGCCTGTCTCCGTTCAGCTTTTTACCTTATTTGGTTGTTGTTGTTCAATTCTCCAGAAAACATGAACAAAAATCGTCGTTCGTGAAACGACTGGTTAGTCGAGCGGAACGAAATATCTAGCAATGGCGGCGGCCAATGATGTCGGAATGGGAGGAGCGACCTGAAATTCAAAACTCGTCAAAACTGAGAAAAATTTCCTGTCCCGCACCGTGTTCTTCAGCCGTTACACGCAGTTTAAATGCATGACGCTGTCAGCTCAGCTGATTTGAATGCGTCGCTGCCACTTTCACATTGGCGAACGAGTTGTCCAGTTTTGCGTGAAATGCAACAGAAAACTGTTGTCTTTTTTATTTTTAACTAATGGTGGAGATGTTGCGAGGCTGTTTCATCTGTCATATCACGCGCTAACAACGCTCTTGTATTACAAGCAACTCTTTTTTGTAGTTCTGTGCGTGACCTGATGCTTGCAGGTGACTGCGCCTTGCGTGATATTTCGCGTGCACTTCATGTTTCACTGAAATCCACCGCTGTTGTTTACGTGCGCTTCACACGGAGCTGGAGTGTGGAATGACGGCTCACACAACACGCACTGTGTGTCAGCTCGACTCGGCAGCAGGAAAATTCCAGAGACGAATTTACTTGTACATCGGCTTGCAAAGCGTCACAGACGTGCGCTGAGATTGTTTGTGCGTGAAGGCGATGTTATGAATTGTATGGCGCGTCTGAGCGTTGTCTCCCAGGGGTCATTTTTGTTATTGTCACAGCGTCACTCAGCCTGAAGCAAAAACGTCTTTGTTGGTTTGAAAAGAAACGCTTTTTTTGTGACTTGCGTTTTGTCTCTGGGCGTCATAGTTGCCCTCGCACATTCGCGGTGCAGAACTAAAACTCGTCGTCTTTTTCAGGGCCACAACTAACCAAACGTTCAGTTCGAACGGCCCAGGTATGACGCAATATTGCTGACGGGCTTGAACGACTGCTTGTAAATGAAATTTCTTGGACTTGAGACCTCCGCCTCGCTGGCGATGTTTTTATTTTCGTTTGACCAGGCGGTGAGCCACTGAGACAAACGCGCTGGCAGCACGTGGAGAGCACTTTGCGGCTGTTTCTGTTGTCTGGTTCTGGCCTTCGTTGATTGTTCAGCTGCTTGCGCCGCATGTGGAATAAACCTGTTATTTGTGCAGGCAAAATCGTCATTTGCGACGGTAAAATCACCGTTAACACTTGCTCCTGGAAAAAATATGCTTNGATTGCGAACATTGGTTTGTGTTTGACCTTTCGGGTTTTCTGTTACGTATTAGCTGTTATTTTGTAGCTCCAGTGCTGTTATTCGTGTTGACTTCATTCGTGCTTGCTCCTTGACACCATCAGTACCTTTTGTCTGCTTTTTTCATAGTTGCGCAAATTACATCTTGTTTTGGTGCAACGGCGATTGCTGACCGGCGACGATATTGTGCTTTCTGTAAAAGATAAAATTTGTTGTGAGGGACTACAGTGGAGGTGCGGTCGCCAGGCTTGTCCACGGAACACTTTTTTGTCTGTCCAATCCTATGAGAAATTGTGATTGACCCATCCTATGGGATTCCCACACGAAGTACGTTATACCATGCACATGGAATCGCCCCAATAAACGGGGTTCAATGATAAATCGGGTGATTTTTTTTTTGAACCGGAAAAAGAGCTCAATCTTATTTNCTGGGCCTCGCATCACTACAGATTTTTGATTTTTGTCAAGAACTAGGTTTGTGAACCATAATTCTGGCTCCNGATATGCTAGAAAATCAATCAAGAGCTCCTCTAAAGACGCGGATGATAGCCAAGTTTCCAAAAAAAAGCTTGAGNCAAAAATAGCTCGTTGGGTTAGCGCCCAGAGCCAGGTAAAGTCAGCCAAAAAGTCAAAANCATGTCCTCATTGTGATGTCACCCACACAAAAAAACAAAAAGAAAATTTTTNAAAAAATCTTAACTAGAAGACTTGCCGAATCCGTAGATGGTTTGAACAACTCTCTAGCTCTATCGGCTGGAAAGTTATGACTGAACAAAATCAAAGCCATCCTTAAAAAAGGTGAATAAACAAGATTCCTGTGCGGTTTATCGTACGAAAACTGCCTAGTGTAAACCAGTCTTCAAGGTCGGTTTATGGGACATATACATATACTGTACGTGCCATGTATCATAGTATAAACCTACCATAGTTTGCATTGCACGCTAAGACTCCTCGTCGTTCTGCTGGTATCCAAGGCTTGAAGTCACATGAGTAATCGAAAAATCTTTCATAAAATGAGCAATCTGAGTAAAATTTTATCGGGGCCCATTATCAGAAGTAGGAACCTCTGACATTCCGAAGAGGGGGAAAATACTCTTGCTGTGGAGCTGAGTGGCGCCACTTCGATCCAACGTGAGAAACTAGCCACTGCCAAGTAGTGCTTGCCGTCACGCTCAACCAAGTCCAAACAAACAGTCTCCCAGGCACGACAGGACCGGCGAAAGAGATTCTGTTGACCTTAGCTGACAACAAAAAAGGCAATCGCATTGGAAAGGTCTATGACCAGCCTATTCCCATGCAGAAGCAAACTGTCATGAACGGTTCACTCGTCTTAATAGTTTTGGCTTTTCGGGCCATCTTGTCTTCACAAACTGTGTTTTTTTTAAGCCGTTTTTGGGTGTCAAAATGACAGCCTAAAATTTTGCAAAGACACCCTAAATTCTGAAATTCAAGATATGGTTTTGCCTTGTATTGAAGTAGCCTAAAACGAATTGAGGAAAGCATGTTTTCCTGCACGTGGCTACTGCAACAGATGGCTGCAATTTAAGTTAGGTATCTGTGCATTGTTGTGGTCACCGCCTCGCTTCGGCCTCTTACTATACTGCCGCAGATTTGTACAGTACGGTGTACAAAACTGCGAAAACACTGCAATTATGGAAGTGTTTTACTGCTTCACCGTTGCGATCGACTTGCCTGACGATGCATCAAACTACAAGGACAAAAGGTCGGCAGTTTCAACGCGCATTCAAAACAAGGCGGTTGTCAAGTGAGGCAACAGTGAGAACAAGGAGTGAGACTTTGGCTATTTGGGCGGCACTGAAGCAGCTGTCAGAAGATAAAAATGATGCAATGTGTGTTGTTTTACTGCGACTTATGAAAACAAAAATTTCAACATGTTGCTTTCCTTTTGTCAACATTGGCACCTCACCTGACAGAACTGAGCAAAGTTTTGCAGGCAGGATATTTAACTTTGCACAGATGAAAGCTTCCGTAGAACTGTGCAGCAATAAGCTCTCTGATGCCGCTGCTAAATCCAAACTTAAAGCAAACTTCGAAAAGTTTGATAGTGAATTTGGGGAACTTAGAACGTCGGGTGGTTGTGTGGCAAGTGGCATGGCGTTTTGGAAGGGCACCGAAAGATTGGGAAATTGATCATCTCCATACACAAAAAGGAAGACAGGAGTGAATGAACCAACTACCGCGGCATCTCTTTTCTTAGTCTCCCAGGAAGAGTGCATGCCATGACGCCACGAAAATAATTGAACCAAAGCTGGATGATACCCATTCATAAGCGTAGCTAGTGGGGGGGGAAAGGGGCTATGCCTTCCCCCCAAATTTTTAGAAAATATAGTCATTTTGTGCTTTGAGAGGCGTTTTTCAAAACAAAATAGTGTTATTCACCTAAAATCAAACATTTTGACCCCCTCCCAATTTTTGGGCTGGCTACGCCACTGTACCCACTGCGGTTTTCGTTGCCGCCGTAGCACTACAGAGCAAATTGTCACTCCAGTAAATTTTCGAGAAATCCTGGGAGCATGCCAAAGAAGTATAGACATGTTTTGTCCTCGGGAAAGTATGGAAAGTATATTGCCGGGTTCCTCCTGAAAAGTTCTGGGGGTGTTGTGGGAGTACGGTGTTGACTGGTGCCTCTTGCTGGCCGTCAAGTAGCCTAACTCTATTCCTGCTCAGAAAATTGTGTCCGTATCGGCGGGGGTAAATCACAACCGTTCAGCTTTGGTGTTGGACTCCGGAAATGGTGTGTGCTGTCACCACTCTTCAGTCTATATCAGGGCTCTTTACACAACGGTTCGCGGGCCAAATCCGACCTGTGAAGCCACTTCACCCCTGGCCGCAATGCATTTTGCGAATAGTGAAAAAATAATATACTTACGAAAAATCTGTTGATTTGGTAGAATGGAACATGTCCTGAAAAAATAACATTACGCAAGATGTCCGGCCCTCGAACTATTTTGCAATAGCTTATGTGGTCCTCTCCCAAACATTTTGGAGAACCCTGGTTCATAGGTGTAGGAGCAGGCAAATTTTTGGAGGTGCGAAGGATTTTTGCCCAAACTTGCTCGAAAAAATTCCAAAGAAAATGACCTCCACAAAAAAACAACTACATTTCATTTCAATTTTCGCATTTTTTGTAATCAAAGCACACTTCAAGCATTATTTTTGCCCAAATTTCCCCCAAACCCTTGCCTAAATTTCCCCTAACTTGCCCGAAACCAGCTAAATAAAAATATGACCTTAAAAATATAAACGTCTGTAAGTCATTTGGGTGCCATTTTTGTAAAATCAAAGTACACACAGCGATTTTCTGAACGTTTTCACACATTTTGCCCAAATTTCCTCAGATTTTGCCCGGATTTTCTCCAAATCAAACCTTTTGGTGATGCGGTTGCATCCCCGCCTCCTACACTAGTGCCCTGGTCTATATGAATTGTATAGCCAGTCATCGACGCGTCGACGAGGGTGTCACTGTTGGGAACTGTAGGATGAATCATTTGGTTTTTGCGAACGAATTGGTACTGCATGCTTGGATCTTCTCAAGAGTGTCTTCAACATGCAGTTGATCGATTTTCTGCTGCGTGCGGCCAAGCAGGAACGAAAATCAGCACTAAAAAATTGAGGTAGCCTATTGTGTCTCTCAAGACGCCCAAAGCAGTGTATTCTGCACGTGAGCGAAAATACACTGCAGCAAGTGGAGACATTCAAGTACCTTGGGGTGGTATTCACGAGTGGCGGAAATCGGAACAAAGGGATTGATACACGGATTAGTAAAGCTAACGCAGTTCTGCGCAGGGGCGGATCCAACCAATAAGCTTAGGGGGCGATTTCAGAAATATTTGGCATTCGAGTCTCATTACGGGTTCACTACTGTAAGAAAGATGAAGTATACTTCACAACACTGCTGTGAAAAAACAATAGATGACAGAATGGGCTTATATCGCGAATGTTGTTTTCCGAATTGTAAAAAATTATGGTGAACAAAGATACTTACGTAGGTCTTAGAGGGAGAAATCGCCCCAGTCGCCCCCCCCCTTTGGATCCTCCCCTGGTTGTGCGTGAGCTTTATTGCTCCGTGGTGACGAAATGGGTGCTTTCAAAGACCGCAAAGCTTTCAGTTTTTNAATCGTTTTTTTTTCCGATCCTCACCTGTGGTCATGAATCTTAGGCGACGACTGNANGAATACTGACAAAAGAANAGACGGCAGAGATAGGATATTTGCGAAGAGCCCACGGTGTGACACTTCTTGACCAGGATCACAGGTCTGAAATCAGTGAAGCCCGGAATGTCAAGCCACTTCTCTGAATCGAGAGATCCCAGCTGTGATAGTTCGGCCATGTATCCAGAATGTTCCAGGAAAGAATAGCGAACTAAGTCCTTCAGGCTACAGTCTGCACCCACGGGAAAGCGACCCAGATGTCGACCAAGGACCAGGTAAAGTGATTACATCTCCGACCTTGCTTGGTCCCGTCTTGGTGCGGACTCTTCAGACCTATCAGAGATTGATAAAAAACACGAGACATTTCGAGTCCTAATGGCTGCTGCCCCCGTTAGCCTGTCCATGGGAAAAGCGGTTATGAAAATGAATGAAAAGGTCTTTGAGCTGTAGTGAGATTGCTTCATGGGTGAATACCTTTTTAAAGGAGAGGCAATTCATGGCGTGGAAATGAACTATCTGAAATTGCATGCTGTTGATCGTGAGGTATTTCGGGTCCTCCTCGGGCTGCTGCCCCCGCGACTCTCCCCAAAGGAAAAGCGGGCACCAAAATGAGTGAATGAATGAGTATGTGTGCCTGCATTGAACGTTTCTATTTATGAAATTGTCTTTGGTATTTTTGCCAAAAGTAAATGTCGTATTCAAATAATTAAGCATACCTGGACGCAGGCCCGCAACCAGAGGGAGGCAATTGCACTCCCTGAAATTTTCACAAACGTATGTATTTGCTAGGTGCAGCAACAAGTTCCATCACGTTTTGCCCCGCCCCGAAAATATCAGTTGGTTGCAGCCCTTTCTGGACGGAAACTTGCGTTTTTGTGAAAATCAGTTAAAAGTCTCAGACATACTCTAGAAGGGAAAATGGTGTTGACACCCTAAAGCTCAACCACGACACCCTTTTAAAATCCTTAAGAAAAACACTGTTCACAAACACATTATTTCAATAAACACAGGCTTTTAGGCTAACTCCGTTATTCCAGCTTAAAATTTTTTGTTGCCAGCAAAGCTTTGACCTGCATGCACAAAACGTTATCTTCAAATGCAGCTGTTTGTTCTTCTGCTCTTGGAGTACTCATTGGAGCTCGTGAGAGTGTACCAGCTTTAATTAGGCTTTGTCTGGAGCATGCGCAATCTCAAAACAAAACCACAACTGTCTTAAAGGACACTGAGAAAGCTATGCGCAAATTGAAAAAGACGCTTTGGCTTCAACCTGGTCTTGCGAACCATTTTCTTATTACGGTATTTTGTGCCATCGTAATTTCAGATCGAAATTGATCAGTATCACTAGCATCTGGTTTCCCAGCTGGGTTCAAAAATCTGTCGAAGTTCTCTCTCAGAATTCAAAGAATTCGGAACACAAAACAAACGAGACTGGCTGCCACTCGCCCGTGTCTTGTTTTCGCAAACTAGTGACCTAGTCCATTAGACGAAGAATGTAGCGAAGCAATAGTGTCTTTGCGATATTAAGTTGTAAAACATAAACTTTTAGTCGAACTGATTTCACGCTTTTGGTTTGAAAAACTTCCTTTTCCGGTTACGCCTTAAGTCTTAGCAGTTGTCGCAAGTGGGTAGACTGGTTGACTAATTGACGTGATAGTTTACCCACTTGGTTTGCCGTCAAATCGCGACGGGTCTCAGACGTTCTACGGGGTCTGCGTGTTCACGATTGCTTTTGCTTTGTCCGGATCTGCCCGAACGCCGTACGCGTTTACGATACGGCCCAGAAACTTCACAGAACGCTGCCAAATTCACGACTTTGGTTTAACGTACAACCACATGATGCGCAAAACTTTGCGCAAGCGTTCATTATCTTCCGTTTCAGTTGAACCAAAAACTAACACATCAACCTTTCCGCAAACAACACCTACAGCATTTGTGACATTCTACCCTGACAAAACTTACTAACATTGCAAATTTTTACAGGTAAACGGTTAAAACAAACGACCAAAATATGTAATAAACGCAGTCAATAAACGAGAGACTCTTGATTTGCCAGAAACCGCTCTTAGCATCAAGCTTGAAAAAGTACTTCGCGCCAGACAATTGGTCAAGAAGCTGTTCTACATGTAGGAGTGGATGCTTTTCGCGCTTTACCCAAGCGTTCAGTTTGGTGCCGGCAACGCATATTCGAATCTTAGAGGTTTGTTTAGGCACTACCATCATTCCAGACCAGTCATTAGGTTACTTTCAGGGGCGGATGCAGCCAGTAAGGAAAAGGGGGGGCGATTTCAGTGATATTTGGCAGTCAGGTCTCATAACAGCTTCGCTACTGTAAGAGAGCTGAAGTATATTTCACAACACTGCTGCGACAAAACGATGGACGACAAAATGTCCTTATATCGCGATTGGTGTTTTCCGAATTTTACAAATTCATTGTGAAAAAAGATACTTTCGCAAGTTTTAGGGGGGCGATCGCCCCAATCCACCCCTCTGGATCTGCCCCTGGTTGTTTTAACTCCGACATTACGCCGTTCGGAACCATCTGATCCAGTTCTGCTTTGACTTTTGAAGCGGGAGTTCAAGTTTATTATCGTTTCATATGACTCAGCTATTAAACAGAAACAGTAGTGACGGCCATTGCGCAATAAGGAAACCAATTGTCAGTGGAAATCAAAATAAATGAAACCACAATGGCAAAATAGCTGATTAATGTAAATACGAGTGTCACTGTGTCATACATGATTGGTGAAGGACCATGGTGGTCATCTTGTCAACCAGCCCCGTTTATCACTTTATGTGTAGTGTTAAGAAAACAATAGGTGGTAATCAAATGCAAAAACAAACAAACAAACAGACAAAAAGCAAACAAACAAACTTAGAACATGATGAGTTAAATTTGCAGATGAAGAGAGCATGCCTACGTACACAAAACAATGGGTCAAATTTAATTGAGGAAATTTGGTGTGGTCAAAAATGTTTAAACCAAGTATAAAAAGTAAAAAAAATGGTGAGGTTTGAAAGTAAGACAAAACAAAAAGCTATGGATTACAATTACATGTCGAAAAGTGGGATGTGCACAGGAAAGAATGAGAAACAAAAGGTGAAGATACATAAATAACAGACAATATTACATTAATCAAATTTCCAAAACTCTCAGCTTTTAGTTTTTGACAAGCGAAAGGTTGCTAAAATATATAGTTATGGATCTTTTTCATTTAGGAGGTGTTTCTTCAGTTTCCATTTGAAGTTAAAAATGGTGGAAGACTTAATATCGACTGGTATTGAAGACCACACTTTTGGGCCAACAAACGTAAGGGCACATTTTCCTGAAGAAGAGTTGACTCTAGATAAAACTATTGTTAGAAGTGGATAGTCTTGTGGGATAAGAATGAATTGAACTGATTGGAATAAAGTAGTTGTCAAAATGACATGGAAGCAGTTTGTTGTAGTAAAAGGGGATAAATTTGCCTACTGATAAGGTATAAAGTTTGGGAAGGCATAATATGTTTAGGTGTTGGAAAGATTCTTCCAGTGATGTTTGCTTAGTTGGTCTTATTAGTTTTATAGCTTTGTTTTCGAGATTAATGAGGGGCTGAATTTTTGCGTTTGAAACACGTCCCACTCCCCATAGCTTTATTTTGGAGATAAATGAGGAGCTAACTTGTTGCGTTTGAAGCATGTCCCCAATTGCGTTTGAAGCACGAGAGGAAGAGAGACTCTACGGGGAAGTGTAACAGGAAACAGAACAGCCTCTTTCCGCAACCGTGCAATACATTCACCTTCCAATCTGCTAAGTTTTCCAAGCAGACTCCGGAGCAAACAATGATACTTCGTTGCGTCGAAAGTGCTTGTTAATCTAATTGTGTCAATAATTTTTAGTGCTTCAGTGGCAAGTCTGCCGAGTAATGCGCGAACACCTGGGCGAAGAACAAACTGATTGGAAGGAAGTTACCCCTTTGCATGACAACAAGCAACTAAATTTCCCAGCAACATCAAGTGCGCTGCCATCTGGCAATGGCAAGCAGCTACTTTACCAAGGTATGCAATTTTATGCTAGACAAAAGCGGACAAATTAAAAGTTTAGGTATTGACTTGCTGCGGAGATCTTCTTCATCGTATGATCCAGTTTTTTCAATCCACTTCTAAGTCGCACGAGATCTCGGGGTAGGTCTTGAGCGGCCGTTGTCTCATCATCAAGAACCTTCAAGCCATGCACTCCATGGGGAGGTCGATGGATTGGACAGTGGAGGACAACATGATCAACGGTCTGTTCTTCTGCGCCACACTCACAAGCCGCAGAAGGGGCCATACACCATTTGTGTAAGCATGAGCAGAAACGTGGCGGAGGCGGTTAAGCCGACCCACGCTGTTCTTGGGAGGACAATTCCAGGAGGGTGAGTTCCGATGTCGGGGATGAATGTACGTAGTCTCGTAGTGGTGTCCAACCACTCTGCATTCACCGGTGATCCGCCATGAGCGTCGCGCTTCTGTTGTTTTCGTCAGAAGAACTGATGAGTTGTCGTGCGCCGGGTACAAATGGACAAATGGTTGTCTCGATTTGCGACGTCATGCATTGCCACTCGGTGAACAGGGTGAGCGGTGAGTGGAGCAGATGTCCAGGCTCCATGGCACGGCGTGCAAGAGACAGTGTGGCTTCTTTGCCACGAAGCTCAGTAGGTTGGATCCCCCGAGGATGGAAAGATTCTCTGCTGGTGTAGCATGCAGGCATCCAGTCACAGTCCGCAAGGCGTCGTTGGTGGCAGAGTCAATGAGGCGGTGTGAGGTGAGCCTTGCTGCACCAGGCAGGAGCGCAGTATTCTGCTGTTGAATGGACCAGGCCTCAGGTGACTTTTCGCAACGTTGTTGCCCCAGCACCCAGAACCGGATTAATGGGGCAAGGGGGCCGGGGCAATTTTCACTGGAGAGCCCCTATGACGTATTTCATGACGTCATCATTTGTCAAATTTATGTTTTCGCTGATTTGCAACGTTCTCGTTTGCTTAAAAATTAATGGAAGCTGCCCTTGATTGTAAACCGCATGAAATGATGAAAAAAACTTTATAAGCCGCGGCTGACAATCGAATAAATACGGTGCCCAACTGCACATACAGTAGCTGCGAGAAGAGAGTTTGTGATATAAACACTACAGTGTAGCCTCAATAAGAAAAATTAATTCCACAGGCTGGAGAGCGACTCGGCAAGAAACAACGTTCACCCGAACATTAAGCAGAAACCAGAGATTACAAACGAAAACACCAGAAAAATAACATCTCAATATGGCCAGCCAGCCTGAGTGTGAAAGGTGCTTCGAAACTTATGTCGTGATTTTCACCTACATTTTCAGGTGCTCTGGTTATCGCCACTGTTTTAACGTTGCTGCTTAAAATGCTTTGCTGGAAAAAAAACGTATCAGTCGCGGCGTTTCAGCTAACACTGCCAGATTCTTGCGCTTTTTATCCTTAGAAGCTTTGCCATTTGTAGCTCCTGATGGCTAGGGCCATTTTTTATGACCTGACGAACTTGATAATATGATTTTATTTTTCAGAAAATATGACTTTATATGACCAAACAAAAATGACTGGGCTAAAGCATAAACTACTGTACAAAGAAGCATTACCAGTGCAAATAGGCCTAAGATATAGTAGCCCCACGGTTTGTTGAAACCCTCTAAAATAAACGGCTCAAAAGATGAGCAAAACATATACAGTATTTCGTTTGAAGCAAATTGAAAGTATGCATGGACACTGGTTTACTTCTTTGCGGGAGCAATACCATGCATTTTTAGGCAGTGCGTTACATTTCATCCAAATAACTTGGTTCACCTACGTCTTTGCCAACATTCGCTGGGTGACCAAGTGGGTTCAATTTGCGAGATGCAGCTTAGACCTAGTGATATAGTAGTTTCACCCGACATTTTGAAATTTTTTTAATGGTTTCCATACTGAATTAAGTTGAAAATATGCAAAATATGACTTTATGACCTAACGTGGAAAATAACACTTTTTATGACTTTATAACGTCTGTTATAGAATTCGTAGGGGTGCTATTTTTGTTTCTAAATGCGTTTTATAGCTGCCTGGAGCACAGAAAAAAAATATGACTTTTATGACTTTAAATGGCCCTACTGATGGCAGCATAGATTTCGGCATCGCGCTAGCTAAACGCTGCAATCTCGTTTTCTGCTCTATCGTTCTACAAATCCACAGATCAAGAACCTTTTCTGACGAAACACGCAATAACATGTGGTGTAATTGATTTGACTAGCTTCATATGTTTATGATATAACGCAGCCATCGGAAGAAAAGTGCGTTTCCACCATACGTTACCCATGACGACACAACGGTCGCTGTTCTGCTGCGGCTACCTCCAGACCGCACAAGAAGTTACGGGATCATTGATACTAAACAGCAACCACAGCAGAACTAGCTTTGCTGCTTAAGCACGCAGTTAGTATCGTTTTCGCGACATTTGTGCAGTAGGCGTGATGCACGAGTAGATAAATCCCATGTCAAAAGGATGATTGTTAGGAAAAGTTACAAGCAAAATCAAAGTATATTTGCATTGAACAAAACCGAAAATATTTATATTCAGTAGTGATTACTAAAAGTGGAAGAAAGTCAAATTTGCAGAAAAATCATTGATGATACTCAATGCAACATCGGTAGATAGAGTTGTATTCTTGTATCTCTTTTGAATCACGACAATTTTTCAAACGATTATTTTATTTAAAACAAATAAATATCATCACGGGAGGCACCCTTGGATCGGAGGTCCCGGGACACTTGCCCCCGTTACCCCCCTTAATCCGTCCCTAGTCGGATGGCTGCTAGAAAGAAGTTGATGAAGTCCTTGTCATCTTCTTCAAGGAAAGGAAAAATGGCTTTCATAAAATCTGGGAAGAGGTTATAGCATAGCGGTCCAAAATGCAACTTTTTGGATATCGGACAAAATGAGCGATCGTGTCAGCGTTAGAGGGCCGGACTATTTTGTGCATTGAATAAAACAACAAAAAACAACACGCATAACAGTAATCACGTTTGTATATTGTTATTTATTTTATATGTTCGGTAACATGTTTTCAGTGTGACTTATGAAACATCTTCTTTGGTTGCATAATAGGCCTAGCTACAATATTTGATTCCATGCTTGATGCTGCAATGCGGAGAGTATCGTGCAAATGTGCATCTGAAGTTCTGCTTCGACACTTGTACTTGCAATATTTCATCTTAGAAAAGAATTGTTCGCAAAGATAAGTACTTCCAAAGAAACAAATTAATTTTTGAGCACGTTTTGAAATCTTTGAATATCTTTTGCTTGGGTGACACTTTGTAAAATTCCAGAAGCGTTTTTGAAGAAATTTTGCATTCAGATTCTAGATCACCATGGTTCGCAAAGCGAGCAATTATGAACATCAGTGACGTTCCAAAGCGTAGTTTCTGTCTCCAGCAATCAGCATTCGCATGTGGTTTGAGTCACAGTTGCGTCACAATGCTTTCAGATAGTCAGGGTTGCGAACTTTCCGACTTCACTGACATTCTATATGTGCGTGACAGTGGGACTGGAATCCAGCGTTCACAGTGCGTGTAGTGCGCATGCTTTTAGAGCAGCGATGAAACTTGAAGTATGTTGTTACCAGGGGTGTGCAGAGAGATTGAGAACGAGCCGACGGCCCTGGGGATCAGGCAGGGGGAAGCCAAAGGGTGAAATCGCAAAAAGTACATTTTGTTAAAATCTTGTAACCAGAGGTGCACAATTTTCTGCGAATGTACGCGCAGGTGTTTTTAGTAGCGCACACATATAAGCTTTGTCATTCAACATTCGTGTGCATAAAGTATAAAAAATAAAAATCCTTTCACGCCCTCCAAGTTTTTTGGTGGCGCAGCGCAAGTGCGCGGCCGCATTTTTGCAACCCTAAAGTAGACGCTTCTTATTGGCTGCAAATAAAATGCTGCATGGATCCGATGGTAACTTGCCTGAGGGGTAGGGTGCATTTGAAAATGATAATTTTGAAAAAGTTTACACAATTTTTTCGGCCAATATTTCATGGCATGCCCCGTTGATACATAAACAAATATGAAAATTTCAGGTCAATCGGAACATTTCTAGGGGGTCGAAACAGCAATCTGATAATGGCATATTTCAAAAATACGATCCGTTTTTTTTAATCATCCATTTTTATTCCTTCTATGCTTTCATATGGATACCAGTGACAAAAGAGGTCAAAAACGTTCTCGCAGATTCAGTAGAAGTATTACACGGATTTAATTTCCTTTTACAAGATCTTCTCAGATCTGGCTTCTCACCTCGTGCCTTTCAACAGCTTGAACAACATTTTGATAATTTTGATCAATTTTACGGTAGGCAGAAAATCGGATCTCATTCAAACACTGCATTATGCACGGTCATGAGTGCAATCTTATGATCGGATTTTCTACTGCGCAGCTTCGTAACTGGCATTCCTTGGCCATTCACAAGTTTGCTAATTCAAAAAGTTCGTAGAAATTTTCTCTTTTCTCAGCGATTTTAACCCAAAAACCTCTGCTGAAGCGGCCTGCTGAGCTGATGTCATTTTGATACGTGTAGCCAAATGAAGATTGCAGCAGATTTCTTGGAATAAATGTTGAGGTTCCTGGCTGTGGGTGCAGGGTTCTAAATATCTATGACTGGTATCCATATGGAAGCATAGAAGGAATAAAAAGCTAGCAGGTGAATGACTCTTCCTAATGATCTTGCAGTATTGTCTCATCGCTTTGGTCGCATTAAAATCATGATCAGTGACTTTAAATTTTTTTGATTTTCGCGTTGCTTCTCATTTCTCAGAGTTCGCGCCGCCTCTCTTTCAGCTTTTCTATTCACTTTTTTCCTAAACTTACTGTATTGTCATAGTATCGCATTACCTTTCGAATTTCTGTAGTTCCTTCTCACTTCGCCTTACTACCTGCTCGATTTTTCGCTTTTCTTCCTTCTTTCCTTTTCTCAGAATATGTGCTCTCTCTCTTTCAGCTTTTCTTCCTACGCTTGTTATTAATGGATCCCATAGTCATTTTTCGCATTAGAGTGGTTTCTTCTCTTTTCGCCTACTTCCTTCATTTTCGCATTACTTCCGTCTCTTTTCTCAGAACTTGCACTCTCTCTTTTTCAGCTTTTCTATTCACTTTTTTCCTAAGCTTGTTGTCATAGCATCGCATAACCATCTGCCGAACCGTTCTCATGGAGTTGAGAAAAAAACACATCGTGTTCATGAACTAAGCGGCTTTCCACATATGCTGGCCATATTGCAATCGTAGTCGTGAGACGTTTTTCCTCATCCAGTGATTTTCTTTTCGTTGATTCCGAATTTCTCCTGGCTGTTGGAATGACTCGTAACTTTGCATTTCGTGTGGCAAGAGACAAAATTTTCTCTTCGACTTTCTTTTCTGTCATGGTTGCTCTGTCTGCTTTCTGAGAAAACGGTAATAATTCTCTTGCAACAATTTAAGCACTATACCGTTGAGTCTGATTGGGCGATGTGGATTTTAGCAATTGAACAAATAGCGCCGCAGCACTTGCTCACAGATTGGTAAATGATATCCTCTAATACAGTGTTTCCCAGCTGAGTCCGCGGACTCATTTGAGTCCGCGGAAGGCTCTAGATCAGTGCTCTTCAACCTTTTTCGTTACAGTGCACCCTTTAAGATGTTTTGACGAACTCATGCACCCTGTTCACTTAAGCACTTAAACTCATGCACCCTATTTACTGACAATTCCCCCGTGCTCCCCACCTAATTGCGCCCATGTCTGTAAGTACCCTGGTCTAAATCAGCAAGTACCTTAATTCAGTAACTCAGCTACATAATTCAATTGATAATGGCGCATTGTCTGTTGCTTATGAATCACAAAATCATCTAGATACAACAATTAGCTTGATGTGGCGTCATGCTTATGCACCACACTTTACAATCTGCAAAGTCTCGGTTAAATCTTGAAAGTCATTGGTTGGTCAATGGTTCATTTTTGCTAACAGGAAGTTTTGTAAAAATTATCTGTTTAGTGTGACAAGTTTGTGATGTACCTTTGTGAACCCATTCTTAGTGGTGCACCCCACGCATATTTTGGTGCACCCCAGGGTGCACCGTGCACACCGGTTGAAGAGCGCTGCTCTAGATGAGTCAGCACGCACTAACGGCAAAGGCGTTTGGTTTAAATGGCCTCAAGCAACAATAATTTGATCAACATTACACAATCGGCGTTTTGGTCGTACAGCGATTAAATGCACGAAACCAGAGTGAAAAATTAAAAAATTCTACTGTACCACATTGCATTTTTACTTTTGAGGTCGTGTGGTCAGTAGCTTTAAGTGTAAACAAAATCTCAACTGAAGTTTGCTTTCAACGTCTTTGTTTACCGTTGCTGAACGAAAGCAGGCATTTGTATATGCCGACAACTACTTGAAACATGGATTTACTTCAGTGGAAGTAACCGGTGAAATCCGGTCACAGTGCCCGGTTTGTTTTGAAGTCCTTGCTCACGTGTCTCTCAAAGAAGTTAAACTACGTGGGTATCTCGAGTAAAAATATGCAAAAAACGTTGACGAAAACTGAGTTTGTTAGAGAGTAGACACCAGGTAGCGTGAATTCGTAAGCTGACTTATCATCCATATACTTCAGGAGTAAAAGCTTACTCCCACAGTGCAACAGCGCTTGTTCATTTTCTCAACAGCCAAAGCGCTCTATGCAGCTGGAGAGCTTGGTCAAACTCGTGAAAATAGTCAGAATAATGCGCAGTGATGACGTAGCAGATGAGTTAGCTTTGGTTCTTTTGTCAAAAAACACCATCAATCAAGTGGCGGATCCAAGAACTCTCAGTCGATATTCTGAAACAAAATGTTGCTGCTGCGAAGCGAAGGAATCTTATTTTAGAGTTTGGCGACACTGCAGACTTAGGAAACGACGCACATTTCATCGCGTTCGTGCAATTTCCTACGACTGAGGACAAGGTCAGACAATTTCTCTTTTGTCGTTCACCTGCCAAAAATACCACAGGAAAGGAAATGTTTCAGAAAGTAGATTCCTTTATTGGGGAACATCAGCTTTCGCGTACTCATTGCGTGTCTGTTTGTGCCGATGGTGCTTCCATCATGATGAGAACCAAAAAGGTTTTATGAGTTTGTGAAAAAACAAAATAAAGGTATTTAGGTAGTTAATATCTCCTTCACCGATAATAAATTTGGCATCGAAAGAAATTTTGGAAGATCTGACATTAATTTTAAAATACAGTATGTTTAATCTGCTGTCAATCACATCAAAGCCGTCCCTTACGCATTCGTTAATTTGGTGCTTTGTGTGACGAGACAGGGGCAGAACACAGTGGCGTTTGTTCCATTAGATTAGATCAGAATATCCGTTGACTATCAGGGGGAAAGGTGCTGGAGCGAGTGGCTCGAACAATGACACCTGTGCTTTATTAATAGAACAGAATCATAACTTTGCTGAACGATTCAAAGACAGTAAGTGGATAGCGAAATAGATATTCTTAGGTGATTTTTTATACATATGAACCAGCGAACCATCCCCATGCGTGTAAAAGGTTAAATGTTTTAGATGTGTCCAAGACATCGTCGCATTTAAAGGTAAACTACAGTCAAGGGCGTACGCAAGGGAGAGTTGGGGTTGGAAACTCCCCATTGAGCTGATATTTTGCAAAAACTCTATTACCTGCGCAAACGAGATTAATTGTTTCCGCATACTTTTTGCTTGTTATTTTGTCGACTTACTGCAAATACCACAGAATGCATTTGCATGCCAATTTCAAGGAACATTGTAAATGGGCCAAAAACCAATAATTAGGTTTCGGTGGGAATCTGCGTTATCATCTGCGTCCAGAAACCATCTCACCACTTTTTGCAGACATTTCGTCACTACGTATGTTCAAGATTGTGTTCCGCGATAGTTCACTTCATCCGAAGAAATTGTCTTTATATGTCTGCTATGGCTTATTAGCGTAAGCGCTGACCGCATTGACTACATTACCAATTTCTGTAGCGTGATAGGACTGTTGCATGAGCTCAAAAACAGCAGTTGTTAACATAAAAGCATTCAGGCATTTGATAATGTCTCAGCAGGGAAAAAGAAAAACTAAAAGTTTGCTGGACTTCTATACATAACGCAAAAACGAACGTTTTCTTGCGTACTTTATGCGCATTCTCAATTCTTGTGTAGTTTGGCAAGATTCGACCTTACAAACTGGTGTGTGCTCCAGCCAGTCCAGTCGCACACTTTCTATACTCCACTGCTCGTATTCGACAAGACATTAGCACAGCCTCATTTTGCAGTTGTCTATTGCTCTGACGCGTTGATGAGTGTGTTTTACTCCCCTGTTTTAACGTGCAGCCAGATATTTTTGATGTAATGAACTGCTGTGTCGTAGCGTTTAGTCTAATTTCCTACGATAGCCTAACTTGGAGCGCTGATAGTTTATATTCAGTGCAATGACACATAAAATAAGGGCAGTGGATGTAGAAAAATATGCATATTACGTCAACAAACTTCGCCAAAACTTTGTTTTGGAAACATGACCATGACGTCAAATTGTGACGTCACAAACAGCGCACACGATATAGAAATGACCACCATACGTCACTGAATGAAACCCCCCATAAAAATTTTCTGCGTACGCCACTGAATGCAGTTGTGGATCAATTGAATTGAAAGTGGAAATATAGCTGCTTTTCTGGCATTAAACGCATTTGCAGTAGATTAGAGGTATAGCAATTGATTCGTGTTGCATTCGTCAAATCTTTCTTAAGCACCTTTCTACACCTATCCGCTTTGGATGGATATAACCCTTCTCACAATTGTATAAAAACATAATTTGGTTTCGAGGTGCCAGACCGTCAGGTTCATTGTGAAGTGGATTGCTTTTGTGAACAGCTGATTGTGCTGCAAAGACGACAGCTGTAGAGTCTCTGACTCAATTTTGAGTGGATGCCCAGTCAATGGAACCGAATTTCTCTGATCTGTGTTTGCAGGCAACAAAATCTCGTTTTGATTTTTTCGACTACATACCGCTGCGAAGCTGTTTCCAACATTATAATTATTTTTAAAACCAAGCACCGAAAACAACTTCAACCAGAAGACAAGATCAGGTGATGTGCGTTGACGACCACAGGCCCTTATTTCTACAAATTTGTGAAACAAACTCAGAGACATGTGAAACAAACTCAGAGAGAGAGAGAGAGAGAGTTTATTGGCACAAACAGTAAACAATTTCATGCAAAAATAAAATTAAGGCGCTGGGACACCGAAAAACCCTTCAAAACAGGTTGTCTCGTCGGGCGCCCCTCGAAAGTTTCATAAATTTCTATCGTGATTTAAAGTTGATGGCCGAATTAGTGCGAATTTAATAAGGTTGTAGTTTTGAAGAGGTTGCAGTCTGCTGGATGATCAACACAGTTGCGCGGGAGTGCTGGGTCGCAACCGGTATCTATCGTTGTTTACTCAGTTCCGCAAGGAGCTGAGCGTGGCAGAGAAAGTGTAAACCCAGCTAAAATGAAGCTCTTCCCGGGTTTCCATAACCCTTTCGCATCCAAGCAGACGACTGTTGCTCTGTAGCAGTTCATATTTTTGTGCCAAGAGGAGGTCAATTCTCCCACTTC
>JGI24159J19872_10002668_pt1 | contig 21506 bp, 9 predicted proteins | sample Ectturendosymbi4_FD_19872 | JGI IMG/M metagenome (IMG submission 19872) | reverse complement strand
GGCCTGTGGCTACCCGTCCTTTTAGAAATTAACAGCACACAGACGTACCTCCAAACCAAATGATTTAGCATACAAAAATGTGATGTAAAACTCAGGGCATTTAATACATTTCTTGCTGAAAACAGAACCAAGCTAGTAAGTAATAATTGCAATGACGTGGGATAGCCATGGAGTGTCAGCATCGACCCAAAATTAAGAAACAAACGTTTGGTGAAGGATCACGAGAAGCTGAATTTGCCATACCATATCGAATTGAGGAGAGAAATGTTTTCTTCACTGGACAAAGTGATCGAAGAATTAACTTTGAGATGTCAACAGCTTCATGCACTTGCTGAGAAATATGCTTTTCTTACCCCGTTGAATCTTTTGGATGAGAAATATGTGCCAAATAGATCACGATCACGACGACTTCGATAAAGAGGAGTTCGCAATTGAGCGAAAGTCTTCAGCATCTTATTGCTGTTACTGATATTGAAGAAGGAATAAAGATGAGGAAATAAGGCCACCCTTGAACTTTTGCAGTTTATTCAAACGTATGACAATGGGAACTCTGTTCCAAATATAGTAATAATGCTGCTGATTTTCCTCACAATTGCTGGAGGAGTTTTTCGAAACTAAAACTGATCAATAATTACTTAAGATCTAGTATGAGCACCTTGTGGTTGAGAAATCTTGCCATACTCTCTATAGAGTAACAACTGACAGATGAAATACTGTAATTTTGACATTGCCGTTGAAGAATTTGCCAATGAAAAGGCAAAAAAAGCTACTGTGTAGAAAATTGTAGTTTTCATTTCAGAAATGAAGATTGTCCTAATTTTTTACACTTTTTTTACTATTTTTCCCTATGTTGCATGTCATTTTTTCTTTTTGTTTAACCATTACTTATAATGCTTGAGTTTTTTGGTGTGTATTAAAAGCAGAGATCTACTATATTTGAGCATGTGAGAGTAATATTATAATGGTGCACAAACTACTTAATATATATACACAAAGCTTTAAGAGCCAGTCACTGGGCAATAGGTATTTTTATGGGTTTCGGGGGCGCCAAATTCAAGGGCCGCCCCGGACAGTCCACACTCTAGCTACGCCACTGGTCCCTTGAATTGAAAATCGGGTCCCTAGAATCAGAGAAAATTATGTTCGGGTCCCTAGAATCAGAGAAAATCGGGTCCCTACAGGTCCATACGGGGTACCTAACATTTTCCTTAAAAAACCTGCTTTCATTTCTAAACTTTTTTCTGAATGTTGGGGAGGGGCCCCCTACGGTGGTCAGTGAGCCTCTTTCAGTTACATTTCCGACCTGGCCAAAAGCTCTAGCTATGCAAATGGTCTACAACTTATTTTTCCTGAATAATCTTTTAAGAGGCTATGCTAAAAATGCTTACAACCAACGTGGATTCAGCAAACGTTTCCTGCACAACAGCAAGCGTATCAAGGCAAATGCTGACAACGAAGCTATTCACAATCTATTTCGCAATGGTTGGCTTTAAAAACATATGGTTCGTATAAAGATAAATTTATTTGACGCATTAGATAAATATGAATATTGAAAGAAGAAACGTGCGAAATCAGTTCTTGGTTAGTTCAGTTCTGGTGTCTCTATAAGCCGTAACAAAAGTACCCGGTCAGATTCGGGGGCCCCTTTTTTGGCCGGGCCACCCCCCGGCCGGGGTGTACGGGGGGGCTTTCCTCCGGCTCTGGTCACAAGGGGCCTGCGGGCGCCTAGCTCCGCTTGCGTCAGGAGCCACGCCGCTGCTTTCGTAGTGGATGTTGCATCAATGGCAATAAGCCGCGTGAAGTTTTGCTGTGCACCTAAGCACATACGCCGAACACGCGGCTTGACAGTCTGCAAGTACCGCTGTTCACGTCTTCTGTATGACTTGACAGGGAAGGCGAGAACAGCCAGTTGACGCACAAACGATCTTTTTGTTGAAAATGACTCCACTTCTTTAAATATTCATGCTGCTGCGTGATCAGGTCAAGAACAGCAAACGAAATAAATGATATCGGCAAAAAAATTGTTTCAGAGCGAGTACTGCAAAACTTAGTAACTTCAAGGTTTTAAGCTTCACAAACTTTACATGCGACAGAATTTCGAAAATGACCGATAGAACAACCGGGACCTCCACATACGCAGGGATGTAGTGCTAACAAAGAAGGTGTGGGAACGCACACAAAAAAATAGCCACTTTGAACAGCTTCAAACTCACTTTAAAGCAAAACTTAAAAAAGGTGTGGGGGAACGCCGTTGGGGCCCCACAACACCCCTGCACACATGATGATGTTTGTTTTCATTCCTTGTTTTTCGGCAGAACAATTGCAGGCCGGATACTGTAAGCGTTGTCAGCCGATTCCAGAACAACAGAAGTCAAACCGAAAAAATATTTATTGGCGCAATATAAAAAGATTAGTATAACTGCAAGATAGATGGCAAGCAAAAGGCTGATAACATTTCACAAACAAGTGCGTGCAACTGAGGTTGGGCCACGTAGAAGTTTGAAATGTCCAAGCAGAAGGATGTTACACAAGCCTTAAAAGAACCTCTTACTTCTGAGGTTTTAAAGAGACTCGCTGTCTAGAGTTTTATAAACATGTGGTAAAATAACGTGACATGCGGCGACAGCGAGTGGGCGGGCACCCGAGCAATACGTGCATTTTCGTTTTGGGTACTTCACAGGAACAGTTTCAATAGTTCTTGTATTACATATTAAGTGGGCTGTAACGTAACCGAAACACACATTAGGCAAAGATGTTGCTGCTGTTTTTAAACCAAACACGTTTAGTTTCGCCTCAGCCGGCACAGAATACACGAGAGGGAAACGCCCGAGCGATAACACCTGAAAGACGGGAGGAAGGGCTCCATTGAAATGCTTTTAAGGAGAATGAGTGGTGGTGTAGTTCTGATCGACACCAGGTGTTTGACGTAAGGTTTTGAAAAACAATGTGGTTTTACTAAAGTTAATCAATAAAACCCAATTCTACATCAGATGCAGCACAAGATTGTCACTTTTCTGCAACGAAGAGATATCTGTAAGGCATGAGCATTGGCATCAGCTCACCACGTTGGCAGTTATTTCAGAAAACTCAAGCTGTTTTCGATCGCTTGTCACCAAATTGCCACGAAACCTATATCATCGAATTCGTGTCAAGAAATTATACATTCGAGAGGTAGAGTGCAAGCAGATCTGATTGTCATTGCGTGACGAGTTGCACTGAAATTTGAAACATCTAAACAACCGCTTACTCAACCAATTCACGATATATCAACGCCCAGTGTAGGTTTTAGGTAAATATACCAAATGAATCGTTGACATCATGCTCGTTGCTTCTCTCCTTTTGCCAACGAAAACGACTCAGTATTCACTTCTGATGCAAAAACATCAGGAATGACACAATTACGCTCTGGGAACTTGTACCAAAACTTTGCGACATAACTGTGAGTGTATAAGGATTGCGTGATACAGCCTATGTAACGAAATAAAAAGGCGGTTGTCAGTCTGCTTAAAATACAGCTGAACTACTGTGGCACTGAATAATTATGTGAGAGCAACTCAAAATCCTGATCTCAAATTAGTGCACACTTTACTTGAGTGACTGCTTTGTTTACGTTCCCTTATTCTTTTAACACTAACCCACCTTCCAGTCAAAAACAACACATAGCCACTAAATAACCCTTGAATGCGAAATTATACAGCGTATAAAATACTATTGTGTCTGGGGAACAAATTTAAACACAACATATCAAACAGTGGATATTGCAAGCATGAGGAACAAGCACTATTAACATATAACCATAACATTACCAAGTGCTTCTAACAAGGATATGGACATCAAAATTGAGTTGCAAAACCGACTTGGTCAACAATCCAAAGCTAGTAAGATGCCACCCGTGTGGCAGATCAACTATTTGGAAAAGTCAATTGAAATTTTAGGGCAATCTAACAGATTACTAACATGAAATAGTATCTTTGGCTGGACATGCATTTCAGTATTGAACTCACTAACACACTCAGCCACTGCACAGACAACACTTGCCATCCAAGGCTGGATTTTTAAGCCCACAGATGCACACCAGCATTTTTCTGAAAACTGATCCACAAATGATTTAATACATTTATCTGTCAAATATATTCTTTGTTGAAACCATCCTGAATAAGTATATCTCAAATAGTTTTAAAGTTAAATTGTCCATCCTCTATGCACACGTACAACAAAATAATAAGCTGTTTTGTGAACGTCACAATATATGCTTTTACTAAAGGTCACACACATCAGTGTGAGGGCCAGAATAACAAACTGTGAGCGAATATCATATAAACTGGCATGAGTTCATTAATCTGTGCTGGGAAATGAACAGCCAGTATACCATACTACTGGCACTAGACTATGCACTGTGTGTACGTGATCCACACAAGGATATTGTCCTTTACCATTCTAGTAGAGCAAATTTAGATTGCCCATAAAAATAAAACATTGCTAATTTATAGCTTATTTAACAAATACAAAGATATATGTGACAATATGGAACATAATTAAATATTCGTTGGCAAAAGGTTTGTTTACGAAGATAGTATATGAATCCAATCAAACAAACTTACCAGCTCCGTTTTTGCTTTATCCAACCTTTTTCTACTCATTAGTTCTGCCTTCCAGGGAGGTATTGTCAACATGATGGAGATAATTTTCTGCAAGAGGTATATAATCAGCAGTGGCATAGAGCAAATCACTGCATGTCTAGAATTAGCATTTTAACCTATATCCTGAAAGCTTCCATGCCTAAAATTATATTGTTTTGAACACCAACCTTTTTGAAAGTGAGAGCTACCTGGATACTAAATAATGCTAAGGGCTACCACATTGATACACATTTCTGAAATAAAAAATTGCTCAATTTATCTTCAATTATGTTATCATTAACCAAATTAATGATATTCATCTATGCTAAGGGCGCACAGCGTTTTCACTATTTCTGGCTGCATAATGTTTTTTTTTATGAAATACGGCCGCCAGTGAATTCAAGATATTCTTATTTTTTGCAATGTTTTTGTTCTGCTTCCATGCACACAGCAAGCCTAGCTTGCTTTCACATGTCTGTGTGACTGTCTATCTACTAAGAATACTCATACAATAGACAAGTTTTTATTAATGCACGTAACTTATATTTTGAATTACATGTTCAGGGTTGCATACATGTTTATGGAAGGCTATGACCACAGGTTGTGTGCTGCTGATCTATGTGAAGGTACTGATCATGTCCAAAACAGGCCAGCAGGCAACCCACACGCTTCACAGGCAATCTGATGCTTGCAGGCACCACATTGGTAACCCTGATTTTTGGTGTCACAGAGAGAAATCAACACTAACTAAAAAACCTAAAACCTTGCAGTTTGCAATTAGTATTCATTGTAACATAAATACCCCATTACTATCATTACTATATGCAATATTACTACTGCTTTCAAATAACTTGTGTATGCCAAAAAAGAATGGATCCATTTGAATAAGAGCTGTGATACCTACATAGAAGGCGAAATACATACTCCTTAAGATCTTATTGTCTGATTCTTAGCTGTGAAAGGATTCCTTTCAATAGAGAGTGAAAAAAGAATGCAATACAAAATATCAGTAGGACTCGGGATAAGAGGGAAGCAACTATTAATTAGAATGCAACAGAATCATCATCAGAAGCAAGGTGAAACACCAAGCATTTAACTTTATCAGTGACCAGTTATTTAAGCACTGGCATCTGTGAACCTGGTACTTGAATGTACTAAGAAGAAGTCTGCTATGGCTAGATTGTGATAACTAAGGAGGTATACACTAGAAACAAATTTTGCATTTTTGTCCAGAAATGGAATCATTTCAACACATTGCTTTATAGCTGCATTTTTATTTTACATACTGTAAAACACACATAACTTCAGTAAAAGATGTTAGCAAATGAAATTCTGGCTTTCAAATACATTAGTTTGAGTGCAAAGGATTTGTCCAAGTTATTTTCATTTCTGTGCATAACTCTTTTCTATATCATGAAAATTCACCAGTTGAGTAAATTATTCTAGCTGCATTACAAAAAAGTATCCAATAAACCCTTTTGTTACACACTAAAAGTAATATGACAACAAAAATGACTCAATAATAATAAAGCAGGGAACAATTTTAGAGTTTGCTCAAATTGACTTATTTCTGGTAAGCATCAGAAACAAAATTGATTTCAAGCTAAAATAGATTCTATGGTACATTATTGGTAAAAGCCTTCAGTTTTCCATATGACATGTATTTCTAATAAACATCATGAATACACGTAAGTAATGAAGAAAAATGAGTATCAAGCAAAACTATAAGACAATTATATTCTGTCTGTGTCAGCAATTGCAAAAAGGTTTAAATTTAAGTTGATGTGAATAAGAAAACATTAAATTGAAGATAGCTACACATGTGAAACGGTGAATCCAACCATCCATGTAATGTTTTTATGTAAAGCATACTCACCTGTTATTCACAACCAGCTTTGAACACTGACTTTAAAGTGAAAAAAATATTCGTCTCCAAAATGAAAAAGACTTTCAAAAATGTAAAGGGCATTAAGTTACTCCAACTATTCACCAACAACCTTCATGTCTAAACTGAGAGAAGGGAAAGTTAATAAGGATGTCCACAATTTTTACAATATTTTTTGATAAATTGTATACACTAAACAAACAACAGACATAAAAACAGAAGTTGTGTAGGATATGTCTTCTACATGTACATAAGATTAACCCAGCATAAAGCAGAACAACGCAAACATATTTTCACATTAAAAGTCCAGTACAAAAACTAGATTTGTTGCAAGGTTTTTAATTGAAAACACAAAGCATATTAAAACATTTTAATGGTCAAAACAGATAATTGGTCACACAATACTGTATTTTTTTGACCATAAGGTGCACTTAAAATCCTTTAATTTTTTCAAAAATAGAAAGTGCGCCTTATAATGCGGTGTGCCTAATGTATGAATCTGGTTGTGCTTTCTCACTTAGAACCAATTTTATGTGGTAAATGATGCTTTTTATTTAATTGCTAGTTACAGCTTAACTATGAGTGCTGCACATGTTTAATTTCGAAGACTGCCATTAGCCACGTGAAAATTTTGTTTGCTGTCTGTCTTAGCAGAGGCTTTCACGTGCGTTTAAAATCATAACAATTTTCTTGTAAACAGACCATTGTGTTATCTAATAAACGAACAACAATTGCAATGAGCAGCGCAAGTAATTCCATGAGTTGCTAGCACTTTTCTTAATGAAGCACAGATCGTATTACTCCGCAAGAATCCTGTGCACAGAGCTATACTCTGCAAAGTTCCTGACTACATTGGCTCACAACAAATCAAAAACGTGAACTGCTTTTGGTTTATTCTATTGGTGTCTAGCGGATTAGGCATGCGTGACAGATTAAACTCCCTCATATGTAATTTTCCAGACTATATTGTTTTTTATTGTATGTGCTGCAACTCAAAAATGCTGAAAGTTATTGTGAAAAAGTTGAATACAGTTTGATTTATCTGAGTTTTGCTTCATTTAACACACCTTATAATCCAGTGCGCCTTGTGTATGAAAATAGAACAGCTAGCATTAAAATCATTGATACTGCGCTTAATAATCCAGTGTGCCTTATGGCCCAGTTATCTTGCATAAATAATATGAATACTGGCAATTTTTCCCTTTAAGTGATTGAACTCACTTTTTAATATGGTTGTTTGCCAATAACTTCGGTTTTTGAGCTGGTTTAATATAGGAACAGAGTTTCCATGTAGACATAGGAATTTTGAACAGTAAGATTAGTCAGTCAATCTTCAAGTGAAGTTCTAAGTGATGATCAGTAATAATCAATTTTCAAAAAAATTTTTAAGCAACAACCCAATAATTTCTCAAAGTTTACTTTTAGCACATATAGCTTGTGATCATTATGTATTCTGAAGCTAGTTCCTGTACCCAACTCAAAATCCGAAAAATATTTTCACCATGTATTCCCAATTTGCTAAACATGAATATGTCAGATGAGTATGCTAAGTTTATCAAGTGAGTTCAAATCAACAATCTTTGCTATGTGAAAATTACTTGTGATGTAAACACTAGCTTCCTGATATATATATATATATTTCGCAAATTACGGCCTGAAACAACAAAACTAAATAATTAATCCTCAAGGAATTATTATCTATTTTTTGGCCATAACTTGCTAACCACAAACACTAGAAGGCCCATCAAAGGCTCTAAAGACACGAATTTTTACCTAGTTGTTTGAAGAAACAAAAAAGTGGCCCTTGTGGTTGCAGCCTACAGCCTGATGACCCCATCTAAAAACCCTAAACCTGCCCTAATCATGACATCACCCACAGTAAAGTTTACATCCAAACCTTCCCATTTTTTAAAAATTGAAACTACAAGACTTTCCATATCTTTAGAGGGTTTGAACAGCTCTCTAGCTCGAATGCCTGGCGAGTTATGGTGGAACAAAGACTTGCCCAAATCCACGGACCTCAAGGGTTATAGTCAGTGACTCATGAAAATCAAGACTAAATTTTCTCACAAGGTGGGATGTTTTCCCCATTAGACAGAGATACTTTTGTGAGTTTTAGAAAAGCAAATGGCACACACTTATGACCAAGCCTGCAACAGCAAAGCATGCTTTACAACTACAACTTGGAAGTTAAATTCTTTCTAACTTGTCAAGTATCTTAATCAAAATACTTCTTGAATAGAACATATAAGAATTTATAACTTTTTCATCTGAAGTTCATCACAAGCAGATGGTTTCGCCAGTAACAAACAGTTTTTGCTTGCTTGTCAGCATATTGGTGCTTGCTCTAGCATTACACAGCACAAAAATGGGGAAAGGAGTATATGTTTCTTGGTAACTCAGATAAAAAATTGTTTAGAGGACAATTGTAAAGTCTGCACAACCTTTAGGTTGATGTAGTCACTGTAATTGATTGCAGCAAACCTCACATATCACAAAAACATGTTGAGTAATGATAGCACATATTAAAACCTAATGCTTCATAAATGTTAACCTCTGGCAAGCCACTTTGGACTGCTCGAAGTAAAACAATTATGCATTGAAATGCTTGCTTTTTCATGCCCACACCAAAACCCGATTCAATCTATATTGAACCTTTGAAACATTTCTAAAAAACTGATGTAGTTTGTTCATTAATAAACTGTTCCTGGAAGTGATTTAACAACCTGGAAGGGATTTTGTAAAAATATAAATACTTATCTTGTTGTAAGACTGTTTCTGGACTCTTCTGTGGTTGTTGAATTCTGGACTCTTCTGTGGTTGTCAAACAAGATTCTGCTTTGATTATTAAGCTTTTCTCCATTACTAGCTCCTATTTGTTATGACTTTGATGCAACTGACTTTTCAGAGCTTTAGGGTTTGCAAATGTTGAAGTGTGTATAATTTCTATTATAATCAACATAATGTAAACCAGTGGTTCTTGACCCTTTTTGTAAACCACTGGTTCTTAACCTTTTTTCTACCAATCCTCCCTTAAGTAATTGTCTTTTGTTTAAAGCTCCCCTGACTTTGTTTCAAGCCCCTATGATTTCCTGTTCAAAATCTTTCCATGTTGTAGTAGAGATCATAAGGGATCACTCCCCCCTAAAAGTATGTTGATGCCCTCCCCCAACATTAAGAATCACTGCTGTAAACATTAACCAAAATTCTCATTGCTCCAATGTGGCCATGCATTGTCAATGGCAAGTCAAATAAGTTTCTTTAAAGCAAAAAATTCTTAAACAAATTTGACACCACTGCAATTGAAACCAGCAAACTCACAAATTTTCAATTTTATACTAGAGTGGTGTAACCACCTGGATGGAAAGAAAGCAACAAATCCTGCATATGTACATTGCACCATTTGGTGCACACAAGTACTAGTAGCTTTTGGTGAAATGCAATGAATGAAATAGTTAGTGTGAAAACACTGTTGTAGATTGTTCATCTGAAAATTTAAAGACAAGATAACTCTTGCACAGGGGTTCCCAACTTTTCTCTGACCATGACTTCTTTAACAACATTTTGACACATGAGCATGTACCCCGTAAAGTTCTTATGCAAAAAGCCTGACTAAAAAAATAAAAAATCCACTGACTTTTATGTTTAATACTCATTTTATCAATGAACTTGTTAACTTTGCAACCATGCTTGTTTTAAATTTATTGGCTGTGGATTTCACATTTATTCTTGCTTTTTGCCTTGTGCTTTTGTTTGTTTCTCATGTTCGGTACTTTTTTATCTTCACCCTCATCATGGTTGTTTGCAGTCGAGATGTTGTTGGTATGTTTTACCTTTTTTCAGAATTTTTTCCCAGATAGTTTATCGTGACTAAAAGATATATTTAGCAATAACCATATAATGCTTTTTTAAAGTAATATTTAATGATATTGGTATAAATCAGTGTTTCCTAAACTGCGTTCCGCCTGGTGTGCTGCTGAAGAAGCTGAAGTGTGCCGTGAAAGTTTTATGTTTTGACAAAACCTTATAATAAGTAGCTTTTGTTGCAAGGTTTGTGAAAAGTACTAAGTAGGTTTTTGATTTTATAAAGTATGTGTGCCACAGCCAAATTCAAAATGTATTAGTGTGCCATAACATAAAAAAGTTTGAAAAACGCTGGTATAAATATATGAAAATAAATAATATATAAATACATTTTTCTCTTCTATTATTAATATTGGCTTAAATCATACCCATTTCAAATAGGCAAATGTACTCCTCGGAGTACATGTACCCCAAGTTGGGTATCCCTGTCTGTGCTAGCACAATGGAAATAGTTAGTTTAGAATATGAACAAGCTATAACTGTAACTCTTGGAAAAACAGATTTAAATTCATTGACTGTTATGATAAAAACTAACTAAAACTTTACCAATAGATTGATTTTCACATGCTCAGAGCCACACACAAAAGCCACAAGATTTTCATTTAGGTTGCAAGCCACAGTTTGGCTATAATTATCACATAACATCATTCATATTCAATTATAATATGCTACAGTAGGTCTATCTATGTCACTTTCCGTTATAAAAAGCCTGAACTCTTAGTTAGTATAAACCACTGCGATGTTCAGAAATTTGTCAGCATGGCATGACATCATAATCTTTTATTTTGTTGTACATTTGACTTGGTATACTAACAACAGTGGTCAGTAATTAAATTTTAACTAATTTCTCATGAGATACATTATACAATTTTACGTTTATAACAGTAAGTTTTATAAATAGCCTAGAACTACCACATCTTATTTCACTCTTTAGACTTGAGTCATTCATTCATGGTTGTCATTGATAACCTCAAACCTGATTAGCAATGTGATGTCAACTCATAGGCTTAAACCAGCAATGCTACTGCAGTGCATAGGCCAAGAATTAAAAATTCAGAGCTAAGTGCAAGCCTGGAATGGATGTACAGTAGTGCAAGTCCATCTCCAGATTGGTGATGCAAAATAACTTATAAGTTAACGTTTACCTTGCAACAATCTCTTGTTGTGTAGGTAATGCTAAACAGAAGCTTGCAACAGATATTTGAAACTGAAAAGCTACACTCAAACACTGGCATTGTCTTAAAACTTCCTAGTAAAGTACTGATTTGTAGTTTGTCACAAGTTTAGTTAGATATTGACCTTTGATGGGCCTAGGCTAATCCTATAATAATAATTAGGCCTACACATACACGTGATTTTATGTAAATTTAACCCAACCTAGATCTGTGTCCACTTTGCTTTGCAATCTCCCCCTCACAAAAAAAATAACGTGAAGCTTAGCTCGTAGGGTATCATTAGCCTAAATTGCATAATGATAATAGGCCTAGTACAAATTTATAACATTTGGTATTGAGGTGGAGAAACTGGCCACACGCAACACTAACCAATCATGAAGTACAGTGATTGGGCCTTGGAGGAAGCAATAATGGGCCACCGGAAACGAACAAACGCACTACACGACAGGCGCGAGTCAAAAAGACTCAACGCGTTGACCGGATTGAGCTCCAAACGCGAGTGTATCGAAGAACTTAGTTAATTTACTCGAATGAAACGTACACAAGATCTTGCAGACTACAGTGATAGCCTAAAGCAGAAAGTTTATGGCAATATGGAGATGTAATCCACATCAACTGCACTGAAGATGTCAGAAACGGCACTTAACTATCTACACAAAGAGGAAAAAGCGTCCGCAACAAGAGAAACAACGTAAATCCCTTCTACTTCAGTACTTGCCGCTCGGTGCTCGCAGCTGAGTTCAGGTTACATTTGTTGACACTGATGAGTGATGACGCGTAGCGTTTTCAAAGAAAGTGTCATGCTACAGTATGTCGTGTGCACTCATGCACTGTACTGCAATGCAGCGTGCAGACTAGGATGAATTGTTATCCCGTGTCAAGCGAAATTTCTGACCAGTTACTGTTTGTCCATGGTCTCTACATAATACATAGCGACTATGGTTTGTCATTTATTTTGCTTCTCAGTATAAGAAAATAAAGTTTGGAAATTACATTTTTGATGTGTGTTTTGTAAATTCAAACATTTTGGTTAAATGTCAGGTACAGGAGCGGATCCAAGGGGGACGATTGGGGCGATCGCCCCCTAAAACCAACGAAAGTAACTGTTTTCACCATGATTTTGTACAATTTGGAAATGGGCATTTGCAATATGAGGCTATTTTGCCGTCAATGGTTTTGTCACAGCAGTGTTGTTAAATATANTTCATATACTTCATCTCTCTTACAGCAGTGAACCCGTAATGAGTCTTGACTGGCAAATATTGCTAAAATCGCCCCCCCAAGCTTACTGGTTAAATCCATCTCTGTCAGGTACCCATAACAACCTATAGTAGCCTACGGGAATAACTTCAACCACTGAAAAATTTTGGACTCAGTCTTAGACCTCAATTATTTTTCTTTTTCTCACCCAAACCCCCAAATCGACACACTTATCCAAATACGAATCCCTAAGCTTTAGTCATCAGTTTTCTCAGCGTATTTGATACGTTGAATATTATTCTGTGCATGAGTACATGGCATGAAGTCAGAAGTTTCGCTTGCCATGGGATAACCGTTAACCAGTTGTTTGCATCACCTTGAACTACTGAGGCAAGCACAAGAGAAAGATGGCAATTCGGGGCATTAACTAACAGGAAAGCAACCAGCAGCAATAGAGATCCATCGCTGACTTCACTCTGGTACTACTAGGTTGCACTATTATTATATAGGGATAAGTGAACTACGATAATTCGCTTGTGGTGACTATTACAGTGACTTGATACTCATGGGCACCATCTAGCGGTGACCATTTATTTACATGTGGCGTCATCTACCGGCCGCCACAGGGGCCTAGACCCATGCGGCCCCCCCGGTTCCGCCACCTATGCCTGTCTTTACGCAATGTAGACAAAAAGCCACATAAAACTTGCCAACACTTAAATTAGACGTTACGGTCAGTTATGTAGCTCATGCATTCCAAACTTGTCATGTGTTTTGAACTAGTCATGTGATCACTTTAAACAATAGAGTTCATGTTCAGCTCCTGAAAAAATAACTTCATGGCACTTTTTGCCTCATGACGCAAAATAGACGCTGCTTATGAAATATAAATCTTTACAACTATGGGCAGGACCGGCCTTAAGTCTATGCAACCGATGCAGCTGCATTGGCCCCCGCGCCGTGGTGTTTGGGTAGATTATTCATTTTTGCCAGTTACACCTTGCGCTTGAGAATCCAGTAGAAACGCCATAAAATATCATTGTTAACAAAGAACGGTCTCGTCAAAACTAGCGAATTTCCTCCAGAACGTTAGCAAACGTGCTCAATTCTCGTGTTAGTGCTTTATATCTGCGCTCTACCACGATCATAACACGATTGACTGAACACGATGACGTCATACAATCACTGTTCAGAGGGGCCCCGCGTCTAGGTCTTGCATTGGGCCCCTCACCTGCTAGGGCCGGCCCTGACTATAGGTTCTACTGTAATTTAGGTTATGAAGTGGTAACCGTTGAAACACAAGTTAAGTGGTTCAAGCTTCAAGAACTAACCAGATAAATGACAATGATTTGAACTGAACGCTAATTTTCAATTTTCATAAAAGACTCATTTTAAATCTCCAAGGTCATGAGCTGATCACTTGTTCACAAATATTGAATCGTACAAACCATGTGCTCAGACAAAACTCTGACTGTGCCAAACTGAGCCGTCAAAATGAATATGCAACCAAATCCTACAAAAAAATGAATAAGATGAACATGACGCATAACTTAGGCTACAATCCCTTTTGAATTTATTATTAGCCACAAGAGCTGCAAAATAATATAGGTTATTATCATTAATTAAAACTGCAACTATCATCAGCGCAAACACCCAAGTTTGTTCAGTATGGCTACAAAATGTGAGCAGAGGCTGGACTGTGCAAGCAGTGGCTAATTGGACACGCCAAGTTTGTCAGCATGAATCTGTTCCTGGTGTGGCAAGATAGGGCTCTTTCAGTATACAGGTACATCAAGGACGTTGTTTGCTGCGTACCTGGACTAAGGCTAGCCAGTGTAGGCCTACTGTGATCTGTAGTCTAGACTAGCTAGAGCACTCTAGCTCTTTTAATGTCGTGTGTAGTCTACACCAGGCTTTGCAGTCTTCACACCTATTGTGCGTGAGCCTGCATTGACTGGTTGTTGGATGATACCTACCAGGTCAGATAGCATTTTTCTGTCTAAACATGACATGCAAAATTGTTGTTGAGTAACATTGACATGTTGGACTGAATTTTTAGTCAGTCATTTAAATGTAAATGACATATTTCAAGTTATTGTATTCTTTTCAATGCTGTTTTGGTTTATAGACTAGCACTGCTATGTAATTAGGTTTGGTTGAAGTGCAACAAGGGTAGGATTAATAAATTAAATTATGAATGTGAATTCATGGAATGCATGGCGTTTAAATCTAACCACTGTTACCAAAGCAATGGCTAATGAAAAGCTTGGTGTGGCAACAGAACCGTCACCAGAATGTCTTCTATTGGGAGGCTTTACATTAGCGCAGTGGGGCTTGACGTTCTGAAATTTGAACAAATATTATTGTTTTATAGTGCTTCGTATTTCAATTTGGGGGGCTTGGACCTTTGTTTCGGAGGGGCTAAGCCCACCAAAGCCCCCCGTGGTCATGGGAGTGTATGGCAAAACTTCAGCTTGCTTTTCAATGTAATCGACTCGGAAAACTCCTTAGGTTACGCGATATGTCAAGCTTGCAAGGTATGTCAAATTTTCTGTTTTTAAGCATGACAGGGCCCAAAATGGCACAACACATTCAGGTAGTGTCTATTCTGCTTCATGAGGCAAAACGTGTGCTGGGACTATTTTGCCTTCATTTGAACACAATTCGTAGAAGTGGTCATGTGACAAGTACAATACGCAGAGACAATTTGTTGGGGTTTAAGAGTTTATGGTTAGGGTTTAGGATCAGGGCTTATGGTCAAGGCTTAGTGGTTCAGTGTTTAGCGTTAGGGTTTAGCCTGCAGTTCACTTAATGCAGTGGTTCCCAAACCGTCCTACGTGTACCCCTAGTGGTACGCGAAGGCTTTCAAGGTGGTGCACGAATAGGCATACTTTTTCTAGACAAAAATTATATTCACAACTATAATTTTATTGATCAGATTCTGTTAGTAAATTCCTGAATTTTTGTGTACTTCCTTTGTTGACTTTGAAAATGGCCACAAAAATTCTCGCAGCCATTTTGTTCATGTCGAAACTGTTTCCAAACTTTTGATCGAATGATATTTGGCACTATGACTTTTCTTGGAACAAGGTGGTAGGCTACGTGCTGACAGTACGGGACCCACAAATGGTACGTGATCAGAAAAAGTTTGGGAACCACTGACTTAATGCAAAAAAGAAGCTGCTAACTACTTGCCAGAGATGAGCATGGACAGGATCAGGATTGGATATCCTGCAGGCTACTTACGATTTATCGGATCAGGATTGGATTTGGATATTCATTTTTGAAAAAAAAGGATCAGGATATTGGTTTGATTTATATAACGAAATTTTCCTGAGAGTGATTCAAGATGTCACAAATGATGGTGGCAGCGTTTTCTTTGCTATGGTTTTTATATTGTCAATATGTGCTGCTCTCATCACAACTAATGGTGATTCATGTTACTTATCGTTAAATTTTTCCGGCCAACTGGAAGTAGTAAACTGCTCTTATATTGCTGGTATGCTGCTTTGTTTGTTGTGCTGAATGGCATATGTGTGTGTTGTGTAGGTTAATAGTCTGAGTCTATTTCATGGGTGGCCAATTTGTCTTCGACTGGGATCGACTATAAATTTCTTGATAACTCGTGATCGACCGGTCGGTAAAAAGTCACAAATAAAATATCATATGCCAAAGATGAGTACTGTATCACATATGCAAATACAGTGCACCATCGCCTTTGATGCACAGACAAAAGGCAAAGTGTCTGTTACACCTAAAGCATGATTGCCATGCAATAATCTGCCGAGGTAGCCTATGGTCAGCCACTGCAATAAGCACCAAAAAATAAACGTGACCAACCAATGGATGGATAATTTTTATGCACTTTCTGGAATATTGATTCAAAAATGTTCATTTTAGGTATCTTGTCAATCCAATGCAAAATCAGGCGCGATCGACCAAGTGACATTGGGCGATCAATCGGTCGATGTGATCAACCTATTGGCCACCCCTGGTCTATTTCAGTGTTTAAAGCTACATTTTTTTGGTTAAAATTTTAAACATTCTACCTAAAGTTTTATGCAGTTAATCTTCGCTAAAAGACAGTTTGAGTTTGTAGTTTTTGTAAGCTACACACTTTTATTATATTTCATACTGTGATCTCCTCTCAAAGTTACAAAATCTATTTTCTTTATTTTACCAGCTGATTGAATGCTGGAGCTCTTTTGCAATTAGCTGAACCAGACGGGTTGAATTGGTCACATGACAATGATTATATCCTTGGATTAGCGGATCGTCTTTGCCATAAAAACCTAACCCAAATGGCAAACCTGTGTCTGATTTTCAAAACTTATTAAAAAAGTACTGTGGCTTACATCAAAATTTTCCCATAAAAAGAGCCGTCTCTATTAGCCGAGCCGACACAACAATCCTGAGAGGCCAAACGACGACCACTCGCACAACAGGAATTCCCACTCGACCAGGTTCATTGTACCCAATGCTAGTGCCACGAACTTAGTGTTATAAGAGGACAAAGCCAGACAAACTACAGTCCTAATGGAAAAATGACCAGAGAAGGGCCGGATTAAATGAGCTCGAGGCCCCGGGCAAAGTTGTGACCGCGAGGCCCTAATAGCTTAGAGAAACTGAGAAGCGTTTCACATACCTTCGTTTCAACTTCGCAAAAACACCGGTCCAAAACGTCAAAACTGATACGATTTAGCAGCCTACACTTCAGGGGCAATTGGGGGTGATCACGTACGGCCGTTCGTATGTGGTTAATTCACTTAATTTGTTCAAACATGCAATGATGAGTTCACTCGTTTCCGTTCCTTTGACTGCAGAGGAAGGTTGCAAAACTAGCTAGCGGATTGTTGTACTATGGGTCTTTGTTGAGTAACAATAACACGACAATAAATCCTCAAACGTTAACTTCAAGTTACTCTAGTAGGTGTTTTTCCACATGTGACCATGCAGGGGAGCGGCTTTTTCTACCCAGATCCGCTTTTTTTAGTCGACCTAGGTTAGGGTTGCCATACGTCCGGAATTTCCCGGACTTTCGGTGTTAAAATTTGTGTCCGGAAATAATTTTGATAAATGCCCTAATGTCCGGAATTTTGCCATTTTCATAGCAGCTAATCATTAGGTCCTCTGAAAATTTGGATAATCAGGATTGGGAGAGAAAAGCATACCGTTCTTTGTAGCTTGTAACTTACTGTGTAACAATTCTGTGATATTTTTCTTCTGTGACAGTAATGTTGTTTTGCGGTGGGTTGGTAGTTGTACGAACATACTGAAATTTGCCGTATAGCGCTTGTTTGTTGTCGTGAAAAATAACCATAGAAGCTGTCAGGAATTTTGCCTCCTCAGATATGGTAACCTTAACCTAGGTGTCTAGGTTCAATCAGTGTTTTTTTAAAGATTTTTCGAAGGGTGTCGTGGTGGAGCTTTGGGGTGTCAACACGGTTTTCCCTTCTATGTCTGATATTTTTAACTGATTTTCATAAAAATGCAAGTTTCTCTTAAAATAAGCCTAATTGTTTGAACACACATTCACTTTTGGCAAAAAACTAAAGACAATTTTACAAATAGAAAGTTTCCGTGTCCATACTCATTCATTCATTTTCGTGCCCGTTTTTCCTTTGAGGGGGGTCGCGGCGGCAGCAGACCTAGGTCGACCCGAAATACCTCACGATCAACAGCAATATCAGAAAGTTCCCTCTGTCCACACAAAGGCGGGACCATGCAAGGTCGGAGATGTAGTCACGCCACCTGGTCTTTGGACCTCTCGCCTGCTTTCCCGCGAGTGTAGCCAGCAGGACTTGCCTCACCAATCTTCCCTGGGCGATACATGGCCGAACCAACGTAGCTGGGATTTTTCGATTCGGAGAAGTGTTGTGGACTTTCCCGTGGTTGACGAATTTCAAACCTGTGCACTTTGTCACGAAGTACACACCCTGAACTCTTCGCAAAAATCCCATCTCTGGCGCTTGTTCTTGAGAAAATATTCTTTCAGTCGTTACTCGAGGTTCACACGCCCGTAACTAGGGTCGCAGGGGGGGAAAATCCCCCTAAAATTTTTTTTGCTGAGGTACACTTCATCTGCTGCAGTGTATTTCCGCTCACTTGCAGAATACACTGCTTTGGGAGTCTTGAGAAACATAATACGTCGATCTTTGTAGGGGCTGATTTTCATTCCTGCTTGGATGCTCGCAGCTGAAACGTGCATTTTGAAGGCCCTGTTGAGAAGTTGCTAGCAGTAGCCTGCCAAATCTTTCGCAAAAAGCAAAGGGTAGATTCTGCAGTTCCCAAAGGTGACACCCTCGTCCACTCGGCTAACCCGGTCATGTACTTTCCCGAGGTCGACAAAACATGCGTATGCGTCTTTGGCATGATCCCAAGATATCCCGAAAATTTGTTGGAGAGTAGAATTTTGTTCTGTTGTGCTACAGCCGCGACAAAAACTGCACTTGGTATCATCCAGCTTTGGTTCAATTATTTTTGTATTTCACGGCATCTTTTCACAAGGCACTTGGCGTACACTTTTCCAGGGAGGCTGAGGAGAGAGATGCCCCAGTAGTTGGTGCATTCACTCCTGCTTCCCTTTCTGTGTATCGGGATGATCAATTTGCTAATCTTTTGGTGCCCTTTTAAAACGCCATGCCACTTGACACACGATCAGCCAAACCATCCGGTGTTCTAAGTTCCCCTAATTCACTCCCAAACCTTTCCCAATTAGCTTAGCTCGGATTTAGCAGCGGCATCAGAGAGCTTATTGATGCACAGTTCTGCAGAGGCTTTCGTCTGTGCAAAGTTAAAACATCCCGCCTGAAAAACTTTGCTCAGTTCTGTCAGGTGAGGTGGCAACGTTGGCAAAAGGAAAGCACCATATGAAATTTTTTGTTTTCACAAGTCGCAGTAAAACATCATTTTTTAGTTTCTCACAGCTGTTTCAGTGCGGCCCTAATATCCAAAATCTCACTCCTAGCTCTCACAGTTGCCTCACTCGACAACTACCTTGTTTTGAATGCGCGCAGCAACTGCCTACCTTGTGTCTTTATTGTAGTGTGATGCATCGCCAGGCAAGCCGATCGCAACGGTGAAACAGTAACTTAAACATTTCCATAATGCATTAAAGTGCTTTCACGTTTTCGTACACTGTACAAATCTACGACAGCATAGCAACAGCCGAAGCGAGGTGGTGCGCATGACAATGCGCAGATACCATTCTTTTAATTTCCGCTTCCAGCTTCTGCCACGGAGAATTGTGTCGGCCTATCATTGCATCCCATGCTGCAATAACCACATACAGGAAAACATACTTTCCTCAAATCGTTTTACTTCAGTACAAACCAAAACCATATCTTCTTGACTTTCAGAATTTAGGGTGTCATTGCAAAATTTTAGGGTGTCATTTTGACACCCAAAAAAGGCTTTAAAAATACGCTGGTTTAATTATGAAAAATCGCGTTAAATATGTTTTTTTTTGAAGTGATAAATTCATCAGCAACTTCAATGTGTTCAATAATATAAAGATAACTTTATGTTACATTGCTTGCATGCGCAGTGCGCACGTTAGGTGAGAAAGAACGCATATCGGCTGAAGCAGAACGTGTTCAACAGTCGGTTTCATTTCATAGTAATCACTGGTTTCACATCCTCATATAAGATCATTGTCGGGGTTATATATATAATTTTATGTATATAATCAGGTTTTTTTTAAGGAAAATGTTAGGTACCCGGTATGGATCTGTCGGGACCCGATTTCTCTGATTCTAGGGACCCGATTTTCTCTGATTCTAGGAACCCATTGATAATTTTCTCTGATTCTAGGGACCCCTTTTTCAATTCTAGGGACCCAAATCGGGTCCCTAAAACCCCTTAAAAAAAGCTGATATAATATATAGGCCTATAATTTCATATTTTGTGGGATTTTAAATCCCGTTAGAGTTGAAGATTGCACAAAATTTCCTAATTTGATAACAAACGTACACCTACAATTAGTGAAAGATATCATCAACGGAGTACGTTACCAACGTTATGAAAAACATCTTGAGCAACAAAAAAGGTCTTCCAAATGTTTAATGTTTGCGTTGCAGAAGAAAATTTGCAAGAGGATATATAATTAAACCAGTATTTGATTATCGTTTTAAATCAAATAAGCACACTCATATGTTTGTGTTCGTAACATAAATTTTCTGGGTTTTTATTCAGATCTGTCGCCAAGATTTTGCAGCAGGGGGGACAAAAACCACAAGGGGGTCAACATTTTTTAAATGCAATATTGGATGTATGCAGCAACCGTGGGGCCAAACATGAAATGGGGTCAGGGCACCACTGACCCCCCGCTAGCGACCGTCCTGTTTTCATTGTACGAATACGGGCTTGTTTTGGTGTGCAATCTGAGTTTATTTGAAATCACTGAAAGCAAGCCCCGCATGTGACTGTTGAACACACTCACAGACATCTTTGCAGGTAATGCAGCGAGATGGTGACACTGCTGATAGCGGTAGGCCACGTACAGTTATACACCGTGTGAAAAGAAGCATGAATAAATCTGTAGCAGTGCTTCCACGAGTTTGAAAAATCCATTGTTAGTGTGAGACTGTGATCAACGTGCCCGAGTGAATAGCTTGATCAAACGACTCTTATGCAGGCTTCTTTACACGCAGCATAAAAATATGTAGTTTATTGTTAGAATACGTCTGTGCAGACTTGTGGGAACACGTCTTTATCGTTAAGGTTTAGTTCTGACTTCTTAGTGAGCACTAAGGGCAAAGTTAT
>JGI24159J19872_10002666_pt1 | contig 21518 bp, 14 predicted proteins | sample Ectturendosymbi4_FD_19872 | JGI IMG/M metagenome (IMG submission 19872) | reverse complement strand
ACAGGGTTGGATGCAGCATGCAGGACCCAGTTATTTTCAACCTAAAATCTACTGTATGGATGACAATGATGGCATGAAGGAAGATCAATCTGAAATGTTTTACGGCCAGNGCCTATCTGTGACTTGTAAAACACTAGCTCAGAGAACCAGTCAGCTATAGACCTGGTCATAAAAGATGCTAGCTTAGCGCTTAAGGGCCAACATNTAACGCTAATACTCACATCATTAATAATCGTGGGGTCCTCGAGGCTAGACCCTACTAGAGACTTCAACACAACAANAGAGCTGAAGCCAATGCCATCAACCCTAGCTGTTAATGGCAGGGCCACACACCCAATTAACACATAACAAGGATTTATTACACTGTAGCATGAGCACAAACACGAGCATGAACTCTTATGACCAACGGTAAACAAACACAAACAAACATGACTCCCCTTAATATTCCCAATTTATTCTAAGTACAAAATCATAAAAAATTTGGCCAGGACCTTGTCCCTATTTTTAATATTTGCAGAAAATTTCTACAAGTCCAAAATGAGAAATATTATGACAAAACTCTGTTTATGAAGAATGATTTACAACGACAAATTATGACAAAGTATTTATGAAACAAACCAAGAATCAAAGTACTTACAGTTTTGCAGGCCAGAGACTTACTGTCAATTCAGAATACATTGCTTNCTAGAAGCTGTTTATTATTTAACTTTTTAGTTCTACAAGACCCTCAGTGGCTATTGTACGTCCACTTCAAATCAAGTTCGAACTACTACTGAACAACTACAACCCCAGAACCTTGGGTATTTAAGCAAAACCTTCTTGGTTCATTTCATTGGGATGGCAATGCCACCAAAATGTGGCAATGCCACCAACATGTGGCAACGCCACCAAAATGTGGCAATGCCACCAGAATGTGGCAACGCCACCAAAATGTGGCAATGCCACCAGAATGTGGCAACGCCACCAACATGTTCTGGTTCATTGACTTTGTTGTTAGTTATGATTTATGACATGACAAAGGCATATATTTTTGTCTTTCTTTTATATTTCCAGGAATTCATCAATTAGTTCTCTTTCTTCTTCAGTCAAGACTACTTCCCAACAGTTTTCTTGTGTTTGTCTCTTCNTCATTTAGTTGCTTCAATGGCTTACTTATCATTGACCATTCCCAATGAAAGAAAGGCTTGTCTGAAGCTTAATNGTTGTTCATTACATTCATGCAATCTTCTTAAAAACTCCATTCTTGTTGCTGCTTGTAGACATTCTGTGCATTACGACCAGATTGCTGCTTTGGGTTGCATTTAATTGCTTCGTATTACTTCCTGCTGCATGAGTCTTGACAAGTCTTGCGAGGGCTACTCTTTGAGTCCGTTATGCTTCACTGGTTTTCCCAATTTATAATTTGTTACCCTTGTCATGTCATACAATGATTTTACACATGAATAATAACACAATAATTGTCAAACAGTATTGTCCATGTTCTTTTCTTCACAATTCTTCAAGGAATGTTTCGTGTACTCGNGATCTTTTATGAGACAGTTCTGATAACGTGTTAAGGGTTAACTTAACCTTAACAGGTTCACAACGCGACTGCAGTTAAAATGAAGATCGCTGTAAATATGCTGAAAACGGCGGGACCATTTAATGTTGTTTCCCGAATAACCCATCGAAACACGTCACATTTTCGTGAAAATGTTATTTAGCGGCTTTAAAAGTACCTTATATTTTTCTGCAAGTACCTTTAGAAGATTAGGCGATTATGAACTTTTTCACAAGATTGCTTTTTCATGTTCAGGAAAAGATGGGAAAGCATTTGAGTTGGGATTTCTCAACCTTAGAATTAATCTCCTTGTTCTGCTTTCCGTCACTCGTGCATACGACCAGGCGGTACTTGATCGTCTCCGCCTGCTGCAGTTTATTACCGTTTACCTTTAGCGTACACTAGCCTGAGTTATGGAGAGACGTTATACTTCGGCATTTTCGGTGCTAATTTGTATTCTACTTGGTTGCACGCAGTTGAAAACCGATGTAGTGTATGATGAAGACCCTGTTCTGAGAAAGCCGCAACACAAAAATCTAAAAACACGAATTTATTTGCAATATACGCTTCTGGGACATCAGAAGTCTTTTTGAACGACTTGCAAAAGTTATACTGTATGGCACGCTAGCTACCACAGTACCACTACATGTTGCAATAGAACTATAAAATGATAAACAAATACATACATTTTCGGAAAGCTCAAAGAGCGCCATGCAAAGGATCGAAGAGCCCCATGCGGCACGCGAGCCACAATTTGGCCACTCCTGTAATATAGGTATGAAGAGGAGTCGTGAAAGCATACAACTGTGTCGAAGTCCAACACCTGTGGTGAACGGTTGTTGTTTAACTACGCCGACATTGACTCAAACTTCTGAGCAAGAACGCAGTGATCTGATGGACAGTAACAGACGGTCGCTAGTATACTGTACAGCACTCAACCAACAGTTTCCACAGCTTTCCTCGAAGCACACGGGCGTATGCTTTCTCGAGATCGACAAAAAGCGTAGAAATACTTTGCATGCTCCCAAAACTTCTCAAAAATTTATGGAGAGAAAATGTGGTCTGGAGCGCTACTTCCAGGACGAAACCCGCACTGGACATCGTATAGCTTTTTCCTTTGATGCAACTATATCGCTCGTCTTTTAAGGTACTTGGCATACAACTTTCGGGGAAAGCTAAAGGGAAAAATGCTTCAGTAGTTATGTCTCCTTTCTTTTGTATGGATATGATCAACGATTTAGTCAATCGTTCGGTGCCCGTCCAGAACACCATGCTTCTTGGCAAACTTGACACACACTAGTCAACCAAATTACTCCTCTGTTCAAGGCTTGGCACATTTCAGGTTGGATTTCATTCCAACCTACAGCCTTCCCAGCTTTCCGTGTTTTGGGAGCGAAGAAGACTTCGGTTGCAATGATGGTCAGGTTTTTCCTCCAACTCTACCTCTTGTGTGTCTGATGATATGATAGTTACTGGGTTCAAAAGAAAAGACGTTTGAACTATCCTAGAGCTGTGGAGGATGTCCGCCTCACTTTAATCGATCTGGCAGAAATAGTTCTTTTGCAGAGAAGTCTCCGGGTGGCTTGCCAGAATACTTTGTTGGCTTTTCAGTAAGTGGAATTTAACTTATGTCCGAAAATTTCCCAAAACTGCATTTTGAACTCCTTACCACTTGAACTGCGCACCAGCGCACCGCCAATGCAAAGGTTCATCTTTGTTTTGAAGAAAGCTCTTGTAAGCTACTTTCTTTGCTAAGCTGGCATCTTTCACCTCACATTTTTGCCTTCATTGGCCATACCGACTAAAACATTGTTCATGAAAAGAAAACCATAATAACCAATGTCTATACGAAAATGTTTTTTATTTTCTAAAATACTGTGTTTTTGACATCATGTTTTATTGTCGATTGTATTACAAGGCCGGCGCAGCTAAATTTTCTTACAAAGTCTTTTATCAGGAAATCGATTTCACGTAATTTGTCATCTTCAGTCATGTAAATATATGAGTGAAACGAGCAAAAGTATATGAGTGAAACGATGAAAATCTAAGCAAGATTTGGGGGAAGCACGCGCACTGTAGTTTCAAACACAGGCTATGATCATATTTCTGGTGTCACAGCAACCGAAAACAAAACTGACGCCAGTGGAACGGCGAGCTTGAAGCAACCCGGCTATGAGTCAAGCATACTTTTTTCGGTGCCTGTGGCCCGCTCAGCTTAGAACAAGGCCTCCTAAATATACACTATTCATATTTAGGAGGCCTTGCTTAGAACCGCTACTGGGCTGTGAACTACGTAGCCTGTTTTGCGTTTCTGTTGCGCAAGCGGTTTTACAAGTTTCCCTTGCTTCAGCACACTTGAGACATTTCAGAAAAGCTGAGTGAGCAGGGATTTCCCCTTCGTGTCGGCGAAAATTGAAAGCTCCGGGTTTGCTGTTGAGCGTTCGGAGGAACTGCCAGTCATGCTCTGCTTTTATGGCTTTGCGATGATTCGGGCTTGCACATCCACGTTTGAGCAATAAGTCTCCGCAAGGGCAACGAAGTCGAATCAATTTGCAAGTTGTTTAAAATTCGCTTCAAAATATTTGTTTTGAAATTCACTTCCTTAAATTTACAATGCTTTTTTGGGGCTTTAAATTTCAAAATTATTTCTTTTTCGTTTACATGATCTGCAATTCAGTGTGGGTTGGACAAAACGTCGTCACCTATGATGAGGAACACGTTATTCTTTTTGCTGCAAAAAGTTTTGGCTGAGTTTGGCCCGAAAATATAAGCTTGCTGTAATCTAAAAAAATTCAATGAATGCGTGTGATGTAAACACAATACTTGTGAACGCCAAAGCTAAGAAAGGTGAGCTGAGTGTTAATTATGACATGTGCTGCGAACACCTTCAAATTGTTGCGAGTGATGATTTTGAACATGTTGTACTGCAGGTATCTTTTCACATTTTTCCAGCAAATATCTGAAACGCAGTCGTGTAAGTATTTCCGTCTCAAATTTGAATAAAATGAAAAAAAAAACAACTTTAGGCTGCTATGGACAATTCCCAAATAAGGAAGTTTTAACCAGGAGGTACTCATGTTACCTGGGTTTATGGGAACATAATGCTGGGAATATGGGACTAGATCGTTCAGTACCGGTAGTTGTTTTATTCAATGTATCAATTTATCATGACAATTTCGTGAACGGTAATGCTATTTCGACAGTGAAACGAGGGTATCGAAACATACTGGAAGACAGGCTTACCCTGGTTACAAAAACGTCTCAAAGTTGGGATCCCCCGGCGTCTTGACAGAGAACAACATTTTGGGTAACCGCAATTACACACTTGATTGTTTGAACAATAAACAAATTACAGGCTTGCTAGTTGTTTTTTATAAGTTTATTCGAGTGCCACGCAAATTTGATTCTATGAAAAATTGTTGAACCGAATCAACCTATTTTTATGATAATTCCAGTCTTACACCAGGCGTTACGAAAATACGCGTGAAGTTTTTAAAATGCTAAGCAATAAACCAACGCTTTTTAACTTGCCAGAGCTATACTTGTGTAAATTCTAAATTCTGGAGACGTTGCTGTTCGCTATACGAGTATATTGTGAGTCTTGCCTTTCTTGCTGTGTAACTACTTGTTAGAGTCTTTTTCATTTGATGCAAAGAGGTATTATTTCAGTGTGACCTAGCAGATGAAGCCTGTTTCAAAAACTCTGAAATCTATCAAGCATGTTTGCTTTATTTTCTTGTTTTGATGCAACTTAGTGATTGGTTCGTTTCAAACAAATAACTAATGCAAAACTTTCTGGTTTTCGTTAAAGTACAAACTGTATGCGCTGGTGTTGGATGTATCTCAAAATCGAAGTTCCTTAAAATCGTTTATATCATTACTCTAGACATGGTATATTTGGTTTCTACTACACTGTTGCAAGTAAACACTAGTGAAAAACTAACATTTTTTCAACTTGCCCTTGGTAATTCCAAAAAGGTGGCGCTAGTCAATAAGATCATGTACTTGAAGGAAAGAACACTGATTTGAAGCATGAACGTTTTGATAGCATATGATGAAAAATGCAGCAGAAACAAGAATGCTTTAAGCCAAAGCAAGAATGTCAGTGCTTGGTCATTTAGTAGTATGTTAATATATTAAGTTGAATGACTCTCATGACAAATAGAAGGAAAATGCAAAAAGTCAAATTGGCCCATAAATAGCACAAATGTAGTCTGCGTACAGCAATCAGATTTTGAAAACAATGTTTCACTGAACTCAAAAGTAAGGCTCGATTGTGCAGCAACATTTGCAGCATGACTGTCGTGAACCAGTCGAGGGATCTTTCACAGCATCCTAGGTTTTATTGAACTAGAAAACGCAGACATCCTAAAGAAACAGTAAACGTAGTTACAAGCAGAAAACATTCAAAGACTATTGCAAACAAAAGGCCACAGCAAAACACATCCTTTCACGCCACCTTCCAAGACTATACTTTGTTTGATATGGTGGTATGTTGTTGGCGCTTTCTAACTACAATGGTCTTGTAGCGCCAGGACTGAGATTGTACAATTTCTGGGTTCATGTTCACTCGGTTGGTTTTTGTGTTCGGATCGTGTTCCCTGCAGCTCTTCCGTACACCGTGCGTCTGGTAAGAAGGCTACAGTACCAATTTACAAGGTCTTGGTAAGACCCGGCCAAGAGTCGACCTCTCGACCTACCAGCACCGAAGCGGACGCGTTACCACTACACCACGGGCTGGTAAGAAGACTATACTGCAAGGCAGCAGCGGCGATACAACGAAGACAACACAATCGGTGACTGCGCGCTGATTACACGTGGCGAGGGGCAAGAAATGCGCAGTTGTGCATCTCACAACAATGACAACAAAATACAAGAAAATTTCTGCACTTTCAAAGAAGTTTGTATTACCTTTGCCAAACCACGTGGCGCTTCATTTTGCAGACTGTGCTTTTTTTTACCTGTTAACTAAAGGCCGTATTGCAATCTGTCTTCTAGATTTCAGAATGATTAGTGCGTGGTCTTATTCGAACATGTAGTTTTCTTTAGTAGTGCTCAATTACATTTCAATTTTCTGGTACTAAGCAGAAAAGAACGTAAGAGTGGAAACACGTTTTTTGAAAACACTGAAACCGAATTTTCAGCAACAATCGCAGTGTGTCCTGTTTTTCACATTCCATTTGCAATTCAAAGATAATACTGGTGTGCCTTATTCTTATGTTTTTGGTAATGATGAACAAATTCTTAAAGTTGAAGCAACGGTGGTAAGTGTGGAATGTGGCTAAGCATAGATTTATTATGAGAGTATCACTGCACAATTTACAAAGAACCACCAAACCAGTAATTGTGCGATCATACCCATGGATATCTAGAAAGGAGATTCTAGATGTCCCTGGGGCATAAATTAGAACATTCAGCAGACGTGAACTTCTGACGGTTTTAGCCTTGAGTTAGCAAAACATGAAGTTACCGATCAATAAATTCAAACAACGTCATTCGTCCTCCAGTTTAGGTTTTATTTAGATTGTTATGCAACTCAAAGTGTCAGTTCCTTTTTGAGGGAAGGCATACCAATTTTGGAAGTAGGACAAGAAACAGCAAAATGCGAAATTACTTGCAGGCAATCGAACTGCTTCACGTTCTTGCGTATGATATGCAAGTTTTCCTGGCTACGCGTTAACTCCCCGCACGTTTCACCGTTCAGTTGTAATAAGATGAACTTGACAATCGTAAATTACGCCGAAAATTTTGCAAAACTACTGTTACGGAATGCTATCAGCCTACAGTATTAGGAATATCACTCTTCTGGGTTTCATTTGCACTTGTGTTTTAAATAACACTACACAAAGTGAGCTCCTATTGCCGTACGTATTGTGGAGGATCCATATATACAGATGTTGAAGATACCTCGCAACCGTTCCATTGGAGCATTGCAGTGAATTATCTCATGGGATTTCTACCTGTTAATAGCACTTGGTATCTTCCAATGATTTTGTCATATGTTGATCTAAGACTCAAAGTCGAAACCACGTAGGTAGGCAGTGATGCGCAAGAAAAACATAAATCATGTGGACGCCAAGTAACGCAGTTAAGGCGTTTGTATTTATCCCAAGCAAAGCTGGAAAAGAACAACAACGAAAAGATAACAGCCGCAACAATCGGAACTTTCATCGGTTATACATAGGCATGCTGTTTGATCAAAAAAATGAAGTAGTGTAAAAAACTACGCACAAGGAATGAGCTGATGAAGACATAAGATAAGAACGCACAGCGCTCAATGAATGCATGTAAATTGTTTCGAATCGAAACATCAACTGTCTTTACGAAATGGGCAACCTGATACTTGCAATGTTCATTGTCAAACAAAATTTACGTCAAAGCAAATAGATCTGTGATGTGAAAGACATTTATAACTCATCATCCCTTTTGTAAAAACTACAGCGCGTTGGGAAACACACCTTCAACAAACACTAATGTCCTTCTGGGACTCTTCTTTTTTTATTTGGGAGAATTGAATCTAAAGGAAAACGCTTGTTTGCTGTACATAAACATGCTGGTCATGGCCATCTGGTAGACGTCTGTCTGAGCTTCTGGCAGATGTCGGGTGTTTGAAAGGCTGTTGTAAACAGTCTCAGATTTCGACAAGCACGGCACTCTGCTGTGGAAATGTCTCTAATAACCTCATATGAAGTTCTAAATCACAAGATGAGAAAATACCAAATTTGACAGGTTTGCTTTTCTGAAAAGTCTTGATCTTCACTTTTAGTTAAATAAATACGAGATTAATTCATGCCGTGAACTTACCTTTAATTCAATAAGAATGCTAAAAATCCCAGTAAATTAAATTTTGAAGGCTAAAACATTGATATTTTGACTCATAAAATAAAAGGTTTTAGGAGTAGTGGTTGCAAAAGCCTTTTTTGGTGAGTCGAAGTATGTCATGTTAAAGTAACCCCAAGTTTCAACAACGTTATGAAACAAACTAAAACAAAGAGCTACGTTTTGAAAATGGCCTAAAACAACTCAAACGTCAGCAGACAAGCTGCGGAATGTGAAATTGCTCAAAGAAACTAAAAAATATGCTGGCTGTAGTTTCTGGGAAACACGCCTAAGCAAGAGTTTCATCTGTTAAGAATTCAATGACAAAACTGGATCATTGTTGTTACAAGACTTAATTACGGTTCTGGAACCGTTTTACACAACAACAACAAGCGATGTCGATAAACCGTCAGTGCAAGGGACCACTGCAGTGGTAAACACAATATTGTCTTTTGAAAGCTAATCCTGGATTGCTCAGCCAGCTTAAGCCGCAGATGCGATCTCAAATGCAGAGATCGCTCAGTGCACGCACGGTTGACACTACATGAAAAATGAACACAACAATGCTGTCTTTTTTGCTTCTTTCTACAAGCAGGGTGAAAATAATGATGGCACTAAAGGGTTAAATTAACAGATATAGTGACGAGTGCTACATCCACCATTACAAAACTCCTTTGCTCAGATGATCTGGTATGAAAAGCTATCATTTATTCAATGAACACTTATATATGTTTAGGATTAAAGTAGAGGGCTGGCTCTTAAATCGTGTGGGATGTGTGCAGGACTTTGTGCAGGAAAGAAAAACAAATTTTGATTGATTGAATTGAATAAAAGGCATAAGCAGATCATTCATCTTATTGCTTTTTGGTGTTTAGGCAGATGCTGAGAAAGCTTGAAGTCCTTGACGAATAGAACAGTGATGTGCGGTTTTCTGCCAGTATATCACATCTATGCTTACTCAGAAGCAAAAATGCAATGATGAAGATCACAAGAAGCAAGGACAATTTTTAATTGTATATCAAAGCTTCTGTGACGTAATAGCTGTGGTCGCAGACGCAATTCCAATATTATTTTACAGTAGGATGTCGACCTGGAGACGATGGTGCAGTGGTCTTGGTCAGTAAGCATTTAGGGTGCTCTCAGTTGCGACAATTATTTGTGCAATGACGTTTGCTTGTGAACTGTTATAAAAATCAACAAAATCAGTGTTGTAAGCAAGACTTTTAATATTTATAAAGTTTACTTTTAAAATAGGCTGAAATGTTTCTTTGTTGGAATAAAATGGTCTTAATTTTTGTTTTCTTTTTTCGTTTGAACACCAGGACGTGGACTTCGGCGAATGGCAAGATTTTCTTTTCGTGGGTCGACACAATAATAGGGAGGTCACATCTAGAAAACCACTAAACAAAAAATCTGCATTACTTGTAAATATGGGACATCAACTGTGAATGGGAAGCGACCTCACCGGCACCCACACGTGAATGGTCTGCCTGAACTGAAACCTCTTTACATGAGTTTTGGTTTCGAAATTTCAAAGTGGTTTTGCTCCTGTTGATGCATGTCTCTGCTCTCGGGTGTATTGACCTCTGTGGAGCATCAGGAGTTAGCATGTCGATTTTTTTCTTTCCCCAACCTCAACATGCGCTTAAACGTCAATCAAGGTGACATAGCCTTGAAAGAAGAATTTTCATGAAGTGTAGGTGCGCACGGCTTTCTCAATTTTTTTCCTACAGATTGGACACGTCTTCAAAGACTTTGTACATTCCAAGCAGCAACAGATATGACCGCACGTTATGAAGACCATGTCTGCCTCCAGGTCCAAACAAACCTGTATAAAACAACAAGTTGTGATGGAAATGTACGGTTGAGACTTTTCAAACTTACAGTATGGCGTATGATACCAGTAGTTATTTAATACAAAAACATAAATCTTGATGTAAACGTTTGGTTTGAAGGCAGATTCATTGGGAGTTTACTGGAAACAGCTAATAATTTACCTAAAAAGAAATATTTACTCTTGGTTGCTAATGAAACACTGGAATGGTTTGTTTTCAATGTCTTCTGGTGTGCAGCCCATCAGTAGATCTGGCGACGCATCTCAATTACTGCTCATCCAATCCCAGCGTTATTTTTACAAAACATGAATCTTTACAGTATTATATACAGATAATTACTTTGCAAACACGCTCGTCCTTAAGCTGCTGCAATTTTTGCTTCAGCTTCTTCTTTAATGCTTCTTTCTCTTCGGTTTCTTCCGTAAACGCAGGTAATTGTTTCTGCTGCTCAGTTGGATTCACCTGCAATGAAGAGCACATCACTTGGCTCTTAACATAGTTGCACGAATTTCCTTAAGTGCTGTTATGGGCGATTCTCAAAGCACAATCAAACTATATCAACACAGCTAACATCGATCACAGATTGCTTACTTACTGTAGCACAAACGACCCTGTAGTTTTGAAGCTGAAGCAAATTAGCCAAACAATACGTTTGTCAATAAAAACTAATTTCACTTACAGTGCGTAGCTGTGATGGCATGCCGGTTTGATTCATGACAATATGCAGAGGCTCAAACATTTGTTGAACATGAATGTAAGCATGTTTTGGTGCGCAGATGTGTGCGTACTGCGTGCACCTGAATGTGAACGTATTCCGCGTATTCGCGTGTGGGGTTTGCATATGTGGCACTACCATACATATACATGTGTCTAGTGTTTCCAACCCAGGTTTTCCGGAACCCGAAACCCGTTTTTTTGGCTATTTCCTACCCGAAAGCCGTTTGTTTTTCAACTACCAAACCCGGGTATTAAAAAAACCTGGAATTGCTGTTGCATTTAAATGTTAGTGATTCTAATAACACTGAAGTTGCAGATTGGTGATTGTAACGGCCAAATTAGCAAGTTTGAACTTTCACCTATTATCATGAGGCAAGAGGTGCGGATTTTTCTCGGTGACCATCGTACGTTTGTTGTTGGTCCGTTTGTATTTTCGTTGAATTGATCTACTTAGACAGATCGTGACGTCATTTTACACATAACAGGTGTCTAGGCGGACTTTAATCTTTTCGCTAACCTCGTTAAATAACTACAGTACCACTTGAGACAATCCTTCAAAGCTATGCCGTAGTTCCGAGTTAGTAGTTAGTTCATTTATAAGCTGTTATGTGTTAGTTCATATACAGGCTGTGATCTTTGCAGAATCGATTCGTTCCTTTTGAGTTTGCAATAACGTTCTACGAAATATTCGGTTTTCCTTTGGAAGCGAGTTTAAGTAGATTTTTAATCATACACATCCATTTAAAGACGTTAGTAATTAAAGAAAATCCGAAGCTTAGAGCCACTCCTTTTACAAAAAGGCTCAACCAACACCAAAGTGCAATTTGTAGCCTGTTATACAAAAGGAGGTAAATTGCGCAGGGACGAACAGTGGCAATTTCACAATTATACTGAGTTTTCATCGCTCAAAATCGCATTTATTTCAAAACCCGAAAAAACCCTGGTTTTCCCAGGTTTCTTTTCCAAGCTACCCGAAACCCGGGTTTTAAAATTTTGCCCCAAATTGAAAACACTACATGTGCCACAGTGCACGTATTTTCCCACGATATGCACGTATTCACGCGAGTTTTTTGGCATCAAAAAACTTTGACCATGAAAGGAAGAAAGTATTTACAATGAAAAAAATATGTGCTGCAAACACAGCAAGGAGTGCTATTACGTTTGGAAATAAAAAGCATTGAAGTTAGGAAATCTTGTAAAAAATAGTTTCGGGAAAGTGTAACTTTATGACATGCGACACAATGAATTTGGACATTTGCAGCATACGATCTGAGCTGCGACTTGAAGTAATTTTCTACTGCTCCAAGAAATCTGAACAATGTAATAAATTTGATAGGAATAAAAACGATTTTTCAAAACTGATTGCTACGAAAACGCCACTAACTTTTGACAAACGTCTATTCACGAAAAAAGTTTTGCGCAGACCGAGATACTTTCAATGCATTGTCCTGATGCAATCGATTGGTGCGCTTGCGACGTCAAACAAAGCGAAAGTCTTTTGCGATCTATTGTAAAAACGAAGGATGCCGTAAAAATGATTTACAAACAATGATATGCGATTTTTTATCACATTGCTGCTCTACTGTCAAAACCGCTTGGGAATTTGCTTATAAGTGTTTTAATACAGAATAATTATTACGAAAACCGTTAAATGACTTGCAACCACCACTAGTTTGATGCAACAAAAAGATGGCTTGGCACGGCAAACCCTGAAGATAAACAAAACAGACAAAGTACTGAACGATCTTTTTAGTGAAGTGTGGGCAATTTGGCTCGGGGGTCATTTTGAAAAGGCCGCGTTTAGCGGAGGGCCGTATGTTCGAATGGAAACTGAAACATATGGATGGGAATAGAATCAAGTCTCGGTTCAAAACCTCAGCACTAACATCAACTGCGATAAGTTGGAGAAATATTCAAATTTGAAGATTTTACCTGAATGCTTCCGCGGGCCACTGAAAACCTTGTGACGGGCCAAATGTGGTCCGTAGGCCGCTAATTGCCCACCGCTCTTCTAAGTAAACTAGTAGCACCAATGTTCTGAGGTTTACTACACGGTATATCATAGCGGTGGCATTGTTAGACGGTCACTGTTTGAGTTTGAGTCTTAGAGGAGAACATCAGTAATGCCATGCTAAAATGAACAAAGGACTGTCATAACTCTACGATAGGTGAGGGAAAAGAAATATGTGATTTATTGATCATTTAAACGAAAATGTAATACTTCACTATGTAACGTCATGTGCAAAGTGCATAACGAGTATCAACAAACGTAGTTGCGTTTAGTTGTCAGACAATTGACCAGTCCGATAATACTAGGATTTTAAGCGATTGGGTTATTGGCTACGTATGAAATTTTGTACCAGATAAGCGCTTTGTAAAGGATTTTGAAGCTCCTATTTCTGTTCATGGAAAAGGAAATGTAGGCAATAAAAAGCAAAAAGAAAATAAAAAGTAAATTTATCCGTTTTCATGTCAAATTCCAGCGTAACTCATATCTCAACTAGTTTTCGTATATTAAGAATCTTGACCGACATATTCAGTAATGATGGGTTGATCCCACACATTAACTTACTCGTTTTCTCAAAGTAGATGGCCTTAAAGAAAAAAGTCTTATCAAACATGTAGCAAATCATAAAATTTCATTGAGTTTCTTTACGGTTGTCAAAGTCTATCGACAAAATAACTAATTCAAAAGGAAGGGGTTCTTGGTCAAAATGACGCAAAACGTAGTTGGTTTTACAACTGGAAAAAAATTATGCCCAAACCTGATAGAAGGCATTGCAGAGCGGGCCATCATATGGATCAGGGTTCTCGAAATTCAATCAAAAGTTAGAAATTCAATCGCACACTGTTAAGTGCCAGATACATCTCAAAGGCGGTTTGAGCCTTAGTACAGATGAAAGTCGGGCTTTGCCTTTGAAAAAATTTTGCCAATGCGGTCAAAGCAATCGACGCGACAGGTGTATGATATTGCCAAAGTCGGTTCCTTTGATCACACTGCACGCTTGACGGACCCTCGCTACATTTTATATGTTTGTGGGTGCAATCATGCGTGTAAGAACGAAACCTCTGCCGAGAAGAACGACTGTATGGCGCCACGCCTGAGGTGAAGTTTTGACACATGATAGTTTTTATACTTCTAACAGTTCCTGAACGTCAACTCCGATGAAGCATAGCATTATTTAAAATCCAAAGTATTCTAAGACTGTGATCGCGTATTTGGCAGTGGTTTTTAACGGGGAGCACTCCTCCCAAGGCAGGCGTCAAAACATTCCCATGGGTACGCGAGCCCTTACGAGCTCTGCAATATGGAAAGTTTGATCAGCAAATTTATCAACAAATGCATGCTTTCTGCTTTCACAACTTATACGCTGTCAGGGGGGCTTGAAAAAAGAGGAGTACTTAAGGAGAGCGTGGTATGGAAAAGGTTAAGAACCACTGCTTTATGGGATGGCTTTTTTATAGGCATGGAAAACACTAAAGTTGTGATTATTGATTGAAAGGAACGAAGGACTGTCGATCCTTAAATTTCGTATGTTATCCAAATGAGTGCATTACGCGTGATTGCAATTGTGATGAAATGTATATATTTATGCTTGGACAGTCACGCTCTTAAGTCGCTTCAATAGTTTGGACCACCCTAAGACTGACCAACATTAATGTTAGGCGAGAAACAAAAACACTAATTTTGTAACGGGAATGAAGGCCACCATAACACAAATACGCTGTTGGGTTTTGTTGACAACTGAAAAAATACAGTAGATCCAAATCTATGATTTTTCCGTTACTCCGTTCGTTGTCGATCCAGGCACAAACTATCATCGTGCGTTTATGATCAACTTAAGATAGGTTTTTAAGTTATTTTCAGTTAAAAAGTTGCGCACGACACCCTGTGATATCATTACAGATTGGCGTGAACTTCAGGTGACCTCATAGACTAAGAATATGAGGAATGGTGTGGTTTCTAGATGAAAAAAGTGTTTGGGGGTCATAAGGTTTTAGAACACTGTCCATTTTGTGCCGCTAAGCTTCCAAGACTAGTAGTTTTTATTTAGAACTAAATACCTAACATGTTGCAAACAATGCAGCGGTTTGCGCCATCCCATAATGAAACGGCTTCTCCAACGCTGTCGCAAAAGTTTTCCATACCTCACATACCGAAGCCTTCGAATTGCTGTGATTCACATTGTGATCGAACAAAGGTGATGACGCCGAGAATCCAGACTCCGCAACATCGATGCTCCCAGCAATCAAACCGTACCGGCAAAAGTCTAAATTTTCCTCTTCATCCATGCCTTCTCTAAAATATGGAGCTGGGGAACGCGAATTCAGGGACGGTTCCTGTTCTCTGGCAATTTCGTCCGGTTCTCGAGCCCTAAAAACGGAATCAATCAATAGTTTAAGTTTTTTTTTCAACTGCGAAAATGCTGCAGTCATGCTCTGGCCCGCACCACTTAAGCAATTGTGTGGAAACCTATCTGTTTCATTTATCACACCACTTTCCAGCACCATAGGTTACTCCGCAAATTGCTAGGATTGCGCGAAATGATTGTAACAGCGTATCTGGTTTACTATAACGACTTGAAAAATCAAGTTGACAATGCGAATCTTGCGAAAATGATGGTTTACTCATATTGAACAGTCGCTATCAGATTCGAGCTTTCTTTAAATTTTATTACAACTAGAACATGAAATATTTGAAATATGCTGCCAAAATTATGCTGCCAAAACCTTTGAAATATGCTACCAAAATTTTTTTGATAAAATTTGACCTTCAACAAAAACATATCAAGTGTGTTCTGCTAGTCCAGATTTTTGGTTACTTTCTCCAAAATCTCAAGAACGTTTTTGATGTCAACTGCTCGCAATTGGAATTTAGTGATTTTAAATCAATGCTCTTACCACTGACCAGAACGAATTTTTATGACTGCAAATACGTGTGCTCAGTAATTGCTTACAGACCGTTTTTTATATCACTTTTGTTTCTGAAGCTAAGCACCACCTTTTGCTACAGTAGAACACTGAAATCATTTTTGTTGAGTAATTGCAAGTTTGTGCAGTCACTGCACCGATATAAATAAAGCGGGCTCAAAAAATATCAACATGGCATATTGGTAATTATTTGCGTCTTTTGCGTGGCAAAATAGCTGTTTCTGAGAGACGGTGATGTCTGGCAGGTAGCAACATTAAGCATTTCAAAACAGCCTACGACTGGTTTGTTTGTAACCCAGGACCAAAGACACATTTGAAAGATGCTGGATGCTTTTAACATAACACTTGAATGTTAACACAGTTTGCCAACTGCTAAAGGTTTGTGCAGCAGACGAGATTTTCATTGTGTTTGGATTGGCAGTATGTGGTTTTGGGATTGCGCTCAGTTGCTTTTTCGGGGTCAGTTCAACGTGGGTTTACAATGAAAACACCAATTTACTTAAAAAGCAAATGCTAGACATCTAATGGCGGATAACGTTTCTGCCACTTCACTGAACCGTAGACAATTTGCTCGAATGTCAGCGGTGTTTATGTAAACATATGCTGTACAACTGAAATGAATCTGCTTCACAGTCGATTGACGTCACAGATCACTTACAGGAGGGTAGGTTTGCACGAACACGTACGAAGTTGTTTTGATAAGATGGCATTGCGATTTTCTACATCCACGCAAGCAGATTTTGTCGCTTGTGCTCCGCGTGCAGCTCTGCTCTAGGGTGAGCGCAAAAGCAAACAACTGGATATATGAATTGGTCAGTGTGCTGCAAAAGGAAACTTACCTTTGTTCGTCGATGACGGCTTCTAGTAGAGCAGCAGCAGAATCGTAGCCTGTTCCATTCTGGTCTATGTTTCTTTGTGTTACATCTCGAACCAACAATGTGTCAAATCCCATTTCTGCAACCACATAGGGAGGTATTGTTGCTTTGTTGCAAATCGTGATGGAATCTAGTCACTGTCTCCGGAAAGGAATCCTTTCCCAGCAAAGAATCAGACACTATGGTCTCAACAGAATATATATTTCACCCACTATATAGGCATCATCAGCTCAAACAAATCTCTGTACGAGGAATACGAACAGACTGAGACGTTTCCACCACGAGTCCATGAGCAACGCCTAACTTATCCGACGGACGAATGGTAACGCGTTTGTGTAAAATGCTATGTCATGAGCACGACAAAGCCCTTGCATGTCGACAACATCAGCAGAAAAAAAGCGTTTCAGAGCAATAAATTCACCATTTATGGTGAAAAACAAGAAACGTCAAATTAAATGTCACTGACAACGAGAAACGCTATTGATGAGTTGGTTTTCAAAGTTTCGCGCTACTTGAGATCCTCCAAGTTCTGAAAACTGCCTGTTAACAGTTATAGTTTTCGCAGTACTCAAAAATCACTTGCATTAACGGGTAACCAACCGAACGTTTTTCGAAATTCATGCAGATGGTAGCCATGAAGCTTAAATGATTTCGTTTGACAAATCATTCTGATTTAACTCAAAAACATTGCCCCTCCAAAAAAAGTTGTTACTGTATTGCATTGTTCACGCTGAAAGAATGAAAAGTTTAGAGAAAGGTGAAGAATGAAAAGCATTCATCTTCTTTTAAAAGTTCTATACTAGTTATGCGGTAACTATCCCAAAACTTTTTATGCAAAACAAAATAAGAGAACAATCCAGTAACGATAGGCCACAAAAGGATTGGATTGCAGATGGCTTTTTGAAAAAACTTTTAGGCGATCACTTGCTATCCGAATTAATCACACCACATCCGTTTCCTTTCAACCAACATTGAAATATACTACGAAAATTGCCATTTAAATCAAGTGTACTGTAAAGTGTTTACACAGACCCAATTTTTATGTAAACATAAGGACTATAGAATTAGAACATCAGACTTAAGCTCAGTCGGAAATTGGCATTCGCTTGACTTTTTGTTTTTCTAGTTATTTGTTTCGCAGGGACGACAGATATACTTGAACATTTATTGAGAGAAATTGTTGCGCTTGACTTGTGCTTGACCTGTTGAAAAAACACACCCAAATGAAGTCGTCACGGCTTACTTCTGAATCAAACGAACCTTGGCGACCAAGAATTCCAACGAAAGTGCATGTGTTGAAAAATGCCCGTTGTTGTCAATGAGCAATATACACACGCAGAGGAAATTCCCTAAAACTGCCACTGAAATGCGTGTAACTCGTCCGGTGTCAAGCGAAATTTCTGACATCTGCGATATTTCTGACCTATTATTGTTTGTCAGTTATTTTGCTTCTCAGAGTGAAGGAATAAAGTTTGGTGATTACTTTATGATTTGTGTTGTGCAAACTAAATTTTTTTGGATAGATGTCAGATACGCACAACAAGTTCTTGTACGGGACTAACTATGACCACTGAAAAATGTTGGACTTTATCTTAGGCCTCAATTATTTTTCTTTTTCTAACCGTAACCCAAACCCTAACCCGACGCACTTACCTAAACACCAAACTCTAAGCCCTATTCATCAGTTTTCTCAGCGTATTTGATATGTAGAATATTACTCTGTGCATGCACACATGGCGTAAAGTCAGAAATTTCGCTTGACACCGGCAAGTAAACAAGTGGCCACTAAAAGCTTTAGCGTACTTTGTTTGCTTTGTGTGAACGATGCTGTTCAAATAAGCAAAGCAAAGTGCAGGCCACTTTTGCCAGTGACACTTTCAAGTATGCGAAGTTTCAGGAACTTTCCAATCATTGCGATTGATAAGCAATGTAAATGCTTTCGTTCGGGAACATTTCTGAACAACTTAACACCTTCGCTGGCGGTATGTTGGACAAAATCCCCGATTTTCAGCGTGTCTTAGCAACTGCAATCCATGCAGAGATATCACTGAATTGTGTTCAATAAGTTATTTGCTTTCTTTTTCGCAAAGCGAAGCATTGAAAATAAATTTCTTCAGACCACAAAGAGGAACCAAACCAGCACCCTCTTTCATGTGAAACCAAACACGAGACGAACCGGCGCCGTCATGAAATATGAATGACTTTCTCAAATTTGCTGAAGAGTGATATGTTTCACTCCTTCCGTCAAACGTAGATCGTGATTAATGAAAGGCGGTATTACCATGGATGTTCCACGTATTCATATAGGCCCTGTTGAAAGTTAAAATAGCGGCTTTGGTGGACGTATGTGGAATAAAAGTGAAGTTCGCGATTTTACAAACTTCTTAACGTTGCCTGGTCATGACGTTACTGATCGAATTAGTAAAGAAGTTACTGATTAAATTACTTAATTTACTGACTGAACTCCATGAAGTTGCCCTCGTGGCACACAATGTCTTGCATTGCAGAAACTGATCAGGGGGGATAAAAAACAGGTGCTGGTCGTGAACATTTGTTTTCAAGGAAAGTGTTGCACCACACGATATCAATTTCACTATGGCTCAGTGCAAGTCTATTTGGTAATTACAGAAGTTTTCGCGTGATAAGAAAAGTTAAAACACCTGAACTTCAATTAAAGTCATGAATCATAAAACCTTTGTGCGTGTCATATTAACTAATAGTGGAGTAATTAGTAATATCTCGATGAACAGGTGGGCGATATCGACAAAAACTTTTAGCAATATTAACTACGTACTTGAAAGCAAGAAACCTAGTTATCCTCACGCTTGTGAGAGAATCGTTAGATGCAAGTCGGGGGAAATTTACCTTTTGCTATGGACAGCATTTTTCACCCTGTCACCCTGATATTGACCTTACCATGCAATATTTGCAATCTTTATATGTTGCATATTACTGGTAGGAATGAGGGTATTTGCTTCAAACAAAATTATTAAGTTAAACTTTCAACAACGAAGGTATTAAATGCCCAATGTTTGCATTATTGTTAAAACCTTGTTCACGGCAAGAATGTTAAAGCCTCCTTCCGACAGATGTGCATAAATAATTAATAATGTTTGCCTGTGATACTACATAGGATAATGCGGTGTAAATTTTTCATTCGCCATGGCTTACTTATGTGATCGAACTCGAAGAACATGAACGTTATTGTTTGTTTTTGCCTGCTAACAGGAATGCCATATACACTCTACCAGCAATCTTTTAACAAACCAACATTCATTTCTATGTTTCATACAGTATTCACAGGGGTTCTTTTATTCTTAAGTCCGTAAACGCAATACTGCATTTGTTGATATATTACAAGCAGCTTGGTGGTCTTGCTACGACGTTCTTGGCAGATATGGTGCCGAGGAGTCTCATTCGTCCAGCCACCAATCGCTTTGATGCACAAGGTTTCGCAGTACAAAGCGATCAAATTTAATTTCCAAGTCAAGTTGCCTCCATTTGCAGACGTGTTCAAAGGAGTCACAAAATTGTTTGAGTCTCCCGGGCCAATGGGTTGTCAATTAGAGTCAAACGTAGCGGTTTATTCATTAAATTGTGCGTTCAAAATCGGGTTCTGCTGGCATAGTTTTAGTCCAGGGGTGTACAACCTTTTGCTATTGCAGGCCGCATTACTTTTATTTATGTGAAGTACGGCCGCCAATGAGTTCGAGTTATATTTATGAGATACTGCGAAGTACCAACCAACACAGAACATATTCAAACACAAATTGCGTATTCATTCTATAACTCTTTGTGACGTCACCATTCAGATTGTTACGCATCGCGTCGACTGATTTTCTTGACTTGCATCTGTTTTACTTCAAATACGCCAGCACGGCCGCCAAATCTTATATTTTAAATTACATGTGGACGGCCGCAAATTTCATTACCGAAGGCCGCAGGTTGTGCGCCGTTGCTTTAGTCAATATGTCAAACAACTCTGGGTGGAGTCGCCGTGGCAAAAAAACAATTATACCTGGCTGATTAGNCCTTTGCAAAATATGTCGAGTCATAAAACGTTCGTTACTCCAGCTGAATTAATCAAACCATTGACTCATGCCATACAANATCTTCTTAAGAGATATGCACAACTTTAGCCATCTTACTTCACACTTATGATTCTGCTGAATAACATGACAATTCAAACTCTCTATTTTCATGAAACACAATATAGCATAACTGGCGGTGTTATCGCTCATTTCAAAGCATCGTCTCAGAAGTGACCTTGTAAATTTCTACTCACAGTAGAATAAAAATGATTTGTTCGCGCAACTAAAATTAGCATGCCGATACGCTACACGTGTCTATAGAAATACCGCGTTATAAGGAGACTTTCATTTTTATGTCCGGTCAGTTCGAGTGTTGCGTGTGACGTATCAATTAGTAGGTTTGTTTTTTTGTATCGATGTAATGGCAGAGCAGTAACCAAAAGCAGTTTATTGAAAATTTTATGAAGTGTCTTACTTTCAGAAGAAAAGCCATCATTTCTGCTTAAAACCTTGCCTTTTAGAATGGTTCCTGGCAACTGGAAACTAAATGCTGCTCTTTTTGCTACTCATGTTATTATTTTGTAGCGTTTGCCACCAGGTTTCAAATCAAGCAGATAAATTAGATCTTCTGGCGATGTTATATGTTATACGTGTTATACCGATGTTATACGTGGTTGTTATACGTGGAATGTTATACGTGGTTAAAAAACATTGCCCTGAGGAAGCCCACTTGAATAGGTGGGCGAAACGTCGGCTAATAATAAAAAAT
>JGI24159J19872_10002665_pt1 | contig 21522 bp, 8 predicted proteins | sample Ectturendosymbi4_FD_19872 | JGI IMG/M metagenome (IMG submission 19872) | reverse complement strand
GCTTACCACTCCATTCCACTAATTCCAAACATAAAAGCGGTCTCGTTTTAACATCTTCGGTTTTGCGCATAACGTTTTCCGATTCTGTTGCAATTATATAATGAAACTAAATAAGAAGTCTTTACCATTTACCAAGTGTTATTTTGATTGCAGGTCACTAGATAAAATTTGAAATTACAAAAATGTTTTTTTCTATACCACATTTCCTTCCACACACAAAAGCTCAGAAAATACAGGAAAAAATAAGAAAATATTTACTCTTTGCAGGTTTTCATCCGTGCATTTTTTGTTAGTTTTTTATATTCGTAAAAACTAGGCTTTTGCCAATACTTTAGTGCTTCTTAAAAATCCACATTTCTCAGGATATCTACCAAAACAGGAGTTAAAATTCTTCGTGCATCAAAAAGTCCCGATCTTTGCATGGTCGGGCAAATGTGTACTTTTTTCATATTCAGATGATTGGCGCTTTGAGGCGCTACAGCTCAACGCTATTCTTACCTGCAGTTTCCTAAAGTGCAACGCTTGACCATTACATACATTACATACTCGATATTTCCGCTTCTAGAGAGGTTGAATGAGTCGAAAACGTTTTGAATGAATGTCAACTATAGAGGTCTACTGCCTGCTGGTCATCAGCGTTAAAGCGACGTTTTTGTGCAGAACATCATCAATGCAGCTTTTTCCTGAGGCTCTTACCACAGCTACCGTACATAAGCGCAGCCAGGGGGGGCACAGGGGTCCATTCCCCCCAAATTTTTAGAATAGCTAGTCATTTTATGCTTTGAGAGGCGTTATCCCAAAAAAAATACTGTTGCTCGCCTAAAATCAAACATTTTCCCCAAAAAAAGTTTGGTCTGGCTACACCACTGCCACCGTAACATTGACTTTATCGCACAAGCTTATATAGAGTTCTCATTATTGCTATAAATATGACTTTCAAATCTGTAACGATGCCAAGTGACGTTATTTTATAAAAGCTTTCAGGGCAGTGGCTCCGAACGTCTGGCACGTGCACAGTAGTTTAAGGATATATCACTGAGACGATCGGCTTTGCGTAAAGACTCAGTGCTGCGTTGACAGCTACATGAGTGTACAGATTGTATTAGTTTTACAACCTGTTTGACGTCTACCGCTTTCAATCTTAGATTTATGGCAGCGAGTTGAACATTTCATCCGATGTGGCTTACAAGTCAAATCAATTGCACAGAGGGAAGCATCACATTGTGCACATTAAAATTACGATAAATTAATCACAATTGTACAAGCTTTTCCCAACATTGCTTTGATAAATACTCGAATATTTAATCAATCGAGAAGTTTCAACTGTTTTTCATCGTTCTCTTTTATTTTAAGCCATGACGTGAAATTCAATACACTTCTTGACTTTGCTCTAAAAAATTGTGGTATGTTTTGTAGTTCGTGATGCAAAATGAATTTAGTTTTCCGAACCAACCGTTAAAATTGAGCCTCTGCAACCAAGTTTGTGCCTAAAACTTCAATAAAAAAACTTGTACAGAGTATTCAGATGCACTGGCCTCCACATTTTCCCAAAAAAGGTGCCAAAGAGACGAATGCGTTTTCAATAAAATTGATTGCAAGCTTAAACCAGCTTGCGTTTTTATTATGATTTATTTCGTTTCTGCTTTTAGCGTCATAGGTTTCCTCTACTGTTGATTTGTTTCCTTCACCCTCTTAGTTCGTCACTGCCTTCATGTCAGCTTTCCTGTCAAATAACTAGTTGCGGAAGTTCGTCACAGACGAACTACCCATCCGAGCACAATGGCGATTGGCCTGTTGTGACCTAAATTTTCGATCAAACTAAGAAACGCTATTTGCTGAACTTTGAAGATAGTATAGGCTTAAACCCATTTACCGTTGATATTATTAAAACCCGTGCAGTCAAAGCGGCGTTTGGTAAGTGCAAAGAACTACCGCAACGTACTCGAAAACCCCGTAACATCTACTTAAAAAAGCAAATAAATAATCATTTTTTATGAATGCTTGTAATAACAAAATTTCTACCTAGTCTACTATTTACCAACTACAAATTACCAAGCTGCTTCTTGAAATTTTGGGTTCAGGTTGGAAGCGAATCTACCAATAAATTTAACCAGTGACGAAAACAATCATCAAAAATCGCTTGTGGTGGATAACAAATCTGCTGCACGCTAGTAGTTACGTTTGCGCAACAGACTCGTTTTAGCCATACCTCATTGAACAGAAAGCAAGTGGCAAGTTGTCAGTTTCAGATGATACATTTCGGATACGCTACTGAACAAGGCTAAACATTCTTTTCTTTTGTGCTTCAATTATTCTGTACATTGATTTCAAGCACTGATAATAAAAAACAAAAATATTCGCAAAATTTCTTCCCTGTAAATATTTTGTATCAACAGTCACAAAGAGCATGTTCACAACATGCGTAGGAGAAATTCAGTGGCGTCAATATGCAAGACAAGTGTCGTGCTAAAGCAGCTCTTTGTATGAAAACAGTATTCATCCTTTCAGTTTTTACCAATTCAAGCTTTGTAATATATTTTAGCCGAACTATTCCATATACACTTGGGCTGTTACGAGCGAACAAAACGACTTCAAGTTAATCTAAAACTTCACAAATTTGATATGAATATTTTTAAGGTATAGGCCAACCGTAACCGAAGCATTGCGGATGATTCTGAATTAAGTTGACAACCAAATGACCTAATATTCTTGGCAATGAGTTTCGCGACAGTTGTGGTTGTGAAACGTAAAGGCTGTATAAAGATATCTGATTTAATTTCTGATTCAAACGTCCTTATTAATTATGGTAAATTGGTGTATTTTTCTCCAAGTGTTGATAAGATCTGACTTCTGAGACATGGAGTCATCGTAGAAAAGTTAATGCAACCAGACATTACCAAAAATGCCCATCGTGGAAAGTTTTGGGTGAACGGCCCATTTTGCTTTTGCAACTTCTCCGGAAGATATATATAATAATAATTAGCAGCACCGATCAACTTTGATTCAAAACAAAAACGTGGACAAGGGCATTTAAGTTGAAAGCAATGTCGAAAACGTACATTCTAAAAATTTGTTATGACAGTTGACAAGACTTTCATATTTCGTGTATTATCCGTTTCAGCTTGGACTTCAGCAGTTTTGGCTCATCGTTATTTGTTTTGCGCCAACAGTAGATAAAACTTTTTAGGAAAACAACTCATCTTACCCTAATATCTAACGGCCCTAAAATCTTTATCTAGGTTGTCTTTAGACCTGCAGGCTACAAACAGTTAAAACTTTTAATGGCTGCGACAATACTGAACTGACCAAGCTAAAAAGTTTCACACAATCGTCCTGATTTAATTTACCATAAAGACACGCATGCTCGCTGAAATTTAAGAGTGAAGACCTCTTGTATTTGTAGCCGTTATACTGAAAATTTTGACAATTCAATAAGCCCGTTTTGAACAATTTATTCAGCACAACGTACATTAAAATATAGTCTACTATCCGAGATAGGTCTGCCAGATGCGTGTTGTTTATCGTCAATTACTTCAATTTCCGCCCTCTGACGTGCTTGCGCAGTCGTGTCGTCATTACATGAACGCTATATCACTCTTTCTCAAGAATTGAAATCTTCAGTCGAGCTCAAATAATTCGTCTCCACAAAGGCGACGCAGCCGAATTTCAGCAACTTTTTCAAATAACAAATCGATTTCACGTAACTCTGCACATCATCAGTCCTAAAATCTGCAAGCAGTGCTTACGGGCGAAATGCTGAAGAGCTTAAAGCAAGCACAGATAAAGCAAGCAAAGTCACATGAATACAGTCGAATCGACTGATTTCACGAAAGCTTGCAGGAAACCTAAAGCTTTTATTTGTCTTCAGTTCTGAATATAGCATTGTTAAGGTAAAACTAGTATTAGCACTAACCTTTCAATTAAAATATATGCAAAAGCGGAACAACTAATGCTAAATCCTGCTACAATTCTCATACCTACAATATTGGCACGTGTCACTCACAGAGCTAGTTTCTTATGCTTGGCACTGGTCATAAACTGTTAGGATAAAGCAGATTATCGCTGGATTAAGCTCTGGCAAGGGAAAGCCTGTCCTAGTCGTTTCGTAGTGCCGCGGGTTTCTGCAGCAACGAAGAAAGAAACAGTTGCAAGACTGAATTGTCTGCAGAGTTTACAGTAGATACAAATGCAAATTACAAAGTGCTGTTGCATCAAATTCTATACTTCACGACTTTTGCTTCTGATATAATCTTAGTTTGAATAGAGAAATTTGTAAGTTTGAACAGGCTGTCGTCTCAAACTTTCCGGCTCTAGGGATTGATTTATGCAGTATTTACCACCCCCACCGGCCACCACGAGACATGCAACGAAATACCTGTTAAAGCGATTGACTACGGAGTATCTGAAAACTACGCGTCCTCGGAAATTTTCAGAATTTTCCTTGGTGTGGATCAAGCTCACGGCATGCAAAATTTATGCACAGTGACATTTTCACGAATTCAGAGTAAGAAACCACGACTCACACCTTCCTTGGGTTCTTTATCAGATAGTCAAGCTGCTAACAATTTAGCGACCTCCATAAATGGAACGACAGGCATAGTCATCAACTAGTTCTTAATCGTACGCAACTACCTAAATTCATCTTTGCAGTTGATTTTAAATAGTGTAACTGAAAAATACAACCGATCTCCATCTTTTAGTAACACCAACACAAACAGCTCAAGCATATCAGTCTTCGCAACTAGGAAGAGTGAAAATCGAAACCGAAATGTGGTTCGTTTTTTTGCGTGCAGACTTGCCTCGGTATTGTGCTTCCGGCTTACGCTCGAGCTGTAAATATAGCAAGGCTTTTGTACAGATGCTCTTGACATCGAAATCATTGCAACGCATTCGGCATTACTGACTGCGCAAATTTATTGGCAGCATCACCAGGATATACGATGCAATATTGCGGAAAATATGAAAAGTGAGAGACGCTATTAATTGCGCGGCGCGCATGCTGAATGGAGAACAAATTTACAGTCGGCAGAGTTTGCAAAACCCCATCGAATCTCGGATCTCTGCAGCCTATTTACGGAAAGGTTTCAGACCCCAAGCGCACAGTTTTTGCTGTGTGTCTTATTCGCGGGGCTTAATTCACAACTTTGGCGCTAGCAAACGAAAATTTTCGATCTTTTTCTTCGTCGCCGGCCAACGAATGTATTCAAGCTGACACTCAAACGCCAACGTTTCCGGCAATAACCTATTCATCTGGTAAATCAAATATGTTCTTGGATGTCTTTCTGAAGGACAAAAAGGTCCTGCAACAATCTGTATGTGTGATCTGTTTTTGTGAATAATTGCGAACGTAATGTATCAAACAATATATTCGACCGCTTTTTGTACTGCATTAGGTACACTTGGCGAGGCCAACTTTCGCACTTACGGGACAATTGTGGAAACAGGTCTGTGCCCAGCAAATCAGCAATTGGCCCGACGGTAAACCGCCCGATAGAGAAGGTGTTCATATCAATGTGTCCTCAAATACTAACCCCTTTTTGGGTTTGTTGCACCGCCTTTGGGTGTGTCGTGATTCATCATCCTCCCCTTCGTTTAATAAAATGTTTCTGAAAATAAAAACAACTGTTTCCGAAACGTAAATTATGGTTTCGTTCGGAGTTTTGGTTTTTGCATTGCTTCTAATAGTTTGCTTTATCGTTTCTACTACAAAAGCAAACTTTAAAAAATTTAAATAAACAAACAATTTCAGATTGTGGTTGATCAAAAATGCAGCAAAATCAGATTTGTTTCCTAGCGCGAGTGCTACTGTTTGCAAACAAAACTGATTGCGTTAAATTGTTAAAACTTCAATTCCACTGAGCGAAAAATTTTGAAAAATGCTACGTCGATTTTTTAGTAGTGAGTCAAATTCATCCATTGAAATACGTTGAACTTTTGTTTTTGAGCAACGTTCGACCTGCGGCTCATTTGTGCTTGTTTTCCAGCGACTATCTTTGTGGTACCTTGCGGTTCACCTCCGGATATGCGCGCAGCAACAACTATGACTCACAAGTGGTTATTCGCGCAGCAGGGTAACTCCGCCGTCAATAAACTGCGAGTGTAGCATGTTTTCTTTAATGATGCTGGCGCTTGCGCCAGTCTTAGACATGCCACGGGCTTTATGCACAGAACAGAACGTTCACACAGTGAAAACTATTATGAAAGATATTGCAAGAGTTTAATTTTCGTGCAAGTCTGGTACGTCTCACGCCTGTAGAATAAAGTAATATTTATAAATGTTCGCGCGCTAACCAGCTTGGGTTCAGAAGTGTGGTATAATGCATGCAAAGCGTGGGCGTCAGAAGGGGGGGTTCAGGGGGACTTGCTCCCCTGGACTTTGAAATTTGATATTTTCCCATTAAATTTTTAGCAAAACAGGTTCGTCTCTTAGTTTCGAGTGGGTAAAATGAAATTTAACCACTGTTGCCCCCCTGGAAAAATCCACTGTTGCCCCCTGGAAAAATCCTTCCGACGCCCATACATGCAAGCAAAACAAATGCGAAGATTTTGAAAATGCCGCTTCCAGCAAATGGAACGTTTCTACACGCTTTGTGTCTAACAATATTTTACGTCACCACGTGCTGATTTGTAAAGAAAAGCTTTTTTATTTAACCAAAAATAATATAAAACAACCTACGAAAGTGGCTGCTACAAGTCAGTGTTTTTCGCCTTCTCTGCAGACAGCAACTGATACCTTTAGTGTGCATAGATCAGTTGTTCTCAACCTTTTTTTATCCCATGCACCCTTTAACTGTTATTCACAGATAAAATCCCCCCCTTAGAAATTTAGTTTGTAAACAACACTTTTACATCAGGAAACTAAGAAGAGAAACTAAACTCTTCACAACTGATAAGTTAAACTATATTACATTTTAAACAAAATCCTAAATACAAAATTCCCCCCTTGTAAATACAAAATTCCCCCCTGGTGGGGAATTCCCCCCGGTTGAAACTCCTGGCATAGATGTTGTTCTTCGTTAAAAGATAAAGTTCATTCAACTCTGCTCGTGTCGCTTCGCCCAGACTTCCAAGTCATTTTTCAGCTTAATTGTAGACACACTTAAAACAAACATTTACGGCTCAGTAGTTGATTGTTTCCAATGCGCTCTTTTGAGCAGTGTTTTCGAAATCTGCATAAGTTTTGCATATTTCGCATAAGAGGGGAGTAATGGAGTAATTGACTCACGTGGGCATGCGTACCAGACGTGTGCAAAACAAGAAGCTGTGCTTGTGGCAACTATGCCCTTTTGGCAAAACAAATATGACATGCTTTTGATGCACGAGCAGGCTTTGTGATTGCCCGACATGAGGAAATCCGATGTGGGGAGAAACCAATTCGACGCTTCGTTGCCTGATTGCGTGCAGTAATCGCTTTTGGGAAGGGAGCCGACCTGATTTTGCACTGAAAAGTTTGCGTAGTTCCATTATAGGCAGGAAACGCACTTGTATGACACCGGTGGAAGTCAGTGGACCGTTGCTGACAAGAAGCAACGCTGCAAAAACTGCCGCCTATCGCACCGAAGCATGGGCGTCGGAAGGGGGGGCAAGGGGGACTTTGCCCCCTGGATTTTGAAATTATTAGCAAAAAAAGGTTGTTTTTCAATTTCGAGAGGTAAAAATCACATTTCACCACTTTTGGCCCCCCTGGAAAAAATTTTGCGAAAAACCTCTACTGGCCTCCCCTGGAAAAAATCCTTCCGACGCCCATGCACCGAAGTAAGACGAGCTTCGCCGGAATCGTGGAGTTCCTGTGGGCATTCACCGCTGTCGAGTCTTCTGCCAAAACTTCTGAAAAGTCAGCGTTTGCATGCAGTGTCTAAAGCACAGGGATTCCCAACCTGGAGAACATGCACCCCTAGGGGTGCATTTGCCTATCTGAAGGGTTACATTTAAGGTTAGCAATAGAAGGGAAAAATATATTTATATATTATTTGCTTTCAAATATTTATACATATAACGTTGAAATATATAATTTTCAAAAATCATTACGTGGTTGTTTTCAAATATGTAAACTTTGAGACATAACAAGGGAGTCTGGCTTTATAGTTCCGAAGATCTAAAAGTTCTATTAAAAATTAAGTGGATTTTTGTTAATTTACTCAGCCTTTTTGCCATAAGAAATTTTAGTGGTACATGCTCATCTGTCGAAATGCTGGAAGGGTACATGGTCAGAGAAAGGTTAGGCACCCCTGGTATGGGACATTCGAACGTTTTTTATGTGTAAAAGACGTTTTTCTGTAAGCGCTGTGTGTCCAAGGACTTTACTTTGCCGAGTTATATACGCTTGTGAGACGTAAGTCAATAGCACATTAGTGTGTCAAAACAATGGTTGTTGTTGCCTAGTAACGTGTTGTAACTCAAAACAAGCGTTACCCCCGCTACATGCATGACGTCACTGTGTTTTAACTTTGTGATCGATAGTGTGCGGCTAATTGCTAGGGCTTGTCGAAATCTCAGTTCTTTTGAAGTGATCGGATTACAGCGCTCAAATGAGATTAACTCTACTTTTTCTTTCATCCTGAAAAAATTTTGACTCGCTTTTGGTAAAAACCTTTTCTTGAAACTGTCGTTATCCAGTTTCATAATCTGACTCGAAACTGTTGTTANGCAGTTTCAAAATCGGATACAGTTTTCAGATATAGCAGCGTTGCAGAAGACACTGCGACTTTGGAGAAGTTGTCAAGACAAGTTCATGCTGGTTATTTTTTCTTTCCTAGCTCATGGAGACTTGCGACTTTTCCAAGCGAATTCCACGAAACTAGTAACACGACTTACATTATATCATGTGCGTGTCTAATAGAGGTGATGACTTTGCCACTTTCTAAAGTTCAAACATGAAGGGGGCTAAAAAGCTGCTTAAATAACTAACCAGCAAGCTGTCAAATAGCTTTTTAAACAAATTGAGGACGTTTAGCTTGGTAAATGCAGGCGTGACATTTTCACCTTTGCATCAGATTTCAGGAAGTTTTGTGGAACTTTTTGCAAAATTACTTGGTTTCACTGTCTTGGCGCACACTGTTTTAGCAGTTAAATATGCAACATTGTTGCGATGAACACACATCGTTTGCTGCAACTTCGCCTGTGAATTAAGGCATTTTAATAATGCAGAGGTTCCCAACCTTTCTCTGATCATGTACCCCTTCGGCATTTCGACAGATGACCATGTACTAAAATTTCTTATGACAAAACGGTGAGTAAAATAACGAAAATCCACTTAATTTTAATATAACTTTTAGATTTTTAGTAATATAAAGGTAGACTCCGTTTTTATGTCTCAAGGTTTATTTGTTGCAATTCAACAATAAATGTATCCCTTCAGATAGGCAAATGTACCGGGTACCCCTAGCGGTACATGTACCCAGGTTGGGAACCCCTGTAATAATGAAATGAAATGCATTTCATTCCAGAAGTTTTTGACAACTGCAATCGTGACGCGTCAATTACCACATGATTGCAGAATACCCGCCACTAGGCCGTTTAACCGCAAAAGAACTTGTCACCACCACCAGTTGAGGTTGTGAATATGGCTCCGAAGACACGAACAAGATTTGGGAACTGATTGCAACTGGAAAGGAATCGATGACATCCGAGCTTCCTACACTCTGGGACGATTTGAAACACGGGCTTCTGCTTCGAAAAAGAAGTGGTGACGATGCCAGAAACTACCCATTAGCTAGATCAGGGGTTCCAAACCTGGGGTACATTTAAGGTTATCAATAGAAGAGCAAAATATATTTGCATATGATTTATTTCCAAATATTTACGCATATATTAATGAAAATTCTTTTCAAAAATCATTATATGCTTATTGTTGAATATATCAATGAACAATCATGATAAGATGTATCGTCACAGGATATCTTAGTGGTACATGTACATCTGTCAAAATGCTGAAGGGGTACATACTTACCTGTTGAAATGCTGAAGGGGTACATACTTACCTGTTGAAATGCTGAAGGGGTACATGCTCATCCGTCAGAATGCTGAAGGGGTACATGGTAAGAGAAAGGTTGGGAACCCCTGTGCTAGATTCACAAAATATATTTGTTGTGCGTTGCTAGCAAGGTGGCTGCATCGCGCTTTTCATATCCTATAATAAACCCCCGTGTTCCCATCTCGAACAAAATCCAAGAGAAGTTGGGAGCAAGCAAAAACTATTTCGCTTGGAAAAGGAAAACTGCATACCGAAGAAACTTTCGCTTTAAAACTTGACAGGCATTTAGACATTCTCAATTGAAAATGGGTGATTTCCTTTTGTTTTGATATTGGCTGCCGTTCTAATGCTTGCAGTAAAGAAGTTCATATCAATTGTACGTGCTCTGCAGAAATGAAGATTCCTATAAAGGATCTGGCATTTGAAAGGACAGAGAGAAAAATTCGTTCAGTTGCACCACTTCAGATTGACCTGCCTGAGCATAATAGGTAAGTAAAAATGTTAAAAAGACAGCAAGACGAAGCTAGAAGGCTATTTGATACGCAAACTATCAACAAACCTGTTCTGCATCTTTTTTTGAAACAAGAAAGTTTGAAAATGAAAATCGGTTGGAATCTGATACGGAGAGTGGTGATAATGCAAGTTGTGAAGGAATGTTGCAAAGTTCCAACACATTTGCCATATCCTTTGAAAATTTGAGGTGCAATACATTAGAAATAAGCAATGTAGCCTTGCAGTGTATCAGGTACGGTGTTGGCCTTCGCGTCACAGCTGCGGTACTAGAGCAGCTTTCTGAGATGCTGGCTTGATTACTGAGGAAGACAAGCGATATGTGGCAGATCAAAGCAAGAGAAAAGGGCTCAAGAAAAGATTATGAAAAACTTGCAGCACGAATTTGATTACTTTTGCCAAAAGGGTGAGATTAACTGCATTTTTTCGATGACCGCCAAGAAGCGACAAAACTTTTGCAGAAAGTAGAAGATCCAGAATGTTTTTCCAAGTATCGTCAAAGTAGAGAATTACACTGTGGCAGTGGACTAGGAGGCATATATTTTTACGGGATAGTCCGCATAAAGCCTTTGGATCCATGAAAGCTGCTGAAAGTTTACATATAATCTAGTACCTTTCATTAAGAATAAAGGAATTGACAAAACCCTGAAGGCCATTGGTCGAGATTCAACACAAATGTTAACACTGTTTGGGATGGTGGGTCTATGCATTGGATTGAAGTGAAGCTGGGTCACAATGTTAACTGACTAGTTTGCACCCGTCACACTAAGGAGTTGCCCTTTAGGCATTTCATCAGTTGTCACCTAAAAAAGGGGCCAACAACCCTGTTTTCGTGGGCCTCGCGTCGCCACACCATGGCAATGATACTGACTGAGCCTCTACATCTAATACTTACTGTGCTGTCAGCACAATTGTATTCAACTTCAGAATATTCTTAAATATGATGTTAGAACGACTTGCGATGGACAAATTTCAAGTTCACCATCCAACCCCATGGGAATTCCGTTCCCGTGGACAAACCTGTGGATAAACTTTCAAAACATTATTTTCTTCTCAACTGTTCTCCAGTTTGCAGTATACTCCGCATTTATAACTTGTGAAATCGTGGAACGTATGTAAAAACAAACGTGTCTCTCGCTGATTACAAGTTGGAACGCAGTCTAAGTAGAGTTTTCTCCTAACTGATGTGCGAAAGATGACCCGAACAAGAATAAAGTTTTGAACCATTACCAAGACGAAACGAAACAAATTAAATAAAAATTCAGTTAACGCAAGCGGCTGTAAATGATGAAAAGTCAAATTATTTTATGTCGGCCCGACAGCTGCAACTTCTACTCTACTCATTTGTTTATGAGTCAATTTGAAAAGCGATCAATGCGAAGGAGCTGTTTTGTCACAAGTTTCTCAACACAATTCAATTCATTCCTTTTAAGATTTTTTTCCAAATACGTGAAAAAGCATCTATCGAAAGCAATTCAGTCACAGCAAAGAATCAGACACTATATCGTTTACCATGTATATATATTCACCTACACTTAGCAGAGTATATAGCCATGTAGTTGTACGCTGACTCCACGACAATTGACGCTTCTACGCCGCTTTCTTTTCGTAGAATACCATTTTTGCACTAGCGAAGACGGTGTCGAATCAAGACACAAAAGTTAGTGTAAATAAATGTTAGGATTGTTTCGTGAGCCTGTGCAAATTGTGCAGCACCTCCAATGAAGATTTTGTGTTTTGGTTTGAAGTGAAAATAACTGAAAAACTTCATAGCACAGCTGATTAGAAAGAAGTCTCCGCATTTTACTTTAGCGGAAAAATTGGTTTTATGAGAAATAATTGCGCAACAACTAATGATTTAAAACAAATCATATTGTATGATTTCGTCGAAATCATTGTCTGCTGTGCTGTTTTTTTCTTATGCAACTTTGGAAGACTTCGAAGTTTAAATTTTGTTCCAATATAATTTTACAACAAAAAAGAATGTAATGTTTGCTGCACGAAACTACCAACTTTTTACAAGAACCTTAATTTTGTATAGTTTGGCTGTTTTCGTCAGTAAAGAAGCTCCTGGAAACCACCTCTGGCATAAATTGAATGCAAAATTATATTACTTGCTGTCGATAGACTTGCCTTAGAAATGTGTGCTCTTCTGCATCAACCTTTTGGACTTAAGAGAATAAATGCAGCAAATGAAACTTGGGACTTTTCTCACTGATGACGGCATTGATGTATAACAGCTGTTTGTTACCGAAGTAGACTTGGCCTGCTAACTGAGCCGACTACATGACATTCTTACAACGCTCATGTCGGTGGAGTATCATACAACATGGATCGAAATCTAGAGAAGAGAGATACACAGTCCTGCTTTCTACTTTGTGGTTCCTTGAGCTTGCATTCGGGTATTCAAATTTCAATTCTGCTTAAACTTGCACTAATCAGAGTTTACCAAGCGCAACCACATTCGAAATTTTGTGCTGCGGTGCTGCTAAAATTTGCTTGTTAATACACACAAGTTTGCTTAGCAGTCGAACTGAAGTCACGCGCCACCACGTGGATCGTGGCTAGGCCAAACTACAAACTCACGTGCAGGCCACCCTTTGGACAGTGTATTAATTAACGAACGTGATTCAAGGCTCATCAAAATCTTGTTCGTGCAAATCTTCTTTAGGATTACGACCAAGTTTAAAGCCTCTGTACGATACCTAACTTGGCGACTGCCGTGATGCTTTGAATATCCACGAATACACTATACGTATCTTAGCAGCATGCCGAAACTTAGGTTTAGACTTCAGGTGAGCTAACAACTCCGCCTTGCCTGAATGCTTGCTTGTGGGGTTTGTGTTTTCAAATTTCCTAGCAAAATCGTTTGAAAGACTTTGAACCCGCTAACTCGCTGACGCGCAACATTTTTCATTCAGCAAACAACACTGAGCAGGCCTTCCGACTTTACTCTAATATATATGTGCAAAGATTACAAATTCGCATTACCCGCATTTTCCATTTTCAAAATCATGCTTTCAATGTGGAGCGTTCAACCACACGTCTTCACGCACGTAAGCATCTTTATCGACCTCTTATGCTTATTTGACCCTTGTTTATCTGCTTACAGGTCATTTGCAAAGCGAAGGCAATACGGATTAATGTGCACGCATCTTTTGCAAATATTAATGCTTTTCATTTTCACTTCACAGCCATACATCAAGGAAATCTCGAGCGAATGATTGTCCTTTCAACCGCCCTTGAAGCTGGAAATAAACTACAACCAAAATGTTTGGGTTGATCATGACTGTATTTGTTGTTCTAACTTAAAATGCGTATTCACTTCGGTAGCAAAGAAAAAAGCAGGCTTATTCGCCACCTACCCTGCTACAACTAACTTTAGTAAGGCCGAAGTTACACCATACAGTACATTGCAGAGCTGTTGTTTTTGCAAGCAGGCCTAACACAGGCATTGATGCGCATGCTACCAAACTGACACTGAGCCTTCCTTTTGTAATTAGCGCGCTTTAATCACCACTGCGCTTCCGGTCGAGCGTAGGATTTCAATAAGCATTGTTGTGGGGACGCTTGCAACTTCCACTAAGCCCTTGCTTCGGACGAACTGTGACAACGTCGTTCATTAACAGCGAATATTACAGATCCCCCCCAAAAAAAGCGAAACGAATGAAAAGATCAGGACCACGAAGGATCGAGGTATCGCACAGTTAAACGTTAGAAATCTCTTTTTCTTCAACGTGGCTTTGCAGACAAGGTGCAGTCGAACAGATGTATGCGAGTATAATTATCAATGAACATTTTACATACTCCACAGAACGACTTGAAATAATCACAGCTGCTGATAAATTGGTCAGAAAAAGTTTCAAGTAAAACGCAAAACAACTGTAGCATTCAACGTTGATCTAGAAAAGTAACGCACTTTTTTCACACGTTTTTTTCACAAACAGCATCTACAAACGGTGCTGCTTGCCTATTGCANAGTAATAACCAGCCAGGCCTATGATGAGCATNCAATAAAAATAAGATATTGAAAAACTGTTCTGCAAAAAATCTGTCAGTCTCCATCAACAAGTAGTGAAAAAGTCGTCTATCACTTTCGCAAAAGACTCCCTGCCAGATACACAAACGCGCATCAGGGATAAGTCTTCGGTTGGCCAGTCCTGCCGAGATGTATCTATTTCTTACATCTTTTGAAGATTACCAGAAAGTTAGCGCTTTATAGCAAAGAGCTCACTTGAATGACGTATGGAACGCTGTTTTCATCTTGATAACTGATGACTCACCTTGGCTTGCCTACATAGAACTTGTGGGTGGGTCAAAACAGGTTTCTCTTCGACTTGGTAAAAAATTGCTCGAGTAGCGTGGNGCACGTGCGTAGTTCATTCGAGCAGCTTCAAATTGAAGATAAAATCAGCACAAAGACGTCAGCCCGAGTATTGCAGGACGTTGCAGTGAGATAAGACAGGGTGATAAGGTGATCTGCATTACTTTGCAACGCTCTTATTCAGGGGCCGTGTCGTTGCGCAGGTTGCTACAGTGACAGATGCGCGTGAAACTCGCATGGCACAACCGGTCAAGTACCAGTCACGTTCTGACGCTTGTTTCAAGCTATTATCGAAATACTAAAAACCTGAGCAGATGGATGTCGCCCATCATACTAAACTGGACGTGCGTGCCACGTACTGTGTGGTGTCAATCCCGTCACTGCTTTGCTTCAAGCTGAAAACAGGCATTTGTTGCTGCGTCGAACAAATGCGGTTGTTAGACATAGTCGAAGACTTCATTCCTCAGGAGAAACGGGGACTTGAAATTAGCAAAAAGCTTATGATCAACTGCTATTTCCGACTGTTGACCCTGATGTCGAAAAAACGGGGTCCAAGACCTTTTAGATAAAATGCTATTAAAACTTCAGTGGATTATTATTATTTTACTCAGCCTTTTTGTCATAATTTGTGGGGTACATGCACATCTATCGCAATGCTGAAGGGGTACTTCTGTCAGTGCTTTTTGTTAAGCCGTTTTTGGGTGTCAAAATGACACCCTAACATTTTGCAAGGACACCCTAAATTCTGAAAGCTAATATATAGTTTTGCTTTGTATTGAAGTAAAACGATTTGAGGAAAGCATGTTTTCCTGCACGTGGCTATTGCAACATACCGCTGCAATGTTATAAGCCGAAACAATTTTCTGGCACAGAAATTGGAAGCGAAAATTGTAAGTTTGGGATCTGTACATTGTCATGCGCACCGCCTCGCTTCGGTCCCTTACTAAACTGCCACAGATATTTACAATATGGTGTGCGAAACCGCGAAAGCACTTTAATGCAATTATAGAAGTGTTTTACTGTTTCTCCGTTGCGATCGGCTTGCCTGGCGATGCATCAGACTACAATGAAGGCAAAAGGTCGGCAGTTGGAGCGGTCATGCAAAATAGGTGGTTGTCGAGTGAGGCAACAGTGTGAGCAAGGAGTGAGATTTTAGCTATTTTTGCCGCACTGAAGCAGTTGTTGTTTTACTGCGACTTATGAACACAAAAAATTTCAACATTCTGCTTTCCTTTTGTCAACATTGGCACCTAACCTGACAGAACTAAACAAAGTTTTTTCAGGCGGGATATTTTAACTTGGCACAGATAAAAGCAGGGGCAGATCCAGCCAGTAAAATTAGGTGGCGATTTCATTAATATTTGGTAGTCAAGTCTCATTAAGATCTTATTACTGTAAGAGAGTTGAAGTCTACTTCACAACACTGCTGTGACAAAACAATGGACGGCAAAATGGCCCTATAATCGCGAGTGATGCTTTCCGCATTGTACAAAATCATGGTGTTTTTGATAGGTTTTACGGGGGTCGATCGCCCCTCATTGGATCCGCCCTTGGATGAAAGCTTCCGTAAAACTGTGCATCAATAAACTCTCTGATGCCGCTGCTATATTCGAGCTTAAAAGTAATTGCGAAAAGTTTCACAGTGAATTAGGGGAACTTAGAACGCCAGATGGTTCGACTGATTCGTGTGTGTCAAGTGGCATGGCTTTTCGCAAGGGCATGGAAAGACCGGCAAATTAATCATCCCCATACACAAAACCGGAGACAGGAGTGGATGAACCAACTACCGTGGTGTCTCTTTGCTTAGTCTCCCAGGAAAAGTGTTCGCCAAGAAGTAGCAAAAATAATTAAACCAAAGCTGGATGATACCCAGTGTGGTTTTTGTCGCGGCCGTAGCACTGCAGAACAAATTTTCACTCTCCAGTAAATTTTCGAGAAATCCTGGGAGCATGCCAAAGATATATACACATGTTTTGTCGACCTCGGGGAAGTATACGTCGGGTTCCTCGTGAAAAGCTTTGAGGGGGTTGTGAGAATACGGTGTTGACGGGTGCCTCTTGCTGGCAGTCAAGTAACTGTATACCTGCTCAGAAGATTGTGTCCGTGTCGACGGAGTTAAATCACAAGCGTTCAGCGTTGGTGTTGGAGTCCAACAGTGGTGTGTACTGTCACTACTCCTCTTCATAGTCTATATCAGGGTTCTCCACACTTTGTCCCACGGGCCAAATCCGACCTGCGAAGCCATTTCACCCGGCCGCAAAACACATTTTGCCAATACTGAAAACATATTATGTTTACGAAAAATGTGTTGATTTGGTAGAATGTAACATATCTCTAAAAAATCACATTACGCAAGATGTCCGTCCCTCGAACAGTTGTGCAATATAGCTTGTGTGGTCCTCTCCCAAAGAATTTAGAGAGCTTTAGTCTATATGAATTGAATGATAGGCAGTCACAGACGTGTCGACGAGGGTATCACTGTTGGGAACTGCAGGATGAACCATTTGCTTTTTGCGGACTAGTTGGTATTGCGTGGATCTTCTCAACAGGGTCTTCAGCACGCATTTGATCGGTTTTCTGCTGCGTGCGACCAAGCAGGAACGAAAATCAGCACTAAAAAGATTGAGGCATTGTGTCTCTCAAGGCGCCGAAGGCAGTGTTTTCTGCAATAGCGGCAATGAATTGCAGCAGGTGGAGACTTTCAAGTACCTTGGAGTGGTATTCACTGGTGACGGAAGTCGGAACAAAGGGGTTGATACACGGAAGGAAACGCAGTTCTGTGTGAGGTTTATCGCTCGGCAGTGACAAAACGGAAGCTTTTAAAGACAGCAAAGCTTTCAGTTTTTAAATCGGTCTTTGTTCCGATCCTCACCTGTGGTCATGAATCTTAGGTGACGACGGAAAGAATACTGTCAAAAGAACAAACGGCAGAGATGGTATATTTGCGAAGAGCTCTCGGTGTGACACTTCGTGAGAAAGAGCACAAGTCTGAAATCCGTAAAGCCCAGGATGTCAAGCCGCTTCTCCGAATTGAGAGATCCCAATTATGTTAGTTTGGCCCAGGCCCGTAACCAGCTTGGGACACCAGGAGGGACGAAAAATATTCCGAGAGGGGCCCAAATTTTTTGAACTATGTACAATATTTTTAAATTGTGTCCAACACATTTTTCCAGGGGGCGAAAAATTTTCTAGGGGGGCAAAGGACCCTAGTTACGGGCCTGGTGTCCAGAATGTCCCAGGAAAGAATGGCGGACTAAGTTATTCGGGCTACAGTCTACACCCGCGGTAAAGGGGCCCGGAGTTCGTCCCAAGGACCGGGTGGCGTGACTACATCTCCGACTTTGCTTGGTCCCGTTAAGGTGTGGAAGCAAGCAGAACTATCTGAAATTTCTGTTGATCGTGAGGTATTTCGAGTCCTCCTAGGGCTGCTTCCCCTGCAACTCTCCCAAAAGGAAAAGCGGGCCCGAAAATGAGTGAATAAATGAGTATGTAGGCCTACCTTGAACTTTTCTATTTATGAGATTGTCTTTAGATTGTCTGCCCAAAGTGAATGTCGTATTCAAATAATTAAGCATACTTGGACGGAAACTTGCGTTTTTGTGAAAATCAGTCAAACGTATCAAACAAAGAAGGGAAAATGGTGTTGACACCCTAAAGCTCCACCACGACACCCTTTCAAAAACCTTAGAAAAACACTGGTTCTGTGTTAGAAGGAAAAGTAATGTCTATGCTCGACATCTGCTTGCCAGTCACCGGCAAGCTAGCAACGAGATAATTCCAGAGTTTTTTCGTACTTTGAAAAGCCTTACAAATAACGAATAAGCTTTTTCTGACGTAACCACTATCCTTGTACCGTGACGAATTTACCCGCGATCTTGCACGGTGAAGAATTTACGTCTTTTCGAGTACGACGAACATAACAACTTCGTCAACCTCGACGTTTGTGCCCGGTTACACTTACATGTGACAAGAAGCCAGTCTTCCATTAGCATGGCATCTTGGGAAAAATGAATCGAAACCTATCTTAAACGTCTCAGTCAAACTTTCCCGTCGTCCAATTTCAGCGTTATGACCAAATCTCCGCGCTGATGTAATAGTAGGTCAGCAATTTCTTAAGCTTCATTCTTCTGTTAGTTGCGTAATGAATTGGCCCAAAAATACTTTAACGATAGCAACAGAGGCCCATTGATTCGCTGCCTCTATCATTATTGATTCGCTGCTGTTTTGCTGACTGTAAGGTTTTTTGAGTCCTAAGGTTTGCTGCCCCCGTGACCCTCCTATGGTTGCCAGATACGTTTTGTAAAAATACCGGCCATTTTTTCAACAGTCGCAGATCTAAGCTGCATTCGTAAGAACATATTTAATGGCACTGCATTCTCGAATAAAATTATTGAAAAGAACGCTTTTTTGACAATGCATATATTTCATTTATTTTCTTTGCAATTTCATAAGTCTCCCACAATCTTTGGTTTGAAAATGTTTCAAACCAGTGTATAAACGTACGCTTTGTGAGCATAGTCTCTGGCCCTATGCTAAGCATTAGCAAACTAACCTACATTAAATGGAAAACGATAACTGCAGTGTGTGAACGGCGGCGTTTTCTTAAACTCTAAAAAATTATGCATTTAGTAAAATTCCAATTTTGCATGTTGTATATCAATTTCTGAAGTGAACATCTTTCCGTACAATTTGATGGTGTTTGCTTTTCTACGGTAGTATTGTCTGTATGAACACCATAACACAACTAATAATTTCTTGCGTGCTACGTTCTCTTCAGTTTGCAACAAATTTTTCTAGCTCACCTGAAATCTTGAAAAAATTTCTCACTACCTTCTGGACCACTAAGACTGGCTGAGAGATGACCTCCCGGTTGATTCGCTGGCCCCTTGCAATAGACCGCTGACGAAATAATGTATCTGTTCACTGCAGCTCGCATGATCGTGAAAGGTTCTCTGGTCTCTGCAATGTCACTGTCGCCCTGTCCATTTCTATGATTTTCCTGTATTCTGCCTGCAATAGCCTACGGTAGCAGTTCAGACAACAAGCCCACCGACGCCAGTTGCAAGACTAATTGCCAAAACAAATGCTCATACAGATTACGTTTGGGACGACGGGAAGATGCTAAGTACGACTACTAAACAAATGATAAAAGAAAACGGAGAGACTATGAGTGTTGTTAAGGCGCAACTAACAATTAGCCCTTATATGAACGTCCCTGATAAAACTGTCCTGACAAGATTCACTGCTGGAGTCATTGTAAATTGAGAAGTTCTGCGTTAGTTCTTTTCGCAGTTGCTGCAAATTATTTATTTTCAAAATACCGGCTTCAGGCACTGGTTTTTAAAATACAGGCTTCTTACCGGCCTCTGCTACATTAGCAGTAAAATACCTGCCAGGCCGGTGAAATACTGGCCATTTGGAAAACCTAGACCCTCCCCAAACGAAAAGCGGACATGAAAATGAATAAATGCTGTTTTGGTGCCTCCCCGATTTTTTAATTCGTTTCTGGCTACAAACGTACGCTATTCTCGCAAAATTTTATAGTCCAGAAGAGATGGAGTTTATCAGACCCAAAGTTCTGAGACTGCTGGGTGCGCATATCGAGCCGGCCAGGTTTTCTTAGAGAGGGTAATATCTTGTTCAACAAGGCCCAGGGAAAAGGTTGGTCGTCGGCTATTCCGTCACTACCACGTTGCACATCCAAAGGCCCCTCGGTAAATAAATTTTTGATGTTGCTAAACTGGTGCTGAAGAACTTTGACAAGAAAGAGCAGGCCATTCAGACAAAATATCAACTAGGGTAGATAAAGTGGATCGATGAACAACACTCAAGACGATGTCTACACGCCACCCAACATAAATTGGTTCCCAGGCTGCAGTGGCGTACGCAGAAAATTTTCATGGGGGGGCATTCAGTGGCGTATGGTGTCATTTGTATTTGGTGTGCGTTGTTTGTGGCGTCATAATTTGACGTCATATTCATGTTTTCCAAACCAACGGTTTGGTGAAGCTTGCGCTGATCAGCCACAGCAGACAAAATAAAGACGATTGTTTTGGATAAAGTGAACTATCGCGGAACACAATCTTAAACATGCATAGTGGGCGAAGGGTCTGCAAAAAGTGATGGGATGGTTTCTGGATGCAGACAATAATCCAGACTCCCACCAAAACCTAATTGTTACTTTTTGGCCCATTTACAATGTTCCTTGAAATTTGCATGCAAATTCATTCCGTGGTATTTGCATTAAATCGACAAATTAAGAAGCAAAAAGTATGCGAAAATAATTAATCCCCTTTGCGCAGGCAATAAAGTTTTTGTAAAATATCAAGCTAAATGGGGGTTTTAACCCCAACTCCCCCCGTGCGTACGCCCTTGCCAAGCTGGATTTGTTGGCCTGATGAATCTGAAACCGGATTCCGCCAGCAACAACTCAACGTAGATCGTTCCTCGTCGTCCCGCCTTTTGTTCCAGACTTCTTCCGAAGAAGCCATCCATGCCCGTAGCCACGGTGGGGCATTCGGAGACAGTGCCCCCTCAAATTTTTTGTGTCCTCCGAAATTTTGTTGTACCCAGAAAAATTTATTTTAAACATATAACTAGGGCAACCGATTTTTTTTACCTAAAAACTTAAAATTTTGACTTTATAATTTACAAATTTTGACTTTATTTTGACCTATAAATTTTCGGCGTTTGCAACTGCAAAATAATTCAGCCT
>JGI24159J19872_10002664_pt1 | contig 21523 bp, 13 predicted proteins | sample Ectturendosymbi4_FD_19872 | JGI IMG/M metagenome (IMG submission 19872) | reverse complement strand
GGGAGTAAGATCATACGATCCGGAACCGTCGCTTTTAAAACATTGCGTTGCGTCATCGAAGTCGCGTACATATTTGCATCAGTAAAAGCAATTACCGCAAACATTTCCTATCTGGGAGAACACAACACGCAAGGAACTTCAACCCCTTGAGTTGACAAGCAAGGTAACTACAGAATTTGCCTATAGAAATGCATACAAAAGATGCCATCGCGACCAAAAAAATGCAACGTTATGGGCGAATTGACGTTACAGTGGAAGCCGTTATAAACGAATTCAACTGTATAGAACAGATTTACATAAGGTTTCAGGCCCCATTCGGATGAAACGAAAAAATTAGTTTCAAGGCAATTGTCTATTTTTTGGGAAAATTGTTATGTTCAGGGCAAATTTTTTCCGCCCCCCCAGTAAAATGCCTTCCCGTACGCCTATGTATGAGGTCAAACGTTTTTGTGTAAATCTGAACCAATAAACAACACCACATCAACAAAAATAAATCTTTGATTGTTATGCATTAATGTGACCAGATTTTGAAGTGGCTGTAATGACCACAAGTTACAGGAAAGTGGTATAACTTCTTTGGTTTAGTGTTCGATTTTGAAACTTTACCAAGAGGTAAAAAGTAGGCCTACTTGTAATAACGTCTCAATTTCACGTGGATGCAACGATTACTCAGAAATTGGTAGACTCACAAAGAGGCCTACCAACGGGAGTACACTGCAATTTTTCGCGTTTTTACTCCCTCAAGACCAAAACACCATGAAGTGATGTCAAATTTTTTTAAGTTGACCATACTCGCGACATTTCATCTAAAAAAAGTTTGTTTTATCTTCAATGGTTTTCAATGGTTTCACGTGTACTGTACATGTTTTTAAACTTGAACACTGCGTGGTTCAGCAATTAATTAAACGGAACAGGGCTGAAAAACTGTAACTAGTCTTCGGAAAGTGGGCGTTTTGAATTCATCAGCAAATTTTTTTAGGAAAACAATTTCACGTAACATTACGCATCTTCAGTCCTACAGTATTATTCAAATAGGAGTGCTAACGTGAAACCGATTCGAGCGTGGTGTTACGTAAAATCCATTTCCTATTAACAAAAGCCAACATTGAAATCCGGTTAAAATATGCGTGTCAATACAGCATATTTCATTTATTCCAGTCTCATAATAAAAATCATGTTATGCGCTTTCTCAACTGATTTACAGCAGATAAAAGCCATTTTAACTGTAGTTTGGGACAGTGAAAGTCCAAGCCCAATAACTTCTTACAAAGCTCAACTTGGCCATAGGCAACTCCATTGTTCAAACAGTTATATGAGAACCTAGCTTCTGTCAGAGAGAATTTTAATGTAAACAACAATTGTAGCGTAGCCTATACTTTCATGGTCTGCTGCATACTTCAACAGCTGCTAAGGCAATATTACATCAGTTGCTCTTAGTTGCTTTTTGAGTCAGAACTGAACTGTTTTGGGAGAGGGTTTCCTTACTTTTTTGAAATATTGAAGTTCTTCTTTGCCCTACAACTACTTGATTTGCACTGCAGAGATTCAGAAACGAATGTTGGTAGGATTACTACATTTTCTTCATGTGTAATCTAATATACTCATGGGCGCAATTTGGTGGAGGACACGGGGACGTGTCCCCTTCACTTTTTCAGACGGTGGGGATATAATATGCCATGCCCCCCACATTTTTCTCATAGGGTTTGTAATTGTATTTGGAGAGGTTTCAAAACCAAATGTGAGGTTTGTCACGTTTTGTGGGAAGAGTTTTTCATGTTAGATGTTACACAGAGCCATGTTGATGTTGAAACAGAGTTTGGTGTGGTGTCGCTGATTATGATGTTGTTATAAATTTTTACTTCAAAAAATGCTTTTTAGCATTTTACAATTTTCTAGAGACCGCAAAAATTGTTAACTGCCTCTGTCCAACATTCACCTAGCGTGGTTTACAGTAAGAAAGGTCATTGTCTTGAAACAGCGAAGTTTAACAGCTGCACGCGTGAGAGACCACAGATCAGCTGTGCTTTGTTTCGTGCAAAAATGTTGGCTAACTGGCATTACTGCAACGTTGGTTGTCACGTATTCAGAAACAGACAGCGTAAAATTTTAACATGCAAGTGTATCATGTTAGAAAGTTACATTTTCAGGCAAACCTCTGCCAAGTTTTTGCCGAAGACAAACAGCATCACTATTGTGGAGACTTAGTTTTAGGATGGGCAGTTTTGCAAAAGACTGTCTTCAACCATTAGTAAACAGGATTTCCATCAAAACTTTGAAGTATTGACTTATCTACATATACATTGACCTATAGCTCAAAACTAAGGGACTTTACCAGGAATTAAAGACAGTTTATACATTTAGCCTTGTTTCTTGTATGTCACGATAATGTTGACCAACAAATTCAAAAGATATTTATACTCATATTGCAGCAAAGTTTTCACCCAAGTGCAAAACATTTGCTTTACAGGTAGCCTTCGTAATACTTGGTTTTGCTGGACATTCTTTCGTGTTATTTCAAGTGAAACGTGGTAGGTCTAATATTAGCCAATTCACCGTTGTTCATTTTGATTTCCGTTTAATCTCAAATACATTTTCGTGTCGTTATGCAAGTATAACTCTCAGAATAAATATTTTAACATTAATTTCGTCTAATACTATTTGACGTTAAACCTGAAAAATTTGATTGTGAAAAGATGAGCCGAGTGGCATCACTGACAAAAGTCACAAGGCAACAGCCACCAACAGACCCGTAACCAGCTTGGGAGACCAGGAGAGCAGAGTTTTCTGAAGGAGGGCCAAATTTAACATCGATAACATGCACGAAAACAATGGTTATGCCTACACTATGTCAAGCGCATTTTTCCAGGGGGGAGAAAATTTTTCCAGGGAGAAAAACCCTCCCTGCGCCACCCTTAGCTACGGACCTGGTCACCAGATGATTACGCAATGCAGAAATCACATTGTAGGCTAGATTGGTATAAGGCAGTGGTTCCCAAACTTTTTCGAGCCGTTACCCCCCAAATCGAGGTAGCGATTAGGTCTTATTACCCACAATACTTCGCAGTGATCGCTCATAATATAGAAGAAAATTGTGGTTTGGTTCCGCATTATCCCCCGAAGAATCGCATATTACCCCTGGGGGTAATTTACCCCCAGGCTGGGAGCCACTGGTATAAGGGTTATGTATTCAGAAAGACTTCAGGTTCGTTTTCTTTTGGATATCTTGAAATCTTCTCTAGTTGGCTTGGATAATTCTTCTTGGGTGTTTGATTGATGTTGGGAAAGGGTATTGGGTCAAACGATGTTTGGACAATCGAAAGGGTGCCCAACAGCATGCAGGGGCTGACAAGTGGAGATTGAAATGATACATCCTCCATCCATCATCAGTAAAAATATATTGTAAATCAAATTGTGAAGTAGGCTGCACTAATTTTTGTCCAAACAGTTTTTGCTACTGGTAAGAGTACATCAACGGCGATTTGGGTAGGGGTGGGGCTGCATGCATGATGCCCTTATAGCTAAAGATTTGTAGCATTTTTAAAGAGCGGAAATGTACAAAAAACATTTAGTTACCATACCTTGCAGTATGTATATATCGTACCTTGCAATTTATCGTCTTTGTAACGTTAAGCAACTGAAACAAGACATCAAATCGCCCTGTAGCCCACACTTATGAAATGCAGGAAAATCGATGTCTGCTCCTTACGAGTGATATGCACGTGTGACCAATGCGATTCACCGTTTTGTGCACTCCAACTGACAACCCAGATAGAACCCAAGTGATGTGTTCTACTATATACAGTTGTGCTTGTTTGTATCCAAGTCTGATCGTAGTGCAAACAGGCTGAACTACAGTACCATGTCCAACAACAAATTTAAGTTTATTACTGCAAAGATAAAGCAAAGTGTGATTAGTGTTGCTTCGAAACCACCTCTAAAAAACAAGATTGGGAATCCGTATTTACAAAACTTCACTTCTGCATCGGCCAGATGTCTATATTGGTTTCACACCAAGCTATCCCCCTACATTTTACAACAAGATTGCGCCCATGAATATACTTATAACAAGAGGAATGTGTAATTTTGCTCAAAATTTATGTTACAGCCTATCGTTTATCGATGTAGTAGTAGTTCAAAGTATTTAGTGGTTCTTGAAACTGCAGTTATTTTGTAGACGTGAGGGTTGGTTCCCATATTTTTTGTGCAAGACGAATGAATGAAGGTGGAGATGCTGCAGCAGGGTTGATAGATACTTCAACGCAATGGGCAGGCGAACTCTACTAACCAGTCAAAACTTCTTACTTCGATGCCAAAAGTGATTTTCATTTATTTTTATTAAAAATTAGTTTCCTTCAAACAATTTCACAACGCCATCGCCAATACCTGCTCTCAATATACCAGAGACCAACCAATCGACTGATCTCACCGTTCCTAACAATCCACCATTTGCGTATACTGCTCCGCGAATCAGCATGAGCTTCAGTTGATGCGTTCAGCAAATAAACTGCAGATTAGAGGTTCGGTCGCNGAATATATATCAATGATCACTATGCGTTGTTAACTATCTCCATCACTGGGTTTGGAATGTTAAACTGGGTAATTTCAACTGTCAGCAAAAGAAATCTGCTTGTGAGAATAGACATGTTTACATTTGAGTGCTTAATTCCGGAATGCGCTACCACATTCAAATTAGGCCAAAATTCGGCCAAATTTCCAAAATACTCACAAAAAGCCAAACAAAATATTTTCGCCCAAACCATTTTTGGAAACGACCAAATTTTCGCAATTTGGCCGCAAAAATACCAAGCTCGTAACCCTGTTCTGAAGTATTTTTTTCTCATTCAAGTTAAGCAGCAGTGGGCCGTTATATTTTGCTGTAGGCCTATGATGTGTGCAACTGTGGTATTTGTGTAGTGGATTGTGGTGCATACATGAGAAGGATAATGTGTTACTAAAGAAGGTATATGAGTTGGTGTAAAATTCAGCATCAGGTGTCACTTTTAGCCTACTGCAAATATAAGTCCTACTTTTTGAGCACGGTGGCCTTATTGCGATTTTTCATTTACGCGAGCGCAGTGGGGCCCCAAAGTATTCCGCACAGGGCCCCAACATGCTAAATCCACCACTGCTTAGATTGCAATTTACAGTGTACCGCCCAGGAGTGATGTCCATCCACCATAGAAAACTTCGTCTTTCCAACTAATGGTAAATCGTATTGTGATTGCTAGCGCTGCGCCCGTCGCCGAATAAACGACACAACAAGACTTGACGACGTAATGGCCGCTTGAAGTGGAGACAACTTTCACCAGCATTCTTTCGGCGTACAATGAGTACACGGATCAAGACAAAACACAAAACGAATCTTGTTTGCTTTATATATAATTGGGGGTCTTCATGTGCTGCTCAAATAATAAAAGATTGTTAGTGTAGTTCCAGTGGCGTAGCAAGGGGGAGAGGGCTGGGAGCCTCGGGCCCTGGGCGGCACTTTTAGGGGGGCAGCACTTTACTGATAAAAAATTAATTTTTGAAAGGACTTTAAAAGTTCTAGCTTGTGGTTATTATTTTAAATACATTTTTAAATGTTCTGACACTTTTCAACTTTCGTGTTTAAAAACCCTAGACTGCTAGGCTAGCCTAAAAGAACACCACATGTGGCTGTGGATTGAGTGAATCGATAAAATGTTTGCTCAAACATCTGGGTCAAATCCAACGTGCTAAAGTGCCCCAATGTTTGTCCTGAAATAGGGGCTTTTTCAACACACTTGCAGGCCCGTAACCAGCTTTGGACACTACAGGGAGCGAAGAGTTCTCTGAGAGGGGCCCAATATTTTGAAACTATGTCCACTAGTTTTAAACTACGTCCAACACCTTTTCCCAAGGGAGGCTTCGCCCTCCTAGTTACAGTCCCGCCTACTTGGGGGCCAATTGTGTCCTAGTCCCTACCTTCCTCGCCAGACAAAGCCATTTCAGCCATCATCTCAGTCAAAAGTCCTTCGAACAAGGGAAAGAGATGACATCCGACCGCAAACTAGCAAACATTAGGGCTCCGGTTGTTTGCGGTTTATATTGCCCCTCCTCTACAAATCTGATAAAAAAGGCTCTGCATGAAATCACAGTAAATATTCAAGGCTAACTTAACCCTTTTTTCTTATTGTAGGTTCCTCAGTAACGCCTCAACTGCACATCATAACTTCACCTGACACCTAGCCATTGACGACGAACATTACGCTGGGACGGCGATATCTAGTGGTAGAGTGTCTGCCTCTCAACTGGTAGGTTGGGTGTTCGATCCACGGCCACTGAGTGAATCGCTGTAGCGCTTCTTTGGCAAGATCGTTCGCTTCAACTGTCCCGGTGAGAAACATATTTTCGGTGTTGGCATGCCGCTAATCGCCGTCGCCAAAATGATTAAAAAAATTTTGGCACATCTCATGTTATTTTTTAATGTTCAGTGAGATATTTTCAAAAAATGCCATAAGCCCAGTTATTAGGTGGACTTATCAAATTAAGTTTTGGCGGTTGAAGTGAAAAACTCTGCAAAGAAAACTTTGCTCATTTTCAATACAACGGCTGTTTTTCTGCATGACGTAATGGTGTCGGAAAATGACGTTCTTGAAGCGGGATAGTGCAGTTGATGTGTTTGCGTGGGTAACTTTGAGCTCAGATTGTCAATTTGAACTGCAAGTAGAGTGAATAAGAGCCAGCCGATATGGTTTTCGTGAAGTCTCCTTTGTTCAACGGTACGGTTAAACCAGGGATGTAGTGCTAGGAAAAAAGGTGTGGGAACGCATCAAAAATAGCTATTTTAAAACAGCTCCCAACTTATTGTAAAGCAAAAGGTGAAAAAGGTGTAGGAACGCCGTTCCCACGAGTTCCCCCCCACTACACCCCTGACGTAAACATTGGCAGTCATAGAAAAAGTTATTTCAACAAGAAAAGCTTAAGAAAGGTGTTGCACTCATTTTCATTAATTTGAGGTAAGAACCTTAGCCTCAAACCTAACACAAGGGTTTAGATATGATAGTGGTTAAGGCTTTTAATAACAAGAGCGCTAATCGAAATGGTTGTACAACTTGACAGTGGCTGGCTGGCTGCACTGAATAAAGTTGTTCATCGTAATAACTGTAGAATGTAAGACGTTGTAATCACTGCTGAGCATCCAAAAGGTCTATGTCCCATCTGGCATGGTTTGGTAATACAGTTTTTAAAATTAACGTCTTTTGGTAACCAGTCCCGTCGCCACAGGGTCTATGGTGGGTTTAGTCCCCCTAAAAAGCTCCATGCCCCAACATTACAAATGAAATACTATAAATCAGTGGATTTTTTAGCAAATTTTAGAATGTCAATCCCAGCCTGCACAAACGTAGTCTCCCAATTGAAAACCTTCTGGCGATGGTTCTGTTGGTAACGAACAAAGGCAAGGAATACACGCATAATTGGAAGAAGCCCAACCCAACAGCTAGACCAGGGGTGACGAACCTATTTGCTATCGCGGGCCACTTTGTTAGTTACCGCTGAGTAAGCGGGCCGCACAACTTTTTAGTCATACTATGAAAACTGTTAAAAACATTAACGCATCGCAAAGATTAGAAGCGGGTCAAAGAAAGTTCAAGACTGCTGGTCTCGCTTGAATGCTTCGCGGGCCTCACGAAATTCTTTTGTGGGCCGCATGTTCGTCACCCCTGAGCTAGACCAAGTGCACAGGTCTCGATGTAGACTGCAAGCCAGCGCTACTCAACCATAGCCGGTTTTATACTTGTTTAAAATATTTTTTCGAAATGGGTCCCGCACCTACAGAGAGCTCGGCGCAAGTGCCGACAGAGTTAACGTTTCCAGTCTTTTATTCATACTGAGAGGATTAAACCAGTAGCCTAATGAAGCGTGAAGTGAACAATGAAACGTTATTTACATCACCGAGATCATATTATCAGATTGAGTATATAGCCTACTATTTTCAGTTAAAGACTGAAAAAAAGACTTTAACACATATAAATGTTTACATCTCTAAAGTAGGTATGCCGCCATCACATCCCTTATTTGTTTCGTTTTATCCCCGGGAATGAGTAAACTATTAAAATGTCATGCGGTGGGCTTACCGGAAATTAAAAACCAACAAGGAATAAATTTTGACGAAACATGTCGGGTTCGTATACGCCTATGTAAAGAAAGCAAAAAATAGAAAAATTAATGATGAGAAAGGTGGCGACAAGCAGAAAAAGCAAGACTCACAATCGACAACGAAAAACAAGACACATTTCAGTTTGTTAGAGTTTGATTGCGACTATGAAGGTGCTTTATTAATCCTTATATCTTTAAATAAGCACGAAACATGATCTTCTTTCATTTAAAACTTTTGTAAGCAAATTTGGGAGGTGGAAAGGGCGGCACTTTTATGGTCGGCCTCGGGCGGCACTTAGCCTCACTACGTCACTGCGTAGTTGAAAGCATTATCTAACAGGGGTTGCGTTTTTTCAATGAAAAATCCTACCCCCTATACTCCCGGCCATGTATAGGCATTTATGATGAATAGTCAATTTTTATCAGTTGGCTGATGCAATATCATTGTGTCAGCCGCTACTGCATCAGCTCTACAGCATTTGCATGCGCAGTTTATATGCAGGCATAGGCGTACGGGAAGGCATTTTACTGGGGGGGTGGAACAAATTTGCCCTGAAAATAACAATTTGCCCTGAAACTCACTTTTTGGTTTAATCCGAATGGGATCTAAAACCTCTTGTAAATCTGTTCTATACAGTTGAATTCATTTATGACGGCTTTGTCTGTAACGTCAATTCACCTATAACTTTACATTTTGTTCGGTCCCGATGGCATCTTTTACATCAGAGGTCACCAACGTGGTTCCCGCGGGCACCAGATTGCCCGCAAGGACCATGTGCGTCGCCCACGGGTCTGTTCTAACAATAACAATAGCATGATCAATGTCTTCACATTAACGAATATCAATGCAAAAATAATTAAACATAAATTGAGCAAAATATTTATTTCAGAAGTATCTATCAAACTAGTAGCCCTTCGCATTAATCGGTACACAAGAAGTAGCTCGCAGTTTCAAAAAGGTTGGTGGCCCCCGATTTACATGCATTACATTTCGCTTATAGTGTCAATTCGCCTATAACGTTCTTTATGCAATCCCCTTTAGAGGTGCGGTTACAGGGAAATTCTGTATTTACCTTGCTTGTTAACTTAAGGGGGTGAAGTTCCTTGCGTGATGTGTTCTCCCAGACAAGAAACTTTTCGGTAATTGCGTATTTGTCTTTACTGATTTGAATGTGTACGCGATTTCAATGGCGCAACGCAATGTTTAAAAGCGACGGTTCCGGATCGAAGGGTCTGACTCCCTGCACCTGCCTGTGTTATCGTTGCTGTGCGCTTGAGCAAAGCACTTAAAGACGCGTTAAAGACGCGCACTCAAAGGGGCCAAGCAATCTGCACGTCCAATGCGGCCCGCTTCTACTGAAGATTGCACCTCTGGAAATGAAACAATCACTCAAAATGCATTTGCGCTTGCCCTGAAAAACAGAGTTTACCCCGAAACTTTTTACTGTATTGAATATACTTTTTCACATTCAGGATTTTTGAGCAACTTGCACTTACCCTGAAAAACAGAGGGTGCCCTGGATTCACTGCATTGAAATATTTTTTGTCATTCAAGATTTTTGAGCAACTTGCACTTCCCCTGGAAACAGAGTTTGCCCTGAAAATTTTCAAGCCGGTCCTGAGCTTGCCCTGAAAACAGAGTTTACCCTACAATTTTTCCCCGATCCCCTCCTTGTACGCCTATGCAAGTAGGTTATGTAATATTATTGTATCAGCCGCTATTGTATCAGATTTTAGAAACCTTATTTCTTGAATCAGCTGAAAACTTGTCGTAAGTGAACCACCGTGCGGGATGGGCGTGACACAGAGGAAACGCACGAAGATCGTAACTTTGCACAAACACACAGCTAAGACGTACAGAGAGATTGCTGCATTGGTTGGTGCGAGTCTTCCATCTGTCAACCGTCAGTGCTGGCGCTACCTTTAGGCAGTTTCGCTGGAACGTCGGTAGGGCAAAGGGGGCACAAAAAAGTTGAGGGCAATGGAAAAATATGAAAAACAAAAAATCGTTACCAATTACCAGGTCCGTAACTGGAAGGGGCGCAGGGGGCTTAGTCTCCCCTGAAAAAATTTTGCCCCTCCCTGGAAAAATGTGTTGGACATAGTTTAAAAAATTTGGGCCCCTCTCAGTAAACTCTTCGCCTTCCTTGGTATTCCAATCTGGTTAGGGCCTGCCAATTATGTTTGCTACGGTTCAACAATAATGTCGACTTCAAAAATAATAAAACAAACTATAGACAACTTGTTTCAATTCGATCTTGATAAATCATGAAATTACCTATGGAAAGACACCTTTGCCCCAGTTGTCCCTCATTTTAAACGTCAGGGATTCAATGCCACCGCTCTCCGACGTCCCCGCTTGCCGCTATCAGCAGTCACTGTCTCGCTGCATTACCTGCCAAGTTGTCTGCGTTCAAAGTCACATGCAACAAAACGCCTAATATCGTAACTTGAAGTGAACATTTGAATATTTGTTGCCATGTTATTATTACACGATAAAGACCAACAGTAAAACAATCCGCTCGAAAGTTTGGCAACTTGCCCTTGCAGGCAGTAGCGAAGCCAGCCCAAAAATTTGGGGAGGGCCAATAAAATGTTTGATTTTAGGCGAATAACACTATTTTGTTTGTGATACCGTCCCTCAAAGCACAAACGACTTTATGTATGTTAGGGCAAAGGGGGTGGTCCGAGTCACAAAAATGTACGAATAAACCTACAACCTATCCCCAAGTGTCTATTACAGGGGTCTCAAACACGCGGCCCGCGAACTGCATGTGGCCCACGAGGGCCTTTTGTGCGGCCCGCGATGCTTTTTCGGAATTTTCAAATAACTGACATTTACATTGTCATGTGCCTTGAAAACAGATGCCGCGAAATAATTGAATTAAAGCTGACTGACACCCAGTGCGGTTTTCGTCCCGGCCGTGGTACTACAGACCAAATTTAACTCTCCAGCAAATTTTTGAGAAATCTTGGGAGTATGCCAAAGACGTCTACACATGCTTTGTCTACCTGGAGAAAGCATACGACCGGGTTCCTCGTGAAAAGGTTTGTGGAGTCTTGCGGGAGCACGGTGTTGACACCCGCCTGTTACTGGCCATCAAGTCACTGTATTCCTGATCAGCAATTTGTTTCCGCGTCGCGAGAGTTGAATCACGAACGTTCACCGTTGCTGTTGGACTCCGACAAGGGTGTGTTCTGTCACCGCTCCTTTTCATAGTCTACATCAGGCCTGCACAATTCAGAAAGCTAAGGGCCAAACTATTAACATTAATTTGCTGCGGGCCGCAAATGTTATATTTCATTTCGATGTGGAGATTTCCTTGTAGTTTGGAACATATCCTGTAACAGCAATTACTTATTCGAGGTCGAGCTTTTGCAACATTTTCTACAATTGAGAAAGCTCTCGCGGGCCGCAAGAAAAGCTTTCGCGGACCGTGTGTTGTGCAGGCGGGGTCTACATGAATTGCATAGTCAGTCATAGCCGAGTAGATGAGGGTGTCGCAGTTTGGAGCTACAGGATCAACCGTTTGCTTGTTGCAGACGATTCGGTACTGCTAGCATCTTCTCAACAGAGTCTTCAGAATGCACTCGATCGGTTTTCAGCTGCGTACGACCGCGCCGGAATGAAATCAACACTAAAAATACCGAGGTATTACGTCTCTCTACAAACCCAAGGCAGTGTATGCTGCAAGTGAGCGGCAATACACTGCAGCAGGTAGAGACGTTCAAGCACCTAGGAGTGGCATATTTGCGAGTGGCGGAAGGTGGAGCGAGGAGATTGATACACGGATTGGCAAAGCTAAAGCAGTTCTGCGTGAGCTTTATCGCTCTGTGGTCACAAAATGGGAGTACGAGCTTTCAAACACCACAAAGCTGTCAGTTTTCAAATCGGTCTTTGTTCCGATCCTTACATATGGTCATGAATCTTGGGTTATGACCAAAAGAATATTAGTTCAGGTGCAAGCGCCAGAGTTAGAATTTTTGCGGAGTCCATGGTGTGACACAGGGGCGTACCGAGGTTAGATGTTGCCCGGGGCAAGAAAAAATTTTGGCGCCTCCATGTTCGAACCTAAGGTCTTTTGGGAGTAAATGTACTGTATTGAAGAAAAAACTTGCGACACTCTTAGGTCTTTTCGGCGGCGCCCAGTGATTCGGCGTCCGGGGCATTGTACCCTTCGTTACGCCCCTGGTGTGACACTTCACGACAAAGTGTGCAGATGTGAAATTCCCAGAGCCCTGAATGTAGAACTATCTCTCCGAATTCAGAGATCACAACTACGTGAGTTCGGCCATGTATCCAGAATGCCCACGAAAGACTGGTGAGGCAAGCCCTGCTGGAAAGCAGCCCAGATGTCGTCCAAAGCCTAGGTGGAGTAACTTCATCTCCGACCTTGCTTGGTCTCGTCTTGGTGTGGAGCCAGCAGAACTGTCTGAAATTGCTGTTGACTGTGAGGTATTCAAGTCCCCCTAGGGCTGTTACCCCCGTGACCCTCCCTAGACGAAAACCGAGCATGAAAATGAATAATTTACGTTATTTAGTTTATTCACCGGTGTTCAAGTGCTCGCCTAGCGAGTGAAAAATTTTCTTAGACGGCTAGAACTGATTAATACGAATGTGAGAGACGGCTAGAGATGATTTGCCTGCAATTAATGACACCTTTCGCAGGAAGTACTAGGCCGTAGCTACATTGAGGCAAACGAGGCACTTGCCTCGATTAACTTTCCGTAATGGTGCCAAAAAACATTTTTGCAACGCTAAATCAAATCATATTTTATTATGTGGCTGTTTCAAAAAGAGCAGCAGTGCAGCTACATTGAGTTGCAACCACCAGCCTAGATTAAATAAGGCAGAATTTTAGGTCTCCATAAAATACATTAAAAAACATACCTAACCGTGGACGCAATTAAATTATTCGCCTCAGAAAAGATTTGACCCTTACTACGGCCATGAAATAAGATGTAAAAGCTGTTTCTAGTAANTTCAGGTACCGCCACTGNTGCGTCAGCGTCAATGCGGGCCGCAGCTTACCTTATAAATCCTCATGTGGCCCACGGAGCAGATTGAGTTTGAGTCCCCTGGTCTACCATGTACTTTACACTTAAATACGTACCTCTTGTTTCAAAGCGCGACCTGATCAACCTGTGAGTGTCCTGCTGGTAACGTCGGCGCAAGTTCTGACAAGCGAGAAATTTTTAAGGACACAGTCAGTGAAGACTACACCACACGCCGGGTAAGGATGCACCAAGCACTTCTGTAAAAGTCACCAATGCTCCAGCGTGCCAAACACAGGACGACTTCCAAGATCTTACGCACCTGACATAAATAACTGGCGGCGAAGAAATGCAAATCAAGCAGACGGCCTATTTTCAATTTCCTTACAAAGCTGAGAACTCCAACACACTCGCAATGGATCCAGCCAGTAAGAAAAAAGGGGAGGGGCGATTTCAGTAACATTTTGAAGTCAAGTCTCATAACGGCAAGAGAGATGACGTATACTTCATAACACTGCTGTGAGAAAACAGTGGACGACAGAATTGCGTTATATCGCGAATGCTGTTTTCCGAATTGTTCAGAATCACGGTGAAATAAATTACTATCGTAGGTTTTAGGAAGGCCTATCGCCCCACCCCTGAATACGCCCTCCGAATAAAGTTAGCAACGTGATCTCTGACGAAGAGAATCAGGTCGACACGAAACAACGCTATGGGCGAATGCGAACTGGGTTCAAATTGCAATAAAACAACTGTCCTTATCGAAAACGACACTGCATATGCACTGAACGTAAACAAAGCAAAAACCACACCGTTATCTCGGTTGCACCAACCAGGCACTGCTTGCTTAGAGACATCATACAACCGACGCCTCTGCGAAAGTCATGTTCATACGAAGGACTTTAAAGGTATGAGTTACTGGCAAATTAGTAACACGGTAAAACAAGCGAAGCCTGATCACAACACACGCAAAAAACAAAAGGTAGGTATGCATAGGCAAAAAATCGGCGAGAGTGCATATGATTCATGGCAGGCAACGGAACAAGTATGATCGTTTACAGCTGCTGAGGCGTTTGAAACAAGGCAAGGAACTTACAGAAATGTAGCCACGATCACGACAGAAATAAAACGCATCCATGATCGGCCATCACAGATTTGACCGCTCTTCGACAATGGCCAGTACCTCTGCGCATGAATCCTGAACAGTCTTCAGGACCTTCTCAGCGTCGGAACGGATCTGTTCAGAAATACGGCAAGTGACCAAGTGGTATAATGAAGTTAATTCATGGTGGTAGAAAGAAGGTAAATCCGGGCACCTCCGTTTAACGGGGTCAAAACCAGATTAAAACTGGAATGCTACTACTACGACATAAAGTATGACGTAATCGTTACAAGAGCACTACGGTTGTTAACAAGAAGTCACGAACAGGGGAGCTGCTTATTGCTAAGTTAAACGACCCCGGATTATCTGAGCAAAGTCAACCTGCCTCAGCGATAAAGTAACTCGTTACGAAGATTCAATAAACTTCAAACTAGGATGACTTTTAACTCAAACAACATTGAGCACTGCCTTGCATTTAAATGTTAACGTCACACGAAAACAACTTTTGGTTCACCTGCAACCGATGATCTGACCAACAATTATCACGTCATCCAAGCAAAAACGGCAACAGAACAAACAATAACAACTTCATAGGATTTAATGTTACATCACAATATACATAGTCACGTACCTGTCTATGGGAGTAAAAGTAACACGATTTTAGGCTTAGAAAACTGAAAACAACGCTGAAGAAGCAAAAACATCTAACCTTCTCTTTGACAGAAGCATCTTTGAGTTCGGGCAGGTTGATGAGCACGTTCTGATAAGCTCCCCATGCGCCAGTTTCAAGGCATTTTGATCCAACCTGTACAAGTAGGAAATTAGATAAAACGCAGCAATCCGCCGGCAACCAGGAGGGACAAATGATATCACTCTGTTTATATCACGTTGTGACATTGCTAAGCACGCCTGCAACCAGGGGGGCAAACGGGCAATTCCCCGGAATTTTGAAAAACGTATTTAGTTGTTAGGTACAACAACAAGTTATAATCATTCCCCCCCTCCCCGAAAATATCAGCTGGTTGCAGCCCTGTTGCTAGGCAGTGAATGATTTTCTTTGACTGTTTGGATAGTTTGAATTCTCTTTATCTTTCTATATCAGGCGGCGTAATACTCGACTGCTGCACTGCTTTTCAGAGGTATGTCCGACGAAGCCATACTCAAGGCACAAGTCCACGTTCAGTCGCCAATTGCCAAGACCCACTCCGCATATTACCTCCAACCGAAGCGAGAGCTGCACTTTTTTTATTTTGAGACACATAATTCACAACATCCTTCCAACTTGCTCGCGTTATGAAGCTCAAAACAAGATTTTTCGGTTTTGTTTTTAGGCTCCCCTTGTATGACATATTATCCTCAAGGTATGAATGGATTCCTCACGCCTTTTCTAAAACCGAGGGGTATTGCAAACCCACAAACTCTATGCGTTTAATACAATGCAAACACCTTTTAGGCGGTTTTCTCCCAAGTCAGTTGGCGTTATTTTGAGCAATAGCAACTCAAAGTAATACCATGGAAGCGAATGCGTAACTCAGGTCATCAAGTTGCATCAAGTATGCACCCAACCCAATGGCACAAACGTAGCTGCTTAACATACGTTAAGCCATAACTATGATCTTGGCGGGCTTACTTCTTATCTCGAAAAATATCTGACGTGTGTTTGTGATTCGCGAATCAAAGAATACAAAAAAAGTTAAAAAAAAAAGAAATCTCATCTCGAACAAAGGATGGGTTCCTCCAACACTTCTCTACACAAGGTATTGCGAAGAATCCGACTAACGCAAAGCCAAGGCCATGGAATTGACATCCGTGTCTGCATCCGAAACAACCGCATTCTATCGTTTTAAGTCGAATAGCTCTGGAGACAGTTGACTAGACATGACAAAACAGCTTCTGGCGGCAATTTGTGAACGGACCGATGCGGGGCTCAACAGTTATGTCGTGCGCTTTTGCTGTCGTGGACTTTTGAAGCAACACACTAAACTTCGCGCTAACGTCGGCAAACGAGCATCACCTGTATATCAGACAGGCAGGTCTTGTTGCCATGGCGAGCTATTTCTTTCACGGAAGTCCAAGCAGAGTTGGAAGCGGACATGACGCTCAGAGGAATCCGTATCGCTTCCAGAATTCCTTGCTGCATAGCTTCTTCCCTTCTGTAGAAACATCGAAAACGGGATAATCAGGGGTGTAGTGGGGCGGGAACGCGTGGGAACAGCGTTCGCACGCCTTTTCCACGTTTTGCTTTAAAATAGCTTTGAAGCTGTTTCAAAATGGCTATTTTTGGATGCGTTCCCACACCTTTTTTGTTAGCAATACATCCATGGGAATAATCAATCGCCATCGAAAACGCGACCATTGTTTTTATTCTGATTATGCCGTCATAAACCTGCTACATCTATCGCTTCGGCATAAGCTCGGCACGAACCTCGCAGCTTCCTCTTCAGTCGACTTGGGCATTTTCCGAGCCTTGAAATAAGAGTTGAACGCCGTCGTGTCCTTGTCGATCAAAGGCAGCAGCTCCATCATCGAATCGTAAACTGGGGGGATGTGCTCTCGCATGACGTGCTCCACGCCCTCCCACAGCTTCTTTCCGTACGAAAGTTGCCCGACCATTGTGCACAGCGCAGCACCCTGACAAGAACAAAGAGTTGAGGCGTCGAACGCAGCGAATTAACGAACTTTTGCGCTCGGGACCAAACTCGCATAGGAAAAGGTTTTGGTGCGCTTGACGGGAAAGAGCAGTGTGTTTGAAAAGCGAGTATTATCCCTTTTGTCTTTAGTGCGACCAAAAGCATCGAACAACACTGCACTCGCCACAATGGCAATGTTTTTCTGCTCGTAATCCGCAACAACGTAACGCAATTTCGATTGGCCGGTTTCATGCAAGTGAGCTTTCTCAGTCAAAAAAATTAACTTTTCGTAAAGCCAGCGTGAGCATAAAGCAAAACGGACAATGCACCTTAAATATCGCGAAACGCAAAATAGGAGGTAGGTGCATCGAGTAACCGCGGTTTGAAGAACTTGAAACGCACTGTCGCCAATAAACCCGTAATCGAACTAAGTAAAGTAATCGAGGTGCAAGCAAACGTGTAAGGAAGCTGGACCAATACAAGCACTGCTCAAATGGCGTCTTGCGCTGCACCAGTTAACCAGGAGCAACTAACCATTGCAGAAGTGGCCGCTGCTACTGAACCCCCACCAGGTGCGGGCGTCCTGCTCGCGACGGATTTAACAAAATCGCGGACTGGAAGTGACGACAAAGGAAAATCCCGGGCAGCGTCTTGCACCAAATACCTGAGGAAAATCCACAGAATCATGAAAGGGTAATACGGCGTAGCCGGTTGCAGAAGACGTCACAACGTCGCAAAAAAAATTTCTGTACCGGATTTGCAGACAGACCCCGGTCTTCAATTGCGCAGACTGCACGAAAATCACAGAACACGCCACTGTCTTCATGTTTGTTACAATACCGAAACGCTTTCCATTTTAATTTGAATAGTTTAATAAAGTTTTCGATTCCATGCACAAGTGGCACAAGTGCAAGCACTTGGCTCTTCTGCAGCAGAAAGTAAGCATTTTCAACAGTCGTTAATCTCTGGACAGTCCTGATTTTTTGCAACTTTCGACACCAAACAGGTTTAAAGTACATCAGCAGTATACAAAAAACTTTTCGGAAAATTCAAGGAGAATTTTTTTCTTTCTGCTGTAAACACAAACCCGTTGCAGTGAGCGCATCGGCATTCAACATTTTGTCCAAGATGCTCGACTGCACACAGGTCGCGATGCCACGCTGCGCAGAAGTTTCCAGTTTGCGAACAATGATTGCGTTTGATTTGGTTGCATGTCGTTATCAATTTGCCCAAGACAAAGCAACTCAACCCATAAAATGCGCTCTTAAGACGTTGTTTGCTCCAGTGTCGTTTAAAAAAGAAGTAAAATAAAAACTACACAAAACATGGCGGCAAAACTGAAATAAAAACCAACAAAGCATACAATTTTTAGCTGGCAATCACTTTTTCAAACAAAGCGAATTGGAATTTCACCTACTCCACGATTTTTTTCTTGGGATCGAACAGCCCGAGGGAGTCCAGGCCCAGCCTGCTGATTGCAAGTTTCACTTTGTGGTGTTCCTCGAGAATGAACAGGTTGTCTTTCGTCATGTAGAACTCAGCCGCGTCGAGCATCGCTTGCAGCGGCATCAGACCGACCAGTTCAGATCCAACAACCGGCAGGTTGTATTCCTACAAAAGTGCCGGCACAAAACGGCGTCTTGTTTGCACTTTAGTTTCTCAGCAAGGGTTAACATTCATGTTTGTTGTCTGAGACTGAATTTTGGTGGAACTATTCGCTGGGTTCAGTCAAAGCTAATTCCGTAAAACTTCTTAAATACAACCAACTTCCACCTTCCTTTAATTGGGTCTAGAAAACTGACAAAACAAGCATTTCCAAACAAGTTTTTATATATCTCGAAAGAGAACGCAGACGTGAAACCACGGGAACACTAATAACTATAATGAAACCACGGCAAGCGTGAAACCAGGGAAACATTAAAAACGCAACAATTTGCCTTCAAAGATTCTGAACCTTAGAAATTAACTGCAGCGGATTTAGCCACGAAAGGAATACCACATCTCAAGTAAACCATTCCAACCAGTGTGGGCCATCGCACAAAAAGAGTCATCGAAATGCAATACTCAAATCCCATCATCTTGATTTCATAAAACTCAGCCTGCAACGCTTGATGTTTTGCACAGTTACTGCTCGAGTGCATCCGACTTCAGATTTAAACTGATATTCTTTAGAATACTGCTGCTTGGCTTCACCGAATTACGTCATTCAGTAGCGCCCACGCTGCTGAGTACCAAGTTTGTACCTACATCATTTTTCTTTTCGGTTCTTAACTACAGTATACCACGACAAGCCAGTTCTACGGCCAGGGCTCCGCCTGTTGGAAAGTTTCCAAAATAAATCAATCGGCTAAGAAATTCGAAATTTGCTTATGATCCAATGACGCACAAAAATCAGGAAAAACATTTCGTAGCGTCTAAACTCTCGGCCACAAGCGGACGTTTGACTAGAATCGTTTTTCCCGTTCTGAGTCTACGCGTTACCGTGAGACGCGACTTCAAGTGTCCGTTGTATTCAGCGCATCCTGGTATAAAACTGCAGGTCTACCTAGATCACTTCCAGGGCAGGGGTGTCCCGAGGCTAGATGGCATCCGGGGCAAGAAACAAGTCTGGCGCCCTCATGTTCGAACCCAAGGCCTTTTGGGAGTAAATTTACTATATTGAAGTACTTGCGACATCGCTGGGACTTTCAGGCGCTCATCAGTGATACCGGGGGCATTGTGCACCCCTTGCCCTCCCTGGTTACGCCTCCGCTCCAGGGATACAGAAGGTTTTTGAAATTATGCTGCATTGGTCACGCACTTCACGTTGCATTAGATTTAGCGCAAGGTGTGACATGTGATTGCACGTTTCACCAAGCAGGGTTAAAATCAGGGACGCCGGAATGTCGGTAGGGCAGCAAAAATTGAAGGCAATCGAAACTTATGAAAAACAAAAAAATCGTTACCAATTATGCTTGCAACTATGCCCCCGCTTTCAGAGGTCAGGGGGGCAATGCCCCCGTAATGCGCCCCCGTTCCGGCGTCCCTGGTTAAAATAGAACACTGAGCAAAGTAAACGCGCATGTCTTATTTTACGTGGATCAGTCCGCAACATGCAATCTTCTGTCTCGTGGCATTCCCGGCGAAAAACGACAGCGGGCGGCAGACGACTCAAGGTTATCCTGGAAGTCATCGCTCACCGTGGCATCTTTGCAGACTTCTTCGAAAACTTCATGCAATTTCGTCACAGTGCAGTCTGAGATATTGCAGGACACTTGCGCCAGGCCATGCTCTTCCACAGTCCAACCAATCGCCTGCACGCGTTTCAAACGGCCGGGCTGCCAAAAATATCGTGGGTCATGTTTTACCGAATTAAAATATGGGAACGAATGGTTTCGAAGAATTGTGACGAGCAGCTGGAGAACGAGTCGCCGCCGATACAACACGTCTCCTCAGTGGTTACAACACGTCTCCTCAGTAGTTACAACACGTCTCCTCAGTAGTTACAACACGTTTCCTCAGTGGTACTACAAACGAAAGCGTAAAAAAAGAAGCTGCAAGCAAAATCAATGGCATGCTTCAACATCTGATTTTCCGTAACAGCTTTACTCGATCCGTTCTGCTTTCTATCCATTAAATTTTCGTTTCATTGACTTCAGCCACTACGCAAAACTCCGAACATGGTACAGACGTACAATATGCCTGCGGCAACACAGCAGAAGTAAATTCCCTTCCGCACGACAGCAGATTCGTTCTAATTAAGAACAGCCCAATCGCACCGACATTCTCAGCGCTTATCATTTTAAAAGGGAATCTACTGAAACACCCGCTGCATTTACGTGAAGACATATCGACGGACGCACCTGACTTTTGCCGCGACCACTTTCGCGAATGTTCAACGCAATCTTGTGAGCTTGCTCCTTGGTCGAAATCAAATTAACGTTGTAAGCGATAAGGAAGTTACGAGCGCCCACGGCCGTCGCACCCCATCTCGGCACGAAGTGGTTTGGGCCGTAATCAGGTTTCCATCTCTCGTCCTGCAACGAAAACGAGACAAACTAAGCAAAGTCAGTCGAGCTTTTTTACGACTGTCGAAGACGCTGCGGTTTCCACACCTGAAGCTTGTGTGCAAGGTTTTCATACTCTCCTGATCTAATGTTTGGCAGAAGTTTTCGTTCTTCTGATGTAGCAGCAAATCCGTACAAATAAACTGCAACGTGAAAAGCTACACTGCATTGCCATGGTATGAATCGTTGTCAGAATAAAGCGGACCTTCACAGCAGGCAAGGCTACTGTTAACTATAGGCGCCAAATTAAAAAGAGAACCTTTTAACGGAACGGGTTTGTTCACAATAGAGACAGCAATGTCTTCTGCATAATTCGATAAAGTGAATAGTTCGATCGCGCAATGCACAATACGATAACAACCCGATGTTTCGTATTTCAAAAACTTACAAAAATGGGTGGCATAAAATTTTATGCAAACACTGACACAGTATAATTCGAAAATTTCGATACTCTAACTCAGGGGTCTCCAAACTTTCCCTTTCGAGGGCCACATAAGCCATCACAGAACAGTTCGAGGGCCGGACATCTTACGTAATGTGATTGTTTCGGTATATGTTGCATTCTACTGTACCAAGCACCAAATGAACAAATGTTTCTTTCATCGTTTACAAAATGTCTTCGCGGGCCGGAT
>JGI24159J19872_10002663_pt1 | contig 21523 bp, 8 predicted proteins | sample Ectturendosymbi4_FD_19872 | JGI IMG/M metagenome (IMG submission 19872) | reverse complement strand
CCCAAGAGAACCCCAAATCCAAAACTGAAAAAAATTTTTTTTTTTTTTTTTGACTCGGAACTAGAAGACTTGCTGAATCCGTAGAGGGTTTGAACACCTCTTTAGCTGCAGCAGCTAGCGAGTTATGGCCAAAAGAGTGTTTGTCTCTACACGTACCCCAAGTTTTTGTATGAGCGGATGAAAAATTGTGCTTTTTTTCGAAAGTTAAAAAAAAAATTTAAGTTAAAAAATACTTTTGGGCTTAAGATGATCTTGCTGGTTGTAAAGATGTTACCATAAATCGACTTGTGTCTGTGAACTTGATTCGAGAGAGTTCGATTGGCTTCATGCATTGCATAATTGATAAGTTTTTATGTTTATTGTTTACAAATATTTTTTCTTAATAAAAAATGATTCTGTTTATATTACTAGTGTGTTATTATTTGAAACAGTGTTTTGTGAGCATCAGAAGCAAAATAGGGAGATCAAGCAAGCTACACTTGTGAACATCGTCCTTGATGCAGTTAAGAAGCGAACCCATGAATCAAACAAACTGCTGCATCCAAATGCGTTCTTTTGGATTCAATATGGACCGAAAGAGACGTAATACAACAAGCTAGAGTACGGGACTAACAATAACTACTGAAAAATATTGGACTTATCTTAGATCTCAAATATTTTTCTTTTTCTCACCATAACCCCAACCCTGAGCCGACACTCTTACCTAAACACCAAACCCTAAGCTCTACTCATCAGTTTTCTCAGCGTATTTGATATGTAGAATATTACTCTGTGCACGTGAAGTCAGAAATTGCGCTTGACACCGGATTGTACATCGCTTCATAAATTTAGTATTAGGACCGGATTTGGACTGAGCTAATGGAAAAGGATTGATTCGTTTTTCTGTTGCAAAAACATTGCATTTTCTAAATTTTTGGGCTTCATTTGGATTTCGACTTTAACTTTTTTTAATTTTTTTGGACCACGGTTGGACTTGACAGAGTTTTAAAAATCAGGACTGACACTGGATAACAAAATGCGATAATTCGTGTATCTCTGAATTCTGGTCTATGGAATGGTACTGGGTTAGTGGCAAACTCATCGGAAACTGGCAATTCGTAATTTCTGAGGGATCATTGTTGTTTGATGCTATATTTAATTTACTGGGGCCAGTGTGATCAAACCTTTAGCCTTGCGCCATGCAATGCTTTTTTATATGAAAGAAGTGCTTTCAAAAGGGAAGTTTTCTTCAATATTTTATTAAAACTTCTCTCATGCAAGATGAGTGCAGTAGTCGTCTATTCTAGTATTCACCTCACATCATAAGATAAAGGTACCTGATATTTTTGGCACATCCACTCAGTTGAGTTTCTTCAATTGCTTTTGTCTTGTGATATAATACAGGTAGGTAGTTTGTTACATAGAAGTTCAACATAGTCAATCTACTTTTACCTGATGATATTTTATAAATTGACCTGGCTCTAGCTGAATAAATACTTTAACTTTGTCTGACATTAATATTTTCGGATTTATAACTTAAGCTTTGTAGATTTGTGAATTTAGTCTTGAAAGCAAAAATATTTGAAATTAGAATGAGGATAAGCATTAAATGAAAATTCATCAGATGCAAATACAGTTTTCATCTCTACATCGGAAGGCATTTTCAAAAACAAAATGATTTTGTTACCAAAAATAATGACCGACCTCATTGCTTGCTATGACTACAAGCTAATTATATTCTTTCAGAATATAATTAAAATAATGTACAGCATCATTATCAAACAAAACATGAAAATGGATATGGAATATGTGCATTGCACTTGCAGCATCTTAGGAGGCAATTTTGCCAGATTTGAAAAGCAAATACTGCAAATATAAAAAAGATCCACTTTGCCTAACTTGATCTTGCCAGTGTTGTGTAAGACATAAGTCAACTTCTGGCCTTTTCATTTCATTTGAACTGTTCAGAAATGTTTTACAGGTCATGGAATCCTTTAACCAATACCACTTCAGAACTTTACAGAAGCTTCCGATAGTGTTTTTGGAAAAATGCATAGGTATCGTAATCTGATAATGTTAGAATAATGTTTGGGTACAAGACTTGAGCAGTAGTGGCTGTGCAACATTTAATTTTTACTGCACCATTCCCTAAGAAGCATCTTGTGACAGAATTTTACAGCTGAGTGATTCTGTTGCTGCAATGCTTAATGAAGGGTTTCTTAACCTGGGGTGCTAGCACCCCCAGGAGATGCTAGGGATGGTCACACATGTGGCGGTAAAAGGAATAATATGTTTGTCTTCACTTTATCTTTATAGTAACCAGGTGTTAGCCAATGGCAGGGGGTGCTGGACTACTTTTGCTTAGGCCTGACCAAAAGGGGTGCTGAGGTAGAAAAAAGTTAAGAAACGTTGGCTTAATGTAATAAGGGCAGTGGCTACAGATACGCCTGTGGATCTTGAAATTTGAAAACTTAATTAAGACGCCACCTGTGACATCACAGTGACACACGATGAGAGTGCAGTAGGCTTGGTAGAAACAAACTAAATGTAAAAGATAAACCTTAAACCTAACCGTAGCGCTAACCTAAGCCTGAAAAAAAGTAAAGAAAAAAACAAAACGAGAGTCGGCAAGGTGAGAGTCAAACTGAAAACCATCGGCATAGTAGCCGTTACACCATGAGATCCACACAGTTTGAATAACAAACTGACCCTTTTACTTGAATTGCATCGCCATCAGGACAGGTGTATCCGTAGTCACTTCCTATAATAAGACAGGGAAATAACATAGAGCTCAGAAACATCAAAAGTTTATTAAGTTCTTGACAGAGTTGGATGGAGAATATATGGATGTGCCAGTATTTTTAAGAAGTAGGTGGCTGAGTGCATGGTAGACATCACAACAGTTTTTCTCAACTGCAGAAAGAAATCTTGAGTTTTCTCAACAGTTCTTCTCATTATAAAAAGAAATATTGGGTTTTTTCAACTTCTACTTAAAGCTAAAATGTTTCAGGTTGCTTTGCTAAAAAGAGATCTTTCTCATTTTCTTTCATGCTGTGAATTGGTTGATAAAGAGACAGTGCTTGATTTTATGATAATTGCAAAGGAAGTCTCAAGAAAAAGCAATATCAGATATACTGAAAAGTATTTTTCATATTACTAAACTAAATCGGCAGATTAAAATCATGAAATGCACACCTGAAATGCTGCATAGGCTATGTGTTAGTATGTGTTAGTTGATCATGCTAAATATGTGTTAGTTGATCATGCTAAATATGTGTTAGTTGATCATGCTACTGCTTTAGAAATCATTAAGCAAAGGGTTTTCAAGTTATGCCCTTTAACCAAAATTACCAACGTTACCTTTTGTAGTACTTGAATATTCACCCAATTTTTGTTTTTTGAGCCATAACTTGAGCTCCAGATATGCAAGAAAGAAACACACTGCAGGATGAAATGTATTAGAATGAGACAACTGGCAAATAGCAACCACTGCCATGTGTGTTCTAATGTTTTTAACTATTGACATTTGTAATAATAAATACCATAGCAAACTAGGCAAGGCCTGATAAAAACTCTTGTTCTTGCAGTTTAAAGCTTCTCTGATGAGAGAAACAATTTTTATTTAGAACTGAAGTAGTTGATAAAAATATTTAAATAGAACATTACAATCTTATTTTTGTACATATATGCAGTTATTGGACAATCTCACTTGATAATACAATTTGTGTCCAAGCAAGTTTATAGGCTCTGTATGCAGTTGAAAATGTAATTTCTTGGCAAAGCTTGCCCTTAAAGCAAATGGAATCCTTGTTTTGCTTTGAGATTGCTGTTGACAAAGTAAAGCTTCGGAAGCGAATCAAATGTTCATTACCATACATCGCAGTTGCCTTCCTTGATTTTCCAACTATCCTTATTCATTTGAATTCCACCATTCCATCAGGTGACAATGAGTACTTGTTTGAAAAAGGTAAATCTTGCCTTTTCAAGATAAGTACTACCGAACTTTTTGAAAGATTGAAGTCTAATCATGTGTATGTAATCATTCTTGATCAACTGGCAGAAGAACAAACATGTGTTGGCTCCAGTTCATTTGATCTTAGCCATGTGATGAAGGATATTGTTACTGATATACAGACAAATGGACTGCACAGAACTACTTGTCATGGTGCTACAGAAACAATACATATTACAAACTTTATGCATGATTCAGTGGGCAACATTGACCTTTCATACAAGCTAACAAGTCTAGGGCACTCCATGTTGCCCCATTTACAGGCAGTGTCTGTTAACCACAACCCTACCAGACCTGCTGTAACAGCAATACAGAGAAAGCAAAATTCATTATCTTCTATTGAAAATGTGGTATGTCCACCTGCTTTGTTTTACACTTCAAAGAAACCAAACAATAAAGAAGATGATGAAATATTTGGAAAAGAACTTCAAGGTGAAGAGGACAGTGAAAAGCGTTCAAAAATTGCACACAAAAGAAGAGACCATCTGAAAGGAGAAGTTAAATCAGAGAAAATGTTTCACCAATCTGACAGTGCTGTTAAAGAAAACTGTTTTATCTCAGTTAGAAGTACTTTAGGTCAAAAATGTGAAGCCACACAGACTGATGCCAAACCCACTGATGAATACCCCCTATTAAAAGCTTTAGTTGAAGAAGTCTTAAAACTTGGTTTAAATAGTTCCTTCTCTTCCCCTGACCAGGGCAAGGTTTTAAAAAGTGAACAAAACCAACTATCTGCAAGATCTCAAAAAAAGACGCTACATCTCACAAAGACACATAATCATCAAACTATAGGCACTTCATCAAGTCTTGTGCAGAAGAGTAGTCATGACAACCCAAAGAAAAAATCTCACCGTTATCCACTAAAATATGGTCTGACAAAGTCATTGCTGTTAAGAATGGAAATGAATCAGAAAGCGCAACACCAACCTGTTAGAAAACATTCATCACACATTCCCAAAAAGAAGTTTCAGAAGCAAAAACCAGTTGCGTTTTCTGAAGAACGTCATATGCTGGAAGATAAAACTTACACAAAACCAATAGTATTGAAGTCAGAAAACATCTCACCAACTGTTGCTGGCAAAGAGCCTGTAGAATCAGTTTCAGATCCTGACGTCAGTGCCCATTTTTCTTTGGATGATCAGAATTATCCATCTGCAAACGATGTTGCTGTTTCCCTTGACACTGGCTCACCAAGAGCACAGAGTAGACAAAGTATAGAGATACGACTTCCAACTGCTACGTCTTCATACAGTGGCGATCAAATGGAAGATTTGAGTGACAAATACAAATACTCTGATGACTTTGACCAAGCATCATGGGATCGCTCTGCATCTGCCCTTACTACATTAGAAACTTCCCCACAGAACACTGCAGTTGATGCTTCAGTTGATGTTACAGGTGCTGATCCACAACTTAAGATATCTGTGGATGTATCACCTGATCCAACTACCGAAGTTTCCCTCAGTCCACCTCTTGGGGCCACATACCAAAAAACAAGTCCTACTGCACTTCAACTCTCCTCAAATCTTGTTTCTGCAGATGATGAGGAAAAGTTGTCCACTGAAATTTCTGCTGAATATATTTCACCAAAACAGCCAGGTGCTGATGAAGAAAAACCTACTGATAACTCATCCTCTTTGGCTTCTACACCAATTACCTCTAGGTTGCCAGTACCACCACCCTCTGATTCACCAGTGATTCGATCTCTGGTCTCTGAGCCAACTTTGAAGTCAAAAAAACCTCATCCTCCTGTAGTGTCAGTGTCACACTCTTCATCATATGAACGCATTCGCCGCAAATTTAGAAGAAGTTCTGAGAGTTCATTTCACCTGTCTGGCCTGAGCGATTTAAGGACATCCGATTTAGCAGATATCAAAACGTCAGACATCAGTGAGTTGCGTAGCTCTGATGACGGTTTTACATCTTATGTTCCAACCTCTCGATTTCTGCACTCAAGTGGAGCTGGTGATCCTAATAACTAATGAAAAAGTTCATTTTATTTTGGCGTGCCTTGCTGATTTTTGGTTTATAGTGAATATATTGCAAATTAGTGCCAACTATTAATGTCTTGGTTTTTGCAGTGTTGTTCACTTTTCACCCTATGAACTGATATTGAACAGCAATTGCACCATTTATGCTCAGTATTACTATGCGTTCAGTGCTTTTTCCATTGCTTATAATACCCCATAGTTCATGTGTTAGAAGCTTTCTGTTGTACTACAAGGCTGCCAGGCTGTCTGCAGCCTTGTAGTACAACAGAAAGCTTCCCACAATTTTTTCGTTTTTGTCCTATGAGCTCAATAACTCATGGGGACAACGCAGTAGTAGCATATTCTTACCGTCTGTTTTGTATCATGTTTGTGTCATCTCCCAAATGTATTTATTTGCAATGTGTGAAATAGCGATGGACTGAAGGTACTGTTTTTGACAAAACAGGGATGTTTTGCTCGTTTCGAAGTTTTACTGTATCAGCAATTGTTTAGATCCTCATTATATTGAGTATCTTGAACTATACACAGCTACATGTTTTTATATTACCCAGGTTTTTTGGATATCTAGAAGAAAGTTACCCGCAGTCATGGAAATAAAATATCATTGTATCTTCAAAGCTGTTTGATACGAATGTAAACCTGCAAATAGATTTATTTATGTATGATTTTCCACCTTCTCCAAAGTTTCTCAAATCAACTATTTGGCGCAGATTTTTAAGCAGATTTATTATATTTTTAGCATGTCTGTTTGGCTGTTTCAAAATTTTCAACAAATCTATTCACTATGCATCATTAGTTTGACGTTTGAAGTGCGCTGTACTTGTTAGGCGAGTTGAGCTACTCTTTATTGCTTTATCGTTTTTGCATTTGCGTAGGTGTCCTCAGATAAAAATGCTGAAGTTCTGCTGGCTCATCGTTTTGCTTAAAACAGTCGCGGGACACCCACAGTGCTTGGATTTTTTGCCTCCATTCAGGTAAGAAAATGAGCATACTTTTAAAATTGTAGTATGCAGACTGTTTCACGCGGTTCATCTCTCAACTAATGTTTTATCAGCCCAGATGGAGAGTTTCAACTTTGCACTGAGTATCGCACGTTCGGCTGCTGCACAGGCGATCGGGAAATTACTCTGAAATACCACAACTTCGTCAACAGTTTGTCAGATGACGAGCGCACACGTTGCAGCCCTTACGTCCGAGACATCTTGTGCCAGGTTAAGATGTTTTGTTGTTGGACTAAACTTGTGGCTTGTGGTTTTCATCTTCGATAAAAACCAAGTTCCACCTTCGCTAGATGATCGCTGTGGTGCGGGGCGTGCATAATTTGTTTCCTCGTATGTTGCTGTTTTTGTGGCAGTTAACAGTATGCTGATGCCTAAAAGTGATCTTGTCCATAGAGTGGCAAAATGAACCCGAGTCCATTTGTTCGATCTCGTAAAGTGTAGGGAACGGAAAGATCCTTATGTCGGTTCTTCCCGTTGTTGATCTAAAGCTGGTACTCCCAAAATGTGAACGGCTCAGCTCAGTGTATTTTCAACAATTTTGGCGCTATACTGTACTTTACCTTACAGCTCAACTGGTTGTGCGTATGTTATTCACTTCACTTGTGTGACTCTCTGTTAACTCCAGAAAAGTCACAATGCAACTAGTGCTCAAGACCGTTTCTTAACCTGAGCAGAAAGGTTTGAAATCCATGACTGAGCAACGCTTTGTGTCCTGTTCAATGTAAAATTGCTCAAACCCTATTTTATTTAGATTCTAGAAAAAATAACAGCGCCAAGTTCGATTTTACAGCATCGAGGAGAGGACTCTAAAAACATGTTACTCCATGCTTTCATTTGCACAAAAGCAGCATTTAGGCCGCTGTAGACCTCAAAATTAACAGGAAGCCAATAAAAATGCATCGGAATTTTGCGTGGGAAGTTAACATTAGAAAAGTGCTCTGGAAACTCTTGTCGAGGCAAGAAATGCAAACACTGCAAATTCGAAATCTTCATGTAAGAATCGAGAACGCATGGTTGTTTAGCTCCTGGTCTAAACTTTTTGCTTCCCTTTGTTGTAAAAAAATTAGAATGGCTAGGTTGCGAAATGCACTTCCTGCCAAGTATTTGTAATTAATTAGCAATGCTTTTTGTTTTAAATTGGTGAATAACGTGATGTTCATTCTGCGTGCCATCCATTCTCGTTCTGAAAATGTTGCAAGTCTCATATACTCAAAAGGTTGGATTGCGGCTGTAAACTCAGTGTTTGTTAGGAATGCTCTCCCTACGCTGCTCATCTTTACGATGCGGAGAGTGATGGAAGACCAAACACCTTCCCCTCACTTTGCTCCGGCCATTTGACGAACTTGTTGGCGGGCTGCAGCGAGGTGATTTCGAAGCTGACTGGGAATGTGCCCCTGCCAACTCCAAATCCAAATTATTGTTACCCGGATGTTTTGCACGAGTTGAACTTCACCAGTAACCTTGGAAACATCGGTGTGTCAAATGAAGGTCAGTGTTCACAGAATGCAACGTCTTGTAACAATAATTAAAACATGGTTAAGCGGAGTTCGAAAAATGCTTGAGTGTCGATTTCAACCGGTTTAAAAATTTTCATACCCAACTTTTGCTATGTCTCCATGGCAGTGCTGGTTATTCAAATGTGTTGTTTTTGTCATTGACATTATTCGCTATGTTGTTGCCAACTGATATACCACCGAGGTGGGTGGTATTAAGAAAACCGTGAAACTTGGCCAAAAAAGCAATGGCAGTTGGTTTATTTGCACAGCTAACAACGAAGATGACACAAAATGTTTTAATTTGAAACTAGAACCACGAAACAAGTGTTAGGAAATTAATTGCGGGCGTAACGCTGCGGTGAGACAGGAAAGTAGCACATTTTCACAATCGAAGCTCGTGAAAAAGTTCAAGTCCCTGTTTTCTGAAAACGTGCTTTTCACGCACAGATAGGGCCGAATTCGTGGGGACAGCCAGTCAAGCACAGGCTTGACTGCATCTGGTCTTGACAATATGAATTGTCAGAAATAGTATGATCAGATCAGTTACAGGAGATATTGAGATATTGCTTATGTTATACAGTATTTTGGGATATTAAACCATTGTAGTCGATGCGCTGTGATTTGCGTTAAATCGATGCAAGATAAAACTTCTTGATATTTGATTAACATAATGATATGTAAAGGACACGCATGCAATGTTGTTAAGCAATTTACGTATTGGCTCCCCAAAAACGTGTTTTGTTCTATCTTCGTAGACGACTACCTGTACTCATTTTTGAACGGATTTTCACCGATTTTCAGGGAATTGCTTGCAACTGTGCGTTAAGGAAGTCATCAACGACATTTTCACACCTACAGCTGCAGCGCATGCCAAGGATGGCACTCAAAGGTGGGGTACTTCAGTGCTTGCTTGTTTATTTGCGCGAAGTGGGTTGCTCCATCGTACGCGCTCCCACACCGCTCAGACGTATTTGTATTGGTGGTACACACCATATCAAGTCAGCTGAGTTGTGCTCTTGTCAAGAAAATTTTTTTCATTGCGTTCAAACAAGCTCATCTCAAAGCAACAGCAACATAATTCCATGTCTCTCTTGTCGCAACTTTGCCAATTCACATGATCGTGCAAAACCAATGGCTTTTTTCACGGTCGAATGCGCTTACCATGTTTGGTTGCAGCAAAGGTGGTCGGAGTCACTTTTTCACTCCTGCTCCTGTTCCAAAAAAGCGACTCCAGCTCCTATTTTGGGGCTCATTGGAAATGTACACCACGACTCCTGTTTATACTCCGAAAACTTGAAAGCAGTCTAGTGTGACTGATGAGGCAAAATCACTTCTGGAGCTATTTTGCCGTTTGTGCTGGCAATCAGTTAATGACTTCTTGTCTGCGTTGCATGAACTGTAGGTTAAGCTCTAACCATAACTGTAAATCCTAACACTTCAGGCCACCTTATCCACGCAATGAAATTATCTTCCTTGTTATATTCTGAACTTGCAAGAAAATAATGGCATTTGTAGATATAGCGTGCAATAAGCTGCATTTCTACCGACATGACTGAAACTGCAGTGCTGTTGTTGCATTGTGAAGGTACATACACTGTTGTCTACTCTAGTGCTTTTCACTAAAAAGACAAATTGGGAATACCGCTTAAAAACAGTACTGCTGTGTAGTACTTACGCAGAGAAAATGGCTTTTACGTTTGTCATTTGCAGAAGCCTCGTTGAAAAAAAGTTTGTTTCTAATTGCACGCAATGAGCAAAATGGTGACTACTGCTGTGGAATGTGCTAAAGGAAAGCATCAGCAATTGTGTTATTTTAGAGAAGGTTGCACATGACAGGATGCAAAGACATCCAATGGCCTCAGGAAGCATATGAATTATGTGCCGCCAAGACAAATGATTATACTGTATTTGTGCCAAAATGTCACCAACTTTCTATCCTCAAATTTTTCAAAGAAGTATGCAATTCTGCTACTTGGTTGCATTTTACAAATAACACTGTGAACGCACAAGCAAGAGCTATATACAATAGTCTTGTTTGTTTTCCATTACCATTTTGTTGCTGTTTTTTTGTTTAAGTTTTGGATAAAGGTATGCGCAGTATTGGTACATGATAAGGAGTAATATTGAAAATTTGATAAAATCCGCATTGCAAAAAATAATATAGGTCAACATGAAATGAGTTGATGAGCAATTGTAACTAAAGCTGAAATTACTCGAAAGTATGCAGTTGACCCATTTTTTCGCAATCTGCTTGCAGTGTAACTGGTGTGTGTCGCTTGAGCTAATATGCATGTGCTACTTGGTTTGATTAGGTTCTTCGTTGCTGAACAGAAAGGAGTTATTTGGATCTACCTCTCTAACTTCACTAGATTGTCGCCGCCTTTTCTGGACTTGCACAGCGATGTGTTTGCAAGCGGGAGGTAAGCGCTTACCAAGGGTGTGGACACGTGTTCACCAGCTGCTCGCTCTGCACAGGAATGCAACGTGCGTATGTGAAAGCTGCCTAGAGCATCAGCTGTATTGTCCCGAGTCACCTATTAATTGCCAATTGGAAAACAACCTTCTGACCCTTTACAACGAAATTCGAAACCGGTAACAGCCTTGCCACAGAATGAGTGCAGCAGCTGGACTTTTGCCACTTGCTCTTACATGTTCGTGTTAGAAACTGGATGCGCTTTGCTTGTCAACGATCTTCAAGCCGTAAACTTGAACGTAGTTTACCCGCATTTTGCAATCTTAAACCATCTGTAGACTTTTAGCTATACTTTTCTATATCACTGAATCCATGTGAAGACAACTGTCTGAAAACAGCCCCAGCTGAAGCCCCTTAAAATTTCAACAGATAGAAAAACCTTTCTTCTACAACAATGGATGTCTAGCAAAACTTTTAGCAAGCTAGGACTCATCACTTGCATTAGACTTCTTTACCTCGATCTTAACCCATCTATTGCCAAAAACGATCCGTTTCTGCAGCAAAGGTGTGATTTTCACAGGGCTTTCGATGAACGTGGCCTGCTTGACCTTGAGTTTCATCCGAACTTTACGACGAACGGCCTGTTCTATGTTCTTTATTCGCACAGATCAAACGGTCGCCACGTATCGCGGGTTAGCGAATTCAAGGTAAGGGTGCGGTATAACCACTTCTTGTCTTCTGTGACGTTCTTGCATTTGCGTAAATTTTTCCTTTTAGAAAATTTAGGTTAGACTAGTTATTCAGGAATACGGTCAGCTGCTGCTTTGATGTGGCATGAACATTGCTCGCATCTATTTTAAGGTCAACACTGTCGTCTCTTGTCTTAGCTACTGTATCGCCGCCCTTGGTAATAATCGGCTCGTTTTTTACTTTATAGCGTTGTCGGAAGGTTATTATGTTGAGGATACGTACCCAATATTTTTTTACGGTCATCAAACGATTGTTATGTGAAAGGTCTGAAGCATTCTAAGTCAAACCGGCCATATCGTCCGCAAACGTAGTGCAGCTGCTACGGCGAGTTTTGAGATATTCACGAAATGAATGAGGAAGATTCTTACACGACGCAGATCATTTTTTTTGGCATTGTACGTATTTTTCCTCCCGGTGCAACGCGAGGACACAAAGACGCGTCGCTTGCTTCTTTGACCTATGCCATGAGGGGGTTCGCATCAAGAGTACGACGCAACTAGTAGCTTTTTAACAAGTAAGGAACATGAATTATAGAAAAAATGACAGAAATATTTAAAGCTATTTCGAACAAACTTCTGAGCGAAAAAGACAGGTTTCTAATCGCATCAAAGAATCATATTTATAACGATTGTTGTTTTTCTAGTGCTACGCTATGTAGCAGGGGTGCCCAATTGCGGCTCTTCGAAATTCCGAAAAATTATACAGTATATTTATTTCTATTGCAGAGTGGTTAGAGATGGCATGGGCCGCTAAAATGGCGGTTAACGGTAGGATTTCATGGGGCGGTTAACCGTCCAAGCACTTACATTCCTAACTTTTTTGAAGCACTTTCGAGGATGTTTGAGGAAAATTTTTTCAAAAATGCAAGTTGGCAGTAACAGCGCCCACTGGTGGAATTCGGGTCAGACCTCAAGAGTTTTTCTGAGTTTTGTCAGGCGTGATGTAAGCGAACAACGCATAGGCCTACTAATGTATGTTGTCTGCTCCTTGTGACTGTACTGTACGCTCTCCAGTGGTAGTCATTAATTTAGGCCTACACTACTCCATAGTTCAGGGTTTCTCAACCTGTGGGCCATAAATTAATGGCCCACTAGTGGGCCAAGGAAGAATTTTTGACGGGCCACAGCCTGATGTTTTGAAATTGTACGTTTTGCAAGCTGATCCTTATAATCGAAAACGTAGGTACCTCCTGAGATATAAGCGTCATAATGCGCTCTCTTTTGTCATTATGCATTAGAAATTATTCCGACATGGAAATAATTTCCAAATAGTCTACCAAGTTGTGCACAATATGTAGTTACTAAAGGTGTTTTGAGGCAGACAGGTGGCTTTTGTTGAGGGCTGTGGAGCCGCAACTCATATTTCAGGCTCCGGCTCCATGCATCATGCATGGGCCCCGGGTTCCAGCCCCACAGCCCTGCTTTTGTTGCCACGAAAACGAAATCTAAAAGCAGGTTTTATGTGGAAGATGACTTGATCGGTGCATTATCATGAAATGAGCTTCGAATATCTATGCTTTTTAAAAACAAAGAGGCACAGCCTTCGCTATGATCTTAGCGCACGTTGTGTTATTGAATATTGTTTTAGTTGTTTTCATTTCTCCTTTGTACATCTGTCGCATTTGAGAAGTTGTACAGGTGGTAGGCCATGTTTCTTTACTTATTCGGCCACAGGCTTGAAAAGATTGAGAATCCCCGGTATAGTTGATGGGGAGCAGTCTACAAAACTGCTGTCCAGCCAGTACAAGTGCAACAAAACCGAATTTTGAAACAAATGACGTTTACCTGTAGAAGATCAAGTTCAAACAGTATTTTTATAATATTTAAAAGTTTCAAAGAAATTTTATTCATACCAACCCAATTTGCCAAAGTTTATCTTATGTACAAGCATATTGGCAAAACAGTGCTTTCGCCTCATGAGGCAAAAAAGACACAGCAGTGCTTAGGCCTTATGAGGCAAAATAGGCACTGCCTTCTTTATGGATTGGGCTGGGTACTGGCCAAAATTTAGGAGGGGTTACGAGTACGGGTTGGTTGTGATGGGTCGAACCGGGTTATGAAAATGTGAGCCTGTGATATCTCTAAAAGTGGCACTGTACTGTGGTAGCTACCAGCGTGCCGTACAGTATTACTTTTGCAATTCGTTCCGCGTAGATTGCAAATGAATTCGTATTTTTAGATTTTTACGTTGTGGCTCTTTGTAACTTTGGTTCTACGATATGCCGCTCATACATAGAGTAGGTTTGGCCACACCTGCTATATGGCCGTTTGATTTTGGCTGAGAATTTGTGATACCGATCTTCATTTTCTAAACGTGTTGTGTGGTGAGATTATCTTCATTCGCCAACGTGAAGGTGGCAAATGTAATATGCTACAAGTACTGTCGCGGTCACGTGAATAACGAAACTGTCACAAGCTGCCTCCGTTCCACGACGTAAAACGCTTCGGATGGTTTAACTGTCAAAGTGCTTATCCTGCTTTGAAATGCATTGTGGCAAACAGTTTGAAAATAAATAGCTTCGTTTTTGTGCCATCCCCTCAACTGGATGTAGAGTAGACTCAGCCAAAACACGCTTAATGTTTACAGGTGAGCGATGATATGAACATGGCGGACCGCTCGAGTGAGCGCGTCGTGCTTGACATCAAGCAGGTTGCAAGTAACCACAACGGCGGAAAGTTACTCTTTCGCGATGGTTACCTTTATATATTCACTGGAGACGGTGGAAAAGGCGGCGATCCGTTTGGGCACGGACAGAATAAGTAAGTTCCTATCCTCCGTGTTGCTGCCCAGAGGCTGTCCGTAGGTGGTGGATGCGTGCCGCAAGTTTATAGGAATCCATAAAATAAATTTAGAACTCAAATGAGCTAGTTGCCAAACTTTTTGTGCGCTGGCATGAGTGGGTTTTTCCTTTTATTTTGGATCTGTCAGGGAACAACTTAGAAAGCTGACATGATGCAGCATGAAGCACCATGTCTTCTGTTCACTGTTTTAATGCACGTTACGATATGAAGGTTACCCCCCCCCCACACCCCAACGTACCTCGTTGCTGCGTATGACGATGGTTCTAACTTTTTTCAAAGTTTTTTCTGACGACTTTCAACTGGGGCTGAACAAACACCACGGGGCGTTGTGAATCTCATTTTGGCTGTTACACCTTCGTGGCCAGGGTATGAGTTTAGCAGTTCTGCTTCAGCCGTATTTCTGAATCGCTGCACATGAACAGCGTTTTGATAACAAGCGCAATAGCTGTTTTTCTAAAGCTTGCGGTCAGTTTTGCATTTTTCTTTTTATATTTAGGGATTTTTTCACTGGGCAAAATAAAGTGTAAAGCAGTGATGTCGTTGAGATTTGACATTGCCCTTAGAAAGGCGGATTGTCATGAGTATCACTTTTGTGTTTAAATCTGTGTGATAGACTATGATAAACACTTGGTGATTAAACGTCATTCATCGGGAATGGACGTTTCAAAATGTCTGCCTGTTAAATATTTCGCACAAAGTCGTTTAACAAAACAATCTGTTATGTCACTATTCAACGCACCTTTTAAGTGCAACAACCACGAATTGTGAAACTGCAGGTCAGATGTCTTGTAAAGCTATCCGGACTCGATTAGTTCGCTGTGAAACTGGGCCACCCCCAATTTCTAGAAAAAAACTTTAAAACACAGGTTGTTGCAATTTTTGTGCAATACATTTTAAAAGGTTTAAAACTGGAGTTCACGTGCTTTCTCTAATCTAAACCTTGCTTTAGCTTTCATCATTTCACTCGTAAGCGTTTGCCTGCAATTTACGTGACTGAAGATGCGAAAACTACGTGAAGTCGATTTCCTAGTGAAACACGTCACGATTCGATTTGCTGCGTCGTCCCTGTGGAGACTTGTTGTTGAAGCATTTTCAGGTTGATGTAATTCAAAATGTGGAAAGTACCAAAGAGCGTTATATGTAAATGGTTCTCCTTAACCTGAAATTATCTTTGCCAAAGTCGTGCTTTGGTTTACGCCGCGGTAATGGTTCTGCACACCTACACATTTCCGTAAAAATAGTTATTCAGTAAATTCGCTTGCCGGCAATTTTGTTTTTGCTACCCGTGCTGACAACTTCAAAAGCTTGAGTTTGATTATGACGAACAGTCGAGATTGTCTCGCCGCGACGCCACCATGTCGCTATCCCAAGCTCATAACAGCTTTCCGAATACAATTTGTCCTTCGACTTTGACTACTTCTGGTCTCCGCCAATATCGATTGATTGATCTTTGCCTCATCAATGCACAGAGCCAGCTACCTCGGCAAAGCGTTGAGAGTGAACGTGAACGACCGGTCTCCAGACTTGGCTTACGGAATACCTGTCGACAATCCGTTCATCAACCAAACCGGAGCAAAGCCCGAGATCTATGCGTACGGTTTGCGGAACCCGTGGCGTTGCGCAGTGGACCGGGGCGACCGAGCGACAGGTAACGTCGCTGGATGTGCGTGAGCAATATTTCTCAGCTTGATAATTGACAGAATGATTCACGGTTCAAGACGTTCTTCGAACACTGGGTTCTGCTAGTGGGTACAGATAAAATATCAGGACTACTGCATGACTGTCTGACGTTCAAGTGAAGATAGAATACTGATATCGATAAGGTTCAGTTGGCTTTCATTGTTAACTCATCGTCGTTGTCAGCAGGAGAAATCAAACCCTGCTTCTGTCCGTGGATTTCCTTCTGGCAAATGTTGGTGTTGGCATGACGTCGGGTGTGTTTTGCGTCACTGTCTGCCCGAGTCTCTGCAGTCACCACAAACAAAAAACAACAGCTTGTGCTTTGTAATTCTCCTGATTTGCCTTGAAAATTGACTTCAACGTGTGCTTTATCCTCTTGACGGTGCAGGCGCAGGAGCTGGCCGTATTTTCTGCGGTGACGTCGGGCAAGAAAAATTCGAAGAAGTTGACATCATTGAACGCGGTGGGAATTATGGATGGAACGGATACGAAGGATATTCCTGCTACAAGAAAGAATTGTGCAATAACATCGGTAAGCATGCCGCTTTGATTTGCCACTGATCATCAATTTGCGATAATCTGTTTCATAGGTTCATCCTAGTGTCATGCTGTTGCTGAAGGCGGCATCAGAACATTTGAGTAGCGATATTTGCGTTTGGTTAATTTTTCTGCTCACCGTAACTAAGTGTATTCCTGCAGGATTCATGACAAAACAAAAACTCAAGTTCTAAGCAATCTTTTTTCATTCAGGTCGCGAAAAAATGTACGTTAAATAAAGTTAACAGTTTCTCTTCTCCGCCAGGACATTAGTATTCAAGAGAAGTATATAAGCACACTAAATTACGGTTCTCCGTTGACGTTTTGTGTCCCGTTGGGCACTTAGACCTAATCTTGTCCCTAAATTTTTCACGCCACGCCATGCGCCGCACCCAAGTAAATTAAGCGGCAGTCTCATCAACGTTGATCTTCTAACTTTGCAAGAATATCGGCCATAAATCAGGTGTCTCTATGAGAGAGCCGAGCTGCAGCAAACGTGACGTGAACAAAGCTGATTTCAATCTCGCGTTATTACAAAAGAATCCGATCAAGCTTTTTTCTTTCGCAGCTTTTTGACTGTTATAGAATGTGAAAATTGCTGTGACTTCTTGTGATTCCTAACTTTATCACCCTACGAACCCCCTGTGTATACCAAATCTTTCCATGAGCCCTCAACTGCTTGAGACACGATTTGATCCCGAATTATACTATACTAGGTTGCCTTGGTAGCACAGCGCATCGTGGAAGACCATGGTCTTAAATCTTATTGTAATGATGCCATGCCAACAGATGAACAAACGGATTTATTCAGAAACTTCACAAAATGAAATCTCGTCAAGTACCGATCACTCATCACGCACGGTGAACGAGGTCCCCACATAAAATGCTTCCTCCGATGCCTCGAAGCACTAAATGAAGAGACTAACTCAAAGTTGAGCGCTCATTGGGAGGGTATAACTGAAGTAGCACACACCGAGGGTTTATTCGCTAAATTTCTTAATGCAAGCTCGTGACACCGTTTCATCAAGTCACCACGCTAGAAAAAGGAAGTCAACGCCTGTACCACAAACCTTTGTCAGCCAAACTGCATTGTGGTCTCAAAGCCATTATGATATCATACAAGGGGTGGGAACAAATATACAGCCAAGCCCATACATGCAAAAGACTTATACATTCGATTAGGCTTTAAACGACGTATATTTTGTACTGTGGTTTTGACTTGCATCAACATGTCATGAAGATGTCTTGCAAACTAATACTGTTCAGTCTAATCTCGCTGCACAATGGTCATTGCAACGGCTCTGATCCTTCTGCACTGTGTGACCCTGCAAGGCCTGATTTTTTTAACTTAAGGTTGCTTTGCGTGGCAAAAAGACAATTTCTACGCATATGAACTAGTAGATCTGCTGATTTTCCAGCTGATCACGCTCCGCCCATCGACGTATACAGCCATGCAGAAGGAGAGTCAATCACCGGAGGCTACGTGTACAGGGGATGTGAATCACCGAACTTGAACGGACTATATGTTTTTGCGGACTGGGCAAACGGGTTCGTTTATTCATTAGCGCGGTGGTTCTTAACCGGAGGGGCACGCCTTCCCAAGGGGGCCCGAGTCCTCACGCGTTCTTAAACATATAAAATTTGATCAGTAAATTTGCCAATAAATACTGTACGTCTGTTTTTACAACATATTTAATGTCAGAGCGGTCTTGAAACAAAGCACGACTACGTAGGGGGGGGCGTGATAGAGAAAAGGTTAAGAACCACTGATTTATCGACTTCTTACCTGCACGAGCTTGAGCTTTCAAACGTTTTTAGCAATGTTTTTATCACTGGAGAATACTGACTGGTGTAGGTGCTACGAACTTAATTTTGTGGCGCTATTCAACTGTAACCTCCCATGTAACCACTTGCAAACGTACTGAATACCTTGTTGGATTTGGCAATTGCAAGTTTTTACAGATTTGCGGCATGTCGTCATCAGCACTTAAAACTATTATATCAACACCATACCTCTTTTCTACTGCCTAACGTGTTTTTCTTTTTTCCGAACTTTTTTCCACCTGTTTTAACAATGGTAGCAAAATCTTTGCTTCAATCTTACTTTTTTATATCCCCGGAAGCACAACGGATCTCTCAGTTTCAAGATTTTAACACAGAGCTTGGTAAAAGTTGTCCGCTGAGAAATGAATTACTTTTGCTTCATCAACCTTACATTGCGAGCTCAAAAGACTGGCGTTCTTGTCATCGGGGCACTGTAGCGTTGGTCACTGGTCAGGGCCTTTTTCATTCTGGTCCTCTCCAGGCAACTGTTCTACTTACGAGAGACCGATGGAGCGTGGACGCGTGGGAAGATCTGCATGGGAGGTGATGATATTTGCGTCAACGGTGGACTGACCAACCGATATTCTCAATACATTACGAGTTTCGCGGAAGACGAATCAGGTATTGTTTGCTGCAGTTCAGATTTCCCCCCCGTTTGTGCATGTACAGTCACTGGATTCCCGTACAAACCCGTTTTTGCCAACACCTTATTCATGTTCGCGCAAATTCCGTCTTTTTCAACGTTAGTTGTCCGCTTCTGGCAAATGGTCTGTGTTGAAGTTATGTTGCAACCACTCCTTTGCTTTCCATCGTGGTGACCAGGCGTGCGTAGGAATGTTCACTGCTAGTGGTACGCTATCACAACAACAGACTTTTGCGCCAATCGAACATTTCGGCATGATTTTTTTTTCGGCTTGCGTTCGAAAGCAAGATTTGCCGCTCATCAGACCAGACTTGGACAACTAGAATTATTTTAGCTTTTCTAAATTAGATTAGAATTAAAATTATAGCTAATTCAGCTGTCAGATATTTGATTAGAATTGAAATTAACTGAATTTCGAAAACCTGAAATTGAACTAAAATTAGAATTACGTGGACACAAATCAAAGCGACTTCAAACCAAGTTCAATTCATGCCTAAAGGTAGATTCATTCTCATAAGCATGAGGATAGCAAAGATTCGTACGGCCAGATTGGCGCGTTTCTTGCTGTACAATTCATCTGCATGGCTAAAGACTCGTTCCGACGGGGCCCATGTCGCTGTCATACCCAGTTCTGGAGCAGCAGCTTTCAGATAAGGGAAACGGTGTTCGCTTTTCCAATACCCAAAACAGGGATCTCCAAATGTTTTCGTCTGGGGGCCACATAAGCTTGTGCACAATTGCACAACATCAAGTGCCGGACATCTTACGTTATTTGATTGTTTCGGGATATGTTACATTCTATCAAATCAACAAGTTGTTTGCAAGTAGAGCCTATATTATTTTTTCATTATTGATAAAATGTCATCACGGGCCGGACTGCATCAGACATTTTTAAAGTTGCCAATCTCTTTAGTCGAAACGTGGTTTCCTTTTTCTACCATATCTTCTGAATTTGAAGACACGCAAATAACTGGCGCGTTCCAGATGCATGTCCCGCTCCCGTAGTTTGTGTGTTCACTAAACTCCAACCATCGCCTAACCAGGTTGCGCGCAGATTGCATGTCAGCGTCCAGATTTCGCAGGAATTGCGCTTTTGCCTCCTGTGATGAAAAGTCTCCACAGCGTCAGTGTCTCGATCGTTTACATCATGTTGCCTGAATGGGCTCACGCTTCAGATTGCATCTTATGAAAATGAGAACTGGCTAAAAGCAACCAAGCGAACCCGGTCACGCAGACGGCATTAGTTTCTATTACTCCGAAGCGCGTACCTGTCATGGACATAAACACGTCAGGTTTTCCTCAAACTATATTTTTCACGCAACCATCGTGGTTGAATCAACTGCGAGTAAACTTTTTGTTTTTTCAAAAATCTCTTCTTCGCAGGCGAGCTCTACTTCTTGTCAACCAGTTTTCCCGGCCAGAACGTACACGGTGGCCACGCGTACAAGTTGGTCGACCCTTCCCGTCGCGGGAACCCAAACGAATGTCGAAATGGCCGGATACGCGAAGTCACTGCCACTTCTGGAACGGTCATGCACCCTTTCACTGATTCCTCAGGTACGTCGTTGTTGAGCGCCGACACGGCAGTACGGAGCGTGTTTTTTAGGGATATCAAAGAAACTTCACCAAAACTTTCGTATTTTACCCAGTTTCGGTTTCTCAATTTTCGCCCTGGATCTGCAGCAGTTTTGCTCAACTTCTTCCTGTATTTCCTACTTTTTGCCGTGGAAATGCGCAAAATGACTATAAAAACATCATCATTTTGCATCTGCCTGAATTTGCAACAATTTTGCCAAAATTTTAAAAATTTAGGTTGACCAAACTTTGTTTTCTGATTTTACAAAAATTCAAATTTTTCCTTACTGCTGCCCTTCTTTCACCTATGTGCGTCTAACTTTTCGAGATTTGTCAACTGTGAGGGAGGCAACTGCCTCACGTACTCCCACATCTGTCTGCGAGCGGAGAACCAAAAGAGATGCCGTAGTTTGGTTTGTCACGTACCTTATTGCGGAGGTTGAGTTTCGACTGTTTTGAGCGAGTCACACGATTAGCGTGGCTTCAAATCGAATTGCGGTCCAACTGCGCTTGGCGATGGTGGTGTGCAAGCGCCTGGTTCTCGTGCCTTCAGATCAGCCAAAAGAGAAAACTCAGTCGAGTGTGTGTACCGCGCAGCTGTTGTCTTTCTACAACGCAGGAAAGATGCTTGCCACTGCAAAATTGCGCTGATCACTTAGGTTTGGTATTTTGCTGAAAATGTTGTGACCTGACAAGATGAAGAAATTTTCATAGAGTGACCAGTATGATCTACTAGAGCAGTGTTTTTCAACCTTTTTTTGCATCACGGACCACTTTATGCAATAAAAAAATTTTGGGGAACACCAAACAAAATTTTATAA
>JGI24159J19872_10002662_pt1 | contig 21526 bp, 16 predicted proteins | sample Ectturendosymbi4_FD_19872 | JGI IMG/M metagenome (IMG submission 19872) | reverse complement strand
ACATGGGGGACACAGTCTTTTGATGTTTTCTAGACTGACTTTTCTGTTGAGTTTGTTAAAGGCATTGTCTGCGTCCACTAACAGCAGGCATTCACTGTTGTCTTCTTTAAAACTTTTTCTTGCAGCATGTATTGCTGCTTCTGTGCCTGATTCCAGTCCCGCACATGTCTGCAGTGTTTCCACTGCATGTATGATGTCTTCCTTCAGCAGTTCTGTGATTGTTTTGCTAATGATTCGTTGTAAGCATTCACCAACACCTACTGGCCTGATGCTGTTATCTTTTTTCTTCAGTGGAACAAGTCTGCATGCGAGGAGGGTTGATATGCAATCGTGTGGAATGGTGTCTGGCGCGAGACGCCTAGCCAGGGTGGCAATTTCATCAGCCAGCATTTTTGAGTGGGTGCCATATGATTTCGAACAAATCATTTCTCTCCAGGTATCCATGTCAATCTGTGTTGGTCTTCCAGACCCCGTTGAGTTTTTAGTATTGGATGTAATTTCATCTTGAGTTATGTTTTCAAAGATGACCCTCTCTGTGTTGGTTTCAGGCTTATCAATAATGGCAGAATGTTTTAGTTCCGCCACTTTTGGGTGTGTTTCTCTGAGCTTTTTTTTGATGTCTGTAGTGATGTCATGTTTTCCGTCAATATCACTGGCATGATCCACAATTTTAAAGGCCTTTCTCACCTGTCTTTGTAACATTAATCTACAGAAAGCTTTCTGGTCTGATTGTTTTTTGGTTTTGACTGATCTTTTGAGTCTTTTTTGAATGGCTTTACACTCTGAGATCAGTTCTTCTTTGTTTCCACCACTCCATTCTTTTGTTCAGGTATTTTACATGTTCTCTGTTTTTTGATTTGAGAGATGGCTTCTGGAGTAGTAGTGGCAGAAGTACTTGAAGCGTGTGTATTGCTACTGACTCCCATCTTTTACTGCTGTTAAAGAGTCTTATTAAGACGAGTCACTTCTGCAATTAGTGTTTTTCCAGCTTTTCCTCTTGAGATTTGCATACAGTTTTTTTCAATATTACAATTTTTTGATATGCTCAATCCAGACTTTTTCTGATTTTATTTAAGTCTTTCATCTTGTCCCATGTGATAGGCATTTCACTTTGGATGATTTCTTTATTTTGCTCCTTACAGCTATCGCATAACCATTGCAATGTGTTATGTCTGTCATAGCCTTTATGATATATGTGATATTGTCCACTCGACATTCCAACACATATGCAGTGGTATACCATTTTGTGCACTCTCCATCACACAGCAGGGCCTCTTCCTTGTCGAAGACAATTTCATGACACACTCCACATTTACTCATCCTAGATGCCCCAGCAGCTCCAGCGGCCTTTCAGACAAGTAGCTTTAGATATTCTACATTATAACAAGCCTACAATATCTCTGAAACTTATTCAAATAGAAAGACATTTTGCAAATAGTAAAAAAAGTAATAAAAACGCATCGAATCAATGTCAGGTAACATAAGCAAAAAAACAACATAAAAAACAATGGGTGAAAAGCATGCCTATGTTATGTATAGTGGGTGGGTTGAGCATGTATAGGGGGTGAGGTGAGCAACTATAGAGGTAGACTAGATACGAGGTGAAAATAGTGGCATCAACACAATATTATAGAATGTGACAAGCATAAAACAAATATCAATAGGAATTTTGGCAAGCTTATATAGCAGGACGTTTTTATGTTGTTTTCAAATGAATAAAGGCGAAAAAGATTTCATATTTTCAGGAATGTCAGACCAAATTTTTGGACCAATATACTTTAAAGAAAGCTGACCCAGAGACATTTTCATTCTGGGTAAATAATATTTTTGCAAAGAAGGAAGTCTTGTTTGATATTTATGGGCTGATGCAATCTCAGCAAATTAGTTATCAAAGTGATTAGGGAATCCACTCTGAAATGAGTACATAAATTTTAAGTAAGTCTGCTATTTCTAAAATTGTGTGCTTGGAATGGAGTACAGCTGTTTTAGTTTTGCAATATTCAAGGGTTCTTACAGTTGTTCTGCAATCTAATTATAGGGAGTAAAGCCGTCTTGTTGGCCCTTCCACAGTTAAGTATTGAGTAAGTTAAATAGGAATGGAAAAGAGCAAAGTAAACAGATTTGAATACTGAAATGTTGGTTTAGTGTTTTAATTTGAACAACATTCCAAAAGATTCAGAAGTTGTGTCACCAACTTTTCAATTGAGTCTTCCAATTAAATTTGTCATCAAGTATAATGCCAAGATATTTTAAGCTGCTTTGTTTTGATATTGGGTGATGATTAATTGAAACTCAAAAATTGATATTGTTGTGGGTGTTCATGAGCATGAAATTGCTTTTTGGAATAAGTGATGCACATTTTTTTAGCACAAACCCAGTGATCAATTTTTTTTGAGCTTGTGGTTAACTATTTTTTTCCAAGATTTTGTGGTTTTCTCCTAAAATATGAAGATTGATATCATCAGCGTATAAAACAGTAGTAAAGTTAGAGGCTTTCACAATATCATGAATTATTAAGGAATAGTAAAGGCCCAAAAACTGATCTCTGGGGCATGCCACATGTTACATTCAAAACAGAAGATTCAGTATCATCTATTTTAGTACACTGAAACCTGTTGTCTAAGTAAGAAGCAAAAATTTTAGGGGTGTTCCTTTTCCTTCATATTAAAACAATTTTTCAAGTAATATATTATGATCAGCACAGTCAAAGGCTTTGCTTAGGTCTAGAAACAGTACAAGTTGATAATTTGCTATCTTTAGTACAAATGTGTCATCATAGATGGCAGCAATTGCTAATTCTGTAGAGTGATTGGTACAGAATCAACATTGCTGTGGGTTCAGTATATAATTACTAGTGACAAAAGAGTACAATCTGCTGTAAATTAACTTTTCAAAAATTTGGAGAGAGTTGAAAGTATGGATATTGGCCTACATTCATTTGGAGATTTAGGAGAAGTTATTTTAGGTATGGTTATAATTTGAGCAATTTCTAAAAGAATGGGAAATTTGCCTTTTACCATACATTTATTAGAAATGCATCACAATGTCTTTGTTTGCATTGCAGCACATTTTCTGGCCATTTTCATTGCGTGTAAGTTTACTTTTGGGTTATACAGCGACCTTGCGTTGAATTAGTTCAGGAGACTAATCAGTAGTTTGTACTTGAGTGTTTTTTATGAATATATTGCTTTTTATTATTAAATCTTGTAATTTTCCGTAACAACAGAGTGGTAACACTGTCTGCAACATTGGTGCAATTCGCTCACGGATAAGGATTATTTTATCTCAAGTGGATTTTCTGGCTTTGGTGTTCCCTTCTTATTTAACCTGCAGCTGAGCTTATTTGGAAAACTGACAAAGTTGGTGTTAGGCTAACTATGGACAAACTTCAACCGGCATTTGCAACCTTAACAGCAATTTCCTTTCCTCTTCCATGAACCTGTACTGAAACAAAAAAACAAATATAGAACTACTTTCTTTCTACTGTGATAACGTAAGTTTATCGCATCCTGTTTGCTTCTTGGGTTGTTATCGACAGGTGCTGATTTACGCAACACAACTGTGATCTTGAATGTCGTTTCATTTCAGAAGATTTGCTGCAAGATTCAAATCTCTGTATACTGGAAAGTATGCCGTCGTCACAAACACTATTACTGCTGGGTGTTTAGGTAGTTTGTCCGATTTTTTGGCTCAGTGTGCTGAAAACTTCCATTCATCTGATAAAAGCTGGGACAAATATCGCAGCAAAAATATGGCAATATTGTCCACTGGATTTGGTGTTTTTTTCCATTACTGGTATCGCTTTCTGGACAATAGATATGCAGGAAAATCCACAAAGGCTGTTTCAAGAAAAGTTGTGATTGATTTAGCAATATCTCCATGTTTTTATTTTGCTTACCTTGGAGGTCTCAACTTCCTAAAAGGTATGTCCAGAAGTGAAAGTTGGGAAGAGTTGAAAATAAAATTTCCGGTTGTTTTTGGTGCTGACCTGATCTGTTGGCCTTTACTTCAGACTTTCAACTTTTTGTTTTTTCCTCCATACTATCGCATAATTGGTCTAAAAGTCAATGAATTAACAATGGGTATTTTATTTTCTCACATTGTTAACAATTCTTATAGTGTACAGTTTTTTATTGATTGGTTGCAAAGACAGTCTAAGTCAAAATAATTTTGAAATAGAAATAGTGAGCAGTAAGAAAATGAAGATTAAATATAGCTTTTTTGAATTGCTTTCACTTGTCAATGTACAATTCAAGCTTTGGTTATACTGATACTTTAACTAATGAATTTTTTGGCAGTGGCTTTCATTTTCTGTGTGATGCAGCTTTCATGTATGTTAGTTTAAGTGAATGGTTTAACATATAAATTTGAAGGTAGTAATCCTTGAGCTTGTATGTACAGTTCATGATCATTATTGCACAAGCATGCTAATAGGGGTGAATCCAGTCAGTAAGTTTAAAGGTGGGGTGATTTTAGTATTATTTGATAGTGAAGTCTCACAACGGCTTTGCTACTGTAATAGAGACGAAGTTTACCTCACAACACAGCTGTGACAAAACAATAGACAACAAAATGGTCTTTAATCGCAAATGTTTTTCGAATTGTTCAAAATCATGGTTGATGAAGTTGCCGTAATCACCCCAATTACCCTCTTATGGATCTGCCCCTACATGCAATGTTTTTTTGCCCATTGTTTGAAATATATTTTCATTTATGAGTTTGCCTAGTCTGTTAAAAAATTTGTGCCATGTTTTGTGTTTAATTTTTATTACTTACACCATGTGGTTGTATTAAAGCAATGCTGATTCTTAATCAGCAAAAAGTGTCCATGTTTACTATGAGGCAAAGCTGAGTTTTGTTGGTCTTAAATATTTTGGCAAATTTTTACTATCAGTTTTATCATGTTTGTTATATTTCTTACAATGTTTGGAATTGCAAATATGAAAAAAATGGAAAACTGCAAAAGAAGTTATGATATGAGATTGCTGAACTTATTTTTGGACTCTTGGTTTATTGGTGTCATCTGTATTTAGTTCTCACTTTCATTGGAAATCAATGCAAGTTGTTTTGTCAAAGATTATAGTTGCTGTTGTTGTTCTTCTCTTTCATGCTATACTGCTTAAACCTTGGGGTATGGCATAACAAAATGATTTATTTGGATGGAAACCTTTACAAAACTGCTGTCTAAAATTCCAATGCTGGTTATAACCAACTTTATTCTTTGGCTAGTTATGTAGTTCATTAACTTTGCTTTTGTATTAGATTTTTTTAAAGGGTGTTCATGGTAAAGTATGATGCAATAATACCAGGACTTTGAATGTTGCTTGTCTTAAAATGGTTGTTAATAAACTTATAAATATCAAAGTAAAGTAAACCTTGCTTGAAGAATATTTGTTGAACTAATTAAATGTTCCTACAGATTTTTTGCAATTTGTTCATGCACTTTTGTAAAATATTTATGTCTATTGTTCACTTCATAGAATGGTTTTGAAATTAAAGCTAGTTGAATTTTACAGTTGACAATGTCATCAGTTAAGCTTTACTTCAAATCATAATGGATGTGACCTTGTCAAAAAGTACATGAGTTTTTTTCATTTGGATAACAATTGTAATAAGGAAAAAAACAGATGGGGGTATTACAAGCAAACTTTTGAAAGTTAGCATGTTTTCTTGGACAAAACAGGTCTTGTCAACTTTACTATATAGCACCTTTGCTTTTTGTACTGATTTTTGTAGATCACATATAACAAAATGTTTTTGAAGCACATGCAGTGTTTCTCATGCTAATGCTTAGCTTTCATTGTGGTTTTAATACCACGCCGTAAGCTTTTGTCCTTTGTACAATTTGAAAATAAAACAATTTTACGTTGTAAGCTGTTGTCCTTTGTAAAATTTAAGAGAATTTTAGTCTGATTTTGTTCTTTGTGTATGAGTAACTTAAATTGTTTTGTCTTCATTCCTTGAAGTGTTTGGCTTAATGTTAGTTGATTTAGGCAATGGATATAGATGGAGATCAAGAAGCAGGTTAGTTTGCTGTGAGTTTTTGTTGTAAGTCTTGTTTAAATGCCTAAGATTAATATTGTGATTATTAGACTGTTTTGTGGGTTTTGATGTCAATATTTGATTCAATGGAGCAAAAGATTGTGATTAATAATATCTATCCATTAAAACCTTTTCTTGCCAAAGGATCAATCCTGTTGATTTTAAACAAAGTATACAGTACATTGCATCTACTGAATGGGTGTTTTTACATCTTTTTCGAATAGAATCTATAGATGTTTTATCAATCTCCCTGTAGCACCACTTCAAACTTCCTGCTCTCATCATTGGGCACAGAGCTGACACTTGACCAGTGGCACAAAATAGGTTTATAAGCCTACTATGCATTGTGTCAACTTAGGTTATATTTTCAGATATCATGTTTATTTTTTTTTATAAATACTCATCTAAGGTGTATTTTGTCTGAGTAGGCTATAGATCTTAGTGGTTAAATGTTACATGTACTGTTCAGTGACACAGTTGAGAGCTGAGCCTTTGCGACTGGGACTTCATTAGATCTTAATTTTCAAAATTAAGACTCAGTGTGGAAAAAAAAGACTCAGTGAGAATTTTTCTGTAAATATGAAACTTGCTGTAACTTGAATTTGACTCAATAGTGACTGACTTCTGTAGCATACTGAATAAACAGCATCCTATCTATTTTGCACATAGTGTTTGAACATTTGGATTTAAAAGGCTAGCAACTTCGGCTTTGCTCCAATAGTTATGTGGTGAGTAGTGGACAGCATGGCATCCACAGCTGAAGAATCTCTCTTTGAAACAGGGACTTTTGTGCGACCCGCGATGCGTTTCAGGAATTTTCAAAAATTTAACATTTGCCTTGCCAAGTGCCTTGAAAAAGCATGCTGTGAAATAAATTAACCAAAATTGAATGATACCCAGTGCGATTTTCATCCTGCCCATAGCACTACAGACAAAAATTTCTATGGTGTTGACGGCCGCTTGTTACTGGCTGTCAAGTCACTGTAATCCTGCTCAGAAGTTTGTGTCCGTGTCAGGAGAAGTAAATCACGACCGTTCACCGTTGGTATCAGACTCCGACATAGGTGTGTGCTGTCACCACTTCTATTCAATCTACATCAGGGGTGGCCAAACTACACTTTACTCCGACCCGCCAAATACCTTGCACATTTTTTTCAAGTTCCACGTTTCTGACTGTCGACAGCAGTGCAACAGCATTAACTGCTGACTGTCACGTAAATCGCGCTGTATCTGGTCCTCCGGTGGCCAGGCAGTCGCGAATTCGGCCCTCGGGTCAAAGAGTTTAACCACCCCTGGTCTACAATAATTGTATAGACAGTCACGGCCGAGTCAAGGCGGGTGTCATATTTGTGAGCTGCAGGATCAACCGTATACTTTCGCAGACGACTTGGTACTACTAGCATCTTCTCAGCAGGGTCTTCAGCATGCACTCGATTTGTTTCCCGCTGCGTGTGACCGAGCCAGAATGAAAATCAGCACTATAACCACCGACGTATTATGTCTCTATACAAACCAGAGGCAGTGTATGCTGCAAGTGAGCGGAATGCACTGCAGCAGGTTGAGAAATTCAAGCACATGAGGGTGGTATTTACTGGTGACGGAAGGTGGAGCAAGGAAACTGATGCATGGATGGCTAAAGCTAACGCAGTACTGCGTGAGCTTTCTTGCTCTGTGGTCACAAAACGGGAGGTTTCAAACACCGCAAAGCTGTCAGATTTTAAATCGGTCTCTGTTCCGATCCTTCGCTATGATCCTGACTCTTGGGAATGACCGCAATAATATTTTCTCAGAGGCAAGCAGCAGAGATGGGATTTTTTGAAGAGTCCATGGTGTGGCACTGTGAAATGCGCAGAGCCCTGAATGTGGAACCACTTTTCCTCTGAATTGAGAAAGCACAGATATGTTGGTTCGAAAATGAATAACAATTACGTTATTTTGTTCATTCACCGGTGTTTAAAAGTGCTCGCTTAGCGAATGACCAAGTTCCTTAGACGGCTAGAAATGATTAATACCAACGTAGAGAGACGGCTAGAAATGATTTGTCTAAAATTCATTATACCTTTCGCAGGACCTAAAGATGCAAAAGCTGTTTCTTGTAAGTTCAGGTACCGCCGTTGTTGCGTCAGCGTTGTAATTCGGCCCGCGGGAGGAATTATAAGTCCTCATGTGGCCCACGGAGCAAGTTGAGTTTGAGACCCCTGGTTTAAAACACCATTTCAACTGTCTACTTCTTGCGTTTTCAGAAGATCTTGCTGCGAACCTTGAAGATGTGGAACTAGATCGCGATGGTGGTGGTGATGGTGAAGTTGATTTGGAGTTTTATGATAATTCTCATCTCATCTTCAATAAGCATGAGGGTATGTTATCAATTCTCTCTGTGTAGTGCATACTAGAGATCAATGTTGCCTCTAAGCCAACTTTCACTGGTGAAATTGATAACTGTTCTGGCACACGCAAAGTAAATTTATGTGGCAATTGAGTGGAAAGTTGTTGGGCGTAAACGTAGAAATTACAAGACCTTTCAAAACTATGTTAGTATATGAAAAATACAAGTGTAGATGTAAAGCTTATTTTGCTCAAGAAAAATTCGACATCTTCACGGCCAATCTTTTCCGGTAATAATCTCCAGTTCAACTTCTAGGTGCTGGCCAGGCAATGCTATTATTTTCGTGGAACGTTTTATATACTTCTTTTCTTCTTTACGCTTACAACTCTTCGTGTGCTCCTTCATGATAAACATTTGTTTTTTTCGAGGCGAATTTGTTGGTGTTTAGAGCCTCATCTTTGTCAAAACCTTTTGTATTTGAGACACTAGCTACAGTTCTACAACTGTCACTTTGCTCCAATTTTGCTATCATGTGGGGCGCTTACGAAAATTTCTCGTACTTTCAGCACCTTTTCAGCTGTTGTCGCTACAGGCACTAGTAGGGAAATCAAAGTCAAAGATAAAAGCAAATAAAAATATGTGTTCGGCCACAACTAAATGCGTTAGGCCTACTTGGAAACTGTAACACAAAGATTTTATTAAGCGATAAAAAACGTGTGCCCGGTGATGAGCAATTTTATTGATATACGCTGTTTCTATTACCCTGCAAAGTGAACGAAATTTATCGGAATAAAAAACACATGTTAAATGATTTTTGAGACGTATTGTTTGACTTGCAAATTGAATGGCTCATTGGGGACCTATAAAAGTTTTTCCAAGCCTAAGTGAAAAATTCTAATTCTTTTATTTTATGAATTTAAATGTTGGCACATTCGCTGATTTTTTTAACGAATGTTTAAGAAGCTTTACTCATTTCGTATAAAGTTGCGCACAGTTCTTTGCTTGTTGTGTTTTATCCGATTTTTCTTGTCCGGCGTGATGATATATTCGAATCATGTGACCATCAGGCGGAATATTTAAAATTTCAGGGCCGATGTCCTGAAAAGGAACTGCGCAATTGATCGAATTCTTTGCGCGATTTTTTTGTGAATATTTAATTATACTATGAGGTTCCGACTCTTTACAAAATTTTTTCGAAACAAACGTAGACAAAATTTATTGCATGAGTCATTAAAGCGTTTTTGTTGCTCTTTGCAAACATTTTTAATTGAATGAGGTTTAGACGACATTTCGACTTTGTCACTTTTAATGAAGAAGAAAATTTGATGATAATGCAAAACCCTTCTGGGTCTTTTATTTGCTGGATGTTCTGAACTATCTAAAAAGTCGTTTATTTGCGAATATCGTCTTCCTAACTTTGTAAAATGGTGACGCATTCTTTTTTGCTTGTCGTAAACTATACAAATCAAATGGGTGTAAGACTTTACCTCACTGCACATTTTTAAGTTAGAGAGAAAGCAGCTTCTTGCAAAAATTGTTGTTGCGCATAATTTTTTAAAATTTGTGTTGCCAAAACTAAAATGATTACAGGCGAAATTACTTTATTCTCTTAAGCAAATACCAAAACGCTGTTTATTGTGCTAAAGTTTGTGGCACAATTTTATTGCTGGGCAATGTTTTTAGGAAAATAGAGAGAAAAAGTTCAAAATTTCTACTGAAGTAAAAATTACGACTGGAAATATGATTAGTTTGTTTGTTATCCCTGACTGTTGTGGCAGAAGGCGAATGCAGTTAAATGAAAATTGTATTAGGCAAGGTAATTCATGAATCTATTACGAATGGTTAGCATTGTGGTCAGCAAATGCTTAAATTCATCCCTGAATTTGATTGTGAAATATAATGTGTTGCTTTCAGGTTCAGTATTTGTGGTAAGCATTGATTCTGCAACAAGCAAATTGGCAGTCAGTGGAGGAGAAGATGACAGGGCTTTTGTGTGGCATGTTGAATCTGGAGAAGTTTTACTTGAATGCAAAGGTGAATCTTAAACTGTCTATGGAAAGAATCCTTTCTCAGCACAGAATCAGACACTAAGATCTTACAGAGTATATATTTCGCCTACAAAGTAGGCATCATCAGCTCTTATTCAAAGTGAATCTTAAACTGTTTTTCTCCGCCACATACTGTACAACGAATCATTTTATGCCTTTGCGTAACTCCAAATTCACAGTTTAATGCAACTCTGTAGATTCTGTGGAAAAACAGTAATTTTCGCAATGCAGTTACGATGTGCTTATTTCATGCTTGGTTTGAGCATTTCCTGTATCCATACGAAATGCGATTCGTAAAGCCCCGCAGTGGGCACTGCGTTTCTGCTCATTTCGTGAAAAGATGACTGTTGCCTTTTTGAAGCGAATACATCTGGTTTGCGTGCGCAGTTCTTTTTCCGTACACGTCTTGTTTACACAAAAGTCTTGAAATTGAGGTCACAAAGACAGCGTCACGTGCGCATGCTTCAGCGCCGATTCGAAGTACGTGGCAACTGGAGACATGATCGGAATAATCAAAGTTTGGAATTTGGATTCGAAGGATGAAGCATGCATGTTCGAGACGTCTGACTTAGAGGTAGACTACTCTAGTGCTTCCAAACCTGTGTGCCGCGAAATTTTCAAGTTTGGACGACTTTGTTGAACTTACTGTATACGAATCTTCGAAAAAGAACGTTTCCATTAATTACGTGCCGTGAAGAATACTGAGTTGGAAAGTGTGCAGCGGCCAAAAAAGGTTGAAAGCTACTGGTCTATTGCGTGCACTATGTGGAATTGATTTTGTGCGATTCCATAAAACTGTAAGTTAACTTCAGAGCATGTATAAGCTTGTTGGTTTCTACCAGCAGAATAATACCTTTGTTCATCAGGCACTTGAGAAGGCAAACAGGTTCCGAACCTTTCAATTATGCTATTTGAAAGAGGGTGTAGAAACCATGAGAAAGAGTGCGTTTGCTGTAGAAAGCGTGATGTTCAGGGCTACGGCGGTAGCTTGCGATTAGCGAATTGCTCAAAAGTAGTACGCGTCTCTGTCGCGTCGTGTGCACATGAAGTTGAAATTTTTGCCAATGCTCTTGTGGCGATTGTTTGCGTTTCCTTGTTCTGTTGTTGACCCTCACACGATTTGCATTCACATCAGTGGCTTGGCTGGCATCCGGTTGCCCCGATCCTGATGGCCGGGACGCAAGACGGCAACGTCTGGTTGTGGAAAATACCCTCTGGAGAAAGCAAGTTGTTTCAGGTATTACTGTTCCTTTTGGCACCGCTCTGTATCATCCTTTGCAACGGTCCGTAGTCTGCATTTATCAAATGAAAAATGAATTTATTTTGCTGCCAAGCGGAAACCAGCATGCTGTGTACTGTTGGGCAGTGTTTTGAAGGTACAGTAGGAGAGAAAATTGTGAGGAAGCAGCGTGAAATCGGTTCGCTAGAACAGTATTTCGAACCAGTAACGTTTCCCTACTGCACGCGATTAAGTTAAGTTTTAAAATTGAGTGCAGCGACATCTGCTGCTGAAATTAGATTACAGTTGCTTCAGGCAAACGCGTGACGCTGCTTATTGTGACGATATCCATGTTTTTCTCATTTAATAACATTATCTCAACCTTTTCAGTGCATTTTTTTATGCTGATCGTAAATATTTTGCTCTTCATATCGTCGTTTTCTTAGTAATGTTTTGCGAAAAAGTGGCGTGAACCAAAGAAAACCCTCGATTTTTTCATTTTGCGCAGAGTCCCGGATGTTCCTGCTCATCAGGTAAAATTTTACCCGACGGGAAGTCAGCTGTGTTTGGTTACGCTGATGGCTCCATCCGATTGTACGATCTAAAGACTGAAGAATGCTTACATGCTCTGTCCAAAGGTACACGCTGTCGCTTCTCGTGGGTGTATTCAGGCTAACACATTTTTCCTTGAACTCAATACCGAAGTGTCCATTTTCAATATTGTAGTGTGGGAATATTTATCCCGAAACTTGGCGTTTCACCAACAGCGTCAGCTCAGTGCTTGCTTTGCCGCACTTGATCCTCGTCGCTGTAACGATGCTGAAAGCTTACCATTAAGTTTATTTGGGACTTACATCATTAGTCTGTGTTAATATTATGAAGTCGCGTAAATATGTGTTGCTAACTTAAGCACAGGTACCTATTTAATATATAGAAATCGGTCTCTACGCCGAAAGTTGGGGCCTGTTTCGCTAATTTTGCTCTTAAATGATGTGAAAATATAACGTTGGATCCATTCGCGTTCTTCGGGACTGTGTTGTGATGTGCGAAAGCGCCGCTGCAGATCAACAATGGCGGATCATTTTATTTGGATTTTTGATGTATTATCGAGAAAAACTGTGTTGTGCGTATGCGCTGAAAGACCTTGTGACTTTCTTTGAATCCCAGCTTTTGCCACGTTTAGCACCTAAGGCTCCTTGTCTGGTCAGGTAGATTGGCTTGGGCCGGATCGCTGTAGGATGCAAGTGAAGTAGAAGCAATATGTTCAGCGAGATTCCTTACAATCCACAACAAATGTGGCCGTCGGTTTGTAACAAGACAAGAGCAAAACACTTTTAACCGCCAATCCTAAGGATGCCCCACGAAACCTGCCAAGTCGAAGCTTTCGAGGCACAAATCCCCAAAAATATGAAATACGCTAAAACAAAGTTTTTAGGCCTACTGCATGCTTCGAGTGATGTTGATAGTAGCAGACGCTTAATAAGAAATTCGGCAGCTTTTAACGTCATTGCAGGGCGAGATATGCATCGCGGAGGGTTGAATCATGTTGAATGCACCAAGGACGGGCAGCAAATCTTCACCGCATCGCTGGACGGTTCGTGCAAAGTTGTAAGCACAAAAACCGGAAAGGTAGGCCGTTGCGCCAAGCGTTCTTTTGTATCTATATTGATTTTCAATGCTCCACTGTCGTTCAGTTCCGAACAGGTTCAACCGTAGATCGATGAAAGTTCAGTCATGAGCAGTTTGGTAGCGAGTCGTGGGTTACTTTCTCGCCGCTACCAAACGAGAAACAAGTCTTGTTGTCGTGTTCTTTTCGTTGCATTTATGCGCCTTGCTTTGCGGAGTGCAAGCCCGCCCTGCGTTGTTGCATGATAGGTGAAGCAGGTTGTAGTAGATAACTCTGTTGCATATATCATTTTTGCAGTCTCACCCTTGGTCGTTGATAACTCCATACTGCATTATCACAAAATGTAGTTGTTCAAAAAATTGTTTGTGTGAATTTAACATTTTTTTAAACGGTACCACTAATTTTGTGAATGTGGTTGGTTTGTAAGCTGCCAAAGCAGTTCCTTTGAAAATCAATGTGTCACTCTGTAACAATCTGTCGCTGAAATACGCCGTCAACCAAAAGCATGAGCAATGCAATTGCAAGTTTGCCCAAAGTTCGATCAGGACATGTTGAATTCGTGCTTGGGATATTTTGAATGTGAAAACATTTGACAATCCGCCTTGTAGTTGTGTGGTGATTTTTAGGTCTCTGCAACGCACAACTGCACCGACGGGGAAGGAGACGATAACAGTGTTGAATACGTCGCTTTCTCAGAAAGGTAAAGGCAGTCGCATGCTGTGCGCCTTCACATAATGTATTTGCAGGCGCTTGCGTTGAGTCGTTTCTGAATTCTCATTTGCACTCATGTTTTGAAGGTGTTAACTTACAAGTCCACGGTAATTGCTGTCGTGACATAGCGAACTATTTCGGTTCGTGATATTCCCTTGATCATCTGTTTTTATTATCTGCTGGTGCCATTCAAGCTTTCATCGTTTTTATCCTCAGCGTAGTTTTTCATTTACTTTTACTTCTAATGAGTTCTAAGGAGTTAGTTGTCAGTGAAAGATGGACACACGCAAAGATGAATATGTTGTCTTTCGTTGCGCAATTTGGGCTGTTTGATTGCATGTTGTACAACCTATTAAATCTCTCACTTTAGTGATAGCTTGTTGCATATTTAGGAAAGACATTGATATTTTTCAATTCCTTCCAGTAACAAACCAGAAAAACCGGGAGTGTTTTCTTGCAGATGTTTTTACATTTTTTCTGTCATGCATGATGCTGTTGGAACTCTTGAGCAAGAGCGTGAAAGTCAAGGAGTTTTAAACTATGTCAAGCCCCAAGTCTTTTTACCTGGAAGTATAATTAATGCATTCATAATCTGGAAAAAAGTAATTTTCGATTGCATCTCATGTTGAAGGGCTTCCACATTTTCGTAAAATGGAAAAACTTCGGATTCTGTTTTCACCTTACAACAAATGCGTTCGAAGAGTGTGTACAAACTTGTAGTTGTACAGTTTATAACCCCAGTGAACAAATCTTCTCATTATTTTTGGCTAATTGCCCTAAAGCTCTTTCCCATTAAGACCACGAATCCAAAGACCAGGTATTCATTTTTTTGTTCGTGCACAAAATACATGGAGTTTCTTTACACAAGTTTAGGAAGATGCCCCTCAATACACGTTTCTGAGCAGCGAAACATTGCCAAGTGGTATAGCCGTTTGATGAACCGTATTATATGGAGTCTAATAAGAACGAGAATGTACCGAAATACTTCTGAAAACAGTGGGAAGAAAAAATTGACTTTACTAAGTTTTACATCTGCTGTTGGGCTTGGAACCAATCACATGTTTTTCCTTTCTTTGGCTAGTTTTGTTGGAACAGCGTAAGTGCTTGGAGAAATCTCAAGGTAATCGACTGTTTGAAAAATGTATCCCAAACTCGTCTCAGCAAGTTGCTTGCTGAAACTGATGAAATGTCGGAATGTGTCTTCATGTGAGCGTTACTCATCGGCCACCGCCATGTTTGTGTCCTCAGGTTGCAGCTCGTAGCCATAGCATCACTAAACGGCAACTTGACCCTCTTGGATTTGCGTTCCGGACACACCAGGCATACGTGCCAACACCCGGTCAGTTGATGCCTGCTGCAAAAAGTTATTCTCTCGTTCGTTTTGGTTTTTCTCATACAGCCGCGGCGGCGCAAGTTGTATTAACCGTAAAGTGCAGATGGGTAGGAACTGCTAACCTTCAAAACATAGCAGAGCGGGCCTTGGATCAACGCTCGTGTTTTGGGCTGCGCCGTTCTTCTGGGCCAATATTTCATTTTAGTGACGACGGCGATTCTTGAAAAAGTTTGGCAGGAAATTGTCTTTTTCCGCTTCGATATACCTGTATTTTTGGTGGAAGCAACCAAAGTTTTCTTTTTGAATTATAAGGTTGTGACGCATAGCGCAAACTTTGCGCCTCAATATTACAGTGTCGAATCTCGGCTGCTTCTCTACATCACAAAGCATTTGATGAAATTGGTTTCCACGTTTGAAAACAAACTAAGTGTTCCGAGACCTTTTGTAAGCATGTTATATTAAAATTTTGAACCAACTTCGTAAATATTTGGGTTAGCTAAACTTCAAACAAATTCAATTGCGATTGTATTCACACCTAAGTAGCTTCTTTTGATAAAATGAATGGCTTTGTAAAATCAGTACAATGCAGCAAACGTTATCCTGCCATGAGTGAAAGGATTTGTTTGGATGACTTCTTTTTGTTTTTTTAAGTTGTTTTCAGTCGTTTACACTGCTTACAATGTTGGTGGAATCCACTTGGTAAATCCTGCTGACCTGACCATTGTTTTCATTATTTTTTTGCAGAAGCGCGGCATTCTTAACCAGTTTTTGAGATTTCGTTATTTACGTGGACATGCGCAAAAAGAGTTTGCAGTAAAATATATATGTGACACTGGATGCAGTCAAATGTTTGGTTGCTGATTTTTAGCAATTTCACCTTTTTTGATAAAATAGTGTGCGACACACAGTGGGTTTTTCAAACTTTCGAAGCAAGAGTAAGGCTAGATGCTCACGGCTGCGTCCTGTGCGTTTTTGTGGCGCACGCATGGGTCTGATTTTGCGATGTCGCGTCTTTTTCGGTTGCGTCTGGTATGGTCTGCGTTCGAGTGGAACCTGTTTCTATATTGACGCATCAGACTCACTGCTCCGGGTTCAGGAAAGAGCGGTACTTGTAGACAATAGAAAAACGCACCGCACCAGACGCATGCCGTGTGCATACAGCTTTAGGAGTGCAAATTTGAATGAGAAGCCGCTGAAGAATGGCGTCAGTGCTGAAGTCGTGCTTTTCCGATTTGCTGCTTTGACGTTTTCAGGAGGGCGTGACTAGGGTGCATTGGACCACAGACGGGACGCGGATCATCACCGGTTCCCTGGACGGCATCTCGAGGCTGTGGGATGCCAGATCCGGTGCGCTAGTCAGCACTTACGTGGGACACACCGATCAAATTCTGGACACGGCACTATCAAAGTAAGACTGAATGTGACTGGTCAATTTTTTTCGCGTTGTTGGCCACTGTTTGAGGTTGAGCACAGACAAATGAGAGCAATGAAAGATTAGCTGCTACTTTTGTACCGACGTTACACTTTGGTGCTGCCTTCGCAGTGTCGTCTGCGTAAACTTATTCTGATAGGGGTTTTGCAGTCAATATCAAGATTTATATAAGCATTTCTTTGAAAAACGTCGATTAAAAAAAATCCAAAGAGAAACAACCGCTCAAGTCTGCCCAGCAGGACCTTGTACATCCTATTACTTCGAAACGTAGTGGGAATGCCCCATTTCGTCTGCGATTCTGTAATGTATGCTCAAATCGGCGAGGAAAAATTTTCAACTACAAAATTCTTTCATTTCGAAATGGTGCAATACTGCGTCATGATTAGAATACCTCAGAATTCATCAGATTTTTTTCAACTCGGCAGTTCGTTGATATGAAGTTATGGAAGGCAGGAGGATTAAAGTCAAAATTCACTGTACTATGGTTAATTGAAGTAATTTTGCCAGCCATTATGCACTGCGTTCCATTACCGACCAAACGTTCAGCATTTTCAGCACTCCATCAAGTCACATGTTTCGAAACCGCGACGCAGGTTTTCAAATATCGAGATGAAAAAATTGACCTATATTTTGTTTAGATCTGAATTTGTAAACGGAAAAAATCACATCTGTGTTATTGTAATTTTTTCTACACAGTGTTTTCAGCATCCAATTCGGCCAGTTCTTAGTTTTTATATAAGTTTTCTGGCTGACCGGCGACTGATATTTTCGTACTAATTCGCAACTAAACTATCGTTATACTGCTAAGGTAAAAACATTTCCTAAAACGTATGAAAACGTTTCAACAAAATTATGACCATATATCTTTTGTGGTTCAGTGAAAGGGCACGTTTGGTTTCCTACGTCGACGGTTTTCGTGTTTTGTCTCAGGTGCTGTCGCGTTTGGGTTCCAATTATCTTGACTCATTTTGCGAGAAGGAAAACGCAAAATCCAGTAACTGATGCGGTGACATTTGGTTTTGCAGAGACAATGACTGGTATCTATCTGCCTCGTCCGATGGCAGCGTTCGAATTTACGCCACTGAGTTAAACAACGACGAAACGAACAACTGACGATTGGTCAACTCCTGTTGCAGCTGGTGTGCTGGAAGAACCGTTTTGTCCTGGACGGGGAGTTAGTTCAATTGCGGCATCTGTGGAGACAGTTGTATTTACAACTAGCATCCAGTTTCGGACCAACTTCGGGTCATGGTGTTCGGAAGCTAGTCCGTCTGATATTTTGGTTATTTTATCAGGTTTTCAGCCAAAGTGATTCAAAGACCTAGTGGCATGCTTAGTTTAGGTGTGTTTTACAAAATATTCCCCGGGAACGATTTTGTCGCTCATGGAAAGGAGTCTATCACGGGCAGCACATGCGCCATATCCTCAACCTCTGCGCGTGTAGGTTGGAGTTTAGGATCATCATCAAAACGTCACTGGAGTAGGAAAGTCATCATGATCATACCCTTTCCAAGTTGAAAAGAGAAAGTTGGTGTATTACTAAGCGCATAAGCTTGAAAAGGTAGTTTGCTGTCTTTGCCGAAACAAGCAAACTCAATAAGCTGTTGTCCGCACGAGTCTATTTTACACTTGGCTGCACCACACTCGCTTCTGCCTGATGCTACTTTTTCAGGTTTTCGGCGTAACATGACACATTTTAATACTGTACTTCAAAGTTTGCTTTTCTCGGTGGGTTTTAAAGCGCGTTTTTGAATATGTCTGTGTCTGGCAGGAAGCTGCAGACACGAGCAATCCTGGAGACAGAGTTATCAACAGTCGCGGCACGATAATGTTACCGTGGAGCAGCGTTGTAATGAGACGAATTGAATTTGATGGGGCGTTGACGAGGCGCGAATGCGCTGTGGGGAGTGCAAATCTTCAGTAAGAGATTCGTAGCTTGTTTGTTATTTTGCTTCCAGCTAGTCGGAGCAAAAAAATCTTAGGGGGGTTCAATCCCCCCAAGTGTCATCGCGGCCTATACGCAATTACGTAAATCGTGAGATCAGTAAAGGACTTGAACGTGTTGTTGGCACGAATCTCCCTGGGCGTTATTTGGATGCTGTAACATGATCAAGAACAATATGGGGAAAAGTTGAAATACACAATAATCTTGTTCAAGACCAGAACAACAGAAGTGGTTTGGAACGATGTTGCAGAGTTTAAAGCCTCTTGCATAAAATAGTGGAAACCTTTCCAAATTTTTTTCTTGTGCGTATTGAAGAATAAAAGTTGGTGTTTATGTTTCTTTTATTGAAGTCGTTGCGAAGCGCATCATACGAACGAAACACAGTTTGCGATGAAATCAGTTCATAATGTTGATGAAACAATCTACTTTCTTTGAATGTCGCGTATCGCACCTGGACGATGAACTCTCACAACGACCAGTTAATGGAGAGATGAGGAATAGACAGATGAATTACCGAAGCGCATCCTTGTGTTTCTGAAAAGCAAGCGAGATTTTTGACAACGTCTTCCACCTCAATGTTAGCAGTTGGTGATGACCACTGGCATCTGCTCCAAGGGCGTACGCAAGTGGGGGGGTTGGAGTTAACTCCCCCCTTTGAGCTTGATATTTTACAAAAACTTTATTATAAGGAGAGTGTATAGGGCTTGATTTATTACAAAAATAAGGAGAGTATGTGTACAAGAATATACCTATTTTGTCAACAAACTTCGCTTGAAAACATGAATATGACGTCAAATTGTAATGTCACAAACGGTGCACACCAAATACAAATGCCACTGAGTGAAACCCCCTCCATGAAAATTTTCTGCGAACGCCGCTGATCTGCTCTGTGTTAAACTCCACACGTTCAACTGAACGCAGACAAAACAGGTGTTTAGATCAGATGTTGCGACCACGTGGAATAACCGTAGTGATTTTTGTCAAAGGGAAAGCGTTTAAGGACTTGACGTTATGTTCCTTCATTAGCTCAGAAATTGCCGGAAGCAGACCTTGAAGCATTTTGTGTAAATTGTTGGTAAACAAATGGAAATTATATTTAAGGCATACTTGGTGATCTAACAAGGCTATTTTGCCCTCCGTTTACCAGTTCTGCTGTGCCCCTTCAGACAAAAACGTATAAAGAACAGTAATTACAAGAACGTAAGTGGCAAAAACAATGTTTCGTAATAATTTTTTTTTTTTGCTGAGTCCCTCAAACCCCAGACGGAAACGTATAACATAGTTGTAGTTATTCGTGGCGGCGAGGGGCGTCAAGGTCATTAAATCAAGCTCTTCAAAATAAATTAAATGGAAGTTGCTGTGTAAAGGATAGTATAGGACAGTGCTTGCCAAACTTGTTCGAACCGTTACCCAAATTAAGGTAGCGATTATATCTTATTACCCACCAATAAAAATTTTTCGTATTTCATGTCGAAAATTTCTTTTGCAGTGGTCGCTCATAATACAGAACAACAATGTGGTTTGGTTCTGCGTTACCCCTCGAAGAATCGCGTATTACCCCCGAGGGGTAGTTGACCCCCAGTTTGGGAACCACTGGTATAGGAACTGCAAGAATGTAGTTGCAAAAAACAATGCTTCGCAAGAATCTTTCGTGTCTGTGCGAACATTTGTGATTGGGCTATTATATTTATTGGCCAGTGTCACATTAGATGATCCCATGATAGGCTACTTCTGATGATATCAGACAAGCTTGTTGGGTAAACTGTTGGTTCACTATACAGCAAAGGTGCGTGTTTTGCTCTTGTTTGAAATGGCATCGCTCCACAGCCATTGACATTAGATTCTGGCTGTTGCTCCACGAGTAACGCAGGATTCACTTGAAAGTAAATGTAAAGTTTTAATTGTTTTCGACAAAGAAGACAACGGTATATGCAAGCTTTTGCTAAGGATCTTCATTCATCGAAATCACAGGATACTTTTTAATGTTTTCTTTTTTCTTTAACTCGTTTGCAGACACTATCAAGTTTTACAATGGTTGTGTAGCAGTCACGCTAGCGCGACACTTATAAGTGACTTCCATGCACATGGAAGTAGGAGCTCTCTTTGGCCGATTCGTCTGGCGCAGAATTAACATCTATGACGTCACAATCTATCCATCCACACTGAAGGTGTGCGAACACCACCGGCGCAGCTATAACAACTCTCATTGCACAAAATGTGAAACCATTAAGCTTCCGAATCGCCATTCAAAACCTGACCACAAATGCAAGTACGCAAGTCTCCGAATTTGAACTTGAAGCATGCACATCACCTAACCAACCAGTCACGCAGAATGCTTAGACAAAAATAACTTCTGCTACTGCGAAACAACTGCTCATGTCGATGAGCGGCACGGCACTTCGGCGAGTCGATGTTATCTCCTATCGATTCTCTTATCTCGAACTGACTTGTGTAATTATCTCATTACGTCACAAAACACGCCACAAGTGCCAGCGGTGCAGAGCCCCCTATTCCCAGTTGGTCAACCCCATTCTTTAGAAGTGATGATATGGAGTTTGCCGGTGGCGTGGGAACCAATATGGAGGTTTGGAGTGTTGCCCAGCGCAGAAGTTGCTTGCGAGGAATGCTGTCGTTGCATGCAGAGATGCTGGTTTCCCCAAACGCTACCAAGGAGGCAGCCTAGTCGTTGTATGAGTACTGTTCTAACTCCCGGCTAAAACTGCCTGACATTTTTAGTTGCCAAGCCGAAGCAAGGCGTTTGGCTCTCACCTCTTGATAGTTCGTTTCACAGATTTCCTGGTGCACAGGGCCGCAACCAGGAACGGGCAATTGCCCCCCCCCCC
>JGI24159J19872_10002661_pt1 | contig 21537 bp, 15 predicted proteins | sample Ectturendosymbi4_FD_19872 | JGI IMG/M metagenome (IMG submission 19872) | reverse complement strand
AAACACATTTTTTTATTTTCGGGGCGTGTATCCCAGAAACAATTTGGTGCTTCGTACCCCTTGTTTTAGTGCTTCGTACCCCCAAGGGGTACGTGTACCCCTGGTCAAGAACCACTGATCTAGTGAATGCAAGGCCAAGGTATAGCCACATACGTAGAGCACGTTAGTTTGTTTCTCTACTCGTAACTGTTTGATTTTGCGCCTGCCTTACTCAGTTTCGCCCAGGTCGCATACGAGTACCATTAATAAGCAGGGCAACGATGCGTCGTCTTTTTGTAGGACATGTCGTCCTTTTTCGTAAAAATGAAAGGTCCTCCGAGGACATGAAAAGTCCTCTGAGGGCATTCAAAAATGTTAAAATGTTCCTGAAAGGGGACCATTGGCCACTGTATGGAGCCCACTAACCAACACTCAGAAATGTTTTGAGAAATGTTGGCGAATCCGGATGTGGATGGCTACACTGAAAGCCTAAATCACTGGGAAACACTCCGAAAAAAAATACAAAAACAACCTACTGAAAACCAAACGTATACTAAAACCGAAACATAAGTTAAGTGAGGGAACGACTTTTACATTTTATCTTGCCATGGGGGCAATTTGTCCTTCTGCCCTCTTATCAGTTCCACCACTGGCTATATCATATTGTATTTACATACAGTAAGCTGTCCCTACTCAATTGCAACAAGATAGTAGCTGGTGGCGTAGCTTAGTTTATGGGAGGGCCTCCAAGTTGTCAAATTAATCTATGTTTTGCTTGGGTTAATTTGTCGGCTGGAAAGGCAGGAATGCCTTCACATGAATTGTTACGTAACAGTGGTAAATCCTTTTCCAATATCTCAATGACTTTGGCATTAGAGTGCTAACTGCTCACTCCATTATAGCGCACTAGCTTTGTTGATGAACCGTGATACGGTTAAAGAGTTTATTGTACATAGCTTAGCGTAGTAGTTTCAGCTAGCTAATTGGTAGTACGCAGTTTAAAAAAGGAATACTTCTGAGGTAGCTTGAAAGTCAAATCCGTGTGAAAGGCTGTTGGGCCCTTTCATATCAGTAAGCATTAATGCAGCTGCATGCTTTTTCGAGCCAGCTGCATATTAGCCCCCTGATAGCCAGTCTCAATGTAATCAACTCAGTGGTTTCACCAAAAGGTTATAGGTGGAAGCAGTGCGTAGAACTAACTGCTTCCCAACACTTCCTTTGCCTTCACTGTCCTCATCAGTCTGGAAATTTCTCACACGCTTCTAATAAGAACGAATTTATTGGAATCTGACACCATCCATCTTTATCATAACATATAGCAAGTGAGATTAAATCTGAAGAGGCTTTTTAAGATCTAGCAAGCGAGCGTTAAACTTATCGAGATTATCGAGATACCGTTTTTTTTCTGGTCGAAACTTTAAATTAGACTGTCATAACAAAGTCTTCACAGACATATATATAATAAACTGACACAACAGCCTTCCTTCCATTCAACTTTACATGAACTGTCTTAAGCAGTTTTCACGAAAACTTTTTTAACGTTGAACTAGAAATCTATTCTCTCTATCTGTACGCAACTACAAAGCGATTGCTTGCACAACACTCCACAGCGCATTCATTATGATGTAAATTTCCCCGAGAAATTCAACGCACAAGGGCGAAGCCATCGAAGTTAGTGGGGAAGATCAAGACTTTATTAACAATGAACAATTGACCTTCTTCTGACGTAATCACAACTTTGCAAAATGCTGCTATGGTGTCCGAACGTCCGCAATTCGCTTTCGAAATTAACGAATCATGATATTACATGCTTAATCTACCGGTTCTGCATTGAGGCTAAAAAACAGAAGAGTAAAAGCCAAGGGTAGAGAGACGGCTCTAACTTACTAATACAATATATATTATGAGGCCCCCTACGAATGGTCGTCCCCCCCAACTGGGGGGAACGGGGCTGCCTTGTCACGGCACTGTTAAAAGCTACGTCAGAAGTATTCCTTTTTCAGAAAAAGACGACATGGTTTTGAAGCTGAGTGCATTACGTGTGCTTGCATTTGCCGAGTGTGCACAGAAGAGTGAAAAGACTATTATGACCTTGTGGATATTGAGTACCAAAAACGTCTTTCTCATTGTGTAACCAGGTGGCTAACGCTTTATCCAAGCTTGCCAAGAATGCTTCAAAATGTACCCAGCTTCATATTCATGCTTCATGTCCAGTCCATCGACAAGCCAACTGTTGTTCTGAAACATTTTTTTTGTGATATTCTCTGAGCGAACACTATTTAAGACATGTAGACATTCGCAATCATTTGTGCGTGCTTTTAATGAGCAAGTTCAAAATACTGAGAAGACAAAAGCATCAATAATTGAGGTTGTATCGGGTCGCGCCATAAATTCATAGAAGAAAACAAGGACTGTGACTGATTTATTCATGTCAGATGTATCTGTATTGTACAAATCTTGTTTTGCCCATCTGGAAAAATGGACCACTTTATTTGCTGAATATACATGCTTTGACTAATTCGTCTGTTGCAAACAAATGAATGGGAAAATGTTGTACAATGTGAATAGTATCTGTTTGAGAAACGTTTCTATTGAAGAAGCTAAACTGTTTGACCAATACCAAAACTTGTTTGAGTTCTTGCAAAAAGAGCATCAAACAAATGGAGTTTACTGTAAAATGATGGAACATGAATGATGGGCAAATATTTTGCAACTTGCAATGCCAATAAAATGCTTCAGAGAATTGGTAAAGGTTGGATAGTTTTATCTCAGCGTTATGGCTCATTACGCTGACATGGAACGAAGTTTTTCCGTGATGCAACCATAAATCAAAAAGAAAAATACCTTTCTACTTGAACCAGTTTCTAGTTCATTAAAACTGGTGTAAAATTGAAAAAATCTTTCATGCAAGCAGGTTCATAAAATTGTTAAAGGTGATGCTTGTTTTAAAGAAATTTTCATGGGCGGAATAGGGCAAGTTAATTTGTGTTATTTGTTTTAATTGAAACATCTAAAATATCCCCCGGAGCGACCTTCCCAAGAAGAGCCGGGGTCCGGATTAACCGCTTCCCCACCGGTGTCGGGCGTTTCCGCCCTCTCTGACCAAATTGAGTATGGCTTCCTCTGCAGCTTGTTTGTGTGGCGCAGAAAACCAAAACGTCGACCATGTTGTCCTTCAATGTCCAATCCATGGACCTCCTCATAGACTGCACGCCCTGATGGTTTTGGACGATGAGAGTATTGAATGGCTGCTCAACATCTGCCCCGAGATGCTGCGCGGCCAAGCAGTGGTTAGAAGAACTGGCTCAAAAGATGAAGAAAAAGAAGAACTGAAACATCGTCCACACCAGACGTCTTATTTAAATGCTTAAAACTTACATATCTTTGTTATTTCATTTGTTAAGTGTAGATAATACCCTCAACTAAGTGACAGGCGTTAGTCCTATTTTTTGTTGATGAATATATGGCATCCCTGTTCTCAAACTTATTAATAAATAAACAGGGACAGAAGAAAGGGGTATCGACACCTTAACAATTGTAGAGCTAATCCAAGTGGTTCTAAAAAACACAAAAAAGATAAAGAGGCAAAAATGATAGAAGTTGCATCTAACTCAAGAGAGATTCAAGATTACTATTCTGGAGTGACAATGAAGTCCAGCGAAGACATTTCCCCAGAACCTGTAAGAGGACAGGAAATCGAGAAACGTGCTGTGACAGACTTCTTTCCACGTAACAGTGTGAATAGGCCTAGTTTGACCAGCGGTGCAGCACCAGTAGCGGAAGAACGTCAAGAAACATCATCGAAAAACACGATAGACAGAAAACGTTCTTTTGGGCACAAGAAAATTTTGGAGGGCATTGCTCCTGATTGTCCCCCGTAGCTACGGGGCTGCTGAGAAGATGCGAGCAATCAATGAAACACGTACAGTAGATACACGATTGCGTTTAGTCGCAGATGTGAATCACTTGGACGAATTGATACGGAGATAGCCTGACATGTTAATCAATGCGAACCATATTGGAAATCGCTTCCGCAACGTTTGATTTCTGCCATAAAATTTGTTGTTGATCGAGGATTGGCGTTTAGAGGAGACGATGAAAACGTTTGATCGTCCAGAAGCGTTTTTCAAAAAAATTTTTAAAACTTTTTCAAGCAAATTAAAAAAAAGGAAGATGCAATGCTTCTGTTGACCGGTTTTGTAAAAGTTTCACAAAACTCTAGTATTGTCAAATCTCGTGTTATAACAAACAATTGTGTTACAGTTGAGTTGACTTATGTGACGTCAGAAGATTACGTCATAAATATTAATGATCTGAGGAATACTAATGACTTCATCGACCATCCCCTACCTAAAGATTCTGTAGCCCCACTGGGAGCCTCCCACCACGCCTGGGTCCCAGGCTCCCCACCATCTAAATCCGGCGCTAGAGATTACAGTTGAACTTAAGAGGTTGTAATCACTGTAGAGCTTAAAGGCAAATGTCCAATCTGGCCGGGTTTGGTCAGTGGTGTGTTTAAAGAGAAGCGAGCGAGGCACTTGCTTCGGCCCCCATTTTGCGGGTCACCCTCGAGTTGTTTTGCGCGCAAACGTTCCTCATTTTTTGTGAAAAATTTATTATACACTCATATAATATATTCCCAAGTAGATAATAAATATGTACTCTGATTTCAAAGGCCCCCAAGAGAACTAGAGTGTGTAGGCGCTCTAGTTTCAAAGGAGCAGGGGCATTACCAGGGGGGTAAGGGGCACAATTCCCCGGGCGCCGAATCACTATTGGGGCGCCGAAATAATTGCAAGGAGCGCCAAATGACTGCGGGGGCGCCGAAAAGTCCGAACAATGTTATTTGTACTTCTTTCAATAAAGTGCATTTGCTTCCGAAAGTCCTCAGGTTCGAACATAGTGGCGTCAAACTTGCTTCTTGCCCCGGGCGCCATCTAACGTCGTTACCCCCTGCAAATGGGCCTCCCCCAGCCATTGTAATGCGTAAGCGCTAGGCTTTCAAAAGGGCCCCGAAAGAGCCAGTGCAATGTGTGAGTAGCCTACTCTGCTTTCAAAGAGGCTCCCAACAGCGATTGCAGTGTGCAGGTACTTTGCTTTCTACTGGGTTCCCAACATCTACTGCAATGTGTAAGTACTTTGCTTTCAAAGGGTCCCTCACCAGCATGTCTAACGTGTAAATAAAGAAACGTTTAAAACCAACTTCAATACTTAACTGTGGGTTAACAATTGTTCCCGAAAGTTCTGGAAACACCCTTCCAAGTAAGAGCTGAAATTTTTACCAAATGGTATTTTTTTTTCACTGTCAGAGAATGAAGTTTTTCATAATGTACTTTGAACGACTGTTGAAATGAGTCTCCCGTTATAAGAACATATGTAATGCATACGATATCCCAGGAGTTTTGTTGTGCTCAAACATAAACTTGTTTTGTACTCCATTAATTTGTGTCAAACTCAATTTGTCTTTTTGATTAAGTATGTGGTAAATTTCAGTGTGCTATTCTTTGTTTAATTGTGCATGCTCTTGAAAGCAGTTGAAAGGATGAAATTTAACACAGATTTAGTGCTTCGACTCTGCTTGGTCGCTGCCTGTGGTTTCAGGGAGTCCCTTAAGGACATGGCTGTGAAAAAACTCAGGAAGCAAAGAGTTTTTTTCCAGGGAGAATGTATTATAAAATTTCTGTTTTATTTATGATGAATGTAGAGAAAAGGGGCGTAAAATTAGAAAAGTGTGGTGAGATGGCAACTTGTGATCGCTTAACTCTCATTTCTTACTAGCTTTGACTTCTCAACTTTCAGTGTTTTCAAAGTTGTGTATCATGAAGAGCCTTTTGTATTTTCTGTTATGTCAGTCATGCCATGTTCTCAGGAACGTATCCTTGAGTGGGTCGCATATCCCCTCCCTAGCCTTGATCAGAAGCATGCCGGATTAAGGTAGCGCGGGGCCCTAAGCATAAAGTGTGTTGGTAAGGCATCCTTGTTTCTAGATTTACTCTCTGTATGCTTTCTCCAGTTCAAATCTTGACATAACACTCTTAGTATATCGTGCTGTCCGCCAGTGCTGCCAGATAGTTGTGACTTAAATCTGCTAAATGGTGTCACAAAAAACTGCTAGATTCTGCTATGAGTCTTGTCATAAATTTTCAGCTAAAATCTGCTGAAAGCAGTAAAATTCTATTAAAAATCTGGTATTTTTAACATGATTTAAAGGAGCGTATGAAGTTAGCCTACAATATATTAATTTATCGTTTTGCACTCGCTCTCAATAGGCATTGACTGAAAATGTCGGTCTTAACCAACACGGTTTTTGACCAACAATTTTCTTTCAGTCAATATTTTGAGCAACGTAATTGCAGCTTACCTCGATTTTTGTATGACACACAGTTCTTGACGATCTCTTTCAAATGGTTGTATGTTTTTATGCAGTAGTACAATGCTCAGCGACAAACAATCTGAGCATAGCTTCAGCCCTACAGCTTTGTATGTCTGGTTTTTGTAACTTTGTGTTACATTAGGGAGAACGCAAAAAGTTCTTCAGTCTTGTATCAGTGCTTTTGCTACCAATTGTGCCATTTAAGCTCAGAATATTTCTCTATGACTGCATTATTGCAAACTTCGCAAAAGGCATTTCTTGAATCAGTAGCATAGGCAGTAGGCACTGAGCCAACTTTTAAGTTCTGAATCTTGCAATCGTGTATGTCGAAACTTTTGGCAGCTTTAGTTTACCAGGAATTTTTTTACCAGACAATACTACTTACTAGCGTAACTGAACCATTGGAAATATCGTGCCGTGAGATAGAATATGTTTTAGCTTAACGCGCTCACTAAGCACACAAGCAAATCATTTAGTCTTCACCAAGCCGTTTAAATATTTGATATTATAATAGAATCATCTGCTTGAGGAAGCGTCTTTGCATCATAAAATAAATTCCAAATAATTGCAGGCAGCTAGTTGGGCTTTGTCCTGGTGGTACCCAATTAAAGACGTAATAAAGAAGATAAGTCTATTTTTTTATGAAGAAGGTGTAAAAGTTTACAACTTAAAAAACTATTGAAACAGGTTTTTGGTCAGGTATTTGTTTCCTGGTAAACCTGTCAAATGGTTGGTAATGTCCTGTTAAAAATCAGCTAAATGCTAGATTGAAAATTTACAGCTAACAATGAGAAAGTCCTGATAGATTCAGCAGCATATCAGCCAAAATGTCAACACTGCTGACCGCAATAGACGTATGCCTTTTGCTACGTAACTGTACAAAAAGAATGAAACAAGACTTTCTGGACACAGCCAGCGTTCAATTGAAAACCTTCGCTTACCACTTAATGGCAAATTTAGCAGAATACTGACTTCTTAAACTGAAAAAAATCTTAGGTATAATGTAATAAAAAAGATTTATTACAGAAGACCGCGAGGCCCCCAAAAGCGCGGGGCCAGTAGCAATTGCTACATTTGCTACTATTGTTAATCCGGCACTGATCAGAAGGTCTTATCATGGTCGGCTGGTTGTGATGACGTCATCAGATGGTCCGAGTTTTCAGCGTTTCCTCGGCCCCCCAAGCCTAAGTCTACCACTGCGGTTTGGTAATATAGTATACGAAATAGACGTCTGTTGGTAACAAGCGCAGGCAAGGAATAACACCATGCACACGTAATTGGAAGAAACCCAACAGCTAGAACAAGTTTGCATGTCACAATGAAGTCTGCAAGCCAGAGGTTGTCAACCACAGCCGAATTTAAGCTTTATCAAAAAAGATCCCCCACCTTAAGAGGGCCCCGCGCAAGCCCCGACAGAGTTAACGTTTGAAGCCTGTTATATACTACAGTCTAAGAATTAAACTACTGCTGGAAACGTGTGTGGAAGAATGAAACATTCTTTACATGACTGAGATCATACTATTGCTGTATACAGTATATATACCTTTTGGTTGAAGGCGGGGATACTACACGAATCATGAATATAGATAAATGTTAAGAATACATTTGTAAAGCAGGTATACTGCCATCGCTTCTCCTAACTTTTTTGTGATCTCCTGGAATGAATAAATGATCAAAATGAAGTGGTGTTGCTTTCCGGAGACCAAAAGTCAACAAGGAGGAAAATTTGACAAAATATGCCGGGTCCACACACGCATATGTGAAGCAGAAAACATAAGAGGGAAGAGTGATGATGAGAAAGGTGTTGACAGGCAGAAAAAGCAAGATTAATAATAATCAACAATGTAAAACAAGACCCATTTCAATTTGTGAGTGGCTTTTTCGAATTCTTGCAAACAATTTTGAGGGGTGGAAAAGGCGTCACTTTTACTGTAAGTCCCGAGCGGCTTGGCGGCACACACCGCAAATGCTCAGTCAACCCACGCGAAGAGAGACACGTCGCTCTCCCCGAGCAACGGTGGAACGGCACTTGCGAAGCGAGAGCTTCCGCAGTAGGGGATTTCCCAAAATTATAAAAGTAACCAACTCTAGCGGGAAACTTTCGTGTGTTGCGTTTGGTGTAAATCAGGGTGGCAGCTTGGAATTTTTCTGGAAGTGGTTTGGCCGCAAATACTTTGCTTGGTCTTTAGTGAGCATTTTTTAACTGTTTGCGTGTGATATCACATTAAAATAAAATTAAAGATTAAAAATGTCAGAAGAAAGATTGGTCAAATGTTGTCTAATTCTTAACGACTATGAAGCCGTGGAGTACGCTTCTAGGCTAGTCTGATTGGGTATTAGAAATCAAGATCTGGTCAGTCAGGCAGTGGCGTACCTAGGGTATCCTGCTCCCGGGGGCAAAGTCAGGTTTGGCGCTCCCACCCAGCCTGTTCGTGCCAGCATAGATGCGAAGAGTGAGTTGGGTGCAAAGGAGCGTCAAAAGCTGACTCGGCCCCCGCGTTGACATCACGGAATTGACGTCAGGACAATTGACTCTTGGCAATCATAAACTATTGCAGAGTTTCGAATCTAATCGTTTTACGTGAAGCTAACCCCACTTTGAAATTTCGGTCACGATTCAACATTCAAACTGTTTTATTGCGGCATTTCAAATTACTGAAATACATTTGTATTGTAGCAACTAGTGAAAGAAAATGCAAAACCTGGCAAAAGGTTCCCTGATCATCTGCAAAAATCTAAATGAATTTTAATGACAGAATTTTATGGGCACAAAAATTTTCTGATAACACAACGTAAAACTGGCCAGAGTTGCACCTTGTTTCTAAAATACGGGTATGTCAGAGCCTTTTGAAGACCCCGAATGCAGCGTACCTGCTTGTTGCTTGTTCCCCTCTCTCGTCAGGTCTGGTCACAATCACCTCTGGTGCGAGCAGTAGGGGTCAAGCCTTGAGTTTAAGAACGTCCTGAAGGACTGAATGAGGGCAGACTCATGAATGCACAAAAGAGAAGGACAGACAGAAGAATGCATATGAAAAACTGACGGCAAAATGTTTTATACAAAACTACGAGGCAAATTAAAAATTTTAAGCTCCCAAAACATTTTTTGGATATAATACCCTGCAAAGTTAACAAAAATTCAAGGAATACTGTAATGTAATGATCTACTTTTAATTTATCTAACTTCAAAGGTGAAGTTTGCCTGAATTTGCTGCAAATTTATCGATTATGTCGTAATTGAAATGTGTGGCATGTATTAACATAGGAATAATTTAAGGCCAGTGACGCTCCGTGAGAAGTTCTCGTTAGCAATTTGTGACCTGAAGTTTGCCAATCATGTCCATATAAATGTTTATAGTTTATAGTTAAAACTAATACAACTGAAAAGTTCACAATTATACTGTAACTACTCAACGCCAGGGCCTACGAGAGAGGTCGCGGGGGATGAAAGTACGCAAGCGTTTTTTCTGTTACAAGGCGAAATAACTAATGGAAGTCATTTGCCAGTATAACAATTGATAAGCACAATTTCTTAATCTTAGCGTGGTAGCTGTTTCATCTATATTCTGATTTATACATACAAGTTTCGACGAGGACCCAGAAGTTAGGAGGACCCGGCAGGCCCGTAGCCTCGGGGGGGGGGAATTCGGGGGCAGCTTCCCTCAAAATTTTGTTGTGCCCAGCAGGAAATTGTTTGCATTAAACATACAATAAAATCAAAAATCGTCGCCCTTCTAAAAACAGATTTTGCCCCTGAAACCCTAAACTGTGGCTACAGGTCTGGGGCCTGGTATGGGTTATCATACCACCTGGCAAAATTTATCTCAGTCAGAGGACCCGCTCAACGCTATTGCACAGTTAATTGCAATTAGAATCTTGTAAATGTAGACAGTATTTGTTTGAATATCTCACAAATAAAAATCATCGTAACTCCCTTCAGAACCACATTAAATCCATATCAACATGAAGTTTGTCAAACCAACATTTTTCCAAAACATCAGATTTTGTAAGTTTTATCGCAGCTCTGAAAGCATGCGCAGTAGCATTAGTGCACGAACCGTAACGCTATATTTCCCGTTCGATTATGACGCAACTATCGAATGAGAACGAAGTCGAAAGTTCGTAACCGTGGCTATCTCACAGGATTGTGATGCAGCCTTGAACAAACTACATACGAGTCCTGATTGGTGCAGAGAGAAGCTCCGCCGTAAAAAGTTATTAAGGTTCGTAACTGCTACCTCTGCGCCCCTTGGTGATTTTGATAAGGTTTCGCAACTGGACAGCAGCCGCTGGCATTCGACGTTTTACAAATGGTAGATATTAGCATCCGCTGACATTTGTCATTTCGTAAATATTACGTAATAATCCGACTTCAATTTGGCGCCCCCAAAATGCTGAGCTCGATGGCAGATGTCCCCCCTTGCCCCCCGCTAGTTACGCCACTGCAGTCAGGCAACCTTGAACTGAGTAAATTACGTAAACAAAATCATTTGCGTAGAAACAAATCTGAAAAGCACGTTTGGTTTTAAACATGAAGCTTTCGCCTTTTATGAGAGTTCCACTGACCATTGCGTTGATGAATGATCCGTGAACCCTAGATTAAACGGGCCTTTGCTGCGAGCACCGCGTTATAGGTAAAGCGCTTTGAAAGCGACCATGCGGTAAGACGTTGTTTCCGGTAAAAAAGTCCGCAACACTTCAGTGTCATATGGTTGCGAGCGTTGCCAAAGTCTGACGTGTCTCTTTGCCCACTACGACAACAGTTTGCTTTACGTCTGAATTGTTTATTCCGAGATTGCAGCTAGTCCTGTTTTTTGTTATTTTTTCTGGGTAGAACAAGTGGTGCCGTGTTTTGTTTCTGTTGCATCAGTCAACACAAGTGAACGCAATCAGTGAAAACTAATTTGTGAATTTCTTGAACGTTAAGCGTGCAATAGTGCGTGTTCACTGGAGGAAAGCTATGAGTGTGCCTTGAACCGTGAAACAGCTATGTGCAAACGGCGGCTCATTGGAAGATTTTGTGCGGCGCAATGGAAGATCTGTGATACCGGCAATTTGCCCAGGTGTTGGTGCAACACACCTTGGACGTGACCACGTCCGGCACTGAAGGACATATGCTGGCAGTCTCTGGCTAACTTAAACCGCATTAGACCGATATTGCTCTCGTGCTTTGGGCAAATGCTCTCGCACTTTGGGCAAACTAGATGTTTTCTTTGTATTGTCAGGCTGCTAACACGTGCTGTAGGGATGTGATGGCAATTTTGTTGATCTTTGTTTATAAATGTAGAAAGAAAGCGTTTTCTTATAACGGGCTGTATCAATGTGTAATCGGAAAACTATTAATTATGAGCATCGAAACTTTCTGTGTTAAATGCATGCCTAGCCTTAGCAAGGTAGTTCCCGGACCCGGACGTACAATGCCTATTGATTGTGCTGTAACATCATCAGGAAGTCGCACGACCACAAAAATCAAAATATCTACTGACCTTCGGTGAGGATATAGTTAGGAGAATTTTCTATTAACTCTGAATACTGAGATGTTCAAACACCAATGAACTTGTGATTCATAAAGTTACTACCATTAATAAAACGCAGAAAATTCTCCAGCTGAAAGGCATACACAATCCCGAAGTGGGCAAATTCATGCACAAGTATACCAACTCTCAGCTACCAATAACATTTAACAACTATTTTGAACTCATAACAGATGTTCATCCGTATGACATGAGACAAACTAACACCCGACAATTTGCTTTATCAAAACCAAGTTCAAAGTCAAGTTCTAAAATTATAAAATGGAGTGCAATAGAAATCTGGCCAGAAATTTCTTTAGAAATAAAAAATAAACCGTGTTAGCCACTTGTTTCAGGGGAATACAAATTATTTACTTCTCGGCTTCCAGAAACATTTTGTATTCTTTTTATTGGTGTACGTAAACCAGGTGTACTTAATTTATTATTTAACGCTGTTACTATGAAAATAGTCGAATCATGAAATATCGCTGTAATATCGTATACAGTTTGGTCTCTGTTGCATTCATTAAAATTGATGGCATCAAACGATTGTATAAAGTACAGTCAGACCTCATTTATCCGGACTACTTTGTTTTGTCAAATAATGTCGGTTTAACGAGCTTTCCGGATAATCAGAATCGAAATTATAAAGAGCGAAATTTTTTACAGAGCAAATGCCAACAACGTAAACAAAGGTGACGATGTGCAGTACAGTAGAACTTGCCTAAGCGGACACTCAGTGTGGAACAGAAGAAAGCTGTCGGCTAAGACGAGCTATTAACTTAAGCAAAATTGTAGATTGCATGTGGAAAATGACTACATGAAACACTCATATTTTTTGTTTATTAGGACATCCGATCGCTATACGTAGCTAGTATGCATTCAGAAGGGAGATTAAAAACGAAAAACAACTGGACAAGTGACCTAACTGCGTCTTGCAAGTACTGCCACTGTTACATTGATTGTGCGTAGAAAATTGACTTTCACACTTCCGTTATGATTTAATAAACAACTAAATGACAATTGGCGTAATGCGGGTTAACTTTTTTATTATTGATTTGGCAGATCCGTTTCTTAATTTTCGCGTCGGAGTCGGACAGCAAGGTTTCCGGTTTGAAAGTGTGGAATGCATTGGGAGCAATCCGTCCCTACCAGTTTTGCGCCTGATAGCGGGGATTCCGCTTTTACGGACTTCGGACAAACGAAGTTTGACTCAAATTGGGGGGCCTTTAGTCTCAAAGCGCAAAGCGAATAATATGTCCACCTAACTACAAACAAATTCTCGTTCCTCTGTATGTTTCGTGACCCCGACAGAAAATTCATTTACATAATACATCATGCATTGTTCTCAACCTGCTTAAATTCCGTGACAGAATTGCAGTGCTGCACTAATTCATAGCTGTTGATGCATTTCCTTTCTAGCTATCACGAATTTTTCCAAAATATGTGAAAACAGCAAATGTTCAATCTGACAACTTTAAACAAAATTTTATGATGGGCTGATCTTGCTTGCAACGCATTTTGCTTGAGTATACCATATAAGGGCATTGCGCATATTAAACTTTATACACAGAGAGAAAGAATTTTAATTACTGTTACGAAATGTTCCCTTCACAGTATAAGTAGTTTCGTCCTAGGGTGGCCTTCAGCCAAAATGACCCCAGGTAGCTTCACACTCACCATGCATTTTGTGAATCGGTCTACTTGGTAGTCACCGGAACACTACAGTATAATGATCGTGATGGCGTCATTCATGAGTTTGGCCTTTATGCTTGTGTTTCATAAAAGTAAATGTATTATCGTCAGCATATATCCTCGTATCCTCGTGTTCTTTCATGTACTTGTGTGTTCCTTGTTGTTGCGATGCATGAGTAAATCTAGTGTTGCGTGTGGGAGTGAAGGCGTTACACAATACTATGCTTTCCAGAAGCTTATGGTGAAGTTCTGCTGAAAAGTCTTCAACGCATAAATCCCGCAAAAATCACACTAAAGTTATAACACATATTCGCCACTACCCAAACGCAATAATCACAAAAGTCATATTTTTTCTGTGCTTCATGAAGCTATGAAACGAATTTTGAAACAAAAATCGCACCCCTGCGAAATCTATAATAGAAGTTATAAAGTCATAAAAAGTCGTATTTCCATGTTAGATCATACCGTCATATTTTGTACATTTTCAAGCTAATTCAATAAGGAAACCATTTTAAAACAATCTCAAAATATCAGGTGAAACTACCATATCGCTAGGTTTAAGCAGCATCCTGCAAATTGAACCCACTCAAGCATTTTGCGAATATTGGCCAATGCTTTGGTGAACCAAGTTGTTTGGATGAAATGTTATGCACTGCCTGAAAATGTATGTTCTTGCTGACGCAAAAAAACAATGTCCAGAAATGCTTTGAATTTGCTTCAAAGTTCAAACCATGCTATATGTTTTGAGCTGTTTATTTTGGTGGAGCTTCAACAAAGCATGGGGCTACCATCTCTTATGCCTATTTTCGCTGGTAATATTTCTTTGTGCAGTATTTGCATGTGTTCTAGTCCAGATATTGCTGTTTGGTCATGTAAAGTCATATTTTCTGAAAAATAAAGTCACATAATCACTATTTTAGGTCATAAAATCATAAAAATGGCACTACTAATAAAAATGAAAACATGATACGAACACATTTTCTTTGTGAGATTTCAGTTGCCTTACAATTCATTTTATGATTCGAATATGTGTTTCTATATATTGGTTATAAACTTACCGAAGAAGTGAAATTTATGGCAGCTCGCACGAAACGTAAGACGTTCCAAACTCCCCAACGTTTTCCAAAAAACGAAAACCAATGATTTTCAGCTTCGGTATACTGACACAACAGCTTGTAGTTTTTTCGAATCTTCCGATAGATAATTCTGGAACTTCGCATTGAACTTATGTAGGTGTCTTTCTGTGCTTATTCAAACGTTTCTCGTTTTTTCTTTCTTGCTGTCCTATCAAGCTTACTTTTTTGCCTCACCAACTGTCGGCTTTTGATAATCATTCGCCCAAAGCACCTCACGTGACCACAACAGCTGTTTCCTATCCTTGAAGGCGTGTCACGTACCTTGCTGTATGCTTTTGAATCTTGTTTGCCTCCTCTTTATATTGTTATGCAAACACTGGCAAACGATCATTAGGGCTTTGCAACGTTTATACTTTTTACACTGCCCTGGGTTTGAAGCAGGGATCTGAAACTCGAGAGTCAAATGTAGACACATTAAGTAGTGGTAACACGAGGCCAAGGGCTGCATTATGACACTGACCTAACAATGGCGGCAACAGAACGTTGCTACAAACAGCTTTTCCATTTATTTTCCGGCGAACGTTACAAGCAGTAGCGAAGCTAGGTGTTTGAGCCAGGTCGCGTAAAACTTAGCTGAATGGGACCCACTAGCCACCGTAGGGGGACCACTAGCCACCACTCAGAAAATAAGTTAAAATGTGATGGTGAATCCGAATGTCGTGGAGGTCTATACTAGGAAAGAAAAACGAAAACCCCGAAAAACGTAAAAAGCAACAACCTGCTGAAAACCAAACGAATAATGATTATCATCAAAATGTTAGTTAAGGGGGCCAGATTTTGCATATAGCTTGTCAGGGAGGGGAGCCGCTCGACCCCGTGCTCACCGTCAGTTACGCCACTGGTTACAGTCATGTTATTTCTATCAGCCTCAATATTCCTTGTTCAGTTGCTGACCAAGCATTTTTATACACTTATTAATAAAGTAAATACCTTAAATGTTAATTATTTGAAAATTCCCATAAAGCATCGCGGGCGGCGTGTTTGAGACCCTGGTTAAGCATTTGTAGCAGGCACGCTCGCGCGACCGCTACATGTGAGCAAAGTCGGCCAAACAAGAAGGAAAAAACCAAGCAAGCGACAGTTATAAGTAACTTCCATGCACATGGAAGTACGAGCTCTCTGGCCGATTCGTCTGGCGTGCAGTTAATATCGATCTGGCGTGGAGTTAACACCTGTTTGGCCGATTTGCCTGGCGTGGAGTTAACATCGATGACGCAATCTATCCTTCCCGAGGTTCTGGTATCAATCCCAAACTGAAGGTGTGCGAAACAACCGGGTCGCATACGCTTTATTCCCTGAGAATTTTGTACATGTGAAGTTTCGTGCGTTTCACGCAAGCTACGTTCTTTCTTAGTTTTTGTTTTAAACGCGATACACCGGTGACTGAAGTAATCCAAATAGCACACCAAATTTGTAGTTGCAATTGTGCTTCAAAAGATTAACGATTTTTACCAGCAACAAAAAGCACATATCTTTTGTACGTAAGCGATTCTAAACCGTAAACATGTCTTGAAAATGGAAAAGCTCCGCCTCCTCACATAATGGCATGCTATGTTGTCGTATTATCTGTCAACGCAAACGTTTCTATGACACACTTAAATTCCATATCAGTAATTTGTTACGAAACATCATTTACCATTAAAAAATTACGCTGCAAAGTTATTACACTTTGTTTTTTTCATGGCGATTTTTGAGGAATATATCGTTGTCTCCATTTTTTCAAAACAATCACAAACCATACAACGCAAGGAAATATTGTAAGCGAACCGTTTGCAGCAAATGTATTTGCTCTACAAAGCTGCACTACATTCGACTTGCATATGAAGATACACATCACAAACAGTGGCGATTCCGGCAAAATTTGAAAATTTAAGGGATGCATTTGCACGGATTGCTCCCTCTGGTTGCGGGCAGGCGCGTAGCCAAGGGGACGATGGGGCAATTCCCCACCATTACGAAGGTAGCACCAACAATTTACAGGTTAATCAAGCTTTTAAGTGTTAGGTAAAGAAACGTTTCAGTGCAAATCAACAAAATTGCTTGAAAAACCTATCCCATTCCGCTTTTATTCGAACACGATTAAAGCAGTTTGGTTTGTTGATGATCAAATGACCGTAGTGTAAAGTGCTAGAGAATGTTCCATGCCATTTCTGACCTTTACCTAAGTTTAAGCTCCGTGTGTTAGTTGGATGTGCATGTTGGATAACTAAAATGAACTGCAAAAACTTGTACCGTATCTACACGGTTGTAATCATTAACCGAAAGTCAAACAGTGAGTAGCGCTTTTCGCAGCTGTTTCTAGTGGATCAAGCTTGCGGAATCCCACCTAAAGTTCATGTAAACTTCATTTCAGTACCGTTACAAAAATTCCTCTGTGATGACTCTGTCTTGCTACAAACTACTGTTTAATGTAACGCTTGTCTGGAGCATCAGCAGTACCCTCAAATGAACATCCTATATTTTTGTACAATTTTAAAACTAACCTACTGAAACGTGGAAAGCGCGCTAATGCACGTAGGTATCACGTGGTCATCGCTTTTGAAACGGGTCTGCCAGATCCACGATAGTATTCCAGGGCTAGGGAATCAGCTCCAGAAATGAGTTCCTTATTTTACCTAGGCAGATTTCCATGAATGCTGATACCATGTCGCATCCAGTAAAGGCGTGGATAACTAGGAGGGCACGTGCTTTCCGTGGACCGAGGGAGACAGTTATTTCAACACATTATACTATTCAGGGTTAGTGGGCAGAACACGTGCTCATGTTAGAATATTTGACGCGCCTGATTTCCAATATCTACAAAAAGGCGCGGGACACAGTGGCATGGGATGCAGTCTCAGACTTAAGAGCTTGCCAGTCTTACGTGTCTCACCGTGTAACACCAAATCTATAAAAAGCGCCAGAGGAGTGATGGGGTATCGAGAGACTTGGTCAGTCGGGAACAGCTTGCTATGTTGTGCGGCACACATAACATTCTTACCAACACAAAATCGGCAGAGGATTTTCCTGAGATTCAGTATGTCGAATAGCTGAATGATCTTGTGCCTTTTCCATGTTTCAGATTCTGGCGATGCTTCACAATAAAATTCAGGAGCTGTGTGATGGATACATGTATCAATCATCTGCATCGCCTTAAAATACTGTGGCTAGCACAAGAGAAAGAAGTTAATTCGGGGCGATTTAACTAACAAGAAAGCAACAACTAACAACAGAGATCCATCACCAATGGCGTATCCAGTATAAAATTTCAAGGGGGGAAATGTTTGACTTTAGGCGAGCAACATAATTTTTGTTTGGAGTGCCGCTTCTCAAAGCACAAAATGACTAGATATGTTAAAAACGTGGCCAATGGCACCATACTTTGGGAGTGATTAAAGGTACCTTACAACTGTTGTCATTGCATTTAGTACTCAAATGCCCTCAGTAGCTTTTAACTAAAATTGGGCTTGCAAAGATGAAAGAAGCCATTCAATGTGCGGCCCTCACTAAGATACTGACATGATTTTTGGCCCAGAAATCTTTTCGGTGGCATAGCTGCTCTACATCGACGAACTACGAACCACACGCCTATTTAAATTTGTGCTCATGCCACTTTCACATGCATTGAGTCAACATTCAGTAACCCGCACAAAAATTTTTATTCCGCACCCGCACCGCCCTGCACTTAGTTCAACCCGCGCCCCACCTGCACCCGCACGCATAACTCCGCAGGTTCCCGCACCCGACTCGCAAATGTGGGTATCTGCATGCCGCACGTGTTAACCCGCCCCGCGCAGGACGCCAATGGGTATGCAAAGGCATGTTGAGTGTCCTGAGAGAGAGATGAAGCACTTCCATCGTTATCTTGAGACCTTACATGCTATCTCTCCATCCCACTTTTATGCTGGTGGCTAATGCCTACTATTTCCTTTTCTGCGACTTTTCGTTACAATAACTATCGACATTTTCCAGAGGGTAGGTTCTAAAACTGGAGGGCGTGAAAGTTTTGCAAGTGATACGCGAGTCTAACAGCGATATATGAAAAATGGGGTAATGCAAATATTTTCCGACAAGTGAACTAATTTGGAAAAAAAAATTAATAAGCTTACGGGTGTAACTGCATTGTTCTTATTTTCCAGATCTAGTTGAATAAAAACAGTTATTCTTCAGCTGTTTTTACTGAACAATGAATAACAAGTTTTGTGTAGTTTAGAAAAACATAAAGCATTGTTTTTTGAACATTTGTGGGTTAAAGTCCCCTAACACATCCTAGTAAAAGTTACCGACCACTTAAAAACAAGATGTTGCAGTATTTAATGGAAAGTAGGATTTCCAATCATCGCACTCACAATTGGATTGTTTGCAAAACATATTACCGTTACGAAAGGACAGAACAAAGTCGATTAAGTCTTCAAATCATCTTTACGGACCCCTCGGGGGTCCACATATCGTAGGTTAAGACCCCCAACATAAAGGACAGCAACGCATTAAACTACATGTTAGTAAAATTCCACATGCTATTTACAATAGGAAAAATAAGAAAACTTTATCTCCTATCATGCCTCAAAGGTGCTATCTTTTTTCGTTATTTTAGTGGGCCTGTGTGATGCTTTTTCATGCAAAAATGCAATTATTATTTCCTCAACGCACACCAATTGCCAGAAGAATTTTGCATTTACAAATATACCATTTGCCCACAAAATCAAACAAATTATTAAAGGCCATCACCTTAGACACAAAGGCACGCTTTAAATATTATTAATAGGGCAACCAAAAATCAATGAAATCAAAAATGTTCTNCTTTTTTCAAAGTTCATGAAACGTCCACAAACCACATTTCACGATGATGCCATGCGTGACTCTAAACTCATCAGGTNAAAAAGATTGGCCGTTTAACTTTGTGTCCAAAATCATCTTCAGGTCAATATTTCTTGTAGCACAGTTTTTTNTTTTTTATCAATATTTTATTAAAGCAACAACAGCAGATATTGATATGCTTTGGAAATTTAGTTGAAATTCTGACATAATATTGGATTTTTCGCAAATTCTGACGTATTGCGTTGGTTTTTGCACTACTGGACAGTTGAAAATACGCTAAGCGTGCTAGTACTTGATGCTGAAGTTGTAACAATGCACAATCGTCTCAGTGACTTCAGAAGATTTGTTGACAGTGGATATTTCCATTGTGCGTTTGAATTGATTTTCGTCTTTGGTTTGTTACCTCCAATTTGGCTGGGTCTTTCACACTGTTGATTTCAGTTTCATTTCATCAGACAAAAGATTTTTAACCTATCGGTTTGATGCTTTGTCTTCCGCGTTTGAATAACAAACACAGGAAATTGACAGGTCAAAACAAAGTGAAATTTGTCAATTATAAAGTCAAAATTTTTAGTTTGGGAGTGGAATGATTGGCTGCCTTAATCAATAATTCAACTGTAGAAACTTGTTGTTTATCAACAATAGCATTTTCGTAATTCAAATGCCTGTTTTTTCTCACCTTTCTTTAAAACTAGAGTTAAATTTGGTCCAGGGGGATACAATCAAGCAGTTGCCATGGGCATCACCCGACCCCTTTTTGCCCCCTAACGTGCTAGGTGCTCTCTGGATCCTTCAAAGATTTCTAAAATTTTTTTTGTGAATAAATTGACAAAAACTGTGCATTCCGTTAAAAACTACTTAATGGTTTTGTCTGTCTGTTGATTCGATTCCATATACGTTTATTTCGAAGGTTGCATATCTTGTGTGCAGGCTCAAAACCAGGAGGCAACCCACCGTGTTTTTGAAACAAATTTGAAAACGCCAGAAACTTTTTCAGTTGCTAGGTAAAACGGTAAGTTACAATAATGCAAACGTTCTGCACCCCGAGGAAAACATCAGCTGGTTGCGGCCCTGCTTGTGTATAATCAATTGCTGTATGACAGCCGGACAAATGATGAATGCAGGTTTGTTCAATGGTATCATGTGGTTCGGAACGCTGCTGAAGCCTGACGTTTACCTTTGCCCACGACAACCACATAGTGTATACATTAGTGCCTTAAGTTTTTTTGCATTCTTGCTGCGTAATTTGAAGTAATATTCCATTTATGATTCAACGCAATGTACTTGTTTGTGAACGGTTCAACAGTTGACACGTTACACTGCAAACATACGCCACCGCAGTTGGTCGCTGTTTCCCGTGGCGCATGCGAACGCCCGACGCTTTTGTTCGTCGTCATTCTTCATCGAAACATATAACGTTCCGTTGTTTGACTTCACATTCAAGAGTGTTGGGTGTTTCGTGGTACAGTACTTATCATGCAATCCGATGTGTTGCAGAGTTGCGCGTTTTGAACATTTACCAGTAAAAGTATTTAAATCACCTTTGAATGGTTTTGAGTGTGTAGTGAAAAATTCATACAAATCTATATGTTAGGCATTTCAACATCAAGACACCACAAATGTGACCCAGATGAATCTGGTCGCAAATTGTTTTGCTAAGAAATCGAATTTGTGTCAGCGACGCATCTTCAGTCCAACAAATTAAAAGCAAAAGCTTACATGTGACATGATAGAAAAAGACTAATGCGAGATCAGAAAAAGTACGCAGACTACAGTTACAAGCACACGCTAGCCCATGAAGCTGCTGTCACCAGAGCCAAAAACCAACTAACCCGAATTGCAGAACGGTTGACCGCGACCAGACCTGTGAATGAGTCAACCAAGCGCCCTAACATTACAGTAAAGAACTCTTGTCCAACCCGCTAACGGCGGCCGTCAATTACCATGCTCGATGCAACGATAAAGCGGTTCACTAGATCTGCCGTTAAAAATACTTAACTCTTGATTTAGGAAAATTCGCTATTAGAGGGGCTGTGTCACCTTTGCG
>JGI24159J19872_10002660_pt1 | contig 21541 bp, 13 predicted proteins | sample Ectturendosymbi4_FD_19872 | JGI IMG/M metagenome (IMG submission 19872) | reverse complement strand
TAATGAATTAAAGGGTGACAATTTTCCAGGAGAGGTTGTCCACATTAAGCATTCGGTGCATTAAAAATGAGAAATTTAGTCAAACAAATTGTGGCGAACTCCTAGATGATTTTGATATGAAGAAGTTCAGGACAAAACCATTTCAACTGTTAACTTCAGCCTTACTTGATTCCAGGCCCGTAACTATGGGGGCGCAGGGGTGCGAATTCCCCTTAGAAAATTATTCTCCCCTCCTGGAAAAATGTGTTGGACGCAGTTTAAAATTATTGGACATAGTTTAACAATTTTGGGCCCCTCTCAGAAAACTCTTCGCCTCTACTGGTGTCCCAAGTTGGTTACGGGCCTGCTTGATTCGATGATTGTAGCTTTTTATGTGTTAATACTTGGTCAATGGTCAATGGTTTATTGTTTCATATGACTCAGCCAACAAGCAAAAGCATCGTAAAAGCCATCGCATGCAGTAAGCCAACCATTAGCGGATATTAGAGCAAATGAAAACACAATGGCACAATAGTTGATCAGTGTAAACAAAGAGGGTCGCTGTGTCATATAGGATTGGCGAAAGACTGTGGCGGTCATCTAGTCAACAAACCCCGTTTATCATTTTTTGATAGGTGTTAAGAAACAACAGTTGGACATCAAATAAGCATAATGAAAAGAAAAACTCTTGATAGTTGAGTTTTTACTCTTTGTACATGAGGTTTCCAGCTTAACTTATTTCAATAATGACAGCATGAGGGACGTTTAAGCCAGTCCCGCCGCCACGGGGGGCACTGGTGCGCTCAGCCCTCCAAACTGAAATATAAAACGCTATAAATCAGTGGAGATTTTATCAAATTTTCAGAATGTCAAGTCCCCGTGCGCAAAGGTAAAGCCCTATTGAAGACTTTCTGGCGACGGTTCTGGTTTAAACCTCACATCCTTTCGCGCGATGGTTTCGTTGCATTCGATTCTTAGCGGTCTGAAAAAGTAACAAACATTCGAATCCTGATCTTAGCAGTTACAAACATTTGAGTGCGTTTTACTTGGCGTGTTTTGCTCGTGTGTGCGAGATTTTTACAGCCCTGGTAAGCGAGTCGCAACGTGGTCCTCACGCCCTTGTGCTTTAACGTTTTTATGCCCCCACACAAGCATATGTGCAGTTTTTTTAACACAGGTAAGAAAAAAAACAGATTTGAAGCTTATAAAAAACGTAGGCCATGTCTTTTTTCAAATATTTGACCATGGCATTTTCGGTTGCTGTGCCTGCAAAAATTAATAATCCTGTTCCCGCCAGCCAGGTACGATTTTAACAATTCCGTGCCATTGAACGCTTTTGCGTCGAAGGCAGCAACGAACGCAGTGATCGTGGGGCACTTTGGTAAGGATTTAGAATTTTTTATTGACTGTGCTTTTAGAGAGTCAGTATTGCCATTTTCGGCCTTGCCCAAATAGATCAACGCTTTGCCATTTTATCCTCGTAATAGTGGGAGCGTCGCATTTTGGGGAGGCTTGTCCATGGGAATGTCATTCCTCTGGGAATCCCATGGGAAACGTCCCGTGGAATGGGACAGGCATAAATTGCTATGGGATGGGAATGGGACAGATAAATATGTCCCATGGACAACCCTGGTAGTCTGTCTTCCCAATTTGATGCCATTGCTATCACGTCATTTATCATGACCAAAGAAAGTTCGAGCGGATCGCTTTTNNTTTGAGTCGGTTTAAGATGCTGAGGTAATCTTATTTCCTTTGGTTGAGACGCGTCAGTCTTATTGCTTCTCCAAACAAGATTGACTTAAATACCATCTTTGGGTGGTGTGATTTCCCGTTGATGAACTGCTTTACCTCCGCTGTGGGTTTTACGAAGTCTTTGGTGACAAAACCAAAATCATCTTTAGTAGTTATGCAATGAGTAACGAACAGGAATTTCACTTCGCCCGTTTGTTAGGCTGTGCAAGCTTGACGAAACGTTAGTTCCAAGCCACTGTTGCCAGTATTAAATGAAGTTGGTGCTTGTCGAATACGTTCATTTGACATTGCTGATGCAGTTATCCAAGTTATGCCATCGATAAATCTGCGGAAAAGTTATGCCTCCCTTTGCACACCAGCAATCGGCTATAGGATGTAATGCACAACAATATTTGCCGATGAGACAGAATGACCATCACCAGTTATAATTCCGTTTTTTGGGGGCATATAATTGGTCGCCGTATTGGGTGACAACGTTGTTAATGCAAATTTTTTTCAGTTCTACAATGACTTTACGACCCTTGGTGTTGAATGTGGAATGCTTCTCCAATGCACATTCGAGAGCTTTTGTAACAATGTCTCTGCACAAGCTTTGGATACAGTACTTTCACATCCGCCGCCACCCGTGTTCCCCTCTAAGTAGCGCAACTGCGCAGTACCATCAGACGATTTGCGCAGTGGAATCTCATTCTCGCGCACTTGCAACATTCCAAATTTAATATCGTACATATACCGTACAGCCCATGTACCGCTTGAAACGCTTCACTGGTTGTGCGTCTGCGTGGTTGCGCATTTGCAAGCGCACTAAAACAAACATTTGCTCAGTGCAAAATTTTCTTTGAGGAACACTGGCCGCCACACTGTAATATACGGGTTTTTGTCCTCAGTCCCTAGAGCAGGGGTTGGGAACCTATTTATTATCACGGGCAGCATAAATGGTACATTATCGCTGGTGGGCCGCAAAAACAATTGATTTAATCCAAAAATTCAACCTTCGTCTAATTATGAGGGATAAGAGACTCTCTTGACATACTGTCTAAGTATGTCTCAATGCGTGAGATGCTAATGTTCCAAGCGTACCGGCAGGTCTTTGATATCAACGTTCAATAAATTCACAGGGGTTAATTTCTGTGTCTTGAAAAGCGGGTTAACGTAAGCCGGTGTACTGCATTAAAAAAATTTGCTGATGCACCGTTGACCGTATGGTACGCTGGGCCGGCCCTAGCAGGTACGGGGCCCAATGCAAGGCCTAGACGCGGGGCCCCTCTGACCAGTGGTGTTATTACGTCATCGTACTCAGTCAACCGCGTGGTGACCTTTTTGTTGAAGATGTTTTAGCAAAATAACTATATGACTGTCAAATAAGACGGATAATTATTGGAATTGAGCTGTATGTAGGCCAGTGCTTTTCAACAGGGGTTCCGCGGAACCCTAGGGTTCCACAAAACATGTAGTGGGGTTCCGTGAGTTTTAAGGGAACGCATGACATAACCTGATTTGTTCGCAGGCAGTCATCTATCTCCTTACCGCGCAAAAACCTACGAGCGAATGTTGTCATAAGAGCGGGCTTATTATCGAGGCGTTTGCGCAGCGGTATTATTACCTTGGACTATTACACACATACTTGATGTGGTCGGGGGGCTGTGGGTCGTTTACAGAAAATTTGTGGAACAGGTCAGAGAATTTGGGTTGATCAGTCAGAGACGAAGTGGCACCTTGGGTTTCCGAACATTCCATGCAGAACAATAACGTAGCACCGGGTAGTATCGGCTTTTATGAGCAAATTATGCCGATATATATCGGCGAAATTTTGCTGATATGATACATCGTCATATCGACCGATATATATCGGCATGCCGATGCATCGGTCGAACTCCAGTTCACAGTACTGTACATCAGAGTAGTAGAGAGTAGACAATGGACTAGAGCTGCTGTCAGTCTTTGTGGGAATGAAGGAAAAAAAAGAAACCCAACTTTTTACTATTTAGTCAAGCCAGATGAAGCAAAATAGCACATTTTCTGATGTGAAGCGAAACAATAACAACAGCGAAGGTGTGGACGGACCAATGTAGTTCAAATGTAAAAGAAGCACCTGATCCGAAGCGGATCAAATGTAATTCAATTGTCAAAGTTAGAAAATGGGACGATACATATTTCAGATACGCGTCTTTTTTGCCAAATTCTTAATGTAGCAGATGCATTCCAGAAATGCAAGAACAACGGAGTCATTAAATGTCTTCCTTTTTAACTTCTGTAATAACTGTTTATTTGTTGAAGTGTCTAATAACGAAATATTTTATATTCTTACAAGTACTGTAATTCGTGTTTTTTAAATTTTTGTTAATGGGGGTTCCATGGCAAACGCGAAAGTATATCAGGGGTTCCACGATGACAAACAGGTTCAAGACCACTAATGTAGGATACATGATAACATAGAGTTTCCAACCTGGGGTACATTTGCCTATCTGAAGGGGTACATTAAAGGTTAGGAATACAAGAGAAAAATATATTTATATATTATTTTTTCCAAATATTTTAAAATATAGAAGTTCTATGAAAAATTATGTGAGGTTTTGTTATTTTACTCGTCCTTTCTTCCGCAACAAATTTTAGAGGTACATGCTGATCTATCGAAATGCTGAAGGGGTACATGGTCAGAGAAAGGTTGGGAACCCCTGTGATAACACAACAGCGTCTTATATTCAGAGTGGCATAGCTCATGTGTCCATCAGCTACGGTCATGTTTATGACCGATGGCGTGCTGTTGTGGTGGACATTGGACATTGAACCGCTGCCGCTCGTAATCAAGCCGAAAGTTGTAAAGGAAGCTCTGCATGCAATGGAGCGGCTAGCGCAAGTGCAAAGTTAAGTTACGTCAATCAAACCGAACTGCAAAGCGAATTAAACTTGCAATGCAACTGCTTCGCTCTTGTTGAACGACCCTTTCGTTCGAAGAAGAAGTGACTTGGAGAAAACTGCTAACATGAACTGATTGCTTATCTCGCTTTCGGTAACTACAATCGCAGACGCGTTCTTGCATTAAGGTAACGTCTGGACGCATGATCAACTATCCGCTTTATGCCGGCTTCACAAGAGAGCAACCCATGCATCCGCCCAAAGTTCCAAAAAAGCCCAATTTTATAGAACAGGGGTTCCCAACCTTTCTCTGACCATGTACCCCTTAATGAATTTTTTTACAGAATTTTTACAATTTGGGAGCTATAATTGTTTTACAGACTTTTCAGAATTTTGGAGCGATAGACTCCGTTTTTATGTCTCAAAAGTTAATTTGTTGCAAATGTACAATAAATGTACCCTTTCAGATAGGCAAATGCCCCCCAGGAGTACATGTATCCCAGGTTGGGAACCTCTGTTACTAAACTTATTCATTAGGCTTCATAATGCATGGGCTTGGAATGCAAAGTGTTTATATGAATTTGAAATGTAATGTGCAAAGATATTTCAACAACAACGTCACAGTAGCAGAAACATTTATCAAACGCAACATATACTGTGATGCGCATAGTTGATTGATGAAATAGAAGCATACAGCCGCCCAATAAATTGATAAACAGGAACTAGTGTGCTCGACGACATTCACAATTTTTGCTAAAAACTTTCCAAAAACAGAATTTTCCGAGAACTGAACAACGTTACGTTAGCAGAACTGCCAACAAAACAGATGCTCATCGTCTTGACCTGGTCATTGCGAGTTTAATCACTACACACCATGTTTGCAGTAGCTGTAGGTCTACTTCAGTCTCAACTGGCACTAGTAACAACCAAATTCTATATCCATGAAGAGTGGAACGTGGTGGAGCGCAGATATAACGCCCTAGCGTGAGAATTAAGCACGCCTCAGGGGGGCCCCGCGCCAAGGTGGTTGGGCAGTTTGTTTATTTTTGCCAGATACTCCTTGCGCAGGAGAATGTAGAAAGGCTTATAAATCTCATCGTTAGCAAGAACGACGAATTTCCTCTAGCTGTTATCGACGTTCCCTCTGTGGGAAGTTGTAAGAAGGGATTTGACGTCGATGCTGATGCGTTCCCACGTTTGAGTGGCTTTAATCAATGTATTTCGTGATGCCAAAATACAAAAATACCTGCAGGGTTCCCATGCGGTATTGAAAGTATTGAAAACGTACTGAAATGTGAAAACAGTTTTCACGACCATGAAAAAATATTGAATTTGGTAAAAATGTCCATTAAGTATTGAAAATGTATGGAAATTCTAAATTCAGCCATTTGTTTATTCAACTTTTGTTCTTTACTGCTGATAACAGTTCTGCAGATGTTTTTTGCATTGTGTTCCATGAATAAAATTTTTGAAGAATGAAGCTAAATGATGGTATTAAAATCTTTCAATTCATTATCGAAAAGGCATTGAAAAAGTATGGAAAATGTTTTTTTTAATGTATGGGAAGTCTGACCGTGATGCCCTAAAGGTAAAGATTCACGTTATATCACTAGCATGACCAATTTGGGAGGGGCAAAATATTTGGGGGTGGCCACAATGTTTTATTTTAAGCGAACAACACTATTTTGTTTGGGATACCGCCTCTCAAAGCACAAAATGATTATACATGCTAAAAATTTTGGGGGGGCATGGTCCCCTTTCCCCCCTGTCTACGCCTTTGTGGCCAATGGCACCACAAAATCGAAACAACGCATTGGCTTCTGCATTTTCACTTCCTGGTTCATTCTGCACACGGTGCGTATACATGCTAAGTTCGGCTCGCCATGCTTGAATCTTAGCAATCTTGATTTTTCCTCGACAGTTATTGTCAAACATGAATGCTAATCACCGTTGATCCGTCATACGTGTGAATGGCTTACTGTACAGAAAATGGCTCCACTTCCTCACAGCCGGCCTGTCGTTCTGGTTGAGGGTGGCAGCCATGACAAAATTAGATGCATCACTTTCAACAATGAAAGATTAGCGCGTATTTATACAGCCTAAACAAGCGTTGAGTAATTCTGACCGAAGTTTTTCAAACGCAGTCAGTGCTTCATCCTGTAAAGGAAAGACAGACGTTGCTAAGTATGAAGGGTTTCACTTTACCAGAGTAGTTTTTGATCCATCGAGCTTAATTTGCGAGCATACTTAGGCATCGTATAAGGCAGGGGTCACCAAACGTTTTTCTCCAAGAGCCACATAAGCTATATTAAACAACAGGGCCGGGCATATTACGTTTGCGATTGTTTCAGGATATGTTACATCTATCAAATCAACAAATGTTTCGTATATATATTATTTTTTCATTATTGACAAAATGTCTTCGCGGGCCGGATTTGGCCTGCGAGCTGTAGTTTGGATACCGTAGAGGGTGTGAACAGCTCTCTAGCTATAGCGGCTGGCGAGTTATGGCGTTGCAAACATGGGTAAAATGTTCTAGTGGTGGGCCTAAAAGGGTTAAGTTCTTTGTGGTTTTTGCGGCAGAGGAAGTTCCATCACAAACGTAAACGTTCCGCATCAGGTTTGACTAAACCGTGTGCAGGGCCGGCGTTAGCAAGTGTGGGGCCCGATTTGACACACTTTTGCGGGGCCGCACTCAGAGGTATGTAGAAATTTTTGAGAGGTTGCATCAAGGAGTAATGATAGAAATTGATGATGTTACGGAGGCGAGGCCCGAAAGGGTGACGCCAAGACCTCTCCAGCAGAGACTTCAATGGACAGCGCCCTTAAATCCAATAAATCAAAGAATTGCAACCTTCATTAATACGTCCTCTCTGGGCAGATAGGCTACCTCCTTGATCAGAAGGGAGGTACGAGTGTAGCACCAGTAGAGAGAAGTGTTGAGTGCTGTGCGATAGTGTATATCTAAAGCTGAAAAGTTTGCAGCAGTAGCAAAATATTATAGTTTTCCAGGCCAGGAATAATAGCCATGGATGACGTAGCGTTTCACCATTTGATGGTATTCTTGCATTGAAACTTAGAAAACCGTGTCCCATCACTCTCGTTTCTGGGGAAAACTTCTATTGTGATTGCAAGCTAACCTATTTTGGCTAAATAGTCCAGGTTAGTACCTAACATTCCCACTCATAACACCTGACTAAGAAGCAAGATCATTTGCTCAACCAAATTTTGAATTTTTTGTTCGCATGCCTCAACATATGCGAATCTGACGAGGTTCCTTCTTTGTCAGAATGAACACTTTCGAAACGACTTGTATCACTCCCCGTAGATAAACTTCCACGTTATCTGGCGTAACATGACCAGGCCGGCTGCCTACGTTGTCGCCACCTTCAATGTGGTATGGCATTGAGGGTATACCCTCAGTGGTTAAAATACCTGTCCAACGCATCTTTTATTATGCTTCGCCCTGTTTTTGCCTTAGCTTTAGGCCTCTTTTGGCTGCCACTTAATGTTTTCGGCCGATGTCGTTTCTTGGTCTTTGACTCATAATATTGAGTTTAGTTACAGACAAAACCAAATAGCACAAGTTCGACTGTTTAAAGCCAAAAACAAAACACTTGCCTATCACTATGTACTTTACACGGGACGAATGGTAACAGTGAAAACCACTTATAAGGGCACCGAGGAGTGCAAACCGCTTGTTAGCTTTTGAATATCCCGGAGAAGATTAAAAATCCTTTTCCTTATATAACACTATAGAAATACGTGAAGTGATCATAGATCTCCCAATAAGTTTGAACCTACTTTTTAATTTTTCGAAGCAGACAAGCACAGCCTCAAACTTCCACGAAAGTTATTCTACTTTTCGCAAATTCGCCAAATTTTAATTTGTTAGGCTATATCCCAGAAAATACGACGCCAATCTGTGATATTGATGCCATAACCCTTATTTCGGCAGCATATATTTCATGATGTAATTTTCGCCACAAGAACATCATAAGGCTTACTTCATTTGAACCAAATTGTCACTTCTGTTACTTTGCAAATGGCTTAACTGTTANTAATTTTCTGTTGCTTTTTAAGGAACCGTTACTTTTCGCGCACCTGAAATAGTCATTCATAAATAAAACTAGGATNGTTTCAAACGTTTTCGCCAATCTCAGATGGTTACCTCCGATGGTTGGTTGCCTCATCAAATATTTACGAGAAGGAAAATGAACAACGTTATTAAAGACTGACTAAGCAGCACTCATTTGCTATTACGAACTAAACGTTATCCTCACAAGACAAGTAGTAGTAACTATTGAAATATCAACATTCATCAACTATCGAACCGTATTTTGCAACAACTATTGAAGCCTTAACTGCCAAAATGAAACGTTTTTATAAATGAAACAGAAACCAGTTTCAAAATTTAATCCCACTCTGTCTTAACGAGGTCCTAGTGAAAAAACGTGGCTACAAACTACCGAAAACAATGACCATTCTTACTACAGAACTTTAATAAACTGCGTTAAAAGCCTCGCACTTCACTTGGATTTTCGTTGGCAACAGATCCCACGCTTACAAAATACTATGGCCCCCTGACTGCAAAGACATTTTGAAAGACCGCAACTGTTTCATGTGAATACCAAAGATGATTTTACAGCAAGGTTTTGGTGTACTTTGATAGTGGTAGTAAAGCGAGTTTATACTGTATTTCGAGACTGTTGGAAAAATTTGGGAACCGTTTCGTCTCTCAAAACACCTTGAAAAACACTGGGCCCCGCGCAGGCACTATACATAAGCATCTACGATAGAAAGTGTAAGTTTGCGTTGGTTAGTATGCGGAGTGCGGGGCCCCTTTGGCGCGGGGCCCGATTAGACGACATCGGTCAAATCCGCTTAAAACCGGCCCTGACAGTGTGAAGCTCTGTACCTTAGAATATAAATTTGCGGCACGGTCACGATAGACGCTGCTTCATTAAAAGTCAAGTTTTCCTGCGACGCCGCGTCCAGAAGCCTTTCGAGATTTTGATCGTGGTCAGCTTTACTGGTTCCCCAGATAATTATTTTATGGAGATAAGCGTAAGTGCGTTGTATGTTATTTTGAGAAACGATGCCATCGATTTACCTCGTATTCTTTGAAAAGCCGATACGCCCTTGGCAACACCAAACGGAAGACAACGGTAATGGTAAAGCTTTCCGTTAGCTTCAAACGTTATGTACACGGTCTTCTGATACCTGAGGTATTCGATGAGAGGCAGATTTCAGATCTGGCGTGCTGAACAACTCGCATTTAGCCAGTTCGTCTACTTGTTGATAAATTTTGGGAAGAGCAAGCGCGACAAACTCTCTAAAACGATTTTGGTTTGGGAATAATCGATCACGATTCTGCGTTTGTGCCTTTCGTCCTTTGTAATAGCGTTTGAGCACGTCATGGGCTTTAAGAAGCTTCTGATTCCTTGATCAAGCAATTTCTTTTTCTGCTTCTGTCATAATCGCGAGTCTTCAGAATTGAATTGCCCGGAGGGAAGATAAATTGGTCGAACTTACGGACTGAAAAGCTGAAAAATACACGTGGGTTTAACATTTACAGCAGGGGTCGGAAACCTACGGCTCGCGAGCTAGATGTGGCTCTTTTGATGACGGCATCTGGCTCGCTTGGTATTCGATTGTTGCGGATGAAATTTTTCTGCAATTTTCCTACAAAGCCATCAGCAACACCATGCAGCACCAGAAGTCGCATTAACAGTAAGAAGCATGTTATTAAAGAGAAAATTCAGACAATACCATTGTTTAAAATTGTTGATTTTGCTTTAAATACACATGTTAGTTAAGTAAGTTAGTCGCATTAAGTGTTGAAAAATATTATATGGCACTCACAGAAATACATTTAAAAATACGTAGGTTTCATGGCTTCCTTAGCCAAAAAGGTTCCCGACCCCTGATTTACAGCGACAATGCCGCACAATTTTTGGTCACCAACTCGGATCGGCTTACGAGGACCTACGGTTACAAACGGAGTGGAGTGATGCATCTTCAAGAAATATGCACTTAATATCACGTTAACACAACGGTTTTCCACGACGCCTAACTGAAGGTTGTAGAATCTCTTAAAGAAAGAAAAAGTACTTGTTACAATTCTACGCACCTTTGCAGAAGAAGCTGTTCGTGCTAAATCCCAACGTATGGGGGCGCCAAACTTGCTTCTTGGCGCCATCTAACCTCGTTACGCCCCTGGTGCTGTGCATTGCATGCTTAGGCCTGCAATGATATTTTATCTGAATCATACTCTCTGCCAACACCATCAGCATGACTACACAGCTGCAAAAGCTATGGATATTATATGGTTCCTTTTAAAAACGTGCCGTTCATAACAAACCCGTTCATAACACACCATGTTCAGGTGAACTTGTCTTGGAAATTAGTACTTATTCTTAGCTGGGTAGCAGGGACGTAGCAAGGTTAGATGGCGCCAGGAGCACGAAGCTAGTTTGGTGCCCCCATATCCATGTTCGAACCTGAGGTCTTTCGGAAGAAAATGTAGGCTACTGTAGCCTACTGAAGAAGGTACTTGTGACATTGTTTGGACTTTTCGGTGACCCCCACAGCAATTCGGCACCGCCCGCAATGAGTTGGCGCCCCCACAGTGATTCGGCGCCGGGGGAATTGTGCCCCCCTTGCCCCCCTCGTTACGCCCAAGCTGGGTAGTCAAGCCAGTTGAAAAATATATCAATGTTCCTAAAACATCTTGTGGAAGTTAGGTCTTTTGAATTTGTGGAGATCTCAACTTATGATTTATTTTTCGCTATTTTTTATATGTGCGGTTTATGTTCGGACTTGATTGATATTCTATGATTGTACAGGACTGCTTTTTACACAATGCTGAAGTGTTAAGATTTCAGATTGGATTAATAGGACAATTAAATAACGCACCACTAGTACATTATATTTAACTGCAAGCGATCGGAATGTAATTATCAAAGTAGTTTTGCAACAACTGTGAATCATAGAGCTTTTGGAGATTTCGATACAGTAGCTTGCGTAACACTGTGAAGGCATGCATGAGAGTCCGGTTGTATTCCTCAATGAATGCTTTGTCTACGTCACGCATGTGTTTCCAATGTTCATTCACCGTTTTCGACGGGTGGTGGCAGTGGCAGACATTGTACTGTGCAACGTAACTGATCGGAGTAATGTTCTACCCTGACTTGTGTAAAGAATGAAAAGAGTGTATACGATGATTGATTGCCAACTGCTTGGTTAAGTGATAAGAGGGATAGACAAACTATTTGTAAGCACGTGTCTCTTAGACTTAAATTTAAGCTCGGAATAAGCTTGCAGACTGCGTTCTTCATTTTAGGCTAGTCGAGGTAGTACGAGTGGAATCAGTTTGGTTAGCTATGTATATGCGAATGGAACTAATTTGGTTAAATCTGGTCGAGCAACGTGTACCGCGTTCTGACAGAATTTAAATCAGGATTTTTAGTCGAGTTGGATCGCCGTTGTAAATGCAGCTTATTTGATCTGTTGTGCGCATCCAACTTACAGCATTTTATCGCAATAGCCTACTGGTACAGAACTTCCGGCTACGTTCACTGTGGCTGTGCCTAAGCTTAATCTGATATGCGACAGTAAAACAGTTAGCTTAAAATAGTTAGTTGTATCAGTAGGCAACTGACATATCTAATCAGCAGTTGATACTTGTATTGCTCGTGATTGACGTCGCATGTCATACATGAAGTTCAAAAACATGCTGTTGGCGCAGTCTTNCTGAAGCTATACATCAGTAGGGGCAGCGTCTCAATAAAAAACTAGAGAAAAGTTTTACAAACAACAACTGTTTGTGTGATCTGGCATGAAAAATACTAAAGTTAAAAAGTATGTTTAAGTGGTGCTGACCATGCTTTTTGGCACCAGGTCGTAAACTAAAAATGTGCAACTTGGGAGCAAACCCACTTTCACACACTTAGAAATGGAGCATGGCAGCTAGAGTTTATTTGTGCGGCTGCGTAACCTAGCTACGGTATAGTCATATAGTGTGTTTGACCTTCGGTATAAAAGAAAACTGGCACTGTCTTTGTAAACATTAGCAAAATTTTCCTTGCTTTGAATTGCTTAGCCGTGTAAGCAGAGCATTGTATATACCCTAATTCAGTGGTTCTTAATTTTTCTCTACTGCGCCTTGTAATTGCCTGTGTTTCTACTTTCAAGCCCTCCTGACTTGAAATTTGAAATAAGTAAGTTGAACGGAATACCTTCCCGGTCAAAAACTTTCTATTTTGTGGAGCGCTTAAGGACTCGCGCCCTCAGGGGAGGCGTGCCCCCTTGTTAAGAACCACTGACCTAATTTGTATAAACCCTACTTTAGCGACGAACCCTCATTTTGTTTACGGACCGTTTACAGCAGTGGTACTTAACCTTTCTATTCACTCGTACCCCCTGAGCTTTCATAAAATTTTCTCATACCCCTTGTCTGAAATCAAATAGTAATTGATAGTAACGTAGTTTACACGGTTTCGCAAGTTCTTCAGCAACTCTACGAGGCTTTCTCTTCTTGACACATAAGAATGTAACTATGTCATGGAAGTGAAACCACATCTAACATAGTCCTCATTCCACTTGTGCTTCTTGGACATGTTTCATAAAAAAGTAAATGTACTGACATTCATATAATATACTTGACACCCAAAATTTAACAAGTATCCTTAAGTACCCTTAAATAAACAGTCAACTAACATTTAATAACGATTTCTTCACTCAAAAACTGGCAACGAAATACGTTAGGCGACAGCACTTCGCCTGTACAAGCAAGCTAAATATTCAAAGCGCATAACGAACCAGTTTCAGCTTAGTCCTAGTCAACAATCAATGAATAATGGTACACACTCCACAGAATTACGATGAATGTTAAAAAAAATCCGGTTTAAATTTACAAGGCGTGTATCCCTGAAACTTCTGGTGCTTCGTACCCCCAAGGGGTGCGTGTACCTCCCGGTTAAGAACCACTGACTTACAGTATATGTAATACGATCGCATCTGTGGGTTTTTTCCTGCAGCCGCATGGCAAAATCACCCACAGAAGAGGCCCAGAAAAATCTGGACGGGATTTTACAACTCGAATAAGTAATTGACCTTACGCGTTCATGACAATTTTTGTTTAGAGCTTTAGCAATTACCGTCCAAAATTTGGGGAAGCGAAAAGTCTTTAGCGCCCCCTGGCTTGTGCGGGTCATTGCCTATTTCTGAAAAGACGTATTGTGAGGGCTATTTTCAGTCGCGAAATGTTGCAGGGACATCGGTTTTNACCTCACGTGCCACGCTTTGCCTCTCACTGCCTTGTGAACTTGTGATTGGGGCTGGACATAGCATAACACATGTGGGACCTTAATCCTAAAATATTGCAAAGTGTTTGGTTTCTGCTCGTGGTGGTTTATTTTATTGTGATGAGATTCACCAAAGCATAGGTTAAAACTGCACTGCTATTCTCCATGCATGTCGCAACCTGTCACGAAAATGACGTGCCATGAGTTGCAGCATTTGCGTTATCATAAATTTTGCTCCCAATTTAAGGGTAGACCNAAAAGCGGAATGCCAATTTTCTATTCTCTCGCCAAATGTCTATCTGTGAGTTGCGGTGGCATACGCTCGCTAATATTCAGCGAAGTTCGCGAGACCATTCCACTAGATGTAGCAATTCTTTGAAAACATTGATGCTAGCATGGCTTCGCCCTTGGTTTTGACCTTGGCACAACCGACCGGTCCTGGTTTAGGACTTGGCCTTGAGATTTTCATCTTCTTGCTTTGACCTCAAAAAGTTCGCGATTGCGAATTTTTTCCCGTATGACTAAATGAAACCTATTTGTGGCTCATGAATATATTTCATGTGTTTTGGTGCAGCGTGATGTCAAAACAATTGTTTAAAACAAACTCAGTTGGAATTCCGTTCCAGTAACCCCTGAAACCCTCTCAAATCTTAACTAGTTTTGTTAATTTTTCTTTTCTAGGTCTCAACATTAGGCTCGACCTTTTTCTGGCCTCCTCGGTTTCGAAAAATGTTGGTAGTTATGATTGTGTTGATTTTTACCTCGTATCGGGTTTGACCTTGGCCGCAGTTTGGTGAGTTGGTTATAACTTTACCCTCGCAGATTTTGGTCTCGGCTACACTTCTCCCAGCACCTCTCTGTTTTGGATTTCAGTAGAGAAACAGCGTGCCGTTAGATCTGTAGGAAATTGGCGGAGACACTACAACAAAGAATCAGGCTACAATATTTCACCAAACGCGTTTGTCGTGTTTGTTCGTGAGCGATTCTACGGAAAAACTGAAAAGTACGCCTTAGAAATTTTTGGCGATGCGCCGCTTCTGGCTTGATGTGAATTACTCTGCATATTTTTTTTTAGATTTCCATTACAACAAAATTTATATTTATCGAAAATTTTCCAGTGCTGGTTTTCATCTTCTTGTGGTAAATCTTCTTCACTTAACTGTAAAATTACTTTGTTTGCAGCAGCAGTTGTTTCTAAGAAGAAAACTTCTCGTCATTTGTATGCTTTCTTTTCCACTGAACTGTTTAATGAAGTTTCAGGTATATGTCAATGTAAACGTAGCACTGCTTTTAATGCGAAAGGCAATGAAGGTGCCGTTTCTGATGGGAGATATATTACAGAGTTGCACTGTCATCACGGACAAAGAAAACCTTTCAACGGTATACCCTTAACGCTGGGTGAACCCCAATTGCTATCATCAGACTTTTTAAGCCAAGAGCGATTACCGCAGGCAAAGAAAATCGCCATTTTCGAACTGAGTTGTGTTTGTAGCATTAACAGCAGAAGATTGGGATATTTGTAAAAAGTTAAAATTCACGTGCTGATCAACAAAACTAGGAAACGGTTTCATAACCAGGAAAGGTTTTCCTAAAGATATCCTTAGCTCCAGTATCGAAAAATCGAAGCGTAGGCTACTGCCGTAACGATTTGTTAAAGCGTATTAGAATATCGTAGCACGAACACCAACACATGATTCATGTACTGTCATGAATTGAGCTACCAACTATAGAAAACAAGCGAGTCAATGTAACTGCTGTTGAGATTTCTACTCTACCTTGCTTGCCCGAAGATAAGATAGGGCTTGCATTGATTATACTGTACCAGAAAATGACGAATTACAGTAAGATTTGCGCTCAGGAGAGATTATGTAATTGTCNAGCGTACAGCGATCGGCNTTTATGAAAACGTAAAGCAAAATGCTCGAACGCAGTTTTGTCGTCGTCGTCTGGAAATATAGTTTGTTTTGGAGTGTGGCCTTATCTTACAATCAACCACCAAAATCATGTTAGGTGTTATCTACTGGAAAGATCTTGGTGTCGGGAAAAACAGCAGTTAGCTAATTTTTATTCAGTGCGCTGTATTTTTTCTTACTTTCAGCTTCATCGTGGTTGCCTTTTATAAAAGGGCGGAAAGAGAAGATTTTTATTCATTTACTTTCAAAAGCGAAAACTTACTCTTTGTACAAGGGTTTCTTATTCGTTGTTCTGGATAATGATGGAGTTACAACCAGGGGAGTCGGAAGTAAAATGTCCGACTTCAACTCCAACTCCGACCTTTCCAAAACTTCCGACATCGACTCCGGCTCTTTAACATAACGTGAATGAAGTTTGGCTGTCAATAATTTTGTAGCAACTAGCAATCAGTGGAAATCGTGGTGCACAGCAAAAATTTTCTGTTTCAGTAAGTTTTCAAATTCAACAGGCACGAGTTAGGATTCCTAATTTGGGAGGGCGATATAATAAATAGTTCAAGTGGACTTCCGGAGTTGGAGTAGGAAAAAATCCGACTCCGACTCTTAGTGTTCTTAGAAATCCGACTCTTCCCAAAAAACTCCGACTCCGCAACCCTGGTTACAACTATCACTCTTTTTTTTAAGATACAGAATTAACGCTGGATGTCGCTGTGTACATCAGTTAACAGGTTTAATTCCCTTACGCGAAGATTCTCAACAGATGATGAAGTTAAATTCTGTGCGTTAACGTCATAAAACTGCGTGCTGCCGCTCAAGTCTAAGTTGCGGAACAATCGGGGTAGCATCGTCATGAACAACACTGTTAGCAAAAGAAAACAACTTGATGCAGGCGTAAAAAATATCTTTAAAATTTCAGGAACAACTTCTTTCTCTCGTCAGGCTTAGTTGTGTTTCAACTAAGTTGTGCGAGGAGCATCTGTCCAAAACTGCAATAGTATTGACTGCTTATATTTACATTGTACAACTGAACAACTGCCTGTAGTGCTGCAAAATCATCGTTACCTTACAGTCTATTATGTTTTTCGCTCAAACAATAGCTTCAGCATTTTAAATGTCACTATTGGTAAGCAGTTTCTTTTCGGTCATAGACCGAATTTTTTATAAATGCGCGAAAAAAGATTAAGTCATTTTGGTCAGAATGTCTGAAAATATAGGCTAATAAACACTGTTATGGCGGGTTTTGAACACGGTTATTACGAGTTTAGAGATATAACTGTGAAAGAATTGACCAACATGCCTCATCGAAAAAAAACAGTTCGTAAGGTCTCGCTGAAGCACATGTGGCGTTAAAATGGTTTGTGGAACAGAGTGACTGACTTTGAATTCAAGGTTACCTCAAGATAGCATCACATGAAGAACGTCAGGAAACTTAATTAGAGCAAAGATAAGGCCTGTAAAATCTTGCATGACTATTTAAACTCATGCACATGGTATTGTTTTATATTCTAAGTAGCCTACCAAAAAGTAACCTTTATACATGAATTCAGCACTTGTGTTTTGCAGACGGATTAAAACTTGCTATATGATTGTTTAACGCGGGTTGAGGAACCTGCTGCCCGCGTAAACATTTTATATGGCCCGTATCAGAATTTTCGTTACCTAAGTTAGAGCACACCATAGCGTCAAAACGAAGGTCCACGATGAGGAGATAGTTAGATAGTAAGTCAAGAGAAGTCACTCTTCCTCGTAGTTAGATAAATATAGAATTTTAGTACAAAATTAATTGATTTTGCGACCCGCTAGCGTTAATGCACAATTCATGCGCTCCGTGATTGTGTGAACAGGTTCCCCCACCCCTGGTTTAACGGCATTAGAGCTTGAAGCTTAAACAAATATGTAACATTGACTGCCGGGGTGTTTGTTACCTACTAACTTGAAGGCATCGCGTCATGGTCAAACTAAACTTTTCGGATCCACCGGTGTTTTTTTCCAGCCTTTTCTGAACAATTTCTGAAGCGCCACAAATACACTGTGACAATGTCTTTTTACATAATGCATTATCTCCAACCGTCCGTGAGTGGTGGGAAGTCATTTGTGAACAGTTCAAAACAGTTTTGCGCAATTTTGTTTCAGTAAATGGACATAAGTTGAAACTATTTTAACTATATTTTAACCTTTCAAGCAGAGTTTTATATTGCCTATTAGTGGAGCAACTGTATCTGCGATGATCACCTTGTCATGCAAGGAGAATTCCTCACCTATCTTTTATAACTCACTGATGAACAAAAGCTTTTTTGTTCTGCAGTCTGTTTGGGATAAGGTCGAAAATTTAGTAAGAAATGATAGGATTGTATCATAGTTTGTACTGCTCTGTTCAGAAATCTTTACATCTTTCAAACAAACCTTCACCGTTGGGAATGTTATAGTTTCTTTGGAATAAACTATGCTTTCCTCTGTTTTTTTCCTGAATACTTAGTTTCGATTTACTTTATGTGTCCACTTATGCGACAGCATGAGTGGTTCGCGTAGGCACTTGGACGGCCGTCTAAGTTTCGGTATCCTCAAGAAACACTGACCGGTCCGTATGGCGCCAAAGCTTTTGTAAAATCCACAGCTCTGCTTTGTTGAGATACATATACCCACTCAGAACGTGCAGGTCATCCATCGAATTGCCGCCCACATTTTTGCAAGCTTAGGCGCGCAAGAAGCCGCTGCGTGGACTGGGCCTCGTTTATTTGGGAAAACAGACGTAGACGAAAGTAGTTGGTTTGGTTGTACCTACTGGTAAGCTGTAGACAATGATCGCGTGTAATCAGTGTTCCTTGACTCTCTTCAGCAGTGTTAAGTGTCGAAGGACAATAAGATTTCGAAGTTGGCAACAATCAGGCACTATCCGAGTGATTTTTTCTGAGATTTGAATCTCGGAAAAGCATCCAAGCGAGAAAACGTCACGCAATTTGTAGCCATTTAGCATCGTGGAATTCGAAGTTCGTATTTTTCAACCAAAATTCAAGATGCTTATTTAGATATCGTGGGAGTTGTTAAAGAATGCCGTTTGTTTGTAACTGGGAGGCAGTAAAAACGTAGAGTGGTAAGCAAGATATGCACACGCAAGTGCGATAAAGTTAGGCGTTTGTGCGGCAATAAAGCGCATGCTGCATTTTACCTCAAAAGCTTTATTCATGTAAATTAAAACTTTTCATTGTTAAAAGAGATACCTACAAAGCTGTTTTGCTATATTATTTTAAAAAGCTGTTTATTTTGGAATTCGTGAGAAAAATTTGAAGTAACGTCATCAGTGAGTATGAATCGTTCACAGTTTGCAACTGATGGCAAACACTGACGCGTATGCGACAGCAGTGGCGCAAGCAAGTTAACGCTGTGAAAATAATGGCTTAATAAATGTAGAGTCGACAGCAAAGGATAACTTATCTTCGTTTTTTGAAGTGCTTCCGCTTAGAAGCTGAGAAGATACCGGGTCTGCTAGGAAGATCTCTTTTTGCGTTCGCTTGTAAAGTTCTTTCATCCCGGTGGTAAGGTTTGCACACGGCAGCACATCATGAAGAGCGACATGTGTGCGGTTAAAATATAGTGACCCCTTCCCCACGGTTACCAGGCATTTGACTGTGGGAGAGATGGTCGATCCTGGGTGCGCGTTATTTAAAGGCAGGCCATCCTGGGAAACCAATTAAATCTATAGTTTAAGCCGTACAAACCTTGATCATTTATCTAAGTCTAATTCAGATTATTATCGATGAAGTTTATCCGGCTTGTTTATCAGTGCTTTAAAGTCATTGGCCGCATCGCGTGGGACAGCACTGCCAGCACCATGAAGATCCGCGATGAATGCTAAACGCTATGTTGTATTACCCAAACGATACAGGTTACCACCAGGGCTGTGGAGCCGGAGTCCAAGCAATTTTGGATGGCTGGAGCCAAAAACTTTTAGATGGTGGAGCCGGAGCCTGAAATTTGGGTTCCGGTTCCACAAATATAGTTTGATGGGCAAGNGAGTTGNACAAATAATGCAATGTTTTTTTTATTTTTAATGGAACAAATTGTTCTGGAGCCNGAGCCAAAAACTTCTAGATGCCGGGGCCAAAAAATTTAGATGCCCGGAGCCGGAGCCTGAAATTTGAGTATCGGCTCTACAGCCCTGGTTACCACCCTAATAACGTGCTCCATTGTGTAAAATACATTTGTAATGTCTGTGCGACTAGCGCCGAACGTTCGTTCATTGTATTCACTGCGCTTGCGTGCTTGTGTTGTGCACTGCTCTTCGATGATATCGAATTCAACGCCACATACAGACTGATGAGTGACGACTGATGAAGCAGACAGTCACTGTCGTTGGAGCGATTACAAAAACGTCGTTATTCAATATTTCACCATTGTTTGTAAATGCTTCGGACGTACAATCTACAAAAACATGCTCACGAATATGAAGCGGAGTGATATCTCAACAAAACAGGCACAACATATCTGCTTTTTGCATATACAACAAAATAAGTAAATATAAATACAAATTGCTGCAAAGCATGCACCAGCAAATGCATTTTTGGAATTTCGCGACTGACCTGCTGTATAGTTGCTGTCTAACAAGTGCTTTGTCTTGTGCGTCAAAACATTATTTGCAGCCCGGTTAAGAAATTTCATGTGCAGTCATGATTTCGCACAGCAATGACTGTTGCAACGGCAACGGTCGAACTGCATAGAAAGAAACTACTATGCTGCGCTCTTCACCATTACGCAAATCGTGTTCTGTCATCGCGGCAAGTTTTGATGCAGAGTTGCGTGGTACTTGAGGTCCCATGGGTACAATAGTCGAGCTGTCCCATGGGTACAATAGTCGAGCTGAAGTTCATCGCATTCTGTGCTTCAAAGTTTGGCCTCAAGCTCCTGAATATTGCTTGGCAAGAGTTTAATTTCGCTTACGTATCGACATATATTTTCGCTTTATTTTTTTAAAGTGCTCATGGTCAGCTTGCACAGTTTCGTAGAAATTTGTTATTTTTCCGTAAGGCGTATATCGAACTACGTGAGCTGTGTATATAAAATGGGACCAATTTGTCCATAGTCTGTTAAAGGTTGTTCTCAATATCTTTGCTCTCACCATTTTGCAGACACTGCGTTCAATGCTTCTTTCAATGTTTTACGTAGCTCCAAGATAAGCTCTAAAAGTTTAGTAGTGTCCTTACTATTTTTGGTTTATTACAGGGTCTCCAAACTACGGCGCGCGGGCCAAATCCGGCCCGCGAAGCCATTACATCTGGCCCGCGAAGGCATTTATCAATAATGAAAAATTAATATAGGCTATTTCAGAAAAGTTTGTTGATCTGGTAGAATGTAACATATCCCAAAACAAATCACATTTCGTGAGATGTCCGGCCCTTGAACTGTTGTGTTGTAACTTTATGTGGCCCTCTGACAAAAAAGTTTGGAGACCCCAGTAAGCTGCGCACGAGCTCATTGTGTCTACACCTGAAGCACACGCGGTGAACCATAGCACTTTCGTTTCTCTCCCTTGAATCACCAGGCTTGTCCATGGGAATGGGAATCCCATGGGAAACGTCCCATGGGATGGGAATGGGACAGATAAATATGTCCCATGGACAACCCTAGGCTTGTCCATGGGAATGGGAATCCCATGGGAAACGTCCCATGGGATGGGACAGGCATAAATTGCTATGGGATGGGAATGGGACAGATAAATATGTCCCATGGACAACCCTA
>JGI24159J19872_10002659_pt1 | contig 21543 bp, 11 predicted proteins | sample Ectturendosymbi4_FD_19872 | JGI IMG/M metagenome (IMG submission 19872) | reverse complement strand
CAGTGCAAAGCAGAAGACTCGCCAAGTATTTTGTGGGTTTGAACAGCTCTCTATCACAATCGACTAGTGAGTTATGGAGTTGCACTGTGGCATGAAAATGGCAGCTCAGTGCATGATTTCGAAGTATGAATATTTCGTACACCGGTGCCGAAGGTGTTAAGGAACAAAAATGTGGATAACCAGAGAGTAACTCACAAAACTTTCTTTTACATACTAGACACACTCACACGATGCATAAATGGCATGTAAGGACTGGTTTGAGGAGGCATCATGCTAGCAGGAGGTTGAGGGGGTGGATGATGTGGTGTAGAAGTATTTTGTATATTCGGAACAAACTGTCCACCAGCATTAACATGTTGACTGTGGGGATACTTCTGTGTTGGACCATATGATGTTGGCACCTGCTGCAAAAAGTTAATTACACAGATGATAGCCACAATTAGAGTTAACAGTGTAACTCAACTACTGCAATAGTCACTCCAACTTCATCATCAATCCACAAACAAGCATCAAACTTGTCATGCTATGAAATTAAGGAAGTCTTCAACCTCTTCACATTAAAGTGACTATAAAGTGATAATTAAAGTAAAGACCCTTTAGAAAAATTTCAATTAGATGTTACTTCCACATGTATATTATCAATAACTTTATTCAGTTTTCCTATATCTAACAAAACAAGACTCCAACTTACAGTATGTAACACACCATCCAAATGTGATACAGATGATACAAATGTGAATGAAAGAGAATTGAACAACTTTGGCATTATTTGCATTTTTTAGTTTATACATTTAGACAACAATAAAATCATGCTATTTTGTCCAATGGATAAGTTGTTTGTAAATTAAAATACTTTCCATTTTTCCTAAAAGTGACAAAAATACGTTGCATTGGCTGAAGTAAAGCCCCCATTACATTAAGTTTACAGGTGTTTCATGCACAGCAACTTCTAAATCATAGTTGCCCCAAGATGATAAAACACGATTCCACTGAAACAGCATATCCTGTAAATCAAGATCTGCATTCACTAGCACATGTAGTTTTATATCCAAATTACTTACCTGCTGATAATTAGGGATTGCCTGTGGATAATACACATGCCCTGGCGTTCCGCCAACATGGGCTTTTACTGTAGCAGATTGTGGAATAACATGACTTCTGCTCGTATCATTTGGACTATCTTGCGTGCCAAGATGCTGTTGCTGTTCAGGAGATTGAGCAGGCTAGGAAACACAAATATCCTTAAGTTTTAATCTGAGAAACATGAAATAACTATTGCTTGCACTCATCACTGAAAAGAAAAATTACCCAGGTCCCATTTCAGCCACCACAAAAAAAATTAGGAATATTTTACTAAGTGTGAATACCCCTTTTCTTGTGTAAAAGGGTCCAATCAACCACCAGCTGAGCAATGTTTCTTACTTAACACCTTTGGCGCCAGGTTGTTTTTACCTTCAAGACGTGCATGATCCACGCTTTTATCGTCACTTTACAACACCCTAACTTGCTTGCCGATTGCGCTAGAGAGCTGTTCAAAGACTCAAAAGATGCAGCAAGTCTTCTAGACTCCATTGAAAAAAATTGTAAAGTTTTGGATTTCGTTTTTTGTGGGTGGCGTCATAAGTGGGGTAGGTTTTAGGCCATTTTGTCTCAGGTTACCTGGCCCTGGACGCCAGCCGCTAGATGGAATTTTTTGACTCAAGTTTCTATCAGAAACGAGGCTATTTTCAACAAAGAACAACCGATATTTTCATCGCTATAGTTACGTATTACATTCATTAAGCCTAACTATGCTTCCCATTCGTTGTCTGCTTCCATTCGTTTTCCACCTACCTCTGTGAGCAGGGGTGAAATTTAGGGGAGGCAAACGAGAAACGGTCACTTCGGGTCCCCCTATTTTTCACGCCAGCAGGGCCTGATCCAGCCAGTAAGGTTAGGTGGGCGATTTCAGTAATAGTTGGTAGTAATGTCTCATAACGGCTTCGCTACTGTAAAAGGGATGAAGTGTACGTCACAACACTGCGGTGGCAAAACAATGGACGACTAAATGGCCTTATTTCGCGAATGCTGTTTTCCGAATTGTGAAGTTACTTTCTTCGGTTTTAGGGAGTCATCGCCACAATCACCCCGCCTGGATCAGCCCCTATATGCCGCGGGCACCCTTTGAGAGTTTTGCACTTTGTTTTTGCTTGTTTTGTTTCGGTCGAAGACTGATTTTTTTAATGACCAAAAATTAAGTCAATTTGGTCATAATACCCGAAAAGGCAGCCTAGTGAATACTGTTTCAGCGAGTTTTCAGTTTTACGAAACAAATGACCGGAAGATTTGAGCAAAAAAAACAGGTTTTCGCATTGTTCTGTCAAAAAAATTATGAACCACTCTAGAGCCACATTTGATATAATCTGAAGCAAGTCATATGTTTTTTAAAAATAAAGCAACAATCAGCCTTTTTGCAATGTGCAAAAGGGTGCTCCTCATCAACTGCTTTGGGGCACACTTCTGAGAGTTTGCATCTGGCCCCTGTAGTACCCAGTTTTGAAACAAATCGAAATACCGTTCACAGCATGCCGGCTCGTCACACTACATCGAATTGCATTTTCACCAAAGCACACTACTTCCGCATTGATCACACACCAATTACCATTTTTGCTTCTCAAACGCTTATTCCATACACCAAAAAAATAGCTACGGATTAAACTGCACCTTGTCCATTATGATGTCCTCAATTTTAGGCAAATCTTTAGGCTTCTCCATTGGCGTAGCCTGGAAGCGGAACTGCATCAGAAATGACCGATCGTACACTTTCGTTTTCTCGTCGTTTGCACTCGGATCACCTGGATAAAATTGAGATCAACGTTATGCTTTTACTTGAAAACCTCTAACCTGATGTGGTTGGCGATAGTGGAATGAATCCTGTTTTTACATTGTATGGCAGCTGGTTTCTGGCAAACGTTAAGAACTCACAGATTTCATTTCGTATTTTATTGTCCTTTTCGTATCATATGTCCACAACATGTTTTCACTGCGCTAATGTAATACAACTTTAGACATACTCACGTATCTGGTAGAACCAGAAATGAAATTGGTATGAAAGTTTTTGCTACATAATTGCTTGTTGAACGTGGCAGGTTACCTATTGCATTCGCCAAATATCAAAAGCCGTACATACTGCATTCATTACTGCACACAACGCACTGGCAGCACGATTTCAGTGAATAGTCGACACGGTTGCGTCAGAGTTTAAAACGTGATTAATAACGAACGAAAAACAGTGAAAATTTTGCGCAAATATTAACCTCAGAAACGTTGCAAAAAGTAATGAAGTCAAATGCACATTGCTTGCAAATTACACTTCTACGATGCACGCGAATTTTTGCGCAGTAAATTCCATGTTTAGAAAATTAATTGGGAATTGTATGAAAAACGCTACATCACAACGGTTGTGCCGAGGAACGTTCGAGAACTTCTCGTATACTGTCGTACATTGTCTTGAAATACGATCTATCTTCGTACGAATGATTTTTTATGGCAGATTCCGACATGAGGAGATGAGCTTCAAGTCGTCCAAATAAAATTGCTTCCTTTTAGCCAAATTTTCTTCGGAAAATGTACCGTGGAAAATGGTTAAAATAATCACGGTCTATATGCCCTATTGATATCATTTTGCACTTATCATATTGTCATCGAGGCAATTTTCCCATTTGCAATCACTGCTTCTGTGTTAATCAACGGCTGTTAGGCGAGATGATTACGTACACAGTCTTGATACACATATATGCCACAGCTCGAAATCTCTAACGAAAAGCTTGTTTACGACCATCCTCCCAAAACTGTCAAAGTTTAAAGTTCCTTACACAATTATTTAAAACATTCAAGCTCTTTATACAAAGTTATAGCTGCTTTTTTCTTTAACATTTTTCTTTCCCTTGCTGTTCTGTAAAACCTTGCAATTTACTCTTTGATCAGAGCAGCGCAGGTCATTTTCAAAAAACACAAAGACAATATCTTTTGTTTATAAATCACTAAAGTTTGAGATTAAAACGCTACAGAGACCTGTCGTGGGTTGAAAGCTACAGTATATTTGCCGGTCTCAGCAATATAAATATCAAATTTTAAACAAAGTAACCCTCAGACATGAAAATAAACAAGCCGAGCACCCTGACGTGTTGTTTATTCTGACAAGGCAGAAATTTTCGCATTTGTTTTCGATTAAAATTGATTCGGTGTTTTACAACTGTCTTTGATCCAACAGCATCTCTCACGCGCCTTCTGCGCTGACAACCATCAAGGTGTAAATCAGTAACTTGAGGATCGGGATTGAAGTGATGATAACGACCTCATGAGGCCTTCGCCTTTGCTGCTGTGCACGGCACACGCCACACAACCGGTCAGTTTTACTTCTTGAGCTTGATGCAACAAACTCTTCTGACAATCAACGTTGTTTTCAAAGCATTTAGAATTATTTCACTATTACTGCATTGGTAGTTTACAATAAAAATACCTGCGATTCTTCCACTAGTCCCTGTAGCGCCATCTCCTGGAGTTTCGGTCGTTTTCGATAATCCAATAGGGGATGACTGAAAATGACAATCTTCATGAAAATCATGATGTCAATCAAAAGATTATCACTGACAAACATGAAAGAAAAGCTGTTTTTAGGAATTTTAGGAGTTTTCGTCAGTTTTAAAGCAGTTTGAACCATAGTTTGATGAAAAAATCTTCCAACTCCAACCAAACATCAAAAACTCACATTCGTAGATATCAAAACATTATCACTCGCTGGTTGCTACAAAAATGTTTTCAATTTCAAACAATGTCAAAATAAGGATTGTGCTGCGCATTTCACTCATTTCGATAAAATTTACACACGCCACTAAAACAAGGGACAACAGCAAAAAACACGAAAAGGGACCGAAACGCAATAGTTAAAAACAATGTCGATTACAGCAAAAGACACAGTCGCCTAGACAACAGCATGACCGAATCCAACATGAGATATGAAAAAAAACTTAAAAAATACCACCGATATTAGCTCAGCGGTGGAGTGTCCCTACTCCCAGTGGAAGGTTGAGTGTTCGATCCACGACCACAGAGTGAATCGCGGTAGCCCTCCTTGCGCAAGTGCGTTCACCGCAACCACCTCGGGAAAAAATTAATAATGCTTCGGCCTGCCGCCAATTGTCGTTAAATAATCGCATCGCGTACGATCATTTAAAAATTCACGGCAGGAGTAACTGCAGAACAAATATGCGGCACGGAGCTGAACATTTGCTTAAAAACGTGGCGGCAAGCAACGACACCTAATTGAATATTCCAACTTGTACATCCAAGATATAAGTAAAGAGCATCTTTTTACATATGTTGCCCGCATTCAGCGTACTCGTATCGTGAAAATCCTCGTGACGAAACAAGTACAGGCGCAGTAGTTTCAATAGACACGGGCATCAAAACATGTTTTACCGGATTGATCACTGATGACGACGGGATCGCTCCCAGATTTGATGCACGAAAGGTCGGCAGTGGATTAGGTTTTTTCGTGACTTGATCTTCACCATGACGACCACGTGTTCNGGATCTGGTACGAGCTTTTTTCGCAGATGGTTTTGATGCTTTTGGCGAAGAATTCTAAATAACACGAAACAACAATTTCACGTTACACTTTAAATCGCATGGCAATTATTTGTGTAGACATTTCATGCAAAAGACGAGACATATCTTTTCTTAAATTCAATGCAACTATCTAACCATTTAGTGTGTGTCTACGCAGCACCACTTTGGGTCAGAGTGGGCCTGGCTATAATGATGGCTAAAAGGTGTTACGGTTTTAGCCAAATTGCATAAAACCAGAATTGCAATCCAACAAGAGGCTGCAGTTGATGCCCACGATTCGAACCTAAAGTGATTCAAACAACTTGTGTCGAATAATAGAAAAGATCGAAGCACGAAAGAGTGTTGAGTTGCAACTAATTCTTTCATGGGACACTGTTTCGTAGCTTCCAACCGATTAAGGTGTTTTAAAAGCACATTTTTGAACTTGACGTGAAGAGTGGACAAATTGCTTTTCCATCCTGTTGCTCTGGAGTCAACAAACGCTTTCTAGGGAACAAACAAAGTCAAAAAAGCATAAAATCCTGGCGTGGAGTTTCACATGTCGGTGGTGTGAACAGAAAAAAGTACCAGTAGTTCGGTTACAATGTCTCCGACTTCAGGCAAATTCTTTGGTCTCTCTGTTGATAAATCACAGTGACGAAACTGCATCAGAAATGACCGATCGTAGACTTTTATTGTTTCGTCGTTTGCACTCGGATGACCTGAATCAGATTGAGATCAAAGTTATGCTTTTACTTGAAATCCTCAAACCTGATGTGGATAGTGGGGTGCAAGTTATCTAAATAAAATTTAAGTTAAGCCAGGCCTTCGTAAAGAAAAAATTTACACAAAAAAGAGCAAGCAAATGTGAAAAGCAAATGTCGTTGCGAACAACGTGAAAAAAACTATGCACAGTTGGGAAGCACTTTCTATTCTACAAACAATTACGTAATCTAATTCTATTGGCTGAGATGCGGAGTGATATCGACAAAATTACCGACCTAGCGCGAAAAGCACTTGCCCTGATTTAAGAAAGTATGCACAGCATCTGTCATGTACGAAATAGCTGTTTATAACAACGCCTTTCCATTATATTTCATTGCGCTTGTGCTAGAAATGTCAAAAGAATTTCATCTAGCCTAGCACTAAACGTAGTTATCATGTGAGTTTGCTACATCTCAATATGCGGAATTCAAAGTTTTCTTATGAACAGCTATGTTATAAACATATGCCTTGGTTACCAGCAGTAAAAAGAAACAAATACGTGAACTTTGTGGCATTGTTTTGAAGATCATTCTCTTTCATCTATTATTACACCACACCTGTTTTCACTTCAACTTCGTCCATAAACATATGTTGCAGAGTTTCATTCGTTTCCACAAACTCTTCAGCATTAAACTGAAAATTAAGTTTGTGAAGTTTACCGCTACTATGTCGACAAGTGAAACTACAAGTTATTTTGTAGGAATCATGTGAAGCAAAAAGCCGAAACGTTTCATAATCTCTGAAAATATAGAACCCATTATTGATTTCCCCGTAAGACGAAGCATCAAAAACAGACTCAACAACACTGGGTGGTAATTTACACCCAAAATCATTTTAAAAGACGCCACTCAGACCGAGAAACTAGTTTTTAATTAACTGGAGTGGGTGAGTATTGTTCCGGTCGGAAATCACGTTTTATTTCCGATGCTGTTTCTAGTTGGAATGCGTCCATTCCGGTCAGCACTAATTGAACTTTATTACTAGTCACATATTTTTGTTATCAGACAACGTTTGCTTGCGTAACATAAAGGTTTACAGATTAGTTCTTTGTAATATAGATTAAAACGAGCAGGTGAAAGTTCATAATGTAAAGAATTGAGCGAAAAATCCAAATGTATCACTAATGTTTTTACAACTGCCGAGTTTATTTCGAATATATGCAAACGTTGACCAAGTTCACCTGCGCTTTTTTCTAGTTATTTATCAACTGCAACCATATTTAACCATCGCAAAGTAATTTTCTGTAAAGTTTGTGTTAATTTCCGATGTTTAAGCATACACCAACAATGAAAAAGTGGTTTTCCAATCTTGTTTTTTCTTGGTGTGGAGGCGGGTTGTCCGGACAACGATGATATTTCTGAAGCTTCATTCCTGACAGCTGGTGTCAGTGCAAGGTACGAACCAACCATATGTCGAAGGTAAATGGTTAAGTATTTTGAGCACTAGAGACTCGCGCGTGAAACGTGTGAAGCAGTATATATAAGGCTGGCATCGATCTAGCACCGAACTAACAGAAGGCAAAAACGAGCCGCACGAAAAAAAACAGAATAAGAAGTAAGAGTTACAGCAAAAAACGTGTTTCCAAACACGCAGCGTCAACAACTGCAGAAAAGGAAAACCACTCGAACCCAGGATATCCTCGTCGTGGATTAAGCTAAATGTACTTAACCAGCTTCCACAGTCAGACTCGCAGTCAGTAGGAACGAAAAAAACCTAACATAAACACTAATATAAATTGTTTGGCTAGTTATAGAAAAAAAATAACTTCGTGACACAATCATGATTATAATTATTTTCTTAAAAAGACTAACTGGTGAGTTTGGTGATGGGTGTTCGAATGACATCATCATAGTTGACAAGAAACTTTTTTATCAAAGACAAAAGGTGCATCATTACCCTTTGCGGCAAATCCTTGACATATTTACTGTAGCGTTTGGGCTTCTGCTGCATTTCGAAGAAAACTTCATTTTCTTCACGTTGAGCTCCAACGTATCGCTTGCTTCCCATTCGACCTCCCGTCGTCGCCAAAGACAACTTCCACAGAGGCTGTAAAGTGATCATCTCGACTATAATCATCGCTGTTCAAGGACGTCACAAGAGCATTTTGTGCGCAAACAATGAACGATTCAATATTCCGCAATCCAATTGATCAAAGTGCTTCGCGATTTCAAACATTTCTACTCTGATCTGTGGCGGAGCAGAAACTCCACACAAGACGGCGCTGCTACGCATATACTTGTTACTGAGCGTATGCATCGAATAAAGTTAGTTTGCATAACCTCAATGCATTGTTCACAAAATCGGTTAATGTAAACAAACCCATGACAAATCAATCTTATCAATGGTGAGCTTTATTTTTGCAGACAACGTTTTTTCTTTCTGAAGGACCAGATTCAAATGAATTAGCTCCAGGCGATTGCTTTCCGAATGTTTAAAAAATAACGGTCGGTTACTCCAGTCATCCTCTCATAGAAAAACTTGTACCGCCTAACTGACGGTTATCATTCCATTGAGGCCACAGCAAGGCTTGACACCCATCGCAGAATTCAACAACAGAAATTGTACTGCATTTAACAAAAAGAACTTTCCCGTCAAAGCGAAACACAAGAAGTCTGACCTGATCTATGATAATACCATTGATTTCAGGCAGATTTGTTGGTTTATCCACAGATGGTCCACAGAATCGCAACTGCATTAAAAACAAACGGTCGTACACTGTTCTTCCAGTTTCCTCGTCGCCAAGACAGTCTGCACATAGCTTGTAAAGATGAACACCACGGAAATGATTGGGCGGAGTTTTGTTGTTTTTTTTGCAAAAGAAATGTTGACGACCAGAACGTACAACTCATGACTATCAGCTTACAGTTTATAATCAAAACATGAAACTCATGATGATTGGTACGTGAAACTCATGATACAGGCCTACCCCAGTCTAGGAAATACAGGCCTACACTAAAAGCTTACCGTGGTCCACCGCAGCGTACTAAACTCAAGTAGGCCTAACGGGTCCCACTGGGGCCTGCCGCAACCTTCATTGAAGGTTTTCTGCAAAGCATTCGCACCAGATATTTTACAAAATTTTACGCTCCTCCCACTCTCAGAAGAGTGATGACGTTCTGCCTAAAAAGTGAGAAAAAGTTTACAAATTGGTGTTAATGAAAGTATTTCACAGTCGGACAGGTTGGCTGAGAATTGAGGGGTAAACTACATCGGGAGGATTGATGGGAGCTGTGGATAAATGTGATACAGAAAAACAAGATCCCATTCCTTTCAAATCAATGAAACGAACCAAATTATTATTGTTTATTTGACTCAGAAATCAGGTTCGTAAGTAAGTGAAGCAGCAAAGTTTAAAACACAGGTCAGGCGAATAAAAATTACAGTAACCAGCGATGTTGACAGCGAGGAGAAAATGAGGAGCTTTTCTAGAACGTAGCAAAAGGTCTTCCCTTGATCATGACCACTTTGAATAGTAAGTAGGAATTCCATGGAATTTCCAACCTGTAACCACGTTTTAGCTCTTAAAATGCCAATTTATTCAAAACCCCGGCCCAAATTACGATCTCCCCTATTTTGCCGGATCAACAAACGCTGCAACATGGCGTGAAATTGTACGTGTTTTGTGGATCGCAAATCACGAAAATGAAATTATGATCATCCGGTAGCGAAGTGACGATATTTACGGTAGTTTTAAGGAAATTTCACACGAATGTAGAAGATCATTTGTATTACATCATCGTTATTATTGATCCTTACGTGTAAATAAAAAATTACAACTCTAGAGCTGTGTACCATCACCAGGAATGCAATAAAACTCCTAGAAAGGACTCCTGAAAAATGAAATAGCAATAATGGCTTGATTTTAGAAAGCCGCAGTAGGCGTGTATCTTTCAGATGGACCCACCGCTATGAGCTATTTTTGAAATCTCAAAGGTGGTTTATTTCCATCTCAACTGTGGACTTTAAGATACACAAGCAAGGCCACCAAAGTTTTCAAAACCTTTCCAACAAACGAATACTATTGCATTCGTCTCTAGTTGCAGTGAGGGGACAAAAATGAGCTTCCATAAGAAAATTTAAGTATTACTAGCAATGACTTCTTGTCAAGTGTAACAAAGCAAATCTACATCACACAGGATTGTACCCGTTATGCTATGCTAACCAAATTTTATTCAATCACGGCTATCACTTATAAAGAAGCGTCATAAGCATGTAATCCAGACGCTGCACAACATCAGTTTATATATTAACAGCTTGCAAACAATGATCTTGGACTGCTCGAGCTCCAAGCATGGCCGCAACCAGCTGATATTTTCGGTGGGAGGCAAACTTGATGTTGTACCTAACAACAACACATGTTTTTGAAAATCTCGGGGTGGTGGAAATTGCCCGGTTTTATCCCTGGTTGCAGCCTTGACTTCAAGCAGTCAACAATAAATCAATTTGAAAACCACAAGGAAATGTTAGAAGTTGCCACTTAATACAAAATGCATTTTTACAGCTATAAACTGAATGTTATTCGATACGAAATATTTTAGGTCTTACTTCATTAAACCTTGCCTAAACCTGAAACAGTTTTTTGAAGCAATGAGACCTTGGGCACCGCTCTGGCCAGTCTAAATGCACGTTGATTTTTTGTTTAATACAGGCGCTAATCGATAAGCAGACGCGCTAATCGGTTGGCTCGTTCAGCCAGAAACAGATCTTCAATTGCAAACAATTTCGGTGTGATTTGAAATTTTCATTTCTTAGTGTTATGCATAACGGTGTTTCAATATTTGCATTGCTGTTTTTGCATTACAGTACTTTGTGTTGTATTTTGTATTATCATGACTTTACTTTGAAAAACTAATATGAGTCGCAAAAAGTTATGAACACACTGTCTAGGTCAGTGGTTCTTAACCTTTTTCACGTATTTTACCCTTTTGTCAAACAAGATTACCAGATTTTTCCCCAGTGAACTCAGTGGTGCTCATTTATTGAAAATACTAAAGTAACAAACTTTTACAGTTTAGCATCATTTACATAAATTTACATTTGCTGCAATTAATTTTTCAGTAAATTTACCCCCTTGGAAGGTGAAATTTACCCCCAGGAGTAAATTTACCTCAGGTTAAGAACCACTGGTATAGGTAGATCAGCTATGTCCAATCCGTGGCCCTCTGGCCGCATGCGACCCAGGCGAAGGTTTGGTGCGGCCCACTTCAGGTTTTCGCTGCAGTAAAAAGTATCCTACATACTGACAACCTGTCCTTATTTTTGATAATCTTGAATTTCACATTTGGTTGAAGGTGGTCCTCAGTGCCACTTTATCACGTCTGTTACCATTGCAGTTAGGATTCGAACATTTTCAGTACATTAGCTTGAGCTAAATTTAATTTGCTAAGATCAAAGTATGTCATTCAATATGCGCCTTTATGCGGCCCTCATAAACATGTCATTAAATGTGCGGCCTTGGTTAAGATAGTGACATAATTTTTGGCTCAGTAAAGCATTTGGGTTGGACATAGCTGCTCTAGATTGTAGTCTTTCAAAAAAGCAGAAAGCACTTCTTAACATTTTAAATTTAATAGTTGTATTTTTTTATTTGAAGAACGCACTACTAACCCGCACATGGACTGCATTAAGCCGTAACAGGAAAAGACATTCGGTACAATAAGTGCTAGTACTGGTTTAAATACTTTCCGTAAAATCCCGTAAAAAATAAACAAACGAGCACAACTATTTCCAGATCAAGAAATACTGCGCAGATGAACATGCTTAATCGCTTCAATAAAGACGCAACATACCTCCGACAAGTTCGATTTCCGGCAGTGGACTCAGGGATATCTCCCTGAGTGGACTGATATCTGATATTTCAGTTGACCGCTTCTCCTCCAAAACCTCAAAATAAATTAAACGCGTGTTTTGAAACTTCATCAGCAACGCTGCATTGATTGGACGCATTTGGTAACAAAGCTGAACAAAAGTCAGAGCAAGAAACTTTCTGTTTAGACATTAAATCCTCTTATGCATTGTATTCATCCCTGTCGGAGTTAAGTTAGGATTTTTATTTAAAAAAAGTATTTTTCAATTGCTTTACTTCAAAGCAACGTAATTGCCTTAAAGCAATACAAACTCGCTTTGGACAGGTTGTGGCAATTTAAATGGACAGCGCAATGCAGCAATATCGGTTGTCTCGTCAACCATACTAGCCCAGCATAAAACTCTGCTTGACATCAGAAAAAATGCGATTACTCAAACGGTCCAAGAAGAGAAAAATAAACTCGCTTGCTGCTACAGAACTGTTATGGTGGAGGTCGCGTAGCCAATCATTATGGCCAGTGCGGTCCACCAAGGTTTGCAAAGAAGCTGTTTTTCGATTCGCTATCTCTTCTTTCGAAACCCAGTAAATCAGATGTACGCGCTCAGCTGCCGTGTAAACTTTATCTGAAATGCGATCCTGATGAATAGCATGAAATAGTGAAATACTTTGAGCTTTTTCCAGGCTATTGGTTTTTGGTGTTGGTCAGAGCTGAGATGATTATCCAGGCGGTTTGGGCGTGGAGGCCTGGCAAATATTGCCATTCTGTCCTCAGGCGGTGGTAACTGCTGGATGCTTACAGCATAGCAAACATATTATGCCTCCGTCAGCATATGAGTGAACACATTCATTTGTAGGGATTCATCACAACCTTTCAGCTTAATCCATGATCGAAAAGTCTTATTGTTTGATGCTGCTGAATGACTGTTAGCTGAAACTGACGACGCTTTTGAGATTCTAACAGTTGAATGCTATTCATTCTGGACAACGGAATCGAAAGAACCTTTGCAGTCATCGCTGCTGGTGTTGCACTTTCTGGCGGGGTAACAGCAAGATATTTAGACTTATTACAAAAACACTGCTTTGTGCTTGGATGTCTAGCTTTACGTTTTTGCTCTGACATTATCTTCTGAAAATACCCACACAAGAAAGTAGAAATGTAAAATCTGGAAAAGACTTAGTTTGCTAAAAACGCTAGAGTCAGTGGCAGAGCATCAATTATTACGTAACCTAACTGTGTATCTCACAAATGCTCTCAAATTATTAATTGTTGCGTTGCGTGGGATTTCAGAGATGGTTATGATGAATAGGCGAGGCTACTGTCTGTGGTACTGCACTTATTTGGAGTGAACTAATCGTTTTTTTAATTGAAGCAACGAAGCGATGTTAAGCATCCAAATCAGCTAAAACTTTTCGTGATTGTCCAGATTTAATGTGAAAGTACCAATTTTATGGATCCGCAGAGGAAATATATGGGACCGTTTTGAACTCATAAAACGCTTTAAAAAAACCTGCCGATTCCAGTTCGGACTGGCATCGGCTGCAGAAGTGACTTTTATGGTTGGCATTATATAAACGTGCTGTCTTTGAAAATTTTACAACGTACATTTGAAAAACGTCACAACAACATCATTTCTTAATTCAGGTTTAGCGTTTTGTACGAGGAAAACAAACCAGTTATTTCTTTCCTGAGAATCCCAGTCGTGGGTTGGTGGTCTATGCGTTTGATTATGACCTTTGTCAAAGACTGAGTTGGCTGCAATAATACATCACAGTTCGATATCAAATGCCTCTCTGTAGCCTATGGAAATATGTGTTCGCCAACATCAACTTGCCTAATTCTTATTTATTGTGACGCTGTGTAGTGTCCTGGTTTCTCAACTCAGGTTAAAGTTACCACTTACCACTAAATGGTGCGCATTAGGGCATAACCACAAACAACAAACTCATTTGTTAACAGACAGATTCGCCATGTAGACATGATAGCAAAAAAACAGAACCAATTAAATCATTATATGAAAGCTGCTTTTTCAGTACACTGTAAACTAGGTAGGCTATATTGTTCCTAAGAGATGAGGCTCAGACACTGCGGTGTATCTATTTCAAACAGCTGTTGCAGCCTGTGAATACTGATACGAGACGCACTGTTTTAAATTGCCCGAGTCGGTTCGTAAAAGTCAATCAGACAAGAAGCAACTTTTGCTGCAGTGACTCCTGCAGATGGCGGACAAAAATGCAATTTTATCGACTGAGGTTATACTGATCGCCAGACATAACATTGCCATGTTTTTCTGGAAAAGCGTTTCATTGGAAAGAGAAGAGAAGATCAACGAAGAATGTGCTCACCACTTGAGAGGGAGCTTTGTTCGACTCCTGTGTAGAACAGCTATCGCCATCATCAGGTTTTGCAACTGATTCTTGACGATCGGACAAGTCTTCACGTCGTGTGGAACTGCTGATGATTTGCGGTGAGGATGCAAGCTGGGAAAATGGCGAGGTGAAGTCACAGAGATCGCGCTTAAAGTCCTAAATTCGAGTTCAAGAAGCTTAATTATTTTTAACATGATGCAATAAGATCATTCAAACATTTTACCNTCAACTGCCTGTGCGTCATCGCATAAGTACAAAAAGAGTTACTGATGGAAGNCAGACTGTGCAAGCTGATTCGCGCAATGGTATTGGCGAAGAAGCGAAGCTATGTTCACATGCAAGCACAGAGCTACATTCAAACTAACCAATGTTGAACAGTCTTCCTGAAGAAGCAAAGCACTCAAGCNGAGGTTTGCCCGTGGAACTCAAAAGTGAAATCAACCAAAAAAATCTGTCGCACTGAAAACAACGCAGTAAACTGAGGAGNGAGGCACGGCACCGTATATTCTGAGAGATGATGCGCTAACTTTTTCTTTTGTCTCTGCAACGATCAGTTTAAGTTTTACAGACGTTCGTGTTTGATGTGCGCGTATATGAGCCAGGTTTAGCTGTAAGCGCAAATACCAGTTCTAACATATACGTGTAAAAATTTCGGTCGGCAAACGTCGATCGCTATATAACGTAACATGTTTAACTGAGTGCCATAACAGCAGACAAGTAGTTGCGCCAGTCAGAATCAACCTGAATCGCATCGGNTTCATCGGAACAACTCGCAATAAAACTTGGTTCTTTCTTCAACACGTGCGCAGGAAGTTTTATTGCTTCTTCCTGATTTGGATAAACCTGCAATGTAAAAAGATAGTCTTGTTATTTCATAACTTGAACCAATGAAATCAAAATTATATCAGATGCACATTCAGCATATAAAGCTCTTTTACCAGCTTTTTTTATGAGAGACCTCTNTGTTTAATTTTGTCAATCGATGTAACGCAGATTATTATCAATTATTTGATAAACTATGAAGAAAAGTGAAAACCTTGGGGCAGAGTACAGCGTAAGAGCCTTTCCAAGTCGTATATAAAGCAATAACTAATTATCGAAATGAACTTCTGTTGAAAGTTTCGAGAAATAATTGTTGTACAGAGGAAGAAAACAACTGTTTTCTGACATATCCATTATATTTTCATTTAAATTACTGCTTGGTGCATTCATGTTTCCATAGTTGCAAACACACTTTTTATATGGAAGTTTGCAGTGAAAACAACCAAGGTAGTTTAAGTCTAATTTTACAATGCCGATGTTGCAACCACTCCGTTGGCGTTGCGTTGAATGCGCGATTCACCACGAACGGGATGTGCGTGAAGAACAACATCCATATATATGTGGCGCGAACAAGCAATAATAGAGTGATCTCGTCGGGTGATTTCTATTATTGCTTGCTGGCACAGTGTGAAGCTTTGCGCACTTGCCACTCGCGCTTTACGGTCACAACACCGACACAGCAGATTTTTAAAAACTTGCATGTGACATTTGCAAAAATAATATATTTTACAAAGCAAGAAAAAACAGAATTACAATTCTTTTGAACAAAATACAGCAAACATTTAAAATTACAAAGAATAATTGCCATATGTAAACGGCAAAAATCAACATACCAGAATACGTTCCAGTCTGCAATTGAAGCAAATGAGTTCATTTAATTGTTTGTTGAGTAATGGGTTACAGCACTTGAACCAAAAACTTTTTCCTCAGTAACATCTTAAATTGGGTATTGAAAAATTGTATTTTTAAGTAATAGAAAAAACATCACAATACAAAACCAGTTATATTATTACTTTAGATCACTGGCTTACCTTTTCATCATCAGCTGGAAGATTATTTTTCTTCTCATATAATTCAACCAAATGGTCCTGTGTCTTGCATAGCTTTTGGAGCGATTTAACAACTTCAGTAAAACAAAATGCATTTGCACTTAGTATGTCAACAATTCTGTCCAATTTATTACTAATTCCATGTAATTCGTTCTTAGTAAGTGGCTTGTCAGACATGACGAAGGGCGAGCATAGAGCTGGCTTACATGCCACAATCACCAATAACTGTTAAGCATACAAACAATACAGTAATAAAATTAAATAAGTTGTCGCAACAAATACAAAGTCTTACCAACGGGAAGTTCTTCATGAACACCAAACTTCACTTGCAATTTTTAAACAATTGGTTAACATATAATTGAAGCACAACAAATGCATATTTGTCAATACAGTACTGGATTTTTTTTACTTTGCAGTCTCAGAAACTCTGGACAACACATTGTTAAAACTGTGTGAATTAATTCTCACCAGTGTTCATTTGCTAGGGTTGCAAGATGTTTTGATTTTGCAAACTTCATTACAGAGAATAAAAATTCACAGCAACATGTGCCATGCTGAATTTACAAAAACGAGTCATACACTGGTATTTTTCTGGGTATTTACTTTCTGGAACCTTTTTCCAAAACTCACTGCATAGTGGCATTGACTGAAATTTTTTAGAGCCAGTGTTCCTTGCATTTCGATCAGTTTCATTTCTACAGCAGACAAGCTTGTGACGAACGTTTGGCGAACTGGACAGCCATCACCAACTACATAAACTGACTATGTATGGATTTACAAGGAATGCAAAGCATGGTTGTTACTCCTGCATATGGTCAATTCTGGCTTAGAAGCCTTCTGGTCATCTTGCAATGTAATTGCCTCTTCATGAAAGGCATTTAGTCTTATTCTGACATCAGGAAAATGACAGTTATGTCTCTTTGAAAAATTGTAAGTTTGTTCTGGAAACTTAAGTAGCCTGATGAGTGCTTTAGGTTCACTGCTTTTGTTATTAAATTGCATCAGACTTGCTGGTAACTAACCTTACAAACTCGTGTAAGCACATGATAAATGAAACAAACATTAAATACGAGGTGACAACTCGTTTTCAATTTGAGATATTTCTATTCAGCTAGAAAAGCCACACAAAACATGTAAGCAAGCCAAACTTTGCTAACCACTGACATATAGGAACATCCATATTAAATAGTTTTGCTTTCTTGCAAACATAGGCGTACGTCCAAATTAGATCTTGCCTAACACAGTATTTTCAATTTGTACAAAATGCTTCGCAAATAAATAAAACTATTCAATATCTATATTTAAACTAGCAAGGTAATCCACATGCAGAATCAGTTTTCAAACTTGTTTTGTTCCTCTTTGGACCTTGTATGCAAATAATTCAATATTCTTAAAACATGTCTTTATCATTTATTCCATGTTGAAGCATTCTTTTGACCAATGTCAGTTAATGTTATTGTGAAACTGTATGCTCATGTCATGCATCTTGTTCACTTACTTATCATTTTCAATGTGGAGTATGGTATTTAAGGACATAGTGGATAAAATGCTGGGTACTGATCGACTTAAACATTACTGACCAAAATATTTCTTTTGGGTACCAGCTATAATATTTTTTTCTTGCAACCATCCAAATGCATATTTGCATCTAGAATGTGAAGTAAAAATAACATGTTCTGGTTTGCAGTACATTAGATACTGCTCAAATGCTTTTTATTTCCAACATAGCTATGCAAGAGTGCTAACTTCATACCATTCCTGCAGTTTGTTGTGTAAAGATTTCCGGTACTCAAAAAGGTTTATTTGTACTATAATTCACAATGGTTGTATGTGTGACGATAAACTGTATTTATGAAACGTTACTTCGTATTTTTGAAATAGTAATTTTTGCTTGAATAATTTACACGGTGATTTCATAAAGCAACATTAGCTTTCAACATGGCTCATGTTCAAAAGCTTGCTGTGGTGCTGTTGATCATTGCATGCATTTTTGTAATGGTGTACGTATGCAAGTAGGGCAGAAAAAGTTTTCTTTTTCTCATGCTTGTTTGTGTTTCAATTACAACATGCTTTGGATGAATGAAAAAAATATGAAAGATTTCAAAAATGGCCTGGTGCAGAGGTGATTTCTCATGACAAAAAACTTTTTATTGAACGTGTTAATAAAAAAAATTTAATAGTGCATCAACAAACATTTTTTTATAATGTGTTATTGCAAACCATCGAAATATACACATTTGTTAAGTTTTAAAGAATATTTTCTATAGAACATAACCTGGACAAGACACTTGCCAAAATCTTATTCACTGATAAAATGTTATAATGGAATGTCTCAAATGAGAAAACTGGGAATGTTTCAATCTTCTTTCTTATGATAAAAACTTGGAAAAGTATGCCATTATTTAGTATTAATAATACTGTAATTTTGTTGGCAGACAATATATAAACAATCGGACTACATCAATGCATGCAATCAAATGTTGTTGTTCGACTTCCTGCATCTTTTGAGAAAGAAGTGTGATTTTTTCTTAGTAAGGCCTCATAGGTAGGAATGTTACATTGAACCTAATGACTACTAACACTCGCTCTCCAGGGCAGGTTGTATAGAGCTCTGCATCCAAAATTATAGGCCAAACACAATCTCTGCACGCACGACTTTCTGAAATTACACCATAATTGTGATTCATACATGGGCGTACAAAAGGAACAAAAAAGTACATTTTTGACTGCATTTGAACGTTGGGAAAGAGGCTCACAGCTTGTTTGCTGCACAATATTTTTATCGCAGTTGTCTCTGAATGTCTTTGTCATCTGAGAGCTCAGCATCCAGTACAATTCCCATATACTTATAGTAGTTACCAGATTTTACATTTTGACCACCTAGCATCAGTAATGGGGTGACTGTGCATTTTGCACTCTTAGCCTTAAACTTCATACAAACAGTTTTTGCTGCAGTTGAAAATAATTTCATGCGATTCTGGATAAGCCTGACACGCATCAAATGTACTTTGCAGCCCTCGTACACTTGGGCAAAACACACAAATATTGTCAGCAAACATCAAATGATTTAATAAAACTTCACCAATACAACACCCTGTTTTAATGTTGTTTAGTTCAGTGTATAAATCATCTAGATATACAGCAAACAAGTATGGACTCAATACCCCCTCCCTTGTCTAATTACATTAGNAACTTGAAATGGTTCAGACAAGTGCTTCCCCCATTTTATTTGCATCATTAGTTCCTTGTACCAATGTTTCAGTAGCTGCGTAAAACATATTGGCACCTTTCTTTGGATTAATTTCTCAAATAATTTCATGTGTAATACTCGATAGAATGCTTTCCAAGCAGCTAAAAAAAGAGCATGCACTGATGAACCATGGTTTACAAAGTATGAAGCATTTTGCTTTCACAAAAATGCACTTTGATCAGCACCATGTCTAGCCTCAAAACCAAACTGATTGTCAAGGGTTTCAAGGAAAGGAGAGATGCTAGATAATAAGAAGTGTTCAAGTAGCTTTGACACCACTGTGGTCACTGCCTAAGGTCTGTAAATTGATGTGTCAGACATATTCCCATTCTTCTTTTTGCAAATGGGAACTATTGTTGTGCTTAGGCAGGAATTAGGTACAAAACCACTGTGAATATTCACTCAAGCGGCATCGACCTGATTTGTCACTCCAGCAGCATCGACCTGGCAGTCTACCAGTTAGGTTTCAAGTCTACCATGCAAATGGTTGTGGGTTCTGATCTTGGTGCCTTGCATTTTCATAATAGTGACTGCTTGCAAGTTTCAATTCGTGGGACCAGTTTTTATGTTTTTTTCATAACTTTCTAAACTTTTGCTTTAGGGGTTAGGTTTAGGGGTTACTGTCAGGTTAGTGCCAAGTTAGAGTTAGCTTAGCGTTAGGTTAAGGTTAGCATTAGGATTAGGTAAGGGCTACGGTTAGGGTTAGAGCTACAGTTAGGGTTGAGGTTAGGTTTTAGGTTTACCTTTTGCATTTACTATGTTTCCACAGTTCTACCAAGCCTACTGCATTCTTGTCATGCGTTACTGTCACATCACAATTAATTAAGGTCAAATAAGGTGTCAAAATAAAGATCTATGGGCGGTTCTGTAGCCACTGCATTTGTGTTTGTAGAATGGCCCGTAAGTCAGAAGTAGTTGGACCACGCTGCTATACAGTATTTAAAAAAAAGAAGTATTACAATGATTGGTTATATCATGGTCATGTTTTTTCACTAACACCTAATACAGATGGTGTAGTTAGACCAGGTAATGGCAAAATTTTTCACTGTGCCATTACTAAGAAAATGGCCATTTCTTAACCGTTTGCGTATTTTGAATGTTTTTTGTTTCACCGTGAAATTTTCATATAGTTAGGAAACAATGCGATACAGCTGCACGTTGCTCTGAGGCCAACTCTGAGAACTCAGAGAGAGTCGCCAGCTGCCCGTTGCTCTGAGGCTAATTCATCGACCTCGCGAAAATGTGAAAGTGAATCTGACACCGACAAACTGCTTTCACTGAAAACACATGCTTGATCTTCCAAAAGTTCGTTACGCGTCTTTTGCACTTCAAAACAACTAGGCGAGCCAACATCGGTATTCACAACATTTTGAGGCTCACAGGTGAGGAGCGATACAGATAAAAACTCTTCATATCCATATTGCAAACAAAACAGCCACAATATAATCGAAAACGTTATTAAATTTTTAAAAATTGAAAATAGTGTTTTCGATTATTGTGGCTGTTTTGTTTGCAATAAGAATCTACAGCAACTCCGTGCATTGTTTTCCAATAAGGTTTAGGTATTCTATTTGAATAAGGTTTAGGTATTGTATTGCTAATCGTGTTGTTAACTGTCAGTTAATTATATAACACTTTACTTACATGCTGTGTTATACTGAACAACATGACCACCCGCAGTAACAAGAAATGCAACAAAGAAGAAATTCAAGCAACAAAGGATTTTGTGAACTATGAAAAGAAGTGGCTTACACTCTCTCCACAAACATCTGTGGATAAATCTGAGGAGTTGCTGGAAAAACTAAGCCAGCTTAACTCAAAAATGTCTAGGCTAGAGTCAACTCCAAACCAAATTTCAAATATAGCAAGCACTCTCAATACAGTATCCATGGAGG
>JGI24159J19872_10002658_pt1 | contig 21545 bp, 16 predicted proteins | sample Ectturendosymbi4_FD_19872 | JGI IMG/M metagenome (IMG submission 19872) | reverse complement strand
ACTAATGGGTGGTTTACTGTATGCGAAGGCTTGTATGGTGCTTCTGCTTGTTGGCTGAGTCATATGAAACAATAAACCATTACCATTGTTGACGCAATCTTTGGTGCGATTGACACGTCACACACACACCGAAATGTAACGAATCAGCCAAAATACGGGCAATTTATTATTAATTGTGGCTTAACAGTACTGATTGTATCTCTGTTTTCCCTGTGCCGCTTACGAATTATGACACAGCTTAGATCTGGCGCTGTTGACTAAAGGCCGGTATTTTTACAAAACGCATTTGGCAACCTTGTATATGTCAACCAAACGATCTTAAACATAAGAAAAAAACTGGGGGGGCTAAACGGGGGGCCAAGCAAAAATCTGGGGGGGCCATGGCCCACCCAGGCCACCCCTTAGAATCATCATTGTCCAAGACCCCAATTGAAATATGAAGCACTATGAAACAGTGATGTTTGTTCAATTTTCAAAATTTCAAGCCCCACTGCACAAATGTAAAGCACCTCCACTGAAGACTTTCAGGTGACGGTTCTGTTGGCACACCAAGCTTTTCATTAGCCATTTCTTTGGTAACAATGGTTAGATTTTAACACCATCCATGAGTTCACATTCATAATTCATTTATTAATCCTATCCATTGTTGTACCTTAACCAAACCTACCCGTAACTACTACAGCAATGCTAGTCTACAAACAATACACAACAATACACTGGCTTAAAATGTGTCATTTATATTGAAATGACTGACTAAAAATGCAGTCAACAAGTGAATGTCGGTATGGCATGGTTTAATCATGCGTTTTTGCGACTCAAATCACGAAATAACACGAATGCAGCAAGAGCAAATACAATAGCATTAAAGATCACTGGTTGATTATATGGTGATGAAAAAATATAAAAAATAAGAAATTTCATGTTTCGCAGCTTAGAAATCGTGTTCTAACGAGTTGAATCACAATGGGTTGGCGAAAGACCACCTGGGTCAAGTTCTCAGCCAGCCCTGCTACTAGCACAAACCAAATTTTAATTGAGGACGTTTTACAAGTAATAAAAGTAATAAAAAGCATCATATCACCGTCAGGTAAAATAAGCATAAAACAACAACAAAAAACAATGGGGAAAAGCATGCCTATGTACAGGGGGTGGGGTGAGTAACTACAGATGTAGATAGGAGGGAAAATAGTGGAATCAGCGTAATATTACAGAATGTAACAAGCATATAAAACGAAGATCAACAGGAAGTCTGGCAAGATAGTATCAGGACTTTTTTATACTTTTTGCCAAATGAATAAGGCGAAGACGATTTCAAATTTTCCGCAATGTTAGACCAAATTTTCAAGTCACAAAACAACAATTTTTCATATCATGTTTAAGAAAGAAAAAAGCTATCTGGCCTGGTAACATCTAACCACCAGTCAATGCAGGCTCACGTAGAATAGGCGTGAAGACTGCAAAGCCTGGTGTAGACTACAGACCACAGTAAAAGTTAGAGTGCTCTAGCTAGTCTACTCTAGATGACGGCAGGCCTACACTAACTAGCCTTAGTCCAGGTACGCAGCAAACAATGTCCGTGATGCACACTGAAAGAGCCCTATCTTGACACATCAGGAACGGATTCATGCTAACAAATTTGGCGTGTCCAATTAGCAGATTAAGAGGGGAATGAGAATACACTACGGTACAGAGATTACATCATAGACAGACTCGGAGTCATGGCACAGAAGGCTGAAAATATGCTTCTGAAAATAATGAATGAATGATTGTGCAACGCGCAACTTTTTCCACAAGTTTGAACTCTCGAAATATCGATAAAGCGTTTCGGATATCCGGATCCGTATCCGGTTCCCATTTGAAAGCAGTTTTTTGATATCCGTATCCGGTTGCAAACTCACTATCCTGCCGGATATCCAACCGGCAAACCGGATACTGATCATCTCTGATAGACACCAACACCTCAACTACGTTCACCTTGCTGCTAGTAATACAAACTCAACGCTAAATGTGGAATCTGGACAAAGGTGGATGCATAGTAAAATCGTCCCTGCAGAGTTTTTGCCATTGATGGCAAGATATACATTGCCATTTAACAAATCTATAAAATCACATTACAACTATGACATTTTTGATGTTGTTAGAATAATCACATCAAAATAATAAAAATTTTCTCAAACCGATCTAGTTCTACTTCGCCAATTTTCAAAAAAATGCAGTCCGATCCAGTCTTGATCCGGCCAAAATTCGCTTCAGTCCTGATCCAGTCCTGATCCGGCCAAAATTCGCTTCAGTCCTGATCCAGTCCTGATCCGTGCTCATCTCTGCTCTGCTTGAAACTGGATAGGCTTAGGATTGCCAAAAACTCCCTGTTTCCACCGACCTCGAATGCGCTTCGTAATAGCGCAATGGCCATTGGTCAGCTGTCAGCAACACGAGCCATGTCAAGTGTCAACTCAGATCGATGTCACATTGTCACATGGCCTATAGACACTACTCTATCTGAAAACAGTACTAGGCAGTAGGCAGTGTTGTTGCATTTGATGTTTTGAACCTGATCTCTTCAAAGAAATTTCTGGTAGGCCTACCTGATGTTTTGGCAACATATCCGATGTTGACTGGAGTGTTGAGTGTTGTTTTTGTTTTCCACATTTCCTCTTAGTCTTTTTCTTTAGTCTTTTATTTGTTTGGGGATCAACGTGTGTTATCATGATTCATTAGCTATTGGTACTGTAATAGAAGCATTTAACTTTGTATAAAACTGCAACGTAAAAATCTGATGTTGAAATAGGCAACAATCTAAATCTTATCTTTCTTACGTTAATGAGAATGGCCCCAATGAGTTGGTAACATTTGTTTTGTAGCCTACTACTACTAGGCCAGTGTGAGTGTACACTTGAAGGTTTTGATTAAGAGGGGGCAGTGTCTACAGGTCCACTTGTAGACCTTCATATTTGAACCCTTATTCGACCACCACTTGCAACTTGACAGCAATGCATGATGAGAGTGCAGTAGGCTTGGTAGAAACATACTAAATGATGAGAGTGCAGTAGGCTTGGGTGAAACATACTAAATCGTAAACCTTGAACCTAAGCCTAAACCGTAAAGGTTAACCCGAAAGTAAACCTAATCCCTAAAACTAAACCGTAAACCTAAACCCTGAACCTAACTCCTAAACTTAAACTTTTAAACCCTAAACCTAACCCTTAAACCAGCTATGTCCAACCCAAATGGCTTATGTTATTGAGCCAAAAATTGTCACTATCTTTACCAGGGCCGCACATTGAATGAATGACATAGGGCTGCGCAGTGAATGGCTTACTTTACAAACCAAATTTAGCTTACCTTATGCCAATGTACTGAGAGCATTTGAATCCTAACTGCGATGGCAACAGACATGATAAAGTGGCACTGAAGACCAGCTACATCACAAATGTCAAGCTCAAGATTGTCAAAATAAGGACAAGTTGTCAGTAGGCTACATACGATACTTTCACCACAGCAAAAACCTAAATTGGGCCACATGCTGCCCACTGGCCATGGGTTGAACATAGCTGCCCTAAACCTAACCCCCTACCACAAACTTTAAACTCCATATGTCAGATTTGTTAAGGATGCTTGTAACCAATTTCCTTTTCCAGAAGTCACATTGTATGTTTTTTCCATGCATGATGATACAGTGCCATTCAAGTTCAAAGTTCACTGTAAGCCTTTGAGGAATCAGCTGACTGGGATCTGCTTGCATGACTTTGCAGTGATTTGTAATCAATTTGACCTTGTGTTCAAGTAGTTAGTCTCCACAAAGGTAGCATAGTCAAATAAATCATCAAATTTTTTAGGTGATATGGGGGTTGTTTTCATAATTTATATATATAACAATGAAGGCAATGGCTATAGATACACCTGTGGATCTTGAAATTTGAAAACTTATGTGCCACCTATGATGTAACAGTAATACACCACGAGAGTGCAGTAGGCTTGGTAGAAACAAAGTTAAGTAAATGTAAAAGATAAACCCTAACCTTAACCCTAACTGTAGCCCTAATCTAACTGTAGCCCTAATCTAACCGTAACCCTAACCTATTAATGCTAACCTAACCCTAAGCTAAGGCTAACCTAACACTAACCCGTAAAGGTAACAGGTAAGCCTGAAAAAAGTAAAGTTGCTAAGGTGAGAGTCGAATCGAAAACCATTGGCATAGCAGCCGTAATGCATAACCCCTAGGCTACGAGATCCACCCCATTTGAATGACAAACTGACCCTTTTATTTGAATTACGTCAGGCCAGGTGTATCCGTAGTCACTTCCAACAAAAAACTAGTATAGTATGATAACAGTCAGTCAGCTACCAGATTACTGGATACCAAGTGAAGGATATAGGCATTGGACCTTAATACTGTATCTGCCTTGTAGTTTGTATATTGTATTCAATGGTTACATTCTTGTATGAATTTTTTTACATAGGAGTTTTAGCACTTGCAATAGCCTAGCTGTTGTGAAAATGGATGATGACGAAAATTCATTGTCTGATGAATCAGTAGAAAGTGAAGTGCATGTACCAAGACTGATTGCAGATGAGGAAGAAGATGACTCAGACAAAGAGGTATATCGTATTTTGCTTGTGTTAGAGTAACATGGTCTTGTACAGTAGTGTATTTTCTTATTTAATTAGTGGCGATTTCAACTCTTTATTGTTCCCTTCAAGGTCTTTGGTACTTGGCATGCACCCATGTTATTTGGCACTCTACGACAATTGTTGCTAAATGCTATACACAGCTTTCATCAATTATGCTCTTAGTCGATTTTAACAAAGTAGTGTCGATTTGCCTCATGGCGAAAATCTGTGCTGGGGTTATTTTGCCTTTAGTCGACTGTGATTGGTTGAAGTGGTCATGTGACAAGCATGATACGCAAAGAGACAGCGGGTTAGGATTTAGAGAACTAGGGTTTAGACCACGGTTCATTCAGCACACACAAGAAGCTGCTAACAGTTTGCTAGCACTGAAATCATAACATTTCTCCATGCATGTCAGACTGAGCTGTTACTGATGTTGTGGTCAACTAAGCAGGTCATGCGTTCCAAACTTGTCTTGTGATCAATTCAACCAATTGTGTTCAGATAAAGGCAAAATAGTACGTGTAGTGTTTTTGTTTCATGAGGCAAAATAGGCACTGCCTTTCAACAATTATAAACTGTTATGCTTGTGAAGTTTTGGATTTGGAGCTAAAGACTGCTTAACAGCTTTGGACCCAGACTGGTTTTACCTTTCAGACCCACATGAGCTGCTTAAAAGGCTATCACTTTTCAATTCCATAACTCCTCCGCCTACTGTGCTAGAGAGCTGTTCAAACCCTCAAAAGATGTGGCAAGTCTTTGAGCCTGCAATGAAAAAAAATATTGGTTTTGGGTTGCGGGTTTTTTTGTGAGTGACGTCATAAGTGAGGTAGTTTTTGGCAATTTGGCTAAGGTTACCTGGCCCTGGGCCCAACCGCTAGATGAAAGTATTTCACCAAGTTTTTATTGGAAACTAGGCTAAAATCTGAGTCTTTTGAGCCTTTGATTGGATTTCTAGATATTTTTTTTATTTTTATTGCTTGATTTAAATCAAGATTTAATCACTGATTTAAATCAAATGATTTAAGCCAATCAACCCTGATGTGAAGTAGAGTATATCCACTTTTTATATGCTTGTATCTACAAAATCGTGAATTTTCAGTTTCAACATGGCATTGTTCATTGTACTAGTTATATGGTGTACACACTCATCTAACAAATTTGACACTGCTTCAATCTTCAATTAAAACTGCATAATGTATCATCCATCAACACTTTTGAGCCCAGCGGATGTATTTGTACATCCTGGGTGTGTACTGAACAGAAAAGATGAGACATACCAATATGTTTCTGACTTGTATTGGATACCAGCTATAATCGTTTTCTCTTGAAAAAGATCGTATGTTTATGCATGAAAATTATGAAAAAATAGCAGATTTGCTAATTGAAGCACTTTGGTCTTCAATTACAAAGTGTTTTAGGAAACTGTCACAACTATGGAAACTCTCAAAAACTACATAGTATCCATCTTATTTTGCTGGGCAAAATACCCAGGACTGAAACTGTTAAGAATTTTTTTAAACAAAGCTAGTTACATATTGATGAGCTCATTTCCCAGTGACTACACAGTTAATGATCTTATTTGACTAGCAACATACTGTATATACTCGCTTATTAGCCGCACTTTTTTACTTGGAATATGGCCTGTATTTTGCCTGCGGCTTATATGTGCAGCATACCCAGAGGGACAAAGTTTTCGCATGAGCTATCACCGAATTTCAGTCATCCAGTTGAACTGCAAATGCCATTTGGCAATGGGCGAAAGTAGGGCGCTATCATGTCTGTCAAAATTTGACATAAACTTGATATCAAGTCTCTGTCAAAATTCGACATAAACTCGCATCAAATCTACCGTACTTATAGACAAACTTCCTTCTTCTGACGAAGAAGATTTCTTAGGTTTTGAACAATAAAATTGACTTTCATTACATTTGCCTGTAAAATCAATATTTTGTGGTTGATTGATTACGCAGGGTCTTCACTGGTGAAAAGGTCAATTGACCTGCAGCTTATTCGTGAATTACCCTTGATTCTCAGTATATGGCTAAAATTTCTGCTGCTGCTTATCTACAGATGCGGCTAATAAGCGAGTATATACGGTACATTTATGGCACTCTCCTATGGTGTTTGTCAAACCATTGCTTAATTCGTAATAGATTTTCTGCTTTAAAAGTAATGAATACATATTCATCTTGTCAAAGACAAAGCTCATTCAATGGTGGTGGACTTGTAGTTCTACAACTCCGTAAATACAACTAATTTATTCGCAAGTGCATGTTGGATGCTTCACCTGTATTGATCCACTTGTAAGTCAGCAGCGTTGACAAACAAATTAAGGGTTCTCTCTAATGACATTAGAAACATTACTGGTGTAAAGAATTGAACGTAGGTGCCTACCTTCACTATGCTTGAAAGTAGCACTGTGAAATGAGATCTTTGTGGTTGTTTATCGGTGAATCAGCACAACAGTTCAGAAGATGAAGCACATGCTAAGGTAAAATTTGTTATAGGAGCTGTTTCACATATGGATATGTAATATTTTGTTCAATATGATTTTTTAGCCTGTCTGGGATGAGAAAAGGGTTAAAAATGTAGATCCTGCTTGATACGTTTATTCTAATTCACAGTGGTTTGGGTCAAGACATCAAAACACTGAGGAAAATTATCCTGCTACTGCTCAACTTTCTCTCACTGCTACACCATGTAACTGTAATGTGTGTATTTTCTGTTTGCAGTTACAAGTGGCATTTAAGTCTGGATTGCTCAAGCCTGGTATGTTTCGTCCTATAACAGCTCCTCCTCCAACAGTGAATAATCATGTAAGGTGATTGTGAAGCGGAATAGTGTTTAATATAATGGTGACATAAATTGAAACATTTTTGGGTTCTTTATGGTTGGTTTTAAGTAATCGAATGATTGGGCAGCAGCTGAAGGTAAAAGCATATTTTCATTTAACCTCTTACTGCAATACTAGAATATTTAAGTTTCCATTTATATCAATGTTAGTTTAACTTTTCAATTGAACTAACAATTTAAAGAGTGTTAGTTTAAAATATGAGAAAATACTTACAGGACAATTTATTTAGAAGTTTTTCTCTGACTCACACTCAACTTGATTTTTTATCAATTATTCTAACATCAAAAATACAGATGTATAAAGTGGCATATCATCTTATAGTGACCAAGTGATGATATGGTAAATCACACAAAAAGGTTTTAGCAGAGTGGCTGTGAGTGATTAGAAAGTCTGCTATTATTGCTTTTTGCCTTTTAATATGTTTTTACATGGCAACAGAGTAATGTTTGTCAATGTGCAACTGGTATGAATTTGTTTGGTGTGAACCATTTCTTGTCTTTGCAAAATTCGTTGCATCATTTTTTGTGAGTCCAAATATTTGCATGGTATTGCATGTTCATGTTTTTTGGAAAGTGTTCTTTTTGGATGCAATTATTTTTTGCATCTATTACATTGCGGCAATAACTTCTGAGCTTGTGATAAACATGAACGACATGTTCACACTATTTTTGTACAAGGAAATGTTGAGGCTGCTTGGTCGATGCAGCGTTGCATGTGCGCTAAGAGTAGCACATATGTGTATGTGACACGAACAAGTAGTACTAGCGTGAGCACTCTATGGTAGCTTGCATGTGATCTCTTTTGTAACTTGTTTTCACAATGTCAAGCTTTGTGGACTTGCCGCTCGCAACAGACGCAGACCACAAAGAACTCTAGGAACGAAAGCTATCATAGTACCATTCCAGGAAGAAAGCCAGCAAAGAAACCCTTAGCATTTTGTAGTTCTCTTATAAGGTACATCCCACTGAGTTTAGGTGAATGGCTTGCTATGATAAATGCATATCAAGTTGCCTAAAGTTTTAATTTCTGTTCATCCTGTAGTGTTTTAAATAGTTAAAACCTTATGAAAAGGAAAGCAAATAAAATAGTTGTTAATTTACACGATTTGCTGGTTGATTAAAAACTGAAATGTGCTTTAGGCTTAGAATTTTATGTTAATGTAGTTGTCCTAGGAATGCCGCTAGAGTCACTCACATTTGTAGGATTAATTTTGCATGAGGACGTTCAGGACAACCATGGGTTCTGGTGGGTTCCTGGAGTATGGTGACCACCACTTCTGCTGCACCGTTGCATTTCTAGTCGTTAGGCATTAGTTGATATGTTCAATTGTTATAGCTTCGCTCCATTCCCGACTCTCATTCGTGACAACTGCGCCACACTTAGGCCCCGTCGTGTTTACAGGTTTGTACGACTTGTAGCAACATCAAATGCAGTCAAGATGAAAGATTGGTAGCGTTACTGTACCACCTTGCAGAACGCTTGAAACCTTTATCACACAACAATCAAATTGCAGTCAAAGCTGTGTGTACTTACGCAAACGTTTTGTAAAGAACTAAAGCTCGAGCCCAAATAAATAAGGTGCTGTGTATTCCATTTCTGAATGGAGAATATTGGTGAAACAAAAATATCCTTAAAACCTACAATAAGCATATAAAAGCTACATCTCCAAGTGCTCTGGAAAAGCATATTTTATGAAAACGATCATGTTGTTGACTGGCGAGAGTCCTGCATTTAGCGTTCGAATCTGACTTTAGAAAAGACCGTTCACAGCAGTATTATTTATTGATACTCAAAACGTTCGCAAAGTTGAACATTCGGCTTTATCCAATTTATACAAAGCTGTCTTTTGCTGATTTGCTCTCGTTCACGGTTTTTAAAATCCTTCACATGGTTTTAGGTTTTATTTTTCGCCTACGTTCTCATCGTGTTTATTTCTCGTTTAACTTCTGTTCAGTTTGTGTTTATATACTTTTCTCTCGGCATCAATATTGGTGTGTCCGACTATTCCAGCTTCTACTGACTATTTTCTTTCGTATGAACTGATCCCTTTGCTGTGGTCAGTGTTGGCCACTTTACTGCTAAATTTCACAAAAAAATTGTCTGGCATAAAAGCTTACATAATTTTGTTTCTCGTCCAGGAAGGTCTTGTCCAGGCTTTAGAAAATTTCAAGCAGACGGACCTGGAATGGATAGAACGACTTGATGTTACCGTTCAAACATCCGAGCTACTTCCAGAAAATCCATCTGAAGAAACCGGTACTCTTTTTTTTCAGAGAGATTACTCCCGCTCGTTGTACGCAATTTACTATAAAAGTTGAGCGAGCCGGGCCAACGTTTCGGACCAGGATGATGTTAGCTTCCTGCGAGTGCGGTATTGGGCTGCAAAGCTGAGCTAATTACATCGCACAGGCCTGTCGGCGAAACTAAACTCAATTTTCCTTTAGTTAGTTGGTAATTTTTTCAAAAAATTCAAGGTCAAAAATTTTCGAACAGTATTTTTAAATGTGAAGTATTCTATTGAGTTTGAACCGCAGTTGAACGTGGTGATGAACTAAAATTTATGTAATATTAACCCGATCGAAGTATTGCCAGAATTTCAGACAATGTGGCGGAATAAATATCGGTAATCGCCGAGAAAGATTTTACTTTACACGTTCGTATCCTTACGTATCCGGTTGTTGCTACATTGTTGCACTGAACGCCTTTGTTCATTTGACGATCTCATTCGAATCTCAACTCATCAGCTAACCTGAGAAATAAACTGTTTTGTAATAAAACGAAAATTTCGTGGGTATGCTTTGCCCTCGCACAAGTTTTAGAGCGTATTTTGGTTAAATTTGCGACGTGAACTAATTTGTTGAAGTAGGTTCCCGTTTTGGCATAGTTCTTATTAAGTTGTGTGTTATAATTGAAACCACGCAATCTGAACGTTTTGTAACAAGGAAATTTTTATTGCAATTATAGTAAACCTCGGTTCATCCGGATTCGATTTTGCCGACCATTTTATCCGGTTTAGGCGAAGATCCGGATTATCCGAAGATGGTTGTTTCTAGCCTGATGTCATTTAAGTACTAAGATATCGGTGAAAATCATCTAAATTGAACACATTTACTTCAAATTAATCATAAATTTAAATTAATCATAAAAATCATAATTTATCAATTTAATCATAAAATTTACATAATTAAAAAAATCGTAATTCATTTTAAATTAATCATAATTTTTTGTACCATTATTTAGAATGGTATAGCAGACTAGAACCACCATATCCAGGCGGTTATGAACAAGCTTAAGTAAATAATTTTAGATTACTTGGCTGCGAACAAATCTGGGATTTTGGACTGACGCAGAGATTTCTGCGACGAGTCCTGAAGCAGTCCCTCAAATTGGAATGTAATATCTTCCATGCCATTGCCAAGGCTCATCTCCACGATTAATCGAATTTTGCGCGCATTTGCGGCCGTTGTTATCATAATTCTAAACGTTCGTTGGTGATCTTGAACACGCTTGTGTTGTGTCTGAAAGCTGCCGAATCTTTGCTAGAGGTCGGTCAGTGCACTCGTAAGAACATAACAGGGAAGAAGAACAGAAAAATCCAGATTGCGAGGTATTGTCGCAAATTGGCGAAGATTCGGATTAAAAAATCCGGATTAACGAGGTTTGCTGTATTTATTCCGTTATCTTTATTATGCAGATTTTGAAATGTTCTGCCTATTTGTTTGTCTTAATCTTAGGACAACTGCTCATCGCTTCAGGGTGTACTTATTTTAAAACCAAACATGCACAAAAACAGAATTTAAACAAAAAACGTCTCATCCCCTTTTTAAAAATCTCGGTGTTTTTTTTATTCGCAGGCGATCCCCGCGAAATGGATGTTCACAATGATTTCAAGCGAGAAACGCTGTTTTATGAACAAGCCAAAGAAGCAGTAATGCAAGCAATGGCGAGACTGCATGCCGATGGTGTAACTACGAAGCGCCCGGACGATTACTTCGCGGAAATGGCCAAAAAAGATGATCATATGAAACGGGTAAGTTCTTTATTCTTTGACCATCTCTTAACTTGGCCTAACTCTAAGGCAGGGGTTCCCAACCTCTCTTTGGCCATGTACCCCTTCAACATTTCAACAGATGAGCATGTACCCCTAAAATTTCTTTCTATGGCAGGGATCGACTTCCTCCCAAATATTTTATCATGACTAATAAGAACCCTGTTTAACCATGCATTCAAGTGACTTTTGGTTATGCTTTTATCAAGTTACTGAGAAAACCGTTGGTGCTAAAGCGCCTGAGTTTCTTTCGTAAGTTCGTAGATCGATCCGCCTTACTCACAAAAGTCACTTGAATGCAAGGTTAAACAGGGTTCTTCAAAAAGGTTCATCAAGCAAAAAATCCCGCGCTCCTGACCTCGGTTTGATATCATTGCCGTCTTAACTATTTTTTCAGGTTCGAGAAAAACTCATGACATTGCAGCGCAAAAGAGAAACCGCTGAAAAAAATCGCGCTAATTTTAAGTTGCGCAAATATGGAAAGCAAGTCCAACAAGCTGTTGCCCAAGAACGACAACAAAGAAAAAGAGAATTGCTAAAATCAGTGAAGAAATTCAGAAAAGGTAATTGTAATTTGTAACCATTACTTATGGGCGATATTTGCCTTCTGCGGTCACAGTTGTTTATATTTTTGATTAGCACAATGTTTTAGTGTACTGTATTTTCCCTATGTAACTTGCAAAACTATTTTTGGTGTGGAAACTTATGTGAGAAAAAAGAAACTTTGACCCACACTGTAATTGAAGGCTCAAGGTATACTGTGAACTTTCGAGGGATCTGCCTTTCATACTCTGCTTTCATAACTTTGACCCACACCGTGAAATATATTCCAACCGTAATACGTAGTCGGTGATAAAAACGTGTTTTTCGCGCATGCTGCCTGATGGTCATGCGAGTCAAACGTAGCTTCGCTAGTTGCATCAACCTACTTTGTCACATGCTCAACGAACGAATTGGTTTTACTGTTAAATCAAATAAACACCCATTCGAGGCGAGCCCGTCTATAAGCGAGACTGAGCAGTCATAACACAGCGCGAAGAGTAATTAAAAATTAACTGAGACTGTTATTGTCGTTGTCCTTGCACATTCACAGTCGCGAAAAGAGTCTTGTTTTTTTCTGTAATACCCTGTTTTTGCTGATGGTTGTCCAGACAACATCCCTTGAGGTGCTGTGCTGATGCTCAAGTTTTTTCAAAATCCACTTTTCAAATATACTCGGTGTTCATGTGTGCAGAACTGAGTAAAGTTTTTACGCAAGTTTGTTCTGCTGCATTGGTTTCAGAATGCATGTTGGTTTCCACGTCCAGCCAATTCCTGGATTTGCTGAGTCGTAGAACAAGAACACACTGCGGGCCTTACGCTAGTCCTGTTACAACTTTTTTCATTTTTGCATCCTTTGCAGTTAGTGGTCGTTCTTCAGAAGCATGCCTAGCACGAAAACCAAAAGTCTTATTATAAGTTGTTTTGTCCCTTCTGATAAACCGTAAGGTTTTCGTTGAAACTGTGTAACTGGACGTTTTTAGATCAAAACGGAGATAGGCCGACAGATGTTTTCACTTTCCCGCTGAGCAGAATGTCCGCTTGGCTGTATTTTGGGAATAAGGATAGTTTGTTCCGACGGGTGAAGAAAGATTGCGATGGAGTGGCGTCTCAGGGGCAAATAAATACCATGGAGGGGACGTCGAAACGTAAAAATAAGGAAAACATTTCATTATGTGATTGGAGGATACTTACAGCAACAGGATAGAAATATGTCCCGGCGACTAAAAATAACATTAGCGAACTCTTGTCCAGCCTATGAAAATTTTTGGTGCAACTAGCAATATTTCGAGAAAATCTTGATCAATTGCTCAGAGTGCAGTGTTTGGGAGGTGCCGGAATTGACCTTGTCCGCGGGTAACACGGACTCTTGTAACACATGTAATGTAACTGTTGCGGTTTTTCGTCGTTCGAGTCCGAAAAAATCGCATTTTTGTGTAGTTCTTAGCTTGGTGAGTAAGATCTTACAAGGTAATGTTAATATAATTTTCTCATCGTTGTATCAAGATCAGAGGCGTAACTACAGGTTTGAGCCAGGGGGGAACACTTAACAGAGGTGGGCCCATTGGCCACCATTTGGGTATGCAATAATTAGTTCCCAAAAACGCGTACACATTATTTAATAAAAACAAAATAATTGTCGGGTAATGCAATGAGCTTTAACTGGGTAAATGACTTCAAAGCAGAATTTCACGTTTTCGTGTAACATATTTTATCTGAAACTGACTAATTCCCAGGGGCGTAACAAGGTTAGATGGCGCCCTGGGCAAGAAGCAAGTTTGGCGCCCCCTTGTTTGAACCTGAGATCTTTGGCAAGCAAATTAACTGTACTGAAGGATGTGCATGTGGCATTGTTAAGACTTTTCCACGCCACCCGCAGTAATTGGCGCCCCCCGAAGTGATTCGACACCCCCATAGTAATTCGGAGCCCGGATAATTGTGCCCTCCTTACGCCCCTGTTGATACCCGTCAGTGACTTGCGACTGGGTAAGGAAGGCTTGTTGTTGTAAGATCCACTACAGCCAGGGGCGCAACGAGGCTAGATGGCGCCGTGGGCAAGAAGCAAGTTTGGCGCCCCCATGTTCGAACCTGAGGTCTTTCGAAAGCAAATGTACTGCTGAAGAAAGTACTAGTGACATTGTTGGGACTTTTCGGCGCACCCCACCAGGGACGCAACGAGGGAGGGGAAGGGGGCACCAAACTTGCACTTTTCTTCTGTTCTACGCACCAATGCTTGACTTAATGATGGAGCACTGGAGTAGAATCTAGATACTGCCTGAGCAAACAACAAAACAAATGTAGTAACTCCAAAACGGAATTTTTGAGCAGCTCATTGATCTTTCCGCATCGGTGAAAAAACACCGTCATTTAGCAACAACTACTAAGCAACAATTTTATCTAAATATGGAGCTGCACACCAAACAATTACAGATAGGTGTGAACAGTGTCGCAGCAGCCCAACTCTGCCCCCACAGAAATGCTTTCAGAGGCCCCCTAATGGTGTTTTATAAAAAAAGGATTTCTAAAGCGTTGCTGTATTAGCGTTGTTATTCGTCATGGTGTAGTTGTCTCTGTAATTTATCTATCGAAGGGATACTCAACTGGCGGATCGTGGTCATACAGCAAACGAAAGAAATCACTGTACAGTGGCACAGTAGCACACATGAAAAATATTACATAACAATAACTTTGAAAATATCATAAACAATGTCACATCATAGTAGTATCAAAACGGCTTGGAGGCAGTTTTTTGGGATGCAAAAGCCTTTATGACGTCATCCAAAATCAAAAGAGCGCACACATGAAGCTCAAGCTTCGATTGACAACATTGGCTAATAAGGATAGTTTGCTCTCTGTCACATGAGACCTGTTGAAGGTTTTGATCAGTTTCAGCAAACTGAAACTCCTTTCAGCGCTGGAAACAGTATCGGGGCAGTTTAGCTTAATCCGAAGTGCAATAAATACGTTAGGATAAACTTCATCAAGATGTGTCTTGAGAATAGAGCTTAACAAAAGGAATTGGGTTTTAATCATTGTCATTTAATTAACGACGATTATTTACAGATATTGTAATGAAACGCAAAAGTATCGTTCAGTTATGAAAACACTTACCGAAGGAACAAACCTGAGGACGATCAAAGCAATACGTCCTGATGAACGTTTTCTTTCATTAGCGCTTTTAAAGTGAATTTTGCTTGAAAAGCATGCGCATCACCAGCCGAAATACGCATGCATAAACGTTTCTGATGTCTAGACTTGTTAAATCACCTGGTGCGTGGCACATGTTTAGATCAATAACATTTTGTGTCCCAAATAGGCTATAAATGTTGACAAATACAGACCATGGGGGCCGAAGTGACGGGACTGAATTATGGTCCCCTGTGTGGCTAGACGGCAAACTTGCGGATATTTGTCTGATACGGATAATCGCATATTCCGGTTAAACACATACAAAAAACCTTGGCAAATTGGTTATGCAATTAACTGGATTCGTCTGTAGTCTGTACTAACACCCGAAATCGCTGGACAACACGCCGAAAAATCTTCGAAAAATGCTAAAAAAAATTTACTCAAAATAAAAAATAACACTAAATAGCGAAATACAAGCTAACAGAGGACCCATTTTTTGCAGTTAGCCTGCCAGGGGGGGCGGCGCGCACCCCTGCCCCTCCCCGTCAGTCACGCCACTGATCAAGATATATGTTTGGCTTAAGCCTTAAGCCAATATGTTAATTGCGTAAACTTGCGGTTGCGTACTATACGTGCAACCGAGCACTGCATGGAAGAAAACACGTTGTGACAACTCACCTTAATTTCAATGCTTGAGTTTCCACATGTAAGCTGTGTAGTCGTATTGAGTCCTTTGTTACTGCGCTTGGTCTTGTTTCTGAACTGCATTTTTCATCACCAAAGTAGATCTGCAGTCTTTAACTGTTAAGTTTAATTGATGCTCAACAATTACGCGGCATGCTTTTGTCTCTTGTATTTGTTCGGAATGAATAAATGATGTTTGAGTCTTGCCTTTGACGTGTCTTTTAGTTTCACTGACGTGGAAGTTCCAAGCTCTTCGCGTAAATCTTTCAGCTAAACTGAATATGTAGGGATTGATTTTGTTTTATGTACTTCATCGTGAAGGTCAAACGAAAAATCTGGACTTTCTGGACGAATCTGCCGAAAAAAACGCCCCTGGCAAGAAGATGTCTCAACTCCAGAAACTTCAGCAACAACAGTGAGTTATATGTGCTTTGTTATATATAGCTGCTTCTATATGTGAAGCATCCAGTTGGGTTGCAGTAATTTGGTAAATTTACTCAAGTTTTTGCTTTGTAGCGGAATGCAAGTCCTTGAAGTCCCCAGGCTTCAATGACTTGCACAAACATGAAAGGACCTTTTGCCGTTTGACCTTTAGACAAAGAAAATGATGACATGCTAAAACTTCACGACGTGTTTTGCTTTAATGGACGACTGCTTTACTTCAAACCCTTGTAATTGACGACTGCTTTACTTCAAACCCTTGTACCTCATAGCGGCAAGAGGTTGTTACTCGTTGTTGCACGTGCAAACAGTCAAGTGTTTATTTTCACTTCGGAATGTATCACCAAGAAAACTTTTCATTTGATGAGCGATTCGACCAACACATAGTTATCATTGTGTTTATTGAACTACGTGTTGACTGTTTTCACAATTTGCAGAAAACTCAATCCGAAGCGTGCTCAGCGTAACAAGAAGTACGGCTTCGGCGGCAAAAAGCGCGGTTTGAAAAGCAATAACAAGAAAAGTGTCAATGAAGTGTCTGGTTTTAAAAAGCGCGTTCATGCAAATTCGAAAAAGGTAAACGAGTTTGACTCAGTGGCTACGTGTGTTTTATTCGCGCGTTTCCTTACTCATGTTGATGTGTTTGAATAAGTCGTAGGTCAAATAGATGCAGTTTGAATACGCAACCCACATTAGGCAGCTTAACCCCGAATAAAAATATTTCAAGCATTTGCTTCCAGGAAGAAACGGGATATTTTGCAGAACCCTCGTCCTACCATTCTATGTATAAGTCCTGCAGCAGGTCGGGACCTTCTAAGACCATAGCCAGACCTGCTGAAAATGGCGTTTCCCGTATCATTTCAAAATTCACTGCATGAATCGGTGTGGTTTCGCTTCCGATTTTATTTGGGCGTCCGCTGTCATTGAAACCGTTGATTACAATCAGTTGGTCGAGAAAGCGCCACTACAGCTGGTAACCTGAGTTCGATTCCCGGTCGGGTCATACCGAAGGCTTGAAAATCGGTAATTGCGGCCTGATCAGCCTTGTGATCAGTGTTAATGGGTGGTTGCACGGCGCAAGGTTCGCGCGCGGCGCTGCCATTGACTTACCGTCAATCCAGCATTCACTGCTGAAGTAGCCGCGTGGACCCCGGCGCAAGCAAGCGGAGATGGGCGTCGTAGACCGTTCGTGACACTCCAGAGGAAGTGCAGTTAGCGAGTATACTAATGCGTTTCCGTTGAATGCCTTTTTTTGTCAAAGCTTGTATCTTGAATCTCTGCTGATAATTATCTTCACTCACCCCCAAATATTTCTCGATGATGTTTCTTTTTGATTTTTAAATACCGCGATGCGGTGATGTTACTGAGGCGTGGGAGGGTGTTATTAACCATTGTTGCGTCATCATCGATTGCAAAGTGAAGTATCTTACCAGTTAACAGAAAACGTTCGTCGTAGCCGTGAATCTCCAGACATTTTTTTCAATGCCAAGCTTGTTTTGCGTTATTTTTTCTATGGCATCCCATTCTTCGACCGTTTGTTGGTCGCACAGAAGCTGCAGCCAGGGGGCCATGCACTCCCCAAATTTTTGTTAGCATATCTAGTCATTTTGTGCTTTGAGAAGCGGCTTTCCAAACAAAAATGCTGTTGCGCGCGTAAAGTCAAACATTTTGGCTACCTCGAAAATTTTGGGCTGGCTACGCCACCGGCCGCATCTACCATGTTTATATTATAAGGTTAACACCACGTGATGCTTAGGAAATATTCTTGAACTTCATTTATATAAGAGTGATCGCTGTCCGTGAAAACACGCTCGGCTTCTTATGAATCTTGGTTGTCCTGTTCGTGGTTCAACCTCCTGACCGCAGTAATACAGTACCTTTTAACTGTATTAGGTGACACCAAAGAATTTCTATGATGGAAGTCAAAACGACCTCCATAAATGAAAATGCGGTGCAAGTAGTGCACCACGATTTCCCAACTTGTTTTGTTCACGTAGCAACCGCTTCACGTTTAACTTGCTTTGGAACCATTCTGAGTTCTGGTCTTGTTTGTCCTCATTCGGAATGGATGGCACAAAATTTCAGAGCACTTTTCCAAAATAATATTGATGAGTTTTAAACTGTGAATGATGATCGAAAAAGGATCGATTCGGTTAAGTTAACCAACGAACTGATTCACAAGAAATGTTATAGGGACGTTTGCGACAGCAGGATTGATGTTTCACCCAAGAAACTTCGTTTTATAGTTCTGGTGTCTATACTACAGGTTTTGCGCGATGGATACTTGTGGCCCAAAAAAACAAAACAAAGAATCATTCGGACGAGCGGCTACTTTTTTCGACAAAATGTAGATCGTATAGAACAGAGGTGGCCACACTGCAGCTCGCGAGCCGCATGCGGCTCTTCAATCGTTTGCATGCGGCTCTTTGAGCTTTCCGAAAATTTATATATTTGTTGTTAATTTTTTATTTATATTGCAAAGCGTAGAAATGTTGCAAAGTAGCATTGTGGTAGCTAGCTAGCGTGCCGTGCAGTATTACTTTTGCAGGTCGTTACAAAAATAATTTTGATGTCACAGAAACGAGATTGCAAATAAATTTGTGTTTTAGATTTTTGTGTTGTGGCTCTTTGTAACTTGGTTTTTACGATACGCGGCTCATACATACAGCAGGTTTGTCCATCCTTGGCATAGAACTTCACCTCACCGTGCCGCACATTGTTAACTATTTGAAGGATGTTGCAGCTTGACATTGTGAAGCGTTCGCTGTTTCAGAAAAAGAACCAACGACCCGGGAAGAACAAAAGACAGAAGGCAAAATCAAAAAGATGACCTTTGCTTTGATGGCAGTCCACAGATTACATCACGGAAGAACTAATGGCCTTTGGCTGCGGCTTTCAACGTTTTGCGTTTTTGCAAATGGTCTGCTGTGCTTGCTGGCTTCGATGGTCAAGTGCTGGACACAGGCTCCGTTACGAGTGCAACTTTGGTGATTTATTGTACAAGTACAGAACGTACCTGACGAAAGCTGTATTGCACAGTCACGTTCAAACAGTATACATGTATAGGTGTGTTGGCCTGAAGTCGAGTAAGACGGTCGCCAAGTATAAAAGCAGATATGCATCGACAGTGCGTTTAGGAGCTGCAAGGTTGGAATGCGGACTAGTTGAGGATTCGCCTTGAGTAAATTGCATAAGGAATTTTATAATTCTGAGTTTATTTCGACTCACGGCGGCTGGAAAACTATCGGATGAGGTCTGGTTTCAAGCTTTCACGCACAAACCAATTAACGTTTTTCGGGTTCCTAAAAAAAGTTATCTACTGGCTTGTTTCGGGATCATAGCATAGATGCAGGTTGATACGCTGATAAACATGTTTTAAAACAAGTATATAATTCTGTAGCGAATAAAGAAACCGAGAAAATGTCCAGTTAACCGATCATGTTCCCAACACCAATGGTGTCTGCTGCACTGAAAACCTACTGAACAAAAACTTTATTTACGTAATTGTGTGGCGACAACTATTGAAGTTAGTGAACAAGAATAAGAACAGGGCTACCAATGATTTGACAACGGTTGTACAAGCTCGGAACAGACGTTGAGGTCACCAAGAGCGCACAGATTCTGGCCTAAAACCAGTGCTTTTGGCTTGTGGGGTTCACCGAGTCCAACGCATGGTGACCCAAATGGTATACAGTACTTTCGTTTTGTAATATCCCATTTGAAAATCATACGCTTTCACTGAGGACCACGTTTTTCATATCGTCAGTTTTTTTCTTTGCTTCTACTGTGCTCAAAAGTATTTCAAAAACGTGCAGCATTGAAAACGCGATGACTTTGATCTGCGACACAGTTTATACTTTCCCAGTCATCTTCCCGGTGGTGTGAACAAAGTAAGAAAAAATATGAAAACCTAGTTTTAAAATGTGTGCTGTCATTTTCTTTCCCCACTTTGTGCGGAGTTATCACCTACCACACAATGGCTTCATTCTGTGATATTTTTTGTTAGAAAATGGCCAACGAGGTTTTTACGATGTTTTGCGCTGGGGATGTTGCCAAACCCCTAAAAAACACCAGCATGGCGTTCAAGCGCTCACAAAAAATGTAACAAATCACATTGGCTAAGTGAAATAGTGCTGCGGAAAGGAGAAGGCTGGCATCAAATGGTAACAAAGGACTTCCGGTCATCCAGAGATATTACTGCATATTTTCGGTCTGTTCTTTCAGGCGCCACGCTGCGTCCATGTACTTCGTGATCTCCGAGTTCTGACGCGGGAAGTTGACGCGTCGATCGTCTCGCGCGCGTTGCACCTGTATTGTAAATATTATCTTGCTAAGGCCTCAAGTGGGAATGGTTGATTGAAGTCATTAACAAGCTGGGTGAAATCTTGGATTTTTGACATTTATTTTCTAATACAGCAGAATCGTCCTGCAACGTCACCTCACGGGACCGGAGAAAAAGCGTCGTTGTAGCCGAACTACAATAAATCGTTCCAAAAAGGGCTTTTCAGTTTAAATCCCGCTTGCGCCAAGCAACGATTTTCTCCAACACTTTCAACCATAACTCGCCACCCGATTGAGCTGGAGAGCTGTGGAAAGCCTCAAGAAATCCGGTTAGAGCAGTACCTTCGATTAATAAAAAATTTTGGAGGTTTTGGATTAGAGTTTTTTTTGGGGTGACATAGTGAGTGGGAGGATGGGTTTAGGCTTGCTTGGTCAAGGTTACTTGACCCAGGGCTCCAACCCCTTAGGCCCTAGGGGTAATTCTTTGTTTTTTAGTGAATCTAGGCTGAAATCCACATCTTTTGAGCCCTTGATTGGCTTTTTAGCGTTTGTGGTTGGCAAGCTATGAAAAAAATAATTAATCGAATTCCCTAGGGAATTATTTTTCTTTGTTGATTTAGGACCATAACTTGCTAACCACAAAAGCTAGAAAACCAATCCAGAGCTCAAAAGATGCGGATTTTATCCTAGTTTCACTTGAAAAAAACAAACAAAGAATTACCCCTACGGGGTTGAGGCCCTGGGTCAGATAACCTTGGCCAAACAAGCCTAAACCTATCCTCCTACTTACTATGTCTCTCCCCAAACAACCTCAAAAGCAAAACCTCCAAAATTTTATTTTAATCGAAGGTACTAGCCCAGTGGTTCCCAACCTTTGTTGATGCATTCCTCCCTTTGCTCATTTTGGAACATTTCATTCCTCCCCTATGGAACGTCCATTCCTCCCCTGTTCG